>Ga0307981_1000290_pt1 | contig 53055 bp, 53 predicted proteins | sample OrgLakmetagen987_FD_201849 | JGI IMG/M metagenome (GOLD analysis project Ga0307981, IMG submission 201849) | Saline water microbial communities from Organic Lake, Antarctica - #987 | ecosystem: Environmental > Aquatic > Non-marine Saline and Alkaline > Saline | place: Antarctica: Organic Lake... | reverse complement strand
CTCTACAACCAAGAGCTCCCGCAATCAGCCTTGGGCAGCAAGACGCCCTTGCAAGCCATGAAAGACTGGCACAAACTGAAACCTGAACTTTTTAAGAGACAGCCATACTACCGTCCGGGATGCGACATCTAAGCGCGGGCTGGCGGTAAATCAAGCGTGCGAGCAGACAGCAGCTCTATCGGCGAAAGATCGCGCATGCCCGGTGTCGTCCCGGTTTCAGGCGGCCAGACGGGTTTGCAGCTCGGCCAGAAAGACCGTTTTCGATGCATCATAGGCGGCGACCAGAGCGGGGAAGTCTATGTCACCCGCACGCCCGGCAGCGGCGGATGCCTCCGCCGCGCAGCACAATTCGGAAAAATGCGCAAAGCCAAGGTTCATCGCCGATCCCTTGAGAAAATGCGTCACCGCCTCTGCATCGGTCAGGCTGTCGGTGTTGCGCAGGGGGTCGATGGTGGCATCGACCTCTTCCAAAAAGAGCTCCACCACTTCTTCGAAATCCTCTGCGCCAACCTCGTCGCGCAATTCGGTTATCCGTTCCCAATCGATCATGATCGCCCCTTTTGCGTGACGTCAGGATGACGCGCAAAAGTTAACGAACCGCCGACCCTCTGGGCCTGAACAGACCGCATTTTAGGGTTCACCTGATGTTAAGCCAGAGGCGCCTAAACCGCATGTGATGACTTGGTTTTTATGTTTATATGGGGTGCCGTGTGGGTCCGGTTTTGCAAAGTATGAAGTCGCCATCTGACGACGATGCGGGCCGCAATGCTGCTTCGGTGATCCGCGTTCTGGTGGTCGATGACAGCCGATTGCAGCGCAAGATCCTGACCGCCATGCTGGAGCGGTGGGGATTCGAGGTGATGCAGGCGGAATCCGGCGAAGAGGCGCTTGAGATTTGCGATAGCTCGCCGCCTGATCTGGTGTTGTCGGACTGGATGATGCCGGGCATGGACGGACTGGAATTCTGTCAGAAATTCCGAACGCTCGACCGCGAAACCTATGGCTATTTCATCCTGCTCACCTCCAAAAGCGAAAAGGCCGAGATCGCCCGCGGGCTGGACGCGGGGGCGGATGATTTCCTGACGAAACCGGTGAACGGCGACGAATTGCGCGCGCGCATCGTCGCAGGCGCTCGCATCCTGTCGATGGAGCAGGAGCTGAACCGCAAAAACCGCCTGATCTCCGACACGCTGTCGGAATTGCGCCAGATCCACGATGCCATCGACAAGGATTTGATGCAGGCCCGCAAGATCCAGGAATCGCTTGTGCCGGAGCTTGTGCGTGACTACGGAGCGGGCCGGGTGAGCATGCTGCTGAAACCCTGCGGCCATGTGGGCGGCGATCTGGTCGGCACCTTCAGCCCCGGTGAGGGGCGGATCGGATTTTACGGCATCGACGTGTCGGGCCACGGCATCACCTCGGCGATGATGACGGCGCGGGTCGCGGGTTATCTGAACTCGCGCCATCTGGATCAGAACATCGCGTTGGAGCGGCGATTCGACCGGTTTTACGCCATGTTGGACCCGCATGATGTTGCGCGGCTGCTCAATGACCGGCTGACCCACGATGCGGGTGTGGTGGAATATTTCACGATGGTCTTTGCCATCGTCGATCTGCAATGCGGGCGGGTTCAGATGGTGCAGGCCGGTCATCCGCATCCGCTGGTCCTGCGGACGGATGGCAGTGCGGAGTTTCTGGGCGAAGGCGGCGTGCCCATCGGTCTGGTCTCGGGCGTCGATTACACCGGGTTCGAGACATATGTGTCCCCCGGCGACCGCATCCTGATCTATTCCGACGGGTTCACCGAATGCGTGATGGCCAATGGCGAGATGTTGGAGCCCGAGGGGCTTCTGGATCTTGTCGCAGCCGTGCCCGCAGGAACCGACGGGCAGGAATTTCTGGACGATCTCTATTGGCGGCTCAGACAGACTATGGCTCCGGACGCCAGGTTCGATGACGACGTGTCGGCGGTTCTGTTCGAATACACTGGGCCGTAACGCCTCACGCCGACAGATACCGGCTCAACAGGCCCCGGTCGCCGGGATTGCCCAGCATTTCGACGGCGAGCCTTGCGGGCATCCAGAGCGCCATGTGCCCCGCCTCGGTCGGCGGTCCATGCGGCCGCACGGGATGCGCCAGATAGATCGTGCAAAGTTTTTCCGCCCACAGGTCGTATTCCGGCATGAAGGTATAGCGCCGGAACGTCCCCAGTCTGCGCGGTCGCGCGATATGCCAGCCGGTTTCCTCGAACACCTCGCGGTGCAGTGCCTGCAAGGGCGATTCGCCGGGGTCGATGCCGCCACCGGGCAATTGCACCTCGGGCTCGGGCTCTGATTGATGGGTCAGCAGCAGGTCGCCCCCGCGCGGCAGGATCGCATAAACCCCTGCACGGCGCACATAGCTGCGTTGCGTGTGCGGCGGGGTGCCATAGCGTCGGATCATGTGCGCACCTATATGGGCTGCTTGTGACAGATGTTCGGGCGCGGTATGCCAAGCCCGGCCAGCGAAGGAAACCCCATGACCAACGGATCGCAGATTGCCTGGGACGATACTGTCCTGCCCTTTCAGCTTGACCTTGCCGATATACGCGGCCGCGTGGCGCGCCTTGACGGTGTGCTGTCGGGCGCGCTGCACCAGCACGACTACCCACAACAGGTGGAGGCGCTGATCGCCGAGATGACATTGCTGACCGCCCTGATCGGCCAGACGATCAAGCTGCGGTGGAAGCTGTCGTTGCAGGTGCAGACCAACGGCCCGGTCAAGATGATCGCCACCGATTACTTTGGCCCGTCGGCCGAAGGCGAACCCGCGCAAATCCGGGCCTATGCAAGCTTCGACGCCGATCGTCTGACCGACACAGCCCCGTTCGAGCAACTGGGCGAGGGGTATTTCGCCGTGCTGATTGATCAGGGTGAGGGCACCACGCCCTATTCCGGGATCACGCCGATCACCGGCGAGTCGCTGGCCAGCTGTGCCGAGGCGTATTTCGCGCAATCCGAACAGTTGCCGACGCGGTTCGCGCTCAGCTTTGGCCAGTCGTCACAGCCCGGCGTCACCGAACATTGGCGTGCAGGCGGTGTGATGCTGCAACACATGCCAAAGGCGTCGCCCTTTGTATCAGGCGGCGGGTCGGGCGAGAACGGTCTGCTATTGGCCGCCGATATGCTGGACGGCGATGACGAGGAAAACTGGAATCGCGCCAACCTGCTGCTCGACACCGTCGAAGAGATCGAATTGATCGGCCCCAGCCTGCCGCCCACCGACCTGCTGGTGCGTCTCTTTCACGAGGAACAACCTCGTGTCTTCGACTCTCAGGCGGTTCGGTTCGGCTGCACGTGTTCCGAAGACCGCGTGCGGCGAAGCCTGTCGATCTATTCCGCGCGCGACATCGAAAAAATGACCACCGAGGACGATACCGTCACCGCTGACTGCCAGTTCTGCGGCGCACATTATGTGCTGGACCCCAGGTCCGTGGGCTTTGAGGCGGACAGCGATGGCTGATATCTGGGGGCGGATCGTTCAGGCGTTGGACGATCCGTCCGGTGCCTCGTCCGACTATGATCTGAACCCCGGGATTACCCTGCCCGAGGGGCGCAAATTGCGTGCCGCCGGGGTGCTGGTGGGGCTGAGCGAGGGGTCTTCGGGTCTGCGCGTGCTCCTGACCAAACGGTCGTCGGCATTGAAACACCACCCGGGCCAGATCGCTTTTCCGGGCGGCAAGCAGGATGAGGGCGATGCCGACCCGGTGGCTGCGGCCCTGCGCGAGGCGCATGAAGAGGTCGGGTTGCCGCCGGATCATGTGCAGGTTCTGGGCAGGCTTTCGCCACATGAAACGGTGACGGGCTTTCTGGTGACGCCCGTCGTGGCGCGCATCATCGCGCCCTTCACCCCCGTGGCTGAGCCCGGTGAGGTGGCCGAGGTGTTCGACGTGCCGTTCGATCATGTCGTCGACCCTGCGCGCTATCAGATGCAACAGCGGCGCTGGCGCGGGCAGATGCGGGCTTATTATGCCTTGCCTTACGGCCCCTATTACATCTGGGGGGCGACCGCGCGGATGTTGCGTGCCCTGGCCGGGCAGATGGCGCGGTGATCCGGATTTCCGACCCTTGGGTGACGCACCCAGAAACGCAGGCCGTGATGGCCGCGCTGTCGCCGCATCCTGCGTATTTTGTCGGAGGCTGTGTGCGCAATGCGTTGCTGGGCGTGCCGGTCAGCGACATCGACATTTCGACCCTGTTGCGCCCCGAAATGGTGATCGAGATGGCAAAGGCTGCGGGCCTGCGCGCCGTCCCTACCGGCATCGACCATGGCACCGTGACCATCGTAAGCGGCGGCATCGCGCACGAGGTCACGACCTTTCGTGCCGATATAGAGACAGATGGCCGTCGCGCCGTCGTGCGCTTTTCCGACAACATAGCCGAGGATGCCGCGCGGCGCGATTTCACCATGAACGCGCTTTATGCTGATGCATCCGGGCTGGTCATCGACCCTTTGAGCGGCATGCCCGATCTGCAGGCCCGCCGCGTGCGGTTCATTCTGGATGCCGAGACGCGTATCCGCGAGGATTACCTGCGCAGCCTGCGGTTCTTTCGGTTTACGGCGATTTATGGCGACCCTGCGCTGGGGTTTGATCCAGAGACGCTCGCCGCGATAGCCGCTAATCTTGACGGGTTAGAGACGCTTTCGCGCGAACGGATCGGGGCTGAGATGCTCAAACTTCTTGGCGCGCCCGACCCTGCGCCAAGCGTTGCGACGATGCAGCAGACGGGTGTTCTGAACGCCCTGTTGCCGGGCACAAACGCCGATCCGCTGGTCCCCCTGGTGCATCTTGAGCAAATGCATGGGCTGGCCCCCGATCCGATGCGTCGTCTTGCAGCGCTGGGCGGGCCTGCCCCCGATCTGCGGCTAAGCAAGGCCCGGCAGCGCCACCTCGCCCAACTTTTGGACGCGGTCGGAAGCGGGAAAAGTGCAGCCGCCTTGGGCTATCACCTGGGCGCATCACAAGCCTGCGATGTCCTTCTGTTGCGTGCCGTTTTGCTGGACCGACCGCTCGACCCGGTCGCAGTGGAGACAGCGCAAATGGCCAGCCGGAAAACCTGCCCCGTCACCGCAAGCGACCTGATGCCCACCTTCAAGGGTGCCGCGCTGGGCGACAAATTGCGCGAGGCCGAGGCACGCTGGATTGCGTCCGGGTTCACCCTGAGCCGCGACGATCTGGTGTGATCGATCCGCTTTATCTGTTTGTCTTTTTCGGCCTGTTTTCGCCGGGGCCGAACGTGATCTTGCTGACCACATCCGGTGCGCGCTTTGGCTTTGCCGCGACGGTGCCGCATCTGCTGGGTGTGGCCGCCGGTGTCGGGGTTACGTCCGCGCTGACCGGTCTGGGTATCGGCGCGTTGCTGCTGGAAATGCCAATGCTCACGGCGGTGCTGCGCATTCTGGCGGCGGGCTGGATGCTGTGGATGGCATGGGGGTTGTGGCAGGCTAAACCCGCTAAAACAGGCTCTGACAAAGAGAAACCGATGACATTCTGGCAGGCGGTCCTGTTTCAGTGGATCAATCCCAAGGTCTGGGCCGTCGCTTTTGTCGCCGTGTCGGCCTACCCGTCCGGAGGCCCCCCGATGCACGAGGCGCTGCGTCTGGCGACCGCCTTTTCCGGCATCAATCTGGGCGTGTGTCTTTTCTGGACCGCTGCGGGCGCGCTGCTGTCGTGGCTGCTGACATCGCCGCAGGTTTGGCAGATATTCATGCGCGCGATGGCCCTCGCTTTAGCGGCATTTTCCGCCATGGTCATTTTGTCGGGAATCTGAAACAACCAGCCGCAAACCGACATCGTCTAAGGTCAGTGCCCCGTGCTGCGGTATTTCGAACAATTGGTGGATCCCTATTGCGACTATCCTGAACAGGATACGCCGCCGACCCGGCTGTGGCCGTTCATGATGAATTACGCCAAGCCGTTTCACAAAGTGTTCTGGTGGGCCGGGCTGATGTCGCTGATCGTGGCCAGTGTCGAGGTGGGGCTGATCTGGGCGATGGGTTGGCTGGTCGATATCCTTGCGGGCGATCCGGCGCAGGTCTGGGAGGATCACGGCACCCTTCTGATCTGGATGGCGGTGTTCATCCTGCTGGTGCGTCCGGTCTTGCAGGCGCTGGACGTGATGCTGCTCAACAATACGATTTTGCCGAACTTTGGCACGCTGATCCGCTGGCGGGCGCATAAACACGTCCTGCGCCAGTCGGTCGGCTGGTTCGAGAACGACTTTGCCGGGCGCATCGCCAACCGCATCATGCAGACGCCGCCCGCCGCCGGCGAGGCGGTGTTTCAGGTGTTCGACGCGATCACGTTTTCGCTGGCCTATGTGCTGGGCGCGCTGATCCTGCTGGGGCAGGCGGACGTGCGCCTGATGCTGCCGCTGGTGATCTGGCTCGGTCTTTATGCGGCGCTGATCGTGTGGACAGTGCGGCGTGTCGGCCCTGCGTCGCAGGCGGCGTCGGATGCGCGGTCGCAGGTGACGGGTCGCGTGGTCGACAGTTATACCAACATCCATTCGGTCAAGATGTTCGCGCATCACACCCGCGAGATTGACTACGCCCGCGAGGCGATCGAACAGACGCGGGTCACGTTTCAGCGTGAAATGCGGCTCTATACCGTCATGGATGTGTCTTTGGTCACGCTCAATGGTCTGTTGATCGTCGGAGTCGTCGGCTGGGCACTGGCGCTTTGGATGCAAGGTCAGGCCAGCGTTGGGGCGGTTGCGGCGGCGACCGCGCTGACCCTGCGACTGAACTCGATGACCGGCTGGATCATGTGGGCGCTCACGTCGTTCTTTCGCCAGCTGGGCGTGGTGGCCGAAGGGATGCAGACCATCGCGCAACCGATCACGCTGGTGGACGCGTCAGATGCACAGCCGCTCAAATTGACTGAAGGCCGGATTGAGGTGCAGGGCCTGTCGCATCATTACGGGCGCGATCGCGGCGGGCTCGACACTATCTCGCTGAGCATTCAGCCGGGCGAAAAGGTCGGTCTGATCGGAAGGTCGGGGGCTGGTAAATCGACTCTCGTCAAACTGCTTTTGCGGTTTTACGATGTCGAGAGCGGGCGTATTCTGATCGACGGTCAGGACATCGCGCAGGTCACGCAGGACAGTCTGCGCCTGAACATCGGCATGGTGCAGCAGGATTCTTCGCTCCTGCACCGCTCGGTGCGGGACAACATCCTGTATGGTCGCCCGGATGCGACCGAGGCCGAGGTGATCCACGCCGCCCGCTTGGCCGAGGCGCATGAGTTCATCACCGATCTGGCCGATCCCGAAGGCCGGCAGGGCTACGCGGCGCAGGTCGGTGAGCGGGGCGTCAAGCTGTCGGGCGGCCAACGCCAGCGGGTGACGCTGGCGCGGGTTATCCTGAAAAACGCACAGATCCTTCTGCTGGACGAAGCGACGAGCGCGCTCGATAGTGAGGTCGAGGCGTCGATCCAGAAGACGCTCTATGGCATGATGGAGGGCAAGACGGTCATCGCCATCGCGCACCGCCTGTCCACCATCGCGCAGATGGACCGGATTCTGGTCATGGATCAGGGCCGCATCGTGGAAGAAGGCCCGCACGAGGCGCTTTTGGCCAAAAACGGTCTATATGCCTCATTCTGGGCGCGCCAATCCGGTGGGTTTCTGGATATAGAGGCCGCCGAATGATCATGTGGTTTGCAAACTGGATAGATGCGTTCGCCCCTGCCAAGGGCGCGCCACCGCGCACGCTGCTGGCCTTCGTGCGCTGGGCGCTCAGCGGCAGTGGCTCCGCATTGACGGTTTCGGGCACGATCTCGGTTCTGTCCGGCGTCATCGAGGTGATGGCTGCGCTGATCCTTGGCTGGGTCGTGGACGCTGCACTGAACTCTGCGCCCGAGAACATCTTCAGCGACCAAAGCGGCGTGCTGCTCTTTTCGCTGCTCTTCTTTCTGATCCTGAGACCGATATTCTTTGGCCTCAACGCGCTTTTTCAGAACATAGTGGTCGCGCCCAATATCATGAACCTGACGTTGCAACGGGTGCACCGCTTTACGCTGGGCCAGTCGGTGACGTTCTTTGACAACGATTTTGCCGGGCGTATCTCGCAAAAGGAAATGCAGACCGCCCGCGCGTTGACCGATGGCGTGGTCGAGACGCTGAATACAGTGCTTTTTGCGCTGGCTTCGGTCGTGGGCGCGGTGCTGCTTTTGGGCACGGTGGATGCGCGGATCGCGCTTGGGCTGGTGCTCTGGATGGTCGGCTATCTGCTGATGATCCGCTATTTCATGCCGCGTATTCGGGACCGGTCAAAGGCACGGGCGGCCGCGCGTGCCAACGTCTCTGGTCAGATCGTCGACACCGTCACCAATATCAAGACCGTCAAGCTGTTTGCCCATGCCGAACACGAAGACCGCGCCGCACTGGCTGCCATCGCCACGCTACGCGACAGGACGCTGGAATTTGGCAAGGTGTCAGTGCTTTTCCGGTTCTGCCTGATGGCCGTGGCGGGCGTGCTGCCGGTGATGCTGGTGGGCGGCGCGCTTTGGTATTGGTCGCAGGGACTGGTCACTGCGGGCGATATCGCGGCCACGGGCGCGGTCAGCCTGAGGCTCGCGCAGATGACCGGCTGGGTCAGTTTCACGCTCATGGGTCTTTACGCCAATGTAGGCGAGGTCGAGGACGGCATGCGCACGCTCACCCCGCCGCATCAACTGGTGGACGGGCCGAACGCCACAATACTGGACGTGACGCAGGGCGAGATCATGTTCGACGATGTCAGCTTTGCTTACGAGCGTGATGCGGGCGGGTTGCACAATGTCACGTTGCGGATCGCGCCGGGGGAAAAGCTGGGCATCGTTGGGGCGTCGGGGGCGGGCAAATCGACTTTCGTGGCGCTGCTGCTCAGGCTCTATGACAGCGAAAAAGGCGCTATTCGGATCGACGGCCAGGATATTCGCCAGGTCACACAAGAAAGCCTGCGGCAGGAGATCGGCATGGTCACGCAGGAAACCGCGATGTTCAACCGCTCGGCCCGCGACAACATCCTGTATGGTCGCCCCGATGCCGACGATCCGCTGGTGTTCGAGGCGGCGGAACGGGCCGAGGCGCATGATTTCATCGGCGATCTACAGGATTTCATGGGGCGGCGCGGCTATGACGCGCATCTGGGCGAACGCGGCGTCAAGCTGTCGGGTGGCCAACGGCAACGCATCGCGCTGGCCCGCGCCATTCTGAAAGACGCGCCGATTCTGGTGCTTGACGAGGCGACGAGTGCGCTCGATTCCGAGGTCGAGGCGGCGATTCAGGAGGCGCTCGACAAGGTGATGGAGGGCAAGACGGTGCTGGCCATCGCGCACCGGTTGTCCACCATCGCGCAGATGGACCGCATCGTCGTGTTGGATCAGGGTCGCATCGCCGAAATTGGCACGCATGACGCATTGCTGGCGCAGGATGGGCTTTATGCACGCTACTGGAACCGTCAGTCGGGGGGCTTTATCGGCTCTGATGAGGTGGCGGAGGCGGCGGAATGAAACCTGTCATGATCAGCGGCATCACAGGATTACCGATGTTGCGTATCCATCATCTGCCCGGCAGGGTATAACGTCTGCGCGCAGGATGATCCGGCCAAGACAGCGCATCACCTTTGCTGCCCGCGCGAAATCGCGGTTGACGTGAAACCGCTGGACGCCCGTGTCTGCATCGGCGACACCGCGACGCATGACAGAGCTTCTCATCAGACGGCTGGGACATCAGGCTGACGGAATCGCCGATGGGCCGGTGTTCGTGCCCGGCGCGCTGCCCGGTGAATTGGTTGAAGGCATCGTCGACGGCGATACCATGCGGGACGCCCGTATCGTCAGCCCGTCGTCCGACAGGGTCAAGCCGCCCTGCGCCCATGCGCGGACCTGCGGTGGGTGTCAGGTTCAGCACGCCAGTGATGCATTCGTCAGCGAGTGGAAGGCGCAGATCGTCGTGGACGCGCTGAGGGCGCAGGGGATCGAGACGCCGCTTCGGGCTGTTTTCACCTCTCCACCGGGGTCGCGCAGACGGGCAGGTTTTGCCGCGCGGCGGACCAAAAAGGGCGCGATGGCGGGGTTTTACCAGAAACGCTCAGACATCCTGACCGAGGTGCCGGGGTGCAAGGTCGTCGACCCCGCGCTGCTGGCCGCGCTGCCGCTGGCCTGTGATCTGGCGCAGGCGGGGACCAGTCGCAAGGCGTCGGTGAGCGTCATGGTGACGTTGTCCGAAGCGGGGCTCGACGTGCTGGTGACGGGGGGCAAACCGCTGGACCCTCAGCTGGAAATGACGCTGGCGGGTCTGGCGCAAAAGTATGATCTGGCGCGGCTCAGCTGGTCGGACGATCTGACATTGACGCGGCGCAAACCGGTGCAGACGTTTGGCAAGGTGCGTGTCGTTCCACCGCCCGGTGCGTTCCTTCAGGCCACACCGCAGGGCGAGGCCGCTTTGGTGCGCGCTGTGACCGAGGCGGTGGGTTCAGCGGCCAGGATTGCCGATCTCTTTGCCGGATGCGGGACGTTTGCGCTGCCTTTGGCCAGTCAGGCACAGGTTCATGCCGTTGAGGGCGCCGAAGATCATGTTCAGGCATTGGACGATGCTTGGCGCAATGCTTCGGGTTTGCGGCAGGTCACGACCGAGGCGCGCGACCTGTTCCGACGCCCCCTGATGTCGGATGAGCTTAAATACGATGCGATCGTGCTCGACCCGCCCCGCGCAGGTGCCGAACGTCAGGTCGAACAGATCGCGCGGTCAGACGTGCCGGTGATCGCCTATGTTTCGTGCAATCCGATCAGTTTCGCGCGGGACGCCGCGATATTGATAAACGCGGGCTTTACGCTTGATTGGCTAGAGGTGATTGATCAGTTCCGCTGGTCATCCCATGTCGAGGTAGCCTCCCGCTTTTCCAGAACGGACACCTGAGCATGCGTCAAAAGATCGCCGATTTTCTTGCCAGACCCTATGTCGTCAACGCGATTATCGTGGTGATCCTGATCAATGCCGTGGCGCTGGGGCTTGAGACCTCCCCCGAGGCGATGGCCGTGGCGGGCGATCTGATCCTGCTGATCGACAGGATTTGTATTGGGATTTTCGTGGTGGAATTGTCGGCCAAACTCTTTGCCTATCGCGGCAAGTTCTTTCGGTCGGGCTGGAACATCTTCGATCTGGTCATCGTCGGCATTTCGCTGGTGCCCGGATCGCAGACCATGTCGGTGCTGCGCGCGCTGCGGATATTGCGGGTGCTGCGGGTCATTTCCGTGGCCCCCAGCCTGCGGCGCGTGGTCGAGGGGTTCGTGACCGCCTTGCCCGGAATGGGGTCTGTTTTTCTGCTGATGGCGCTGCTTTTTTACATCGGCGCGGTAATCTCGACCAAGCTCTTTGCCGCCAGCTTTCCTGAATGGTTCGGCCATCTTGGGCGGTCGGGCTATACGCTCTTTCAGATCATGACGCTGGAATCGTGGTCGATGGGGATCGCGCGCCCGGTGATGGAGGTCTATCCCTATGCGTGGATGTTCTTCATGCCTTTCATCATGGTGACGACCTTTGCTGTGGTGAACCTTCTGGTCGGTCTTATCGTCAATTCGATGCAGGACGCGCATCAGGCCGACGACAAGGAAAGCACCGAAGCCTACCGCGACGAGGTGATGGAGCGGCTGATCGCCATCGAGGCGCGATTGAACGAAACACCCGAATCCAGGGACGATTCACGAAATCGTGCTACACCCGACCGCTGATTCCGGCTATTGTTTCCGCAAAACAAAAAAGCGGGCAGGTTCATGCGAATTTTCAGGTTCTTGGCGGTCATTCTGGTTGGGGTGACACTTTCGGGCTGTGCGAGCAGCAAATTCAAGACATACAACGGTCCCGAGGTGACGCGCATCGTCGTCGACAAGAGCGACCGGCGGATGCATCTCTATCATCACAACCGGGTGTTGGAGAGCTATAACTTCGGTCTGGGGTTTGCGCCCGAGGGTGACAAGACGGTCGAGGGCGACGGCAAAACGCCCGAGGGGCTGTATTACATAGACCGCCGCAACCCCAACAGCCGCTTTCACCTGAGCATCGGGATCTCCTATCCCAACGAGGCCGATATCGAACTGGCCCGCGCGCTGGGTCAAAGCGCGGGCGGCGATATTTTCATCCATGGCAAGCCGAACACCAGGGAAGGCAAGAGATGGGCGCGGGGTCGCGGGCGTGACTGGACATGGGGCTGCATCGCCGTGGCGGACCGCGAAATTCAGCAGATCTATGCGATGGTCAAGGATGGAACGCCGATTCTGATCACACCTTGAGGCGTGATCACAGCCCTTGCAACGCCGCAGAGGCCACGTCCTCGACAGAGCCGCCGGGCCGCGCAGACGCACCCAGGGGGGTCGGCCCTGACGGCGCGAAGCCGGCACCGGGGCCGCCCATCAGCATTGTCCACCAGATCTTGCCGTTGTCTTCCTGAAACCAGGCAAAGCCCAGATCGCGCGCCTGGGGGTCGAGAACCACCGACCGCGTGCCCGGTTCCTGCATCCAGGCCCCCAGCGTCGCGGTCTCGGTCTCGTAGGTTTCCGAAATCGCCTCGCCCAGCATCTGACCGGTATAGCCGGCGCGGCGCACCCGGTCGATCGGTGAAGAGCCATCAGACCCGAAATGCCACGGCCTGTTCTGTTGTGCCATGTCGCGCGAATGGGTGGCCGCAGCGGCGTTCAGCCTCGAATCGAGCTCGACCTGCGGCTGACCGGCGGCGGCGCGCAGGGCATTGACCGAATCGACCATGCCAAACTGAATGCGTGACGTATCGTTTGTATTGATGCGGTAGGCGCGCGGCAGCGGCTGACCGTCAGGGCCCAGCGCAGGTGGGGCGGAAGTATCCACACAACCTGCCAGAATCGTGACGACCGACGCCAAAAGCAAAGAAACACGCATCATAGCAAGACCCATCCGAGAATAATTGTTGCCCCTGACTATCGGTCGCAGCGTTGCTAATCAAACCCACATCGGCGTGAGACTGCCTGATAACGGGTCTTTGAGTTGCGACTGAGGCTTTCGCGCAATATATTAAAGAAAATCTCTGCGTTCTGCTCAGGAGGGCTTATCATGACCAAGGTTACCAAACTCGGCTTTAGCCGCCGCAACTTTCTGGCCGGTTCCGCGGCCCTGATCGGGGCGCCTGCGCTGGCTCAGAACATCAACGGGAACGAGACTGTCGAATTCGAGAGTGACCTGTCCCGCGCGACACGGCGCAATATCTCGAGCTTTCGGTCGCTCGACTGGCAGCCCCATTTCAGCAATCTGAACAACGGTGCCGTTCTTGTCGACATCACCTCACGCGCCCTGCATTTCTGGACCGAGAATGGCGATTATCGCCTGTATCCGTCGTCCGTGCCCCTGACCGAAGATCTGACCCGCCGCGGTCGCACCGTCATTACCAAAAAGGTCGAAGGCCCCAGCTGGCGCCCCACACCGGCGATGAAAATTCGCAATCCCGAATGGCCCGATTTCGTCGGCCCCGGCCCGGACAATCCGATGGGCACCCACGCGCTGCACCTGTCGTGGACCTATTACCGGATCCATGGCACGCATGACACACGCAAGATCGGGCGGCGGTCGTCGAACGGCTGCATCGGACTTTATAATGAGCATATTCAGCAGCTTTACGCGATGACACGCGTGGGCACACAAGTGTTGCTTATTTGACGACATGGTGTCGACGGGCATGCCTGAACCCGCAAGATGCAATTGCAATCGCCCTTGATTGCTGATTAGACAAACCTACGAGGTATGGCTTGGGTGCCTGTCGTGCATAACCCTTTGGGGGCCCGGCAGGCCTATTACTGGAGGTTAACATGAAGAAACTCGTTCTCGCCGCTGCACTGACCGCTGCTGCATCGTCCGCTTCGGCCGGCTCGTATGCAAAAGATGACGTCATGATGGAGCCGGTTGTTATCGTTGAAGAAACACAGCGTTCTTCTTCGTCGGCTGCTATTGTGATTCCGCTGCTGCTGATCGCCGTGATCGCAGCTGCTGCATCGAAATAATCAAGCCTTTACTGGCTTCGAACATGTGAAAAGGCGGTGCGCAAGCTCCGCCTTTTTCGCGTTCGCGGGGCTTTTTTTCTGGCACCGGCCTTTGATCCGGAAATCGCGGCGGAGATCTCGGCGGGGATCTCGGCGGGGATCGCACAAATGGTCGTTGGTCCAGAACACCAAGCCGAATCGCTTCTGCAATCCACCGGTCAGCCCGTGGCAACCGCGCCAGTCAACCAGCATGATATTCAAAGACAACCAGTCGAGGTGGCCGAAGCGAGGTCAGTCGAGCCAGCCTGACAGGTTTTCCTCGATGATTGCGCTGAGGGCTTTGATATGGGCCGGGTTGTCGTTGAGGCAGGGAATGTAGGTGAAATGCTCCCCGCCGCCTTCTTCAAAGCTTTCCTTGATCTCTTCGTTGATCTCTTCGAGCGTCTCGATGCAATCGGCTGAGAAGGCCGGTGCGATCACGGCGATGTTTTTCTTACCCTCTTCCTCGGCCAGACGCGCGACCTCTTCGACGGTATAGGGTTGCAGCCATTCTTCGGGGCCGAATTTCGACTGGAAGGTCGTGGCGATCTGGCTCTTGTCCCAGCCCAGCCGCTCGCGCAGCAGGCGCGTCGTTTTCTGGCATTGGCAATGATACGGGTCGCCCTCGAGCAGGTAGCGTTTTGGCACGCCGTGATACGAGCAAAGCAGGATGTCGGGCTTGGTCTCCATCGCGGCGTAAGCCGTCTCGACCGATTGGGCGAGCGCCTCGATATAGAGCGGATGTTCGAAATATGGATCGACCGTGCGCACGGCGGGTTGCCATTTTTCAGTCATCAGAACGCGAAAGAACTGGTCGTTGGCGGTGGCGGATGTTGCACCCGCATAATGTGGATAAAGCGGAAAGAACAGGATCTTGCGGCAGCCAGCGGCCACCATGGCGCGAACGCGTGATTTCGTGGACGGATTGCCGTAGCGCATGCAGTAATCCACCATGACGTTGTCGCCGTAGCGGTCCTGCATGGTGTGGGTGATCGCCTCGGTCTGGGCCTTGGTAATGGTCAGCAGGGGGCTTTCGCCCGCCTCTTCGTTCCAGATGGATTTATAGGCCACGCCACTGGAAAACGGACGTTTGGTCAGGATGACCAATTGCAGCAGCGGCTGCCAGAGCCACGGCGAATAGTCGATCACCCGCCGGTCCGACAGGAATTCGTTGAGATAGCGGCGCATCGACCAATAATCGTAATTGTCCGGCGTGCCGAGATTGGCCAGCAGAATACCCACCTTTGGGGCGGGCAGTTTGGGGTGGTCGGTCCCGGAATGGATCGGGCGCGTCGCCTCTTTGGTGGCATCAAGCATATTGGCTTTCCGATTGGTCGGTTTCGTCGGCTTCAGGTGCAGATATCGTGTTCGCCGCTCAGGTCAATATTTAAGGGGGTTTTCCGCCGTGCCCAGCGCATCGGCCAGCCGGGCAGAGGCCGATCCGGGGCGCAGCGGTTTGGGTTGGCTTTCGGCGGGGGCCCAGCCGGTCAGCACGATCAACTCGAACGTGGCAAGGATGCGGCCGCCGTCGGAATGATGTTGTTCATAAAGCTCTGCGGCGCGGGTCAGCACGGCGCGGCGGGTGGTGTGGCGGGGGCGTGCGGCCAGCGCGTTGGTCTCGCCCATGGCGCGCAGGTCGTGCATCAGGTGCGACATATCGCGGTAGCTGGCGCGCAGGGTGAGGCTGTCGGCCACCGGCAGGCCGTAGCCCGCACGTTGCAAGAGCGCCCCCATGTCGCGCAATTCGCCCATGGGCGCCACGCGGGGGGCCAGACCGCCGGTGACCTCGGCCTCGGCGGAGCCAAGGCTGGCGCGTAATTCGTTCAGGGTCTGGCCGCCGAACGCAACGCCGAGGAACAGCCCGTCGGGGCGCAGCGCGCGGCGACACTGGATAAGCTGGCCCACGGGGTCGTTTGCCCAATGCAGCGACATGGCGTGGATCACCAGATCATGCGCGCCGGGGATCAGATCGAGCGTGTCGTCGTCTGCAACCAATGCGGCCTTGGGGAAGGCGGGATGCCACAAATCGGGGAAACCGGTGACCAGCGCGGCCGAAGTAAACGATCTCTTAACCATTTCGAGACGATCCTGCACTTCGTCGAGTGCCGCCTCGTGCAGGAAAGTGACCGGCGCAGGCGCGGCGCGGCGGCGGTTGCGGATCAGGGCTGTGCGGTCGGTCAACAAGGTCATGAAGGATAGATAGAGCGGCGATGGGGGCAATACAAACAGCCTTGCAAATGATCTACCCGCCGCGCTGCCTGGGATGCGGCGGGCTGGTCGAGAGCGACTTTGGCCTGTGTGGCCCGTGCTGGCGCGATACGCCCTTTATCGGCGGGCTTGTGTGCAATGGCTGCGGTCTCGGGCTGCCCGGCGATGTGGGCGACGGCACGGATCTGTGCGACGAATGTCTGCGCGTGGCGCGGCCGTGGTCTCAGGGCCGCTGTGCGTTGCTCTACCGGGATCGGGGGCGGCGGCTGGTGTTGTCGCTCAAACACGGGGACAGGCACGATATTGCACGACCTGCGGCCAAGTGGATGAAGCTGGCGGCCAAGCCGATGTTGGAGCCGGACATGCTGGTGGCACCCGTGCCGCTGCACTGGACGCGGCTTTTCCGGCGGCGTTTCAATCAATCGGCGTTGCTGGCGACGGCTTTGGCCGAGGAAACCGGGCTGACCGATTGCCCGGACCTGCTGATACGTCACAAGCGGACGCCTTCACTGGACGGGCTGACGCGGGATCAGCGTTTTGCGACCCTGGCGGACACTCTGCGGGTGAACCTCGTGCATCGGGGGTTGATCGCGGGGCGCAAGGTGTTGCTGGTGGATGATGTGATGACGTCAGGGGCAACCTTGGCGGCGGCGGCAGAGGCGTGTCTAGCAGCAAAGGCGCGCGATGTTTGCGTCGTGGCACTGGCACGAGTGGCCAAAGATGCCTAAATTGCGTGTCTTGTGACTGAATAAGGGACGTTCCATGCAGCCTGTTGAAATCTATACCTCGCCGCTTTGCGGATTTTGCCATTCGGCCAAGCGGTTGCTGAGCGCCAAGGGCGTCAGCTTTGTCGAGATTGATGTCTGGGCGCAGCCTGACCGCAAGCCAGAAATGATCCAGCGTGCCAACGGCGGGCGCAGCGTGCCGCAGATATTCGTCGGCGAAACGCATGTCGGCGGCTGCGATGAATTGCATGCGCTGGACCGGGCCGGAAAGCTGGATGCTTTGCTGGCCAGCGGATGATGGGTGAAAACACCCATCCTACGGCGTTCCGCATCTAGGCGGGTTTCGTCGCGGCTGTGACGTAGTTCACGCTCAGGTCCTTGTTCGACAGGCTCCAGCTCCAGCTGATGGGATTGAAAACGAACCCCTGGCGGTCTTCGGGGGTAAGACCTGCATCGCCCAGGAAGGCGAAAAGTTCATCCGGGGTGATGAATTTCTTCCATTCATGCGTGCCCTTTGGCAGCCAGCGCATGATGTGTTCGGCACCGATGATGGCCATCATATAGCTTTTGGGATTGCGGTTGATGGTCGAGCAGATGTGCAGCCCGCCGGGTTTCAGCAATTTCTGGCAGGACGTCAGAAAGGACAGCGGGTCGGCGACGTGTTCGACCACCTCCATGTTGAGCACGATGTCGAATTGTTCGCCCGCTTCGGCCAGTGCCTCGGCGGTGTTGTGGCGGTAATCAATGGTCAGGCCGGATTGTTCGGCATGTGTTTGCGCCACGGGAATGTTGCGTTCGGCGGCGTCGACGCCGACGACATCGGCCCCGAGACGCACCATGGGTTCGCACAGCAGACCGCCACCGCAGCCGATATCCAGGATGCGTAGGCCCGCAAACGGCGCATCCGACGCCAGATCACGGTCGTATTGCCCGGCGATCTGGCCTGTGATGTAATCGAGCCTGCACGGGTTGAGCATGTGCAGCGGTTTGAATTTGCCGTTGGGATCCCACCATTCGGCGGCCATGGCCTGAAATTTTTCTATCTCCGCTGCGTCAATCGAGCTGGTAGCGCTGGGCATGGGCATCATTCCTGTGGTCTTTTGTCATTAACAGATAATATAGAGAGATCATGGACAAGGTCTTGGATCAAAAGCGCGCAGGGCATTATCTTTATCCGCCCATCGACCCGTTCGATCAGCGGATGATGGAGGTGGGCGATGGCCATCGCATCTATGTGGAGCAATGCGGCAACCCGCAAGGCATCCCTGTGTTGGTGCTGCATGGCGGGCCCGGTGGCGGGTGCAGCCCCGCGATGCGGCGGTATTTCGACCCCAAAGTCTACCGGATCGTGCTGTTCGACCAGCGGGGCTGCGGGCGGTCGCGGCCGCATGCGTCGGTCGAAAACAACACGACCTGGCATCTTGTGGCGGATATCGAAAAGATTCGCACGGCGTTCGAGATCGACCGGTGGATCGTCTTTGGCGGCTCGTGGGGCGCGACGCTGGCGTTGATCTATGCGCAGACGCATCCTGACCGGGTTTCGCATCTTGTGTTGCGCGGCGTGTTCCTGATGACGCAGGTCGAATTGCAATGGTTTTACGGCGGCGGAGCCGGGCAGTTCTGGCCCGAACCCTGGGCACGGTTCCGCGATCTGGTGCCCCAAGAGGAGCAGCACGATCTGATCGGTGCCTATCACCGCCGGCTTTTCTCGGGCGATCTGCCGGTCGAGACCAAGTTCGCCAAGGCGTGGTCGTCGTGGGAAAACGCGCTGGCTTCGGTGGCCAGCAACGGGCAGGGCGGCGAGGCTCCGGGCGAATATGCGCGGGCCTTTGCGCGGTTGGAGAATCACTATTTCACAAACGCCGGGTTTCTTGAGACCGATGGGCAAATCCTGGCCCGGATGGACCGGATCGCGCATATTCCTGGTGTCATCGTGCAGGGGCGTTACGACATGATCTGCCCGCCGGTACGCGCCTGGAAACTGGCGCGGCACTGGCCCAATGCCGATCTGCGGATGATCCGAAACGCGGGCCATGCGCTGTCGGAGCCGGGGATCAGTGCAGAGCTGGTTCGGGTCATGGACCAGATGTCCGAAAACTGACACGAACCGGGGTATGGCGGCAACGCCATTTTGTCGGCGATGCGGTGTCGGTTTCGGGCGATGACCGAAGTTGCCCCGGCCAGTGTTCTGAGCCCGGCCGTCCCGGTTACCGGGCGGCCGTGCGCATCCCGCGACGGCGCGACCTGTTGCAGGACGATCCGCTGCTGCGCTATACGGGACGCGGCAGCCGTCCGGCCGACGCAGGGTGATCGCCGCTTGCGGGGCGGTCGACGGGCGGCGAATTCTGCGCCCTTCGGGAACAAAATGGGAGACGCCAATGAACCAGATCAGCAGACGCGGATTGCTTCGCAGCGGGGCTGCGGCGGGTGTGCTGGCCGCTTCGGGCTTGCCGGTCATGGCGCAGACCCAACGGGGTGGACGGCTGCGGGCAGGGCTGTCGGGGGCCGACAGGTCGGACAGTTTCGATGGCCGGACGCATATGGATATCTTCATGATCGCCACGGCGCAGGGCTGTGTGTTCGACAGCCTGACCGAGATTGCCGCGGATGGATCCCTGAGGGGTGAATTGGCCGAAAGCTGGGATGCCAGCAGCGATGCGAAGACCTGGACGTTCAAGCTGCGCAGGGGTGTGACGTTCCACAACGGCAAGGCCTTTGGGGCCGACGATGTGATCGCATCGCTTTGGATGCATATGGAGGCGGGGGCCACATCGGCGGCCCGGCCTGTCGTGGCCACGATTTCCGAGATGAAGAAAGTGACCGATCATCTGGTGCAGTTCACGCTGGAGGCCGGCAACGCCGACTTTCCCTATATGATGAGCGATTATCACCTGCTGATGTACCCTGCGGGTCAGATCGAAGAGGCCATCGCCAAGGGCATCGGGACGGGGCTGTACCGGACGGTCAGTTTTGATCCCGGTATGTGCTTTGTCGGTGTGCGGGTGGCCGACCATTACAAGGGCGACACTGCCGGCTGGTTCGACGAGATCGAATATTTCGCGATCAACGACACCGCCGCACGGACGAACGCGCTGATGACAGGTCAGGTCGATGCGATCAACCGGATCGACTTCAGGAGCGAGGAGCGGCTCAGGGCCAGCCGGGGGGTGCGTATTCAGGAGGTGACGGGCAACCAACATTACACCTTTCCGATGCTGTCCGGTGTGGCTCCGTTCGATCAGCTGAACGTGCGGCGCGCTCTGAAATACGGGATAGACCGTCGGGAACTGGTCGACACGATCCTTCAGGGTCACGGTCAGGTCGCCAGCGACACGCCCATCGGCCCTGCCAATCAGTATTTCGCCGCCGATATGGAGCCGCCGGCCCATGATCCTGACAAGGCCCGGTTCTATCTGAAACAGGCGGGCCTTGCGTCGCTGGACATCGACCTGAGCGTATCGGATACGGCGTTCGATGGGGCGGTGGATGCTGCGCAGGCGTTCCGGAATTCCGCCAGCGCAGCGGGTATCGTGATCAATGTGGTGCAGGAACCGGCGGGCGGCTATTGGTCGGATGTCTGGCTGAAGAAGCCCTTCTGCGCGTGCTCTTGGTCGGGTCGCGCGACCGAGGACCTGATGTTTGCCACTGCCTATCTGACGGGCGCGCCCTGGAACGACAGCCAGTGGGACCACCCGAGATTCCAGGAACTTGTGTCGGCGGCGCGGACCGAGCTGGACAGCGAGACGCGGCGTCTGCACTACCGCGAGATGCAGCAGATCCTGCGCGATGACGGGGCAACGCTGATCCCGATGTTCGCCAATTACGTGCAGGCCGTGAGTGAAAAGGTGTCCAGCCCCGTTATGGTGGGCAACCAGGGGCAGATGGACAATGGCCGGATGGCCGAGCGTTGGTGGATGGCCTGATCCAACGCTGGATGGGTGAACGCCAAACGTGATTTCAGAGCGCCCCGCCGGATTAGTGGGGCGCTTTTTTTTGTATGCCCTGGCGCGTGTTGATATCGGCCCTCCGGGGGAGGTTTATTTGGCAAGATGAAACTGGAGCGGTTTGCGCGGGGTCAGAGCACGTAGCGGCTGAGGTCAGTGGAGCGGGTCAGTTCGCCCAGATGTTCCTCGACGAAGGCGGCATCGACGGTGACCTGCGTGCCTGATCGGTCGGGGGCGTTGAAGCTGAGTTCCTCGAAGACCCGTTCCATCACCGTGTAAAGCCTGCGGGCGCCGATGTTTTCGACGGAGGCGTTCACCTCGGCTGCGATATGGGCAAGGGCCTGGATGCCGTCTTTGGTGAAGGTCACCGTCACTTCTTCGGTGGCCATGAGGGCGGTGTATTGCAGGGTCAGCGCGTTGTCGGTCTCGGTCAGGATGCGCACGAAATCCTCTTCCGTGAGTGCGCGCAGAGTGACGCGGATCGGCAGGCGGCCCTGCAATTCGGGCAGCAGATCGGAGGGCTTGGCGATGTGGAAAGCACCTGATGCGATAAAGAGGATATGGTCGGTTTTTACCGGCCCATGTTTGGTGCTGACGTTCGTGCCTTCGATCAGTGGCAGCAGGTCGCGCTGAACACCTTCGCGGCTGACGTCGCCACCACGGGCATCGGTGCGCGCGCAGACCTTGTCGATCTCATCGAGAAAGACAATTCCGTTCTGCTCGACCGCCTCGATTGCGGCGGTTTTCACATTGTCGTCGTCGAGCAGCTTGTCGGCCTCTTCACCGATCAGGATCTCATAGCTTTCGCGCACTTTCAGCCGTTTGCGGGTGGTGCGCTGGCCGAATGCCTTGCCGAACATCTCGCCGATATTCATCACGCCTGCGCCTTGCTGGCCGGGCAGATCCATCATCGGCATCTGCGGCATGGCGTCGGCGACCTCGAGGTCGATCATGGTGTCGTCCAGCTCGCCTGATTTGAGCTTTTTGCGGAACATTTCGCGGGTGCCTTCGCGGGCTCCTTCGCCGGTCAGCGCGTCGATCACGCGGTCCTCAGCGGCGAGGTGGGCGGCGGCCTTGACCTCTTCGCGCATGTGGTCGCGGGTCATGGTGATTGCGGCGTCCACCAGATCGCGGATGATCTGTTCGACGTCGCGGCCGACATAGCCGACTTCGGTAAATTTGGTCGCCTCGACCTTGATGAACGGCGCGCGGGCGAGTTTTGCCAGACGGCGGCTGATCTCGGTCTTGCCAACGCCGGTGGGGCCGATCATCAGAATGTTCTTGGGGTAGACCTCTTCGCGCAGGTCGTCGGACAGGCGTTGGCGGCGCCAGCGGTTGCGCAGCGCCACGGCGACGGCGCGTTTGGCGTCGGCCTGACCGATGATGTAGCGGTCAAGTTCGGAGACGATTTCGCGGGGGGTCAGGTCGGTCATGCGCCAATGCTTTCCACAGTGAGATTTCCGTTGGTATAGACGCATATGTCCGACGCGATGGCCATGGCACGGCGGGCGATCGCCTCTGCATCCATATCGCTGTCCATCAGCGCGCGGGCTGCGGCGAGGGCGTAATTTCCGCCCGATCCGATGGCGGTCACGTCATGTTCGGGCTCCAGCACGTCGCCCGCGCCGGTGATCACCAACAGGTCGGTGCCGTCGGTGACGATCAGCATCGCCTCGAGCTTTTGCAGGTATTTATCCGTGCGCCAATCCTTGGCCAGTTCGACGCTCGCGCGTTGCAGCTGACCCGGTGTCGCCTCCAGCTTGGTTTCCAGCCGTTCGAGCAGGGTGAACGCATCTGCCGTCGATCCGGCAAAGCCGCAGACCACGTCATGCCCGCCGGGGGTCAGGCGGCGCACCTTGCGGGCGGTGCCCTTGATCACGGTCTGGCCAAGGCTGACCTGACCGTCGCCTGCGATGACAACGCGGCCATTCTTGCGCACGCCGATGATGGTGGTGCCGTGCCAGCCGGGGAAGTCTGTGTTGGTCATGGCGTTCTCCTTTGTTAGGTATATGAAAATCGTGGCGGCGCGATGCAACCCGCAAATCGTTCGGGCGGTGAAATGAAGCGAAGCGAGGCGGTTGTGGATGATATCGACAGGCTTGAGGCGCAGGCCGACCTGAGCTTTGCCGCGTTGGCGGGTCAGGCGGGGCTGGATACGACGCGGTACCGCTGCGTCGCGCAATGGGTCAAGGACGACGTCAACCGGCTGCATATCGTGCGGCATTACGAGGGGAGGGACGTTCCTGCGGTCGTGCTCAAACAGGCGATGCGACCGGAGGATGTGGGCGATTTTGCCGCCATCGTGGATGCGCATGGAGAGGCGCAGAGCGTGCTTGCGCCTGTATCCGGCGTCACTGTGCCCGCTATTTTGGCCAAGGACCTGTCGGTGCGCGCCTATCTGATGGCGTTTCAACCGGGGCAGACGTTGCTGGATCTGTGTCGCGGCACCAAGGATCATGCCCCGCATCTGCGTAGGGCCGGACGTTGGCTGTCGGCCTATCATTCTGGCACCTATCAAGAGGCGCGGGTGTTTCAGCCAAAGTTCATGGCCAGGCATATGCTGCACCTCGCCGGTCAGATGGCGCGTGGAGAGCGGCGGATCAAAGGCCAGAAACGGTTCATCGAACTGGCGCACCTCGTGCAGGATCATGTCGCCGACGCCACCGGACAGCCCAGCAAGACCGCTGCCAAGCACGGCGATCTGAACGCGCATAACATTCTGATTTCAGGACACGAAGTGGCGGCCTATGACTTTCTGGCGAAAAGCCGCGCGCCCGTAGGCTACGATATCGCCCGGCTTTTGCTGAGCTATGCGCAAACGGTCGGGGATATCGACTCTATTCCGGACGGACAGGCGGTGCCGCCGGATATGATGGCAGCGTTTTTCGAAGGGTATGATTTTGTCGGACCAGACGACCCCGGTGTGCGGTTTCTGCTGCGGATCCAGATCCTGACGGATTGGAACCGGATGAATGTCCGCATGACACCGAAAAGCCTGAACCGGTTTCGGCGGCTCAGGGCGATTGCCCGCCGGGCGTTTGCCTGACGGGCGTTGATTGTGGCCTAGATCGCGTCTTCGATCCACTTTTGCAGAGTCGCCTTGGGGGCCGCACCGGCGCGGTTCGACACGACCTGACCGTCTTTGAAGATAAAGAGCGCCGGGATGCCGCGCACGCCCATGGCGGCGGCGGAATTGGCATTGCTGTCGACGTCAATCTTGACGATCTTGACCTTGCCGCCCATCTCGGTCGCAATCTCTTCGAGCGCGGGGCCGATCTGCTTGCAGGGGCCGCACCATTCGGCCCAGAAATCCACCACAACGGGGATTTCGGACTTGCGGACTTCGGCGTCGAAGGTGTCGTCTGTGACGGCTATCGTTGCCATGGGATTCTCCTGTAACGGGGGCTGTGGGGTCAGGCAAACAAGGTAGGTAGGGCAGGCGGGGCCGTCAAGGTGTTGTGGTGCGCATCAGCGCAAGCGTCACGATATCGTGGGGCAGCACCATGAGCTGTGCAGTGTGGGTCCAGATGACAACGGTGTCGATCCGGCGGTCGGGATAGATCTGTGCAAGGGCGGCGGCATAGGCCCCCATCTGCCGCAAAAGCCCTTCGGGTGTTTGTCCAGGCGTGGCGGGGATGATGCGGTTCGATTTGAAATCCATCGCGCTGACGCGGTCCGGCGTGACGATCAGCCGGTCGATCGTGCCGTGAATACGTGCGTCGATCTGGGGCAGATGGGCGGTGACCGCGACTTCGCGCAGCGCGTTCGGGGCCATATACTCGGCCAGCGCCGGGGCCGTCATGACGCCTGCTGCCTCGGCAAGCAGCGCCGCACGTTCGGGGATATCCCCGATCAGGTGAAGTGACAGTTGCTCCCACCCGTCCTGCGCGCAGTCGGGCAGGTGTTCGAGCAGCAGGTGAATGCGGCTGCCTCGTGTCTTGGCCTCGTGTTCGGTGTCCGTTGTTTCATCGGAGTCGAGGTAATCGCCAGTCTCACCCGGCAAGGCTTTTGCGCCGCCCAGATCCGACGGGCTGCGGGTGCCCGGATCAGCCTCGGGTAGTATTGCGGGAACGGCAAAAAGCGGGTCTGATATGGGCAATTCGGCGCTTGGCGGCGGATCGGTGGCGCGCGCGCCTGCGTCCCAATCGCCATTGCTCAGCCGCTGACCCACGCCGATTTCGCCAAAGTCCTGCGTCAGCGCGCCTATCTCCTGCATTGCGCTTTCGATCCGCGAATACCAGCCGGTGCCTTTTTCGCCCTGCGTGCCGCACCCGGCGACGATCAGCCACTTTTCAGCCCGCGTCATCGCCACGTAAAGCAGCCGTTCCCGTTCGGCCCGCTGCGCGGTTTTGACGTCCTCGGCCACCGCGCCCAGCGCCTCGGGCATCATCGCGCTCTTGGGTTTCCAGATCGGCAAACCGTCCAGCATCAGGATATCGTCCCTGACGTCGTCCTTTGGCTCTGATGTGTCGGGCAGGATCACGATGGGGGCCTCGAGCCCCTTGGCACCGTGCACCGTCATCACCCTAATTCGGCCTTCGGCGCTGTCGGCCTGCCTCTTGATCTCGACCTCGTCGGTCTGCATCCATTGCAAAAACCCGGTGAGCGAAGGGATCGACGTGCGCTCGAACGCGAGAGCCTGCGCCAGCAGCGCGTCGATGCCGTCCTCGGCCTCTTGTCCCAACCGCGCCAGCAGCGCACGCCGCCCTTTGTGGCGGGTCAGAATACGGTCGATCAGATCGTAGGGGCGCAGGAAATCGGTCTGGCCCATGAGGTCGTCGAACATTGCCATGGCTAGCGGGAAATCGTCGCGCCGGTTGCGCAATTCAGTCCACAGAAACCGCCCTTGCCTGCGATGCGCCAGATCGAACAGATCCTGCTCATCCAGCCCAAAGATCGGAGACCGCAAGGCACAGGCAAGCGACAGGTCATCCTCTGGCGTGGCCAAAACCGACAGCAATGCGGCCAGATCGCGCACCGCCAGTTCACCGCCGATCCGCAGCCGGTCAGCGCCCGCCATGGGCAGCCCCCGGGCTTTGCAGGCCCGGATAATCTCATGGAACAGACCCGACATGCGCCCCCGAACAAGGATCAGGATATCGTCGCCGCGAATGGCCCGCCGGTGATAGGTGCCTGTGTGGCCAATCTCGTCCGGAATTGACTCTGTTCCGTGCAAAAGTGCGTGTATTCGCGTTGCCACCCGTTCGGCCAGAACGGTGATATGATGGCGCGGGCCGACGCGGTCAACGGGCTGATACCAGACCTCTTCCTCGCCTTCGTCCTTGGTCTTGTCAAGAAACGGCCAAAGGTCCACCCGCCCCGGCATCGCGTCCTTGAACGCAATATGCAGTGAGTCGTCGAACCCGGCTTCGACCTGATCCCGGAAAGTCGCATCGACCAGCGCAAGGATGGAGGACGCAGACCTGAACGAATGTGCCAGCGTCAGATTGCGCAGCGGTGCATCGGTGTCGCGCAGACGGCCCGCGAAATCGGCGCGCATCCGGTCAAACTCGCGCGGGTCCGCACCCTGAAACGAATAGATCGACTGTTTTTTATCGCCCACGACAAAGATCGTGCGGCGTATATCGGCGCGCGCGCCTTGCCCGCTGGTAAATTCCTGCGCAAGCCGTTCGATGACCTGCCATTGCTGCGGGCTGGTGTCCTGCGCCTCGTCCACCAGGATATGGTCGATGCCCCCATCGAGGCGGTAAAGCACCCATTCCGCCACGTTCGGGTCGCTTAGCAACTGTCCGGCTTTGAGGATCAGATCATCGAAATCCAACCAGCCCCGCCGCTGCTTTTCGGCCGTATAGAGCCCGAGAAACGGTTCAGCCAAGGCCTGCAATGCCTGCGCGCGCTGTGCGGCAGCAAGAGCGAGACGGGTGTCGCGAGCGGCCTCCACCCGCTCCATGAGTGCTTCGATGGCGGGCATATCAGGCTCTAACGCGCCGGTTCGCAGGGCTTTGGTCGGAAAGGCGCCGATCTTGGCCGAGAACGGCTGTTTGGCGCCAGAGCCGGTCAGAAACACCGATTCCAGAATGACCAGCGCGTCAACCGTGTCCAGCCGCAGCCCGGTCAGGCGCTGTGCCGCGGTGATGTCGGTCTTGCCCCCTTGCGGCAGCACAAGGCACAATTGGGCGATCAGGTGGTCTTCGCTTGCGTCGAATACAGTCTCTAACAAACTGGTTTCCGTCATTTTCGGGTCGAGACCCAATGCGGCCTTTAACGCTTCGGGCGACGGCGCTTCGGCGAACGCAGCGCGATGAGCCACAATCGCCTTGGTCAGATCCGACAGCCGGTCGCCGGTGTCATACCGGGCCACCGCCGCGACCAGACCAGCCTCTGGGCCGTCCGCCATACGATCGAGCACATCCTCGCGCAGAAGCGTGGCGTCGCGGTCCTCGATCTCGGTAAAGTTCGGCGATATCCCGGCCTCAAGCGGAAAGCGCCGCAGCAGGCTCGCGCAGAACGAATGGATCGTCTGGATGCGTAACCCGCCCGGAGTCTCGATGGCGCGGGCGAAAAGCGTGCGCGCATGGGCAAGATTTTCAGGGTCGTGCCGGCCTTCCACCCCCAACCTGTCCAGTTCTGCGCGCAATGCATCGCTGTCCAGCATCGCCCAGGCACCGAGCCGCTGGAACAGCCGATTCTGCATCTCGCTCGCGGCGGCCTTGGTGTAGGTCAGGCACAGGATGTGGTCGGGGCGAACCTCGTCCAGCAGCAGGCGGGCCACACGGTCGGTCAGCACCCGGGTCTTGCCAGAGCCCGCGTTGGCCGAAAGCCAGGTCGAAAACCCCGGTTCGGCGGCGCGCACCTGTGCTTCGGTTGCGGCGTCGCGTTTCATGTCAGATCCTGCGGGTCCGGGGCATCGGTCACCTCCCATTCGCCAAAGCGCGACAGGTGATCGTAGGCGCTGAATTCCTTGTCACTGAGCAACGCCCGGCGCGCTGAAAACCCTGTATCAGGGTCGAAATAATGGACAATCAGGGCTGTGAAATGCGCCCATGTCTCGGCAGGTGTTTCATCCTCCAGCGGGGCATTCACCTCTTTGGGATCAGAGCCCAGACCGATAAAGGCGGCACGCGCAACAGGGCCGGCGGCGATCTGATCGAAAGCGCCCCGGGTGGCCAAAGCGGCCTCCAGCAACAGCTGTTTGTCAAAGTGCTTTTGCTGCGGACCGGTGGGCGGATTGCCGGTCTTGTAATCATAGAGGATCAGCGCGCCCGAGGGATCAACGTCGATCCGGTCCGCCTTGGCCGTCAGGGTGAATTGCGGCGTCGGCACCTGTCCCCTAGCCTTGTGTTCAAAGAAAGTGGGCTGCGCCTGCGCGCGCCGCTGGCCTTCGGTTTCGGTGAACCAAAGTGCCGCTCGGGCCATGCGGGCTTGCCACTGGGTCCGTGCGGTGGGCCATGGCACGGCGTCGTTCAGATAGGCCTGCGAAATCTCCAGCAGCACGTCGGGCCGCAGATCGGCAGGGTCGTCGTTGACCCGTTTGATGAAGTTTTCGAGAATGTCGTGCAGTGCGATACCGCGCAACAGGGCGTCTGGCGCACGCTGCAACGGGTCCAGCGGTCTGAGCCGCAACACGTGTTCGGCGTAGATCGCATAGGGATCGCGGATCAGCCGTTTGATCGCGGTGACAGATAGTTGGCGCGGGCGGGCATCGACAGGCGGGCGGGGCGACGGGCGGCGCGCCGACGGCACCGGGTCGCTGCGGTCGAGCACGGCTGCCTGACCAAGCCAATGCGCGCCGCGCTGGCGCATCTTGGCCAGACATTCCGGCGCACCGATTTGCGGCAGGCCCGACATCAGGTTGATGATCCGGTTGATCCAGCGCGACGGCACGGTTTCTGCCTCGTCCGACCGGATCGGCCTTGTCAGCCAAACCTCTGGCGCACCGATGGCCTGCTGGAAATCATGAGCGGCCAGCCCGATGCGCCGTTCGGGCAATAACAGACCCGCATCATGGCGCATCCGTCGGTTCAGCCACGGGTCCGCGCCGGGGCGTTCGGGCCATGTGCCCTCGCACAAGCCGCCCAGAATGACCAGATCGGCACCCTGCACCCGCGCCTCGAGCGTGCCCCAGATGCGGATCTTCGGGTGCGGCGCGTCGCGGTCGCGCACCTCGCCCCGCGCCAGAACGGCGCCAAAGAGATCGCCGTAATCGCTGGCGGACAGCGCCGTGTCGTCGGGGGCATTGTCACGCAGATCGTTCGCTGTCTTGAGCGCCTCGCGGCCCGCCGCCTTGTCCCACAACTCACCCGCACCGGTCTGATCGGGGCCTGCCGCCAGCGCCTCGGTCAACGCGATGTGGCGGTCGATACGGTCGCGCAGGGGCAGGTCGCCCCCGATATGTGGCCGGCTGCACAGCGCGATCAGCCATTCACCCCATTGCGCCGCCCCGCGCCCCGTCGCCCAGTCGCGCAGACGTGCGGTGTCGGGAAACGGCAGGCCGGTGCGGCGCATGTGCAGTTCAAGATCGCGGGTCAACAGCAGGTGGCGGTTGCGGTCCTGCCCGGAATGACACAGCGGATGCTTGAGCAGGGTGATCAGCGCCTCGGCGGTCAGATCTTGGGTAAAAAGCGCTGCGACATGACGCAGAAACCGGCCCGGTGGCGTCAGATGCAAGGGCAGTCCCGCGCTGTCGTCGGGCAGGATGTTCCAGCGATCCAGCGCGGCGGTGACTTGCCGCGATAGCATCCTGTCAGGCGTGATCAGCGCGGCACTTTGGCCACATTCCGCAGCCTTGCGCAGACGCAGCGCGATGCACAGCGCCTCGACCCGTTGGGTGGGGGCTTCGATCAGGGTGACATCTTTGGTCGCCAAGTCCAGCCCTGTCAGGGCTGGCCCTTCGACCAGCCATTGATCGGTGACGGGCGCGGGGCGCAGCGCCAGCGAGACAAGCCGCGCGCGCGCCGGGTTCGGTGCTTCACGGCTGTGCCATTCCGGTATGTTTTCGGGATCGAGATTCAGATGCCGCAACAGCGTGGCATAGCGAAATTGCGGATGATCCTCGGCGGTCAGCCCATCCGCAAGCTCTGCCCATGCGGACGCGGGCAGGTCGAAATCGAACCCCGGAACAACCACCGCGCCTTGCGGCAATTGCGCGACCGCCCGCATCAAAAGCGCCGTTGTCCCCCGCGACCCGGTCGAGCCTGCCACGATCACGGGGTCCGCAGGTGGCGCCCCTTGCCAGCGCGCGATCAGCCGGGTGGTGGCGACGCGTTGCAGGGCTTCGGGATCGGGGGCAGACTCTGCGCGGTCGACATAGCCTTGCGCGATTTTCAAAAACGTCAATGCACGCGCCCAATGGCCTGAAAGATCGCTCACATCCAGCGCGGCGATATCGTCCGACGTCACACCTTCGCCCTGCATTTCGGCCAGCAATCCGGCCAGCGAATCCGCTAGATCAAAGAGCGAGGCTCGCGGTGCCAGATCAGGCTGCTGGTGCAGCAATTGTGAGATCAGCGCCACAAGGTCGAGCCGTTGGCGCAGCGGCGATACAGGCCGGGGCAGATCGGCCAGATCGCCCGGGTCCGCCACATCGGTCACCAACCGGATGCGCGGCAAAAGGCTGGGCGGCCCTGCGTCGAATATATCGCGAATGCGCCGCGCCATGCGGCGTGTGTTGACGATGAGCGTGACGCGGGCCATCGCTTCGGGCGGCTGTCCCTGCATCCGCGCGCGCATTCCTGCGACCAGCCGTTCGGGGAAATCCGCGCCGGGCGGTTCGGCAAAGACGCGGGGGGCGGGGGTGTCAAACATCGCTCACCATCGCCTCGGCCAATGCGATGTTCTCAGGTCGCCCAACGTCGCACCAAAGCCCCGGATAGGTCAGCCCAAACAGCCGCCCGCGCGCCTGCATCCGGTCCCAGACCACGTTCAGCGAAAAGCTTTGATCTTCAAAATCCGCCAGATCGTCGGTGCGCAGAATCTGGACACCAGAATAGATCAACCCCGGCCCACGGGTCAGCTGGCCTGTGGCTGCCAGCGTGAAATCGCCGCTCCCCAGATGGCCCCGCGCCTGATCGGTCGGGATACACAAAAGCAGCGCATCCATCTTGGCATCGTCCCACGCGTCTTGCAGCAGGGTCACCGGGTTCGGCCCGCGCCAGACGGCATCGGAGTTCATCGTCATCACGGGCCCTGTGCCGAGCAGCGGCAGTGCCTGTTTCAACCCGCCACCGGTCTCGCGGATGCGCGTTTCGTGCGACAGGATCACATCGGTCATTTCCAGATGCGTGGCGATCTGGTCGGCCTTGTAATGCGCGTTGACGACGATGCGGGGGGTCTTTGCCGCGTTGGCAAGGTCGAGCGCATGGTCGATCAGCGCCCGGCCTGCCACCTCGATCAGCGGCTTGGGCCGGTCTTGGGTCAGCGCCCCCATCCGTGTGCCGAACCCGGCCGCAAAGAGCATCAGCGGGCGGGTCATGTAAGGGCCTTTTGCAACAAGGGGTGATTTTCGGGAGCGGTCAGGCGCGGGGCCAGAAGTTCGTGCAGATCCCGCAGATCGGGATGGTTGAGCGATGTCATCAGATGCTGCCAGACGCGAGGGACCAACGAGAGGTATTTCGTCTTGCCATCGCGGAGGGCGAGGCGCGCGAATATGCCGAGGATCCGCAGATTGCGCTGGGCGGCGAGCACGGCGAAGGCGGCGTGGAATGCCTCCGGGTCGGTGCCGGTTGCGGCCAGATAGCGGGCGATGCAGCGATCTGCGATGCCTGCGCCGAGATCGCGCCGCGCGTCGGTGCAAAGCGACGCCAGATCATACGCCGGGTGTCCTGCCAGCGCGTCCTGGTAGTCGATCAGACCGGCCGCCTGGACGCCGGATTTGCCGGATTGCCAGAGCAGGTTTTCGGCATGGTAATCCCGCAGGATGATGACGCCGGTGCTGTTGGCCAATCGGGTGAGGGCCTTGTGGAACAAAATCTGCGTCTCGGCGCTCAACGCAGGGTCGGCGTGATAGAACTCGAACGCGAGGGTGATGGCTTTGGAAAGGAAATCCGGGGTTGCACGGGGGAGGTATTCAGGCGGCTTGGCTTTGTGCAGGGCGACCAATACGTCGGTCGCCGCATCGTAAAGCGCCGGTTCGCGGGTCGGGTCCTGCGCGCAAAGCATGGCAAAGAGCGCGTCGCCAAGATCCTGGGTCAGCAGATATCCGGGCGCTTCGTGCAGGATCGCAGGCGCGGCAAGGCCCAAGGCGCGCAGGGTATGCGTGACGCGGACGAAGCCCGGAATACCGCCCGACGGGTCGATCATGAGTATCGCCGTTTCAGCGCCGCGGGTGACGCGGTGGTATTGCCGTGCCGAGGCGTCGCCTGCGATCTGGTGCAAGCTCGCGTCGGGCCAGCCGGCCTGGGTCAGAAACTCGGACATTGCGATCATGAGAACAGCTTTGCCAGACGCTGTGCCCATGTGCCAGAGGTGGCGTGCAGCGTGACGCGGCGCTGGTCCTGCTCTGTTGCGGCAAAGTCGAGGTGCAGCGCGTTTTCGGGTGTCAGATCACCCAGACGGTCGGGCCATTCGATCAGGCAGATCGCGTCGTCGAAGGCCTGATCGAGGCCCAGTTCGACACAGCCGTCGGGGCCTGTGAGGCGGTAAAGGTCGGCGTGCCAGATCTCGGTTGTTCCGGTTTCATAGACCTGCACCAGCGTGAAGGTGGGGGAGGGGACAGGCTCTGGTATGGGCAGACGGGACAGGATCGACGCGCGGGCAAAATGCGTCTTGCCTGCGCCGATATCGCCCGAAAGCAGCAGCGCATCGCCCGCGCGCAGCAATGGTCCGATCAGGGTGCCCAGGGCGGCGGTCGCATCCGGGTCGGGCAACAAAAACTCGTGATGAAAGGTGACGCTCATGGGGCGAGTCTATGCAAGCGCCGCAGGCTGGGAAACCGGTATTTCACCGGAGTCGCGCTGACCGGGTCAGACGGCCTCTTGCGATGTCAGCGGGGTCAGCGCCAATACGGGCGCGTCAAAGCGGATCATCGTCGCGCCACCGGCGACCGGCTCGCAGCGCAGGTCGATACGCGCACCGTCCGCATGGCGCAAGTCGCCGGCCCAGCCGGTGCGGGGGGCGTAGCCCATGACGGAATCGCGCAGATCGCCCCAGATTGGTGTCGGTTTGCACTGCTCCTGCCAGAGGCGCGAGGCGTCTAGAATCGTCATTTCGGCAAAGGCGCTGTCGGGGTCGGTGTTCCACATATTTCGGTAGGCATCGTTCGAGAAGGTGAGCACGCCGGAGGAGGAGAAGACGACCACTGCGCTCTCAAAGCTGTCGATCACCGATTGCGTCAGTTCAAGCTCGGACCGGAACCGGCGGGTAAGGGATATTTCGGCCGAGATATCCTCGATCACGAAGGCGATGGCCCCGTCGGGGTGCGGGCGGCCCGTCACCTTGTAGGTCAGGCCCGAGGGCAGGTTCCACGTTTCGCAATAGCGGTCGTCGCTGGCTGCGGCAACCAGGTCGGCCATCTGCTCGCGCCAGCCTTTGTAATTCTTGGGCTCGGGCATCATGCGTTTTTCGCGCAGATGATCGAAGAACGACAGCAGGTTGGGCCGGGCGGACAGGAAATCCGCAGGCAGGGCCGTCAGGTCGATCAGCGCAGGATTGAAAAGTGCCAATTGCCGGTTGCGGTTAAAGATCGCCAGCCCGATGGGCAGATGGGCGAAAGTCTTGGTCAGTGTCTGGACAAAATTGCGCTGGGCGATCTCGGCCTTGACCACCGCGTTGATGTTCATCGCGTAATTCATCACCGTCTGCCCCGATTGGACCGAAGAGATGTCGAACCACGATTGTGCGCGCCGTTTGTCGGACGGGCGGTGGGCTGGCCCGATACCCAAAGTGGTCTGGCGCATCGGTCCCGCGTCGATGGTGTTTGCAGACACTGCCATCGGCACTGCCTCCGACGGTGGTATGGTTTTCGGGTCGGGCGCGGGAAGGTCGACATGGGTGCGCAGGGTCCGTTGGCTTTGGTCGGCCAGCGGCGGCAGGTCGAAAAGCGAGGCATCGCCGGGTTTGGCGCCGCGCCCCAGTTCCGTCGCCAGCGCCCGGTAGGCGCGGTTGGCCCAGAGCAATCGGGCGTAGTCGTCGGTTTGCCAGACGGGGGAGGGGGCGGCATACATGGCGGTGCGCAGCGTTTCCAACTCGGTCTCGGCCATGCGCAGACCGTGCAGGTCGGCACTGGTTGCGGGTATGTCGTGAATTTCCAGACGCAGCGACCGACCGGACGATGTGATGCTCAGCCGCGCGGCGTCACAGGTCTGACGCGCCTTGAGAAACGTGCTGTTTTCGGGCGGAGCGTCCGGGAAACCGGCGAAACGCGGGCCAAAGACCTGTCGCAGGCGGGCCCAGTCGCCGATGTCTTCATCCTCGGGCAGGGCATTGAACAGCGATTGCGCGGCCTCACTCAGGTCATGCAGCGCGCCGTCCCGCATCAATACCGATATCGCGGGTTCGCGGGCGGTCTCAGTCAGCGCAGCGGGGTTGTCGGCCTGCACCATCCCGCGCAGGATCAGCAGATAGCTCAGCCCACCGGCCACCAGACAGCACAAGGCCACGATCGCAAGACTTGTGATACTCATCGAAACCCTCCACACAGGCAAAACGACCATAAACGCGATTGTTATCCCTGCAAGTGGTTAACAAGTTGTAAAAGAGACCCGGATCAGACTTCGATCAGCCGGTTTTCGTCCAATGTCTGACCGGAACCGCCTTGGGTGGCGACGATACGGTCGCGCGGCCAGACCACCTCTACTATGGCGCCGCGTCGTTCGGACTGCGCCGAACGGGGCATCATCGGATCGGATCCGTTGGCAAAGCTCAGCTCCGCGCCCGACCGCTCAAGCAGCGTCTTGGCGATGAACAGACCCAGTCCCATACCTTCGTATTCGGGGCGCTTGGTGGTGTCACGTGCCGAACGGCGCTGGCGCACGAACGGATCGCCGATGCGCCCGATCAGCTGTGGCGGAAAGCCCGGTCCATCGTCCAGAATACGGATCGAGATAAGGGTGTCGGTCCAGATCGCCTCGATCCAGATGGTGGCGCGGGCAAAGTCAACGGCGTTCTGCACCAGATTGCGCAATCCGTGAATCACCTCGGGGCGGCGCAGGATCAGCGGCATGTTATATTCGGCACCGGGGCCGGGACGTTCCTCGATGATGATCTCCTTGCCGCGGCCCTGATGGGGTTCTGCGGCCTCGCGGATCACCTCGGTCAGGGGGGCCTGACGCATATGGGTGTCGTCCTTGCCCGCCTGTCCCATGGAGCGCAGGATATCGCGGCAGCGGTCCGCCTGTTCGCGGATCAGGGCGGCATCCTCATAAAGCTCGGGCCGGTCCGCAAGATCCTCCATCAGTTCGGTCGAGGCCAGTTTGATCGTGGCCAGGGGCGTGCCCAACTCATGCGCGGCGGCGGCGACGACACCGCCCAGATCATTGAGCTTTTGCGCCCGGGCCAGTGCCATCTGCGTGGCGGTCAGCGCATCCGACATCGAATTCATCTCGAGCGTGATGCGCCGCGAATAGGCCGACAGGAACACCAACGCAATGGTTATGGCGACCCAATTGCCGAACAGGAACACATCCGGAATGCGCAGGATCAGGCCGTCTTCGGTGCGCAGAGGCAGGTGGAAAAACACCAATCCGCTGACGATCACGAACGCCGCACCGCCCAAAAGCGCCGTCGATTGCAGTGTCAGAACCGCCGCCGAAACGGTGACAGGCCCCAGCAGCAGCAGCGAAAACGGGTTGTGCAGCCCGCCCGTCAGGAACAGCAGAAACCCCAGTTGCAGCAAATCAAAAAGCACCATCATCAGGTTCTCGGGTTCCGACAGGCGCTTGTTTTCCGGAAACACGAACGTCGCCACCAGATTGCCGACGACCGACACGCCGACGGCAAGGTAACACAGCCCAAGCTCCAGCCTCAGATCATAGAGCCATTGCGCCACCGTGATCGCGGCAAGCTGACCGCCGATCGCCACCCAGCGCAGCAGGATCATGGTGCGCAGCCGGATCCAGTTGGACCGTTTGTGCTCCGTCAGAATTCCGAAATCCGTGTAGCTCATCTGCGGCGAGGTGTCCCTTGCATGTCCTGCGTTAATTGTTAAATCGAATGCAGCCTTGGTTCAACGCGCAATCGGTTCAACGCGCAAGGTGTCACAAGGAGAATGTCCGATGGTTAGAATGGCTGTGATCGCGGGTTCTGTGGCGGTGGTGTCCTTGCTGGCGGGCGTCTGGTATGTCACCCAGCAATCGGCGTCGGGCGATGTCTTTGCCGCCTGCCGAACGTCGGTCGTCGCGGGCGGGTCAGGCCAGATCGGCGGGCCGTTCGAATTGGTCAACAGCGACGGGCAAACCGTGACTGACACGGATGTGATCACCAAACCGTCGCTGATCTATTTTGGCTATACGTTCTGCCCAGATGTCTGCCCGCTCGACACCGCGCGCAATGCCGAGGCCGTGGATATTCTGGACGAAAGCGGCATCGAGGTCACGCCGATCTTCATCTCGGTCGATCCAGAGCGGGACACGCCCGAAGTGGTGGGCGATTTTGCCTATAACCTGCATGACCGCATGATTGGCCTGACAGGAAGCGATGAACAGGTGCGTGCCGCCAGCCAAGCCTACCGCACCTATTACAAAAAGCAGCCCGGCGACGATGAATTCTATCTGGTGGACCATTCGACGTTTTCCTATCTGGTGCTGCCCGAACATGGCTTTGTCGAGTTCTTCCGCCGCGACGTCGCCCCCGATCTGGTCGCCCAGCAAATCGGCTGTTTCGTCGACAAGGCCTGACCGCCTTTTGCGTTCGGCATTTGACCACCCGGTATCCCGCCACTAGATAAGCCTTGACGGCATTGCTGCGGGGCACATTCGCGCAGGACGTGCGAACAGGAGAGACACCGGATGGCGGAGCGGACGATGCAAGACCTTGGCGCAGACAAAAGCCTGATGCTGGTCGACGATGATGAGCCGTTTCTGCGGCGTCTGGCCAAGGCCATGGAAAAACGCGGTTTCGAGGTCGAGATGGCCGGATCCGTCGCCGCCGGTCAGGCGATTGCGACAGCACGGCCCCCGGCCTATGCTGTCATTGATCTGCGGCTCGAGGACGGCAACGGTCTCGACGTGGTCGAGGTGCTGCGCGAGAAACGCCCCGACAGCCGGATCGTGGTTCTGACAGGCTATGGCGCGATTGCCACGGCGGTGGCTGCGGTCAAGATCGGCGCCACGGATTACCTGTCCAAACCCGCCGATGCGACCGACATCATCAACGCGCTGCTGGCCACCGGCGAAAACATGCCCCCGCCGCCCGAAAACCCCATGAGCGCGGATCGCGTGCGCTGGGAGCATATCCAGCGCGTCTATGAATTGTGCGACCGGAATGTGTCCGAGACGGCGCGGCGGCTGAACATGCACCGGCGGACGTTGCAGCGGATATTGGCGAAACGATCGCCGCGGTAGGCAGAGGGCGGAGTGGGGGCCAGCCCCCACGCCCCCGAGGTTTATCTGGCAAGATGAAGGGGGTGTCGGATCTCGTAGGAGACGCGCAGGCCCTTATTTTTGCGCCTATTTCAGCGGTTCGTCCATCGCATCCGGCGGCGTGGTGTCCTGCGCCGACAGATTGATCACGTTGTCCGCATCCTCCGACACATCCTCGGGCGTCGGGGTCGGCTCATCGGGGGTGCCAACGATCAGGGGCAGCATTTCGGCACCGCCCAGCATCGGCATGTCCGAGCCTCGCGGCGATTTCCAGGACAGCGTGTCGAAACTTGCGCAATTGCCGCAGACCGGGGCCCATTGATGCTGGATGTTGTTGCAGTTTTCGCAGACCCATTGCGGGCCGCGCGGGGCGGTCAGCGCCCGGGCGAGCCAGCCTTTGACCACGGCATCCGGCGCGCCTTCGCCGCGTTCGATGGCGGCCATGATGGTCAGCACGCGGGCATCGGCGTCGGAGGAGACCAGATCGCCCAGATCGCGCCGCGCCTGCGGGAAATCTTCGGCGGTGATGTGCAGTTCGGCCAGCAGCAGCTTGGTCTCGCGGTGGTCCTTGCGCACGGCGGTCAGGGTCTGGAACCGCTTGAGCCGCGCAGCTGGCGTCTCGTTCGGTGCGATGGCGGCAAAGGCGGCGGCCAGATCGGGGTGCGGCTGCACCTCCCAGGCCTTGCGCAGCAGGCGCACGGCATATTTCGGTTTGTCCTGCTCGATATAGCTGTGCGCGGCCATGACGGCGGCGGGAATCAGATCGGGCGACATCTTGTTGGCCTCAATGGCCGCCTCGCGTGCCTCGATGGTCTTGCCGTCAGCCAGGATATCCTTGGCCTGGCTGAGCGCCAGAACCGCGTCGCGCCGCTTGTGCACGTCGCGCGGCAGAGCGCCGGATTTCAGTTTCGCCTTGAGCGTGGTGCGGACCCCGGACCAATCTTTTTTCTGCGCCTGCAGCTTGAGAAGCACATCCTGCACCTCGCCGTGACGGGGGCGCAGGGCAAAGGCGCGCTCTGCCAGCTTGAGCGCGGTGTCCGTGTCGCCATCCGCCAGCTTTTGCCGCATGATGCCGCGCACACCGACGAAGCGGGTCTCTTTTTTCAGAACCAGACGCTTGTAGATCTCTTCAGCCTTGCGCCGGTCGCCGGACAGCTCGGCTGCCTGCGCCTTGACCAGATCGGTCAGTTCGGGCTTTTGCAGATAGCGCTCGGCCTTGTCGGCCTTGGCCATCGCGACGCGGCCTTCGCCAGCGGCCAGCGCCATAAGCCCCTCACCCAGGGCGGCAAAGCCCTTGCGTTCGCGGTTGCGGTCGAAATAGCGGCTGATCGCCGTCTCGTCGCCATTCACGAAGCGTAACGTCGCCACCAGCAACGACACGATCTTGAGCGTCACCCAAAGCGCCACCAGCAGCGCCATGACCGCCATGACCGCCAACAGCGGCGTCAGCGTGTATTCTTCACCGTTGAAGGTGATCAGAATGCCAGCGCCGTCGTAGTCGAGCAGCCAGACAGCCGCCCACGCCCCAGCAGAGACGATCGCGCCAAAGAACAGGATTTTCAGCAGTGACCAGAGCATCGGATTATCCTTGTTCCTGATTGAGGCTTTGGGCCAGGGCATCGGCCTCGGCAATCGCGGCATCGCGTGTGGTTGCCGCGTTGATCCAGCCTTGTGTTTCGGCCTTGGCCGCGTCGGGCAGGGCCTGCAATTCGGTCAGGGCAGCGCCCAGATCGCCCGCATCCACAGCAACCTGAGCACGCGACAGAATGGCATTTGCGCTGTCGCCCTCCTGAGGCGTGATGGACCGGGACTGAAACTGCTCGCGCAGAAAGCCGCCCAATCCTGCCTCATCGCCGCCGTCCGTCCCAGTTGACCTTGCAGCTGCCAGGGCGGCGCGGGCCGCATCGGGGAAATCGTCGCGCAGGGTGGCGAATGTCGTCACGCCGGTGTCGGCGCTGGCCCGCAACGCATCCCCGATGGGTTGATCGGCATGCGACGCCAGATCGGCAAGAACCGCCGCATAAGGCGTGCCGGTCTCAAGCGACGCACGTACCCGCGTCATCGCCGAACGGGCGGCGGCAAGACGGTTCGCGGCATCGGCGCGCTCTTCCATCTGGGTGGCCTCGGCGGCGATACGCTGCATGTTTTGCTTTTCGACCTCGATGCTCTGTTCGATCACGGCGCGCTGTTCGGCCATGGAGGCGCGCAGGCGTTCCAGCTCGGTCTCGTAGGCGGCAATCGACTCGCGCGAGACCGAATCGGCAATGGGGCGTTTGGCCAGCGTTTCGAGTTCGTCGGTCAGAACAATCGTGCGCTCGGCCAGCGCCGTCAGATCGTCGCTGTTGGCGACCACGCCTGCCTGCGCCACGTCCAGCGCGTCGCGCAGATCGGCGATGCCCTGATCGAGCGGCACAAGGTCGATGGCGGCGACGCTGTCCTGAACGGCGGTCGTTGCCGCGGCGCGTTCGTCAATCCGTGCGTTCAGCTCGGCCAGGGCCGCCTGCGTGTTGGCGCGAAACGGGTCTTCCTGCTGCGGGACACCGGGAAAGGGCCAGCCTTCGGGCACCACATAGCGCGCCATGGCAAAGCCGATGACCGCCGCCAGAACGCCGCCGATCAGCGTCGGGAAAAAGCCCGCGCGCCGCTCGATCGTCGTTTCGCGCACGATTTGCTGGGCAACGGGGGGCAATATGGCGCTTTCGTCGGGGCTCTGCACATCTTCGTGCAGCGTGTCGTAATCCGTGGGCTCGTCCGCCGCGATGCTGTCATCGAAATCGTCGAGCGTGTCGTCCGCGCGGGGGTCGGTATCATCGCCAAGCACCGGATCGCCGCTCGTTGTCTCGGTATTGCGAGGGATCGATTCGCCGGCCTGCGGCTCTTTTTCCGCAGTCTCCGCGCTGTCCGAAAAATCCGCCTGCGTCTCGGCGCCATCCGAAACAATGTCCGAAGTCGCGGAGGATTCGATGGTTTCCGCGTCGGAAACGCCGTCCGGATCGCTCGATTTTCTGGTCTTGTCCTTGTCTGACACGCGCTTTGGCCCTTTCGAATCCCGACCCTTCGGATCGGCGTTCCCATGATGCAACCTTACTGCGCGTCCTGCGCGCCCTCAACCCGCATCGCTTGCGACTAATAAGTCAAGCGTCGCGCGCTGCATGGCCTGCGCCTGTGGGCGGGGGGAAACGACCATTTTGCCCGTCTTCAGATCGGGCAGTTCCGCGGCCACCGCAGGCGACATCGCAACGATATTCAGATCGCGTGCGTCCGTCGCCTGATCGGCCAGATGCGCGGCACTGCGCGGCGAAAAGACCGGGCAAACCACCCGGCGATTGCGCAAGGCGTCTTTTGCGGCGTCGCTCAGCGGCTCCAGAACCTGATCGTAGACCACAACATCTTGTGTTGCGATCCCGGCCTGCCGCAATTTGTCGACAACCTGACCGCGACTATGCTGCCCCCGCACATGCAAGAGCGGACCTGTCGGAGGGTGCGCCCGGATCAACGCCACCAGCGCGTCCGCGTCACCATCCGCCGAAGTCACGTGCAGCCCTGCCGCCCGCGCCGCCTGCGCGGTGGCACCGCCCACCGCGTAGCCCATGCGCCTGGGGCCATTCAGTGCCACATACCGCGCGACACCCTGGGCCGAGGTAAAGACAAGCCCCGAAAACCGCTCCATATCCGGCAGGTGACCCAACGGAACCACGCGTATGAGCGGAGAAATTACCAGATCGAAGCCACCGCCCGCCACGCGCAACCCTGCCGCGAACGCTTCGGACGCGGGCCTTGGCCTGGTCATCAGCAGCACCGAAAGAGCATCGGTCAGAGGGGCCACGGGATTGTTCGCCATGGCGCCAAGTGTTACCTGCGGCAGGCCAGCCGGGCAACTGGCCTTGGCATGGATCATGGATGGATCGGGCATGCGCCAGACACATACTTTTCTGGGCATCGAAAGCTCATGCGACGATACCGCCGCCGCCGTGGTGCGCCTGTCGGACGACAGACCGCAGATCCTATCGTCGATCGTCATGGGCCAGTCGTCGCTGCATGCCTCCTTTGGTGGCGTGGTGCCCGAGATTGCCGCCCGCGCGCATGCCGAACGGCTCGATACCTGCGTGGCCGAGGCGCTTGCGGTCTCTGGTGTCGCCTTGCGGTCGCTTGATGGGATTGCGGTGACGGCGGGTCCGGGGCTGATCGGTGGCGTGGTGTCCGGCGTGATGTGCGCCAAGGGGCTGTCGGCGGGCACGGGTCTGCCGCTCATTGGCGTGAACCATCTGGCAGGCCACGCGCTGACCCCCCGGCTGACCGACGCGCTGCCCTATCCCTATCTGATGCTGCTGGTCTCGGGCGGGCATTGCCAGTTCCTGATCGTGCATGCCGCCGATAGGTTCACGCGGTTGGGCGGCACCATCGACGACGCGCCTGGCGAGGCATTCGACAAGACCGCGCGCCTTCTGGGCCTGCCGCAACCGGGCGGGCCTTCGGTGGAACAGGCGGCTGTGCAGGGGGATGCGCGGCGCTTTGCCTTTCCAAGGCCGCTATCAGGCAAGCCGGGGTGCGATATGTCATTCTCCGGCCTCAAGACGGCGTTGCTGCGGGCGCGGGACGCTTTGGTCGCGGATCAGGGCGGGCTGTTTGCGCGTGACGTGCATGACCTGAGCGCCGGGTTTCAGGCCGCCGTGCGCGATGTGCTGAGGCTCAAGACCGAACGGGCGATTGCGCTCTACCACGAGACTGCGCCGGGGCATCCGGCACTGGCCGTCGCGGGCGGGGTGGCCGCGAATGGGGCGATCCGCGAGGCACTCAGCACTTTATGCGACACGACCGGGTTGCGGTTCATAGCACCTCCTTTGCCGCTTTGCACCGACAATGCCGCGATGATCGCCTATGCGGGGCTCGAGCTTTTTGCGCTGGGCCACCGCGATGACATGACCTTGTCCGCCCGCCCCCGCTGGCCACTGGACCAAAGCGCGGCCCCGATGCTGGGTCACGGCAAGAAAGGCGCAAAGGCATGAATGTCGCGGTGCTGGGGGCCGGTGCCTTCGGCACTGCGTTGGCGATCAGCCTTGCGCGGTCCCGGCCCACTACATTATGGGCCCGCACCGGGGCGCAGGGGATGCACAAGACCCGCCTCGCGCCCCGATTGCCGGGTGTGACCTTGCCCGATACCCTGCATGTCACGGGTGATCTGGACGACATCACCGCCGACACGCTGCTGCTCGCCGTGCCGTTGCAGCACCTGCGTGGGTTGATCGAGGCGCAACGCGGGTATCTGAAAGGCAAACGGCTGGTCGCCTGCTGCAAGGGGCTTGAGATCGGCAGCGGTCTGGGGCCTGTCGCGCTGCTCCGCGACCTGATGCCTGACGAGACCGCCGCGCTTCTCACCGGTCCCAGCTTTGCCGCCGACATTGCACGGGGGTTGCCTACGGCGCTGACGCTGGCCTGTGCGGATGCCGATGCGGGGCGGGCGCTGCAAACAAGCCTCACCACCGCCAATCTGCGGCTCTATCGCAGCACGGACTGGCGGGGCGCGGAACTGGGCGGCGCGCTCAAGAACGTGATGGCGATTGCCTGCGGGGCCGCCATGGGCGCGGGTCTTGGGGACAGCGCGCGCGCCGCCTTGCTGACGCGGGGTTTCGCCGAAATGCAGCGCATCGCGGTTCACCAGGGTGCGCAGCCCGAGACGCTGGCGGGGCTGTCGGGATTGGGCGATCTGGTGCTGACCTGCACGTCGGATCTGTCGCGCAACTACAGGCTGGGCCATGCGCTGGGGCAGGCTGCTGCCTTTGACGCGCGTATCACCGTCGAAGGTGTCGCCACCGCGCAGGCCATGCAGATGGTTGCCCAAAGACTGGACATCGAGGTGCCGATCACCGACACGATCGTGGCACTGACAGGCGGTACGCTCGATGTGACCGAGGCGATGACCCGGCTTTTGTCCCGTCCGCTCAAGGAGGAATGATGCGCTACTGGCTTTTCAAATCCGAACCCTCGACATGGTCCTGGGACGATCAGGTGGCGCGCGGTGCGGCGGGCGAGGAATGGGACGGCGTGCGCAATTATCAGGCCCGCAATTTCATGCGCGAGATGGCGTTGGGCGACCGGGGGTTCTTTTACCACTCGCAAAAAGAGCGCGCCGTGGTCGGTATCGTCGAGGTTTGCGTCACGGCCCATCCCGAGAGCAAAACCGACGACGATCGCTGGGATTGCGTCGATATCCGCGCCATCCGCCGGTTCGAGACGCAGGTCACGCTGGACGATATCAAGGCAGACGAACGGCTTGCGGACATGGTTCTGGTGCGTAATTCGCGGTTGTCGGTGCAGCCGGTGACCGAAGGCGAATGGCGCAGGGTGTGTGACATGGGCGCGACCGATCCCGATTGATCGGGTCTGTTCAGCCATCAAAACGGGCCCTTGTCATTGTTTGCATGTGTTTTAAAGGAACTGACGCGTTTTGCACAGAAACCCAGTCCGAGGGTTCTGGCCGGAATAGACCAGAACCCTCTCTCACCCCGCGCGCTCCCAGCGCACCACTTGTGATCGACTTAGGTTCCGTCCGTTCTGGGCGGTGCCACAGCATTATCCGCAGATGCGGGATTTTTCAATTCTCAAGTGCTGACGATTCGCTCTGGTTTCGCAGGCTTTGGTTAACCACCATTGCCGCCTGTGCGCGAAGCTCTGCGCGCCGCATGCGCCGTTCCACGCGCACGGACCGAAATGTATGCCGCCCGTGCTTTGACAAACCCGGGCGGAATGGCCTTCAGCCGTAGACCGTTTCTTTGCCGAAATGCTTGGTCAGCATGTAATAGACGACGGCGCGGTATTTGTTGCGCTCGGACTTGCCATAGGTCTCGATCACCGTGTCGATCGCTTCCATCAGCTTGGGGCCATCGGCCAGCCCCAGCTTTTTCACCAGAAAGTTCGTCTTGACCAACTCAAGCTCGGATTTCTGGGTGCCTGCGACGGTCGAGGCATCCGCATTGTAAATCGCCGGACCGCAGGCGATGGTCACTTTGCGCAGCAAATCCATGTTCGGCTCCATGCCGCATTTGTTGCGCAGATCGTCCGCGTATTTCGCGATCAGATCGTCCCGTTTTCCCATCTTGTTACTCCCACCCTTGTTTCGTGTTTCAACTGTCCCGGGCCGTCCTGGCCCTGGGCAAACCTACCGGGTATGTGGCATGAGACAAAGAAAAACCGCCGTGTGTGGCGTCAGATCGGCACAAAACCCCGCTGTGCGACCAGCCTGGGCCCGGAAGCCGTGGGGTCACCCGGGCGGGTCCGACGCGCATTGTTTCAAAGTTGTTAACGGAGTGTTTTTGGCAGGCGAGCCTTGTGGTCACGAAAATTGAACCCATCTGATTCAATACTTAGCATAAAACCGTCCGGCTTTTTGACGGACCTCAGGACCAAGGACCAGCGACATGGCCCTCACGGCCCCCACCATTTCCCGTGTCACCCTGCCGTGCGGCAGCGTTTTCGACCTTGCCCGGCCCCGATCGTCCGGCCCGCTGCGCCCGAATGAGCGCGACTGGTGCGTGTCCAACAACATCCCGCTGGCCTTTGATCCGGCGCAGATCGGATGGGTGGTCGCAGGGTGCGAGGATGATATCGACCTGCCCCGCCGGGCACCCACCCGGCAGACCCGGGCCGCGCGCGACCGCTTTCGGGCGCAGGGCGCAGGCGACAGCGACCTGACGCTGCGCGTCTGGACCGATGCCGATGCCGAAGGATATGCCGCGCTGCTCAGCGATCCGACGGTCTGGAGCTATCTTTACGAGGATTACCCCGGCACGATTGACGCGGATATGGCGCAGACCCTCATTGATCTGGCCAATTCGCGCAATCACCACGAGGTACGCGCCGTGCTGCACCACGATATTCCCGTCGGCCAGGTGCGGCTTGAATTCGCCACGGATCCCACGCGGCAGGACAAGGCCGAGCTGAGCTACTGGCTGGGTCGTGCGCATTGGGGGCAGGGGCTTGGCAGCCGTTTCGTGGCGGACTACACCTGCCGGTCCTTTGCGGCACATCCCGAACTGGATCATATCGTGGCGCGTGTGCACCGCCACAACCCTGCGTCGGCCCGCGTGCTGACCAAGGCTGGCTATGCCGCCCTTGGTGCCGATCTCGCCTTGCCGGAATGGGATATGTTCCGCATCAGCCGGTAGACGCAAAAGGGGCCGCCATCATGGCGACCCCCTGAAACGGCACGAAGGGCGCGCACCCGTGACGACAGATCAATACCGGTAATGTTCGGGCTTGAACGGGCCGTCGGGCGACACGCCAATGTAAGCTGCCTGCTCGGGGTTCATCCTTGTCAGCTTGACGCCGATCCGGTCCAGATGCAGCCGCGCGACCTTTTCATCCAGAGCCTTCGGCAGGATGAACACACCCGGCGCGTATTCGTCGCCCTTGGTCCAAAGCTCGATCTGCGCAAGCACCTGATTGGTGAACGACGCCGACATCACGAAGGACGGGTGGCCGGTGGCGTTGCCAAGGTTCAGCAGGCGCCCCTCGGACAGCAGGATCAACCGATTGCCGTTCGGCATCTCGATCATGTCCACCTGTTCCTTGATGTTGGTCCATTTGTGGTTCTTGAGGTTGGCGACCTGGATTTCGTTGTCGAAATGGCCGATGTTGCCGACGATGGCCATATCCTTCATCTCGCGCATATGCTCGATCCGGATCACGTCCTTGTTGCCGGTGGTGGTGATGAAGATGTCCGCCGTGCCGACGACATCCTCGAGCAGGACCACCTCGAACCCGTCCATCGCCGCCTGAAGCGCGCAGATCGGATCGACCTCTGTCACCTTGACACGCGCGCCAGCACCCGCCAGCGACGCCGCAGAACCTTTGCCCACATCGCCGTAGCCCAGGACCACGGCCACCTTGCCCGCCATCATGGTATCGGTGGCGCGGCGGATGCCGTCGACGAGCGATTCCTTGCAGCCGTATTTGTTGTCGAACTTCGACTTGGTCACGGAATCGTTGACGTTGATCGCAGGAAACGGCAGTTGGCCGTTCTTGTGCAGATCATAGAGCCGGTGGACGCCGGTTGTTGTCTCTTCGGACACACCCCGAATGGCGTCGCGCGTTTTGGTGAACCAACCGGGGCTTTCTTTCATTCGCTTGGCGATCTGCTTCTTGATCGCCTCTTCTTCTTCGGATTGCGGCACGGGGATGATGTCTTCGCCCGCCTCGGCACGTGCGCCCAGCAGGACATAGAGCGTCGCATCGCCACCATCGTCCAGGATCATGTTCGCGCCGTCCGAAAACTGGAACGAGCGGTCAAGGTAATCCCAATGCTCTTCCAGCGACTGACCCTTGATGGCGAACACGGGCGTGCCGCCCTCGGCGATCGCCGCCGCCGCATGGTCCTGGGTCGAGAAAATGTTGCACGACGCCCAGCGCACGTCGGCACCAAGCTCGATCAAGGTTTCGATCAGAACCGCCGTCTGGATCGTCATGTGCAGGCTGCCGACGATGCGCGCACCGTTCAGCGGCTTGCTCTCGCCGAATTCTTCGCGGCAGGCCATCAGGCCCGGCATTTCGGTTTCTGCGATGACCAGTTCCTTGCGGCCGTAGGCGGCCAATGCAATGTCCTTGACAATGTAATCTGTGTTCACGTGGCGTGCTCCTCTTGGGGTTGGCGCGCCTCTAGCACGTGTTGATCTTTGCAGCAATGCAGGGCAGGGTCCGGGGTGTCACAACATGCGATGGACCCGCCATGACAGCCGCACCGGATTTCGACCATTTCATCGCTGCCAACGAATACGGCTTTTACTGCATCCCGCGCAGTTTTCGTGGCCGTCTGGTGCCGCGACTGCTGCAAAAAGGCGAAGTCTATGAGCCCGCGACACTGCGCTTCATGCAGCGCCAGATGGGCAGCGGCGATGTGATTACCGGTGGCGCCTTTGTAGGAGATTTCTTTCCCGCACTGGCACTGGCCCTGACCCCCGGCGCGCGCATCCATTCGTTCGAGCCTGCGCCGAATTCGCTGGCCGCAGCCCGGCACACCCTTGCTCTCAACCACCTCACCTGTGTCGATCTGCACCCCGTTGCCGTCGGCGCGGCGGAGGCAACGCTGCCGCTGCAAGTCACCCGCAAGGACGGCGCGCTGGCCGCCGGTGCCAAACTGGTCGAAGGGGTCAGCGAAGACACCATCGACGTGCCCGTCAAAACCCTCGACAGCCTCGTGCCGGAAGACCGCACCGTGACCATCCTTCACCTCGACATCGAAGGTCACGAATTGCAGGCCCTCCAGGGCGCGACAAGACTGATCCGCGACCATGCCCCCATCATCATAGCAGAGGCCGGCAAGCGCAGCCGCCGCATGGCCATCGGCACTTACCTGCGCGAAACCTTCCCCGACCACGGCTATATCGCCACGTCGGTGGTCGAGGAAAACTGCGTCTTTTTGCCAGTCGCCAAACGTTGATGGCACGGGCTCCGCGCGCCTGGCAACGCATGCTTTCGGGTCGCCGTCTCGACCTGCTTGACCCCACGCCGGTGGATATCGAGATCGAGGATATTGCGCATGGTCTGGCCTTTGTCGCGCGCTGGAACGGGCAGACCATGGGCGATTACGCCTATTCCGTCGCGGAACATTCGCTGTTGGTGGAACAGATTTTTGCGCGCATCCTGCACAACGCCCCTGCCAGATGGCGGCTCGCGGCCCTGCTGCACGACGCGCCCGAATACGTGATCGGCGACATGATTTCCCCGGTCAAAGCCGCCATCGGACCCGGCTACAATGCGCTTGATGATCGTCTGACGGCAGCCATTCACCTGCGCTTTGGCCTGCCCGCCACGATCCCTCAGACGATCAAGAAACAGATCAAACGGGCCGACCGTGTGTCAGCGTGGATGGAGGCGACGCGCATCGCAGGCTTCGCCACCCCCGAGGCCGACAAGTTTTTCGGCGCGCCGCCGCCAGACCTGACCAAAGATCTCGATATCCTGCTGCGTCCGCCGGTCGAGACGCGCCGCGCCTTCACCGCTCGCCATAACGCCCTTTTGCAACAGATGACACCATGCTGACGACCCGCATCACAATTTCCGAAGACCTGACCGGCCTGCGCGCCATCCTCAACCACATCATCCGTGCAGGCGGAACCACCGCGCATGAAGAGGAAATGTCGCAAGCCGGATTCCGCCGGCATTATTTCGAAGACCCGGATACCTGCATCACCGTTCTCAGCGGTTCCCGCGCCATCGGGTTTCAGGCCACCTTCAAGGATGCAGACGGCCATTATTCCGTCGGCAGCTTTACTGATCAGGCCAACCCTGTGCGCGGTGCCGGAGCCGCGCTCTTTGCTGCTACAATTCAAGCCGTCCGCGCCCTTGGCGGCACAACGATCATTGCCAAGATCACCGCCGACAACGCGCCGGGGCTGGCGTATTATTCAAAGATGGGCTGCGAGGACTGGAAGATCATGCCAGGCGATGCGATGCGCAACGGTCAGCCGGTGGACCGGATCGTGAAGCGGTTTGAGGTTTGAGGTTTTTCCCCAATTCTGGACTTGCCCAGGTGTTGCGTCCCCGAAGATCACATTTCCCCCCGGTGATCCGCGCTTTTCAGGGCAAGATCGATCCTGAGGGACATTTGGGACCGGGGTGCAGTGATGCTGATCCACCTTCATAAGCAAGCCACGACGACGCCGAAGGTATGGGCCGCCATTCAGGCCAGCGACGTCGCGGGGACGGTCGCATGGGCATTGATCGCACCGGACACCTCGTCGGCCATAGCGGCGGTGCCCTCATTGATGGACGCGTTCATGCAGTCGAAACCGCCAATCAGCGTGAAATTCACGGCCGCCATGTCGTCTCTTGTGGCGTGAAGTCCACTGGACAGATTCTGAAACCCCGAGACCGGAGTCTTGTTGGTTCTCCAGTTGGCGTAGATATTCGAAAATTTGAAATCGGAATGGACTCTATCATAAAGCGCATCAATGCGGCCCGCCGTCTCGCTTCCCCTGCGAAGGGCCGGCAATGCGGTGGCGGTAAAGAGAATGGGGCTATCCCTGCTAAATCGCCATTCCCAACCTTCCCTTTATTATGACGCAGGATCCGCGCAAACGCTGTTCTCAGGGGCTCTATTCTTTGAATGTGGGCCCCGTAGCGGTTCGGATGCTCAACCGCGTCCGCTATACTGACCCGGAAGGGATAAAAGGACCGCTTTTTCAGCTTTTCAACAGCCACAGACAAAGCTCTTTCCGAATCTTTCAAGTGCCCAGGGATTGCCTCCGTTTCCCTGTTCGCGTTGTGAAGTGTCATGTCGAGCTCGATGAAAGCATCCGCAATTTCCTGTTTGCGGCGTTCTTCCCGGGCGCGTTTTTCCTGCTCCTCGCGGAGTCTGGCCTGCCTTTTTGCTTCTGCGGCGCGAGACATTTTCTAACGATCCCGGCAGGCGCCGATTGCCTTTATCCGTGTCCTACAACGCGATTCCCCTGGGATCGAGGTTGGTCAGAAAAGTGCCTGTGACGCGCGGTATGTCTCGGTCGATTTTGCCCAGTCGATCAATGCGCCGGGGTCGGGTGGAATTCGCGTCGCCAGATCTTCGGTAAAGTCCCGCAACGCGGCGGCGTTCAGCGCGTCGGACGGGCGCGGCTGCGATCAGGTCCGACAGGGTGTCCGCCCGTTCCACCAGTATGGCGCGGTCGGCAGCGGCCTGAACATGGGTGTCGGCCCCGTCCGACGCGATGCGCCGCACCGCTATCTGCCGCACCGGTTGCGCAGGATCACCGATGAAATCCTGCGCGGTTTCCACCGGCATTTGCGCCACCGCCTCGGCCCGGATCAGCGCATCGTCGTCGGTCAGGGCATCGGCCAGAACGGTCGCGTCCGGCAGCGTGCACAGGATCCGAAAGGCGGCGATGCGGATCACGGGATCACGCCCGGGGCTGTCGAGCACTTGCAGCAGCGACCTGACGGCGCGGTTGGGAGCCAGCCCGGGCAGCCGTTCGATCACGGCGATGGCCAGCGTCGGTTTGGCCCGTTCGATCCACATCAGCATGTTGTCGACCAGCGTGTCGTGAAAGTCGGGCTCGAACGGCGCATTCAGGCAGGCCAGCGCGGCGGCCTGCACCGCTTCGTCGCTGTCCGACAGTCAGGCCTGCGCCAGACCGGGCGCGGCGGCGGCGACCTTGCGCAAGGCGGTGGCGCGGACCAGCGGATCGGCGTTTGACCGGGCCAATGCCGCGCAGCGCGGATCGTCCGGCACCAGCGCGCCCAGCGCCAGAAGCCGCAATTGCCGTTCGTCTGAGGCCAGCAGGGCGGTCAGATGCGGCAATATCTGTTCGGGCGCCGCCACTGACAAAGCAGCCCCGGCGCGGCGCCGCGATATTCCGGTTTTCAGGTCGAAGATCTCGAGCAGGGCGGCTATGCCGATCTCTCTGATGCGGGTCAGCGCCTCGTAGACCGGCAGGTCGACCGATTGGCCGGAGGTATCGAAAAGCGCGGTGAGCAGATCGTCGATCAACTCTTTGGCCCCGATCTGGCCCAGGGCGCGGATCGCGGCGGTCTGAACGTCGAGCCATTCTTCCCAATCGCTGCCTTCATCCTCCCACGCGACCTGATCTTCGGATCGTGACAGGACCAGCGACCGCAGGAGCGGCACAGAGCCCTGGTCGCGCAGCCGGGCCAATGCGGCGATCGCCGCGGATTTCACCTCGCGCACCGGATCGCCCATCAGCGAGTGGCGGATGGTCTGTGCATCCTAGGGCAAGGCGATGGGCGACAGGGCTTCCATCGCGTCACTGCGCACATCGGGGTCGGGGTCGATCAATGCGTCGATCAACTTGGCGCGGACGGCATCCGGCGCGGTGTCGATCAGTGCAGGCAAGGCGCGGATCGCGGCAGAGCGCAGCAGGTCGTTTTCAGAGCGCAGAATACGGGCGAACGGTAAGGGCGCGTCGTCCGGCATCCGGGAGTGTGTCTGGGAAAGCATGTCGTCTCCGGGCCAAGTATCGGTGGGGCATCGGGGCCGGGGCCGAGCCACATCGGCCCGGCCCGCAGAAAGCATCGGTCTACGCGATATCGCGGCGCGCGAAAGACATCGAACGGAACTGGGATTTGTAGGGGCTGCCGCCCATCTTGCGTACTTTTCCGACGCCCATCTTGAAGTTGTAATTGCCGCTGATCCAGTCGACAACCCAGCCTGACAGGGCATTGGCCGGCTGCGATGTGTGCAGGAAATCCTTATAGCCCAGGTTTTCCTTGACCGCCGGGGTGACGATGGCGACCGCGGTGATCAACGCCTTGGTCAGCTCGATATGGCCATTCTTGAGCAGCTCGGCAAACTCGAAATCACTACCTTCGACCCCGATGATTGTGTCGGTCTGCACCGGGATGCGGTCAGAATAGACCTGCACGTAATCGCCGTTCTCGATGCCGCGCGCCGCGGCCACGGAGGGGTGCAGCTCGATCCAGTTTTCGGGCCACCGCTGCACGATATAGGGACGGCGGCGGTCGTCATAGCCCGATTGCCAGCGTTCGTTGATGCGGCTGGACGAAATCCAGATCTCGTCCTCGCGCGGTTTGAGCCATTCCCAATAGCTCGAGAACAGATCCCAAGGCGCTTTCTGGATGTTGCACTTGCCGGCCTGGGTGTTGAAATGCGTCAGCTTCTTGTTGAAGACGTTGGCACCGAGGGGGCCTTCTTCGGGCAGGACGCGGTCGACGTCGTGCAGGCGTTTGGTGCCCACGAGGTTGCCTTCCCTGTCCATCAGAACCGGGCCCTGGATGCCGTTGGTGCAGCTTTTCGTGCAAAGTCTTGCTTTCCTGGTCGGCCTTGACCTTGACCATGAAGAAGTCATTGCGCGAACCGCGCGAATGTCGCGCACCTTCCTCGAGCACCTCGTTGGAGTTTTGCCAGTCGAACCCTTTGAACCCCATCTTCTTGGACAGCTGCGCGATGATCCACCAATCAGGCTTGGCCTCACCGGGGGCATCGTAGAATTTCGGATAAAGCCGGATGCGCCGTTCGCCGTTGGCGCGGCTGAACGTCTCCTCGCTCCAGCCCGATGCCGGAAAGACGATATCGGCATAGCGCGCGCCGATCGGATCGACCAGATAGATATCCTGATCCCAAACGACCATACCGCCGCTGTCCGCGTGCCGTTTCAGCGTGTCGATGATATCCTGCTTCTCGAAGCTCTGGACCTGATGCGGATTGCAGGTTGTCAACTCGTCGAACTTGGCCTGCAAGCTCTGTGTGCCGCACATCGCCTGCACCCAGGTGGTGCCGATGACATGGGCCAGCCGGGTGTGGCCCGACATCAGATAGCGGTCGGTATCCATCGCCCGGCGCCTGCGTCCGGGCAGCTTTGCGGGGGATTTGTTGCGCGGAAACCCTCCGCCACGCAGGTCGCCGCGCTGGTGTCCGCCCGCACGCCCAATCACCTGACCGGGGCGTCCGCCGGCACCTACAGCGATCCCCAAAGCCGAGATCGCCTGCGTTTTGCCGGTGTTGTTGGACCAGTAGAACCCCTTTTCGATCATGATCGACGTTTTGGGGTGGGATCGATTCGCCGCCAGCGCACGACACCATCCGTTTCGATATCAGGGCCGGTCTCGACGATCTCGGCCAGATGCTGCAACTGATCTGCATCCAGCAGGCATGGCCGGCCAGAGCGCGCCAGGTC
>Ga0307981_1000287_pt1 | contig 53324 bp, 55 predicted proteins | sample OrgLakmetagen987_FD_201849 | JGI IMG/M metagenome (GOLD analysis project Ga0307981, IMG submission 201849) | Saline water microbial communities from Organic Lake, Antarctica - #987 | ecosystem: Environmental > Aquatic > Non-marine Saline and Alkaline > Saline | place: Antarctica: Organic Lake... | reverse complement strand
GACAGTCGGCGACACCTGACCTTGTCATCAATCACTACCCAGAGATTTGTGACGCTTGCGGCGCGGCACTCTCAGCCATCATGGCGGAGAATACTGCGGTGCGTCAGGTGGTTGATTTGCCAGCGCCACCGCCGCCAGAGGTAACCGAGCACCGGGTACATCTGTGTCGGTGCGGCCAGTGTGATGCTGTCACGCGTGGGGTCTTCCCTGCGGGTGTTTCGGGGCCGGTTCAATATGGCCCTCGGATCGCCGGTATCGCCAGCTACCTGCAGACCTATCATTGCATCCCGGAGGAACGCCTCTCCCTTGTATTATCTGATCTGTTTGGCCTCTCGGCCGTTCCCGCCACCTTGGCCCGGCTTATCGGGCGCACAGCTGATCGCCTTCACCCCTTCGCGAAGGCGATATGTAGAGGGCTGAGTGGGCCGCAAGTGGCGGTTAAGCATCTGGATGAGACCGGCTTCAGAGTGGCGGGCAAAACACAGTGGCTGCATGTGATCTGCTCGCCGCTCCTGAGCCACTTCCGGGTCTCGTCCCGCAGAGGCGATCTTCTGACGGGGGTCTGCGGGCTTGTCGTGCACGATCACTGGGCCCCGTATTTCAAGATGGAAGGTGTCCAACACGCCTTGTGCAATGCCCATCATCTTCGCGAACTCCAGGCGCTGATCGTGATTGAGAAAGAGCCGTGGGCCACCGACATGAAAACCTTTTTGCTGGACGCCAAAGCCGTGGCAGACACCCGGGCCGACGATTGCACAGTTGGGGCCGGCGTGATGGGTGAGTTCCTGCAGCGCTACGATGAGATCCTCACCCAGGCGGTGGATTTTCATGAGGCTCAACCACCTCTGCAAACCGTTTCGGACGCCGTAAAACGCCGGGGGCGCCCCAAACGCAGAACCGGCCACAACCTCGCGCTGCGCCTGCAAAAGCGCAAAGCTGAGGTCATCCGCTTTCTGACCGACCCCAACGTGCCCTTCACCAACAATGAGGCTGAACGGGATTTGCGTATGGGCAAAGTCAGGCAAAAAGTATCAGGCTGTTTCCGCGTCATGAGGGGCGCCGAGATTTTCTGCAGCTTGCGCACTGTGACATGCACCGCGCGCAAGCAGGGTTGGTCTGTCATCGAAACCCTGATGAAACCGTCAGATCAGTTGATCGCAGAAATGCGCCTCGGCTGAATATTGAACTCTGCCACCAGCGCAGCCAAACATGCTGGGCAGTTACGAATTTTGAAGGAATTTTCCGCCTCTTATGGTTTGAACAGTCCATACAAGACCCATCACGCCATCAGCCACCCAGCTTGTAATCCAGGAACCATTTGGTGTTCAGCGCATCGATCGTGCCATCCGCCTGCATATCCGCAATCGCCGCATTGATCGGCGCGACCAGATCCGACCCTTTTGGAAAGATGAAGCCGAAATCCTCGGTCCCCAGCTTGTCACCCACGATCTTCAAGCCACCCTCAGAGGCCGACACATAGCCCGCCCCCGCAGTCCCGTCGGTCAGCACCAGATCCACATCGCCCGTGCGCAGCGCCTGAACCCCGGCTCCGAACGTCTCAAACAACTTGATACGCGGGTTCGCCTCGTCCCCGTCCAGCACATCGTAGACGCCGACGTAAAACGGCGTCGTCCCCGGTTGTGCCGCCATCAGCAAATCGTCATCCGCCGCAAAGCCCGTTGCATCCGCGAACCGCTCTTCGTCGCCGCGCACCAGCATGACCATCTCGGACCGCATGTAGGTATCCGAAAAATCGACCATCTCGGCCCGGTCCTCGCGAATGGTGATGCCCGTCATGCCCAGATCGAACTGCGCTTGCGACACCGCAGGGATCATCGCATCCCAACTGATATTCTCATAGACGACCGTGATGTTGATCCGCTTGGCGATCTCGGCCATCGCGTCGTATTCCCAGCCAATCGCGTCACCCGAGCCCGGCTCGATGAATTGCAGCGGCGGATAGGCATTCTCCGTCACCACGACCACTTCGCGCCCGTCAAGATCGGGCAAATGACCCGCTGCTATCGCACCCGTCGACACCAAACCCGCCATTACAGCGCCTGCAATCCGTGAAATCATCTGTCATTCCTCCAGGTTGGACGCAGGCACTATGGCGCAGCCAAACACAAGGGCAAGCCCCTTAACCTCCGCCAGCCCCGCAGACCGCGCAATCCGCCCGCCGTTTCACCGCTATCTTCCGCGTTTCCCCCCAAAGTGCGTCATAGATCAGCATCTGACCTCGCAGCGGCGCGCCTGCGCCCGCGATCAGCTTGACGGCCTCGACCGCCATCATCGCGCCGATCACGCCCGGCAACGGCCCCAAAACGCCTGCCTCGGCACAGGATGGCGCCAGCCCTGCCTCAGGCTCCACCGGGAAAACGCAAGCATAACACGGACCCTCGACCGCCGGATCAAAGACGCTGATCTGCCCTTCCCACTGGCTCAGCGCACCCGAAATCAACGGCTTGCCTTGCGCCACAGCCACCGCATTGACCAGCTGACGCGTCTCGAAACTGTCGCTGCCGTCCAGCACAAGATCATATTCCCCCATCAGATCAGCCGCGATCCCCGCATCCAGCCGCCGGTGATAGGGAAGCACGGTCACATAGGGGTTCAGCGCACGCATTGCCGCCTCTGCCGAAAACACCTTGGGCATGCCGATGGTATCGTCGCGGTGAATGACCTGCCGTTGCAGATTGGCGTTCTCGACCGTATCGTCGTCGATCACCCCGATGGTGCCGACCCCAGTCGCCGCAAGATATTGCAACGCAGGCGCACCCAGCCCTCCGGCCCCCACAACCAGAACCCGCGCGCGCCGCAGACGCATCTGCCCCGCGCCACCGATCTCGCGCAATACGATGTGGCGGGCATAGCGCTCCAGTTCGACCTCGCCCATCACATCGGATTTCGGCCTTTCCGGCGTCACATCGCCCTGCACCCGTTTGCGCAGCGCACCCAGCCCCATGGAATAGCTCATCCCCACGACTATTGCGCCGCCCAGGATCAGCCAGAACGCGGCCGTCCCCCCGGTCAACTCGCGCAGCGCATTGCCCTGCGGCAGCGCGATCTGGATCAACACCACAAGGATATAAAGCCCGATGATCAGGGTCCAGCGTGCCTTGCGCGACGCCCCCACCAGGCTGCCCAGCCCCCAAAGACCCGCACCGATCGCCAATACCAACAGCATCTACAGCACCCCGGTCGAGCCAAAGCCCGCATTTCCGCGCGCCGTCCCGTCCAGCGCCATCTCGACCATTTCCGCCCGCACCACCGGCGCGACGATCATCTGCGCGATCCGCATCCCGTGGGCGATCTCGAACGGCCCGGAACCCGCATTCATCACGATCATTCCCAGCGCCCCGCGATAATCGCTGTCGATCGTCGCCGGCGCGTTCGGCAACATGATCCCGAACCGAAGCGCCAGCCCCGACCGCGCGCGCAGCTGCACCTCATACCCTTCAGGCACCGCAATCCGCAGCCCCGTCGGCACCAGAACCCGCGCGCCCGCCGCCAGCGTCACCGCGCACCTGTCGGCAAAATTCGCCCGCAGATCCGCGCCCGCAGCCCCCGCACTGGCATAGCTCGGCAGCCCCAGCGCCTTATCCGCGCCATCATCCCACGCGAAACCGACCCGCACGCCGCTCACCGCAACCTCACGCAATCAAAGCACCACGCCCCCGGCTTCGTTTCGCCAAAAAACCTCCCCCCGAAGGACCGCTGTCCATCCCTGCCAAACCCGGCGGCGACGCACCTCATACCAAAACCTCCCCCATCCGCGCAGCCATCCACACAGCCATCCGAGAAGCCAAACGCACCGCAACATCCTCCTTGGCCATCCGCGGCCAATCCTCGGCCCCCGCATCGGTGATCAGGGTGACCGCATTCTCGGTCCCGCCCATGATCCCCGTCGCGGGCGACACGTCGTTGGCCACCAGCCAATCGCACCCCTTGCGCAGACGCTTGGCTGTCGCATTGGCCAGCACATCATCGGTTTCTGCGGCAAAGCCGACGACCAGCCCGGGGCGCCCCTCACCCATCTGCGCCACATGCGCCAGAATGTCGGGGTTTTCGGCAAATTCCAGTATTGGCAAGCCGCCTGAATCCTTCTTGATCTTGCGATCCGACGATTGTGCCACGCGCCAATCCGCCACTGCCGCTGCGAACACCGCTGCCTCACATGGCAACGCAGCCTGAACCGCCTCCAGCATCTGCTGCGCGGTCTGCACCCGCACAACCCGCACGCCCTCGGGCGGCGGCACATCCGCAGGGCCGGTGACGAAAATCACCTCAGCTCCCAAATCCGCGAGCGCCCGCGCAATCGCAGCCCCCTGCGCCCCCGACGACCGGTTGGCGATATAGCGCACCGGATCAATCGGTTCATGGGTCGGGCCGGATGTCACCAAAACGCGCTTGCCGGTCAAAGGCCGCGTGCCGAACGCCGCCTCGATCGCCGCAACAATCTCGAGCGGTTCCGCCATCCGCCCCGGACCAAACTCACCGCAAGCCATATCGCCGTCGTTTGGCCCGACAAACCGCAGGCCATCACCGCGCAACATAGCAAAATTGCGCTGCGTGGCGGCGTTCTGCCACATCCGGACATTCATCGCCGGGGCCATCAAAACGGGCGTATCGGTGGCCGACAGCAAGGTCGTCGCCAGATCATTGGCCATGCCGGCAGCCGTTCGCGCCATCAGATCCGCCGTCGCAGGGGCCACAACGATCAAATCCGCCACGCGGGACAGCTGAATATGGCCCATTTCGGCCTCATCCGTCAGATCGAACAATTCCGAATAGACCTTTTCGCCCGCCAGCGCCGCCACCGACAAGGGTGTGACGAATTCAGCCGCCGACCGGGTCATCACCGGCGTCACCGCAGCGCCGCGTTCGCGCAACCTTCGGATCAGCTCCAGCGATTTATAGGCCGCGATCCCGGCCCCGATGATCAGCAATATCCGTTTGCCCGCCAGCATGTCCGCCCCCGCATTTCCGCCCAGACCTTGTGCGCCCAGACCTTGTGCGCCCAGACCTTGTGCGCCCAGACCTTGTGCGCCCAGACTCTATGCGCCAGTCATCCCGGCGACAAGTCACCGAAAGGCGTCGCAGGGATCGCCCCGGTCAACCGCAGGCGCGTCCAGCACCAGATCAGAGCCGCCGTCCGGCATGCTCCCCGCCTCGGATTGCAGCAGGGCAAAGACGCGCAGATCGCCGTCGCCAAGCGCCAAAGCCGCAGGCGCACCCCAATCCAGCCGCGCATGGCCATTGCCGGTGATCACCACGACGGGTCCGCCATGCAGCGCAAAAGCCTCCGCCGCCACGCGCGCGATCACCGCGTCGCGCAGCCGCTGGACATCGACCATCATCGGCAGCATGTCTTGCGGCAAGGCGTCACAATGCGACGCCATCTGGAGCGATTCGCGGGTCTGTTGCTCTCCCAGCGGCAGATCGAACGTCAGGCCGTATCGGTCGGCATCCGGGCCAAAGCTCGCCGCAACATCCTGATCCATCATGCCCAGCACCGCCGCGCGCGGGACAGCCGCACCAAAGATCGCCGCCTCGGGCGCTGCCGCAAAGATAGGGTGATACATCGCAAAGTCGGGCCAGCCCGACGCCTCCCATTCCAGCAGATCGCCCAGCGACCGCGCATCGCCGATCAGATCGGGCGTCACCCGCGCCGCCTGTTCGGGCGCCAGCATTTCGAACACCAGCGCCTTGGGGGCCAGTGCCGCGACCCATTCGGCCTGCACCGCGTGATGCGTGGGGTTGTCATGGACCTCGCCCAGAAACACCACATCGGCGTCGAACGCCTGTCGGGGCACCTCTGCCACGACGTAAAAAGGCGCGACTATCACAGCCGCGCCCGCCAAAATCCTGCCTGCAAAACTCATACGAGGAATTCGTGAACCTCACGGCTTTGCGCCTCGAGCGTCTTGCGCATCTTCGTGAACGCCGCAACCTCGAGCTGCCTGACACGTTCTTTGCTCAGCCCCAACTCGTTCCCAAGGCTCTCGAGCGTCCGCACCTGATCGCGCAGCTTGCGTTCGCGCACAATGAACCGCTCGCGCTCGTTCAGCGCATTCATCGCCACCAGGAGCCATTCGCGCAGCTGATCCGTATCATGCGAATTCTCGACAATTTCGGCCGCCTGCGCGCCATCGTCCTCAAGCGCGTCGATCCACTCGCGACCTTCGTCCTCGACCGATTGTGTGGCGTTGAGCGAATAATCAGATCCCGATAGCCGACCTTCCATCATCTCGACATCGTGCAGCGGCACGCCGATCTCGGTCGAGATCATTTGCCGCAACTGGTGCCGGTCAAGCGCCTGGCCCGACGAAGCCGCCTCACGCTCCAAACGCGCCTGAACCCGGCGCATGTTGAAGAACAGCGACTTTTGCGACGACGTGGACCCGGTGCGCACCATCGACCAGTTGCGCATCACATAATCCTGTATCGACGCCTTGATCCACCACACCGCATAGGTCGAGAACCGCACGCCGCGATCCGGATCGAACTTGTCGGCGGCTTTCATGAGGCCCAGACCAGCCTCTTGGATCAGATCGTTCATCGGCGCGCCGTAGCGCTTGAACTTGGACGCCATCGAAATCGCCAGCCGCATATAGGCCGTGATCAGACGGTGGAGGGCCTCTTCGTCGCGTTGGTCGCGCCACGCATAGGCCAGCTTCAACTCGGTCTCGGCATCCAGCAGCTCTGCCTTCATGGCCTTACGGGTCAAGGATATGGATTGCATTGCATCAACAGCCATGGTCTGTCTCCGGGTTTGGCGTGAGCCCAGCGGCCCCTGCGTTATCTTGATCTTCATAAAGTATTACGCAGCCATTTCCGGAGCGGATCAAACATTGCGGCAAAAAAAGTGTTCCGGACATCCCCCGAAACGGATCCCGATGGTCTGCCGCACGACATTGCATTGGCGGCGTGATCGCAGATTCGCAGGCCATCGCCGGGGAACCGGCAAGCCGCCATCCGGGTCTGGCGCTCAGGCCCGCCGACCCGGCGGCGCGCTCCGTGGCGCGGATGCTGGTGGCCGAAATGCATTCCGGTTTTGCCGCCCTGCAACACGATCATCGAATGAACCTGCGGGTGTCTCATGCACAGACCCTCGTGACCGATGCGCTGCGTGCCGATCTGGCGCGGCTTGGGGTCATCTGGACCCATGCCCGCAGCCTGTGCGCGCCACCGGGCCCGTAGCTCTGCGGCGATTACGGCGTCGTCGATGCGGCCTTTGGGCTGCCTGGTCGACGATGCCTCAGCGGCCTATGTCGAAGCGCAGCTGGCGCATCCTTCATTCCTGAAATGGCGCGCCCGCAGCCTGACCAAAGGCAACACCCTGCCGGGGTATACGCGCGACTGGCCAACTAGCGACTGGCCCACACGCGACTGGCCCACACGCGACTGGCCCACACGCGACTGGCCCCACCTGATCTGACGCCTCCCCACGTCCGGTTAACCTTTTCGCTGGTCCGTTAACCATTCCGCAAGACTTCTGGCGCATCCGTTAACCCAGTGGGTGAAACAGGAGAGTTCGGTGGTCGCAAAAGGCTATACCGTGGCATTCGAAGGGGTGGAGGCGCGCAGCGTCGAGGTGCAATGCGCCATCACCCCCGGCATGCCCGCCTTTTCCATCGTCGGCCTGCCCGACAAAGCGGTGAGCGAGGCGCGCGACCGTGTGCGCACGGCCCTGACATCAATGGCCATTGCGCTGCCCTCCAAGCGCATCACGATCAACCTGTCGCCCGCAGACCTGCCCAAGGAAGGCTCGCATTTCGACCTGCCCATCGCCCTGGGTCTGCTGGCCGCCCTTGATATCATCCCGCATGACGCCGTCGCAGGCACCGTGGCGCTGGGCGAATTGTCGCTCGACGGCACGCTGGTGCCGGTCATTGGCGCGCTGCCCGCCGCGATGGCCGCCGCCGCCGACAACCGCACGCTCCTGTGTCCCAAGGCGTCCGGGGCCGAGGCCGCTTGGGTCGGGGCCTGTCAGGTCATCGGGGCAGAGACGCTGGGCGACGTGGTGCGGCATTTCACCGGTCAATCCCCGCTGGCCCCCGCAACGCCCGGCGAAGTCACGCTGCCCACCTCTCTGCGCGATCTGCGCGACGTCAAAGGGCAGGAACGCGCCAAACGTGCGCTCGAAATCGCCGCTGCGGGACGCCACCACATCTTTATGGTCGGCACGCCGGGGTCCGGCAAATCCATGCTCGCCGCGCGCCTGCCCGGCATTCTACCGCCTCTTTCCGCGACCGAAGCGCTGGAAACCTCGATGATCCACTCACTGGCCGGGCTGCTGGACGAAGGCGGCATCAGCCGCGCGCGCCCGTTTTGCGAACCGCACCACACCGCGTCGATGGCCGCCATCATCGGCGGTGGACGCGGCGCGAAACCCGGTCAGGTCAGCCTCGCGCACAATGGCGTGCTCTTCATGGATGAATTTCCCGAATTCCCGCGCAGCGTCCTTGAAACCCTGCGCCAACCCATCGAGACCGGCGAGGTCATGGTCAGCCGCGCCAACGCACATATCAAATACCCCTGCCGCTTCATGCTGATGGCCGCTGCAAACCCCTGCAAATGCGGCTATCTGAGCGACCCTGCCAGCGCCTGCACCCGCGCGCCGGTCTGCGGAGAAGATTATCTTGGCCGCATCTCGGGGCCGCTCATGGACCGTTTCGATCTGCGCGTCGAAGTGCCCCCGGTGGCATTCACCGACCTCGACCTGCCCGCATCGGGTGACAGTTCGGCCACGGTGGCAGACCGCGTCGCCGCCGCCCGCAGCGTTCAGACCGCCCGTTTCGACGGCCACCACATGCGGACCAATTCCGATGCCGAGGGCGCCATCCTGGAAGAGATCGCAACCCCGGATCCCGAAGGCAAAGAGCTGCTTTTGCGCGCCGCCGACCGCTTTGGCCTGACCGCGCGCGGCTATCACCGCGTGCTGCGCGTGGCCCGCACCATCGCCGATCTGGACCAGTCCGAGGACGTGCTCAAACCCCATATTGCCGAGGCGCTCAGCTACCGTCTGGCATTGTCGAAAGAGACCTGAATGAACCGCGCGACCTCGCTCAGAGCGATCCGCGATTCCGGCAACCAGCCGTCAAGGATCTGAAAGACGTGCAACGCGGTCGGCCATTCACGCAAGGTAACCGCGCCACCTGCCTTTTGCAGAGCGCGGGTCATGCGCCGGGCATCATCGGCCAATGCCTCTTGCGCGCCAACCTGAATCAGGACCGGCGGTGGCGCGTTGAAACGCGCGAACAACGGCGAGGCGCGTGGATCTTTGCGGTCGGCACCCTCCAGATACAAGTCGACCACCTCGGTCATGCGGTCGATGGGCAACAACGCCTCGGTCTCGCACCCCAATGTGGCACCCGACATGGTCAGATCGGTCCAGGGCGACAGGGCAAAGGCCGACGCAGGCACCTCGCCCCGCCGGGTCAGATGCGACAGCAGGGCGAGCATCAGGCCACCCCCTGCGCTGTCTCCGCCCAACACGATATCGCGAGGGGCGTAGCCACGGGCCCGCAGCATGTCCCACGCGGCACAGGCATCCTGGAACGCGGCAGGGAACGGTGCGTCCTGCAACAACCGGTAGTCAGGCACGCAGGCGCGCAATCCGCTCAGCCGCGACAGCCGCCCCACAAGCGCGCAATGCGTGTCGCCGCTGCCCGACAGATACGCACCGCCATGCAGATAAAGGATCACCCGGTCCGGATCGACCTGTCCAACGCTGATCCAGTGCAGCTTCAACCCGTCGCAGATTTCGGTCAGATGACACAGATAGGGCGGCACCCTGAACCCAAGCCGTGCACAGCGGGCAAAATCCGCCGCGGCCTTTTGCGGTGTTCCGGTGCGTTGCAGCATCGGTCGCGCCACCCGACGCGTCACCCATGTCACCAGTCGCAGGCGCAGACCCGGAGCCATCTCAGGCCCGCTTTGCTTCGATCGCCTGCCAGATCCTTGCCGCGACATTGCTGCCGTCGAATCGCTCCAGTTCCTGTATGCCCGTGGGCGAGGTCACGTTGATCTCTGTCAGCCAATCGCCGATCACGTCGATCCCGACAAAGACCTGGCCCTTTTCCCTGAGCAATGGTCCGATCCGCGCGCAGATCTCGCGGTCGCGCTCGGTCAGACCAACCGGCTCGGGCCGCCCGCCCACATGCATGTTGGACCGCGTCTCGCCTGGCGCAGGCACGCGGTTGATCGCGCCAACAGGCTCTCCGTCGACCAGAATTACCCGCTTGTCACCCTTGGATACCGCAGGCAGGAATTTCTGCACAATCAGCGGCTCACGACTGAACCCGGTGAACAATTCGTGCAACGAGGTCAGATTGCGGTCGTTGGCGTCCAGCCGGAACACGCCCGCACCGCCATTGCCGTAAAGAGGCTTGAGAATGATGTCGCCGTGCCGTGCCTTGAACGCCTTGATCGTGTCCAGATCGCGGGCGATGGCTGTCGGCGGCGTCAGATCGAGAAAATCCAGCACCAGCAGCTTTTCGGGAAAGTTACGGACCCAGAACGGATCATTCACCACCAGCGTCTTGGGATGGATACGGTCCAGCAAATGCGTGCTGGTGATGTAATGCATGTCGAACGGTGGATCCTGCCGCAGCCAGACCACGTCGAACTCCGCCAGATCGACCTCGCGCATCTCGCCCAGATCGGCATGCGCGCCTTTGACCCGCTGCACGCGCAGATCCTGTCCGCGCGCCGTTACCCGACCTTCCTGGTAGGCCAATTGGTCAGGTGTGTAGTAGAATAACGAATGGTCACGCGCCTGTGCCTCTTCGGCCAAACGAAAGCTGCTGTCGGCGTCGATGTTGATCGGACCGATCGGGTCCATCTGAAAGGCGACTTTCAAAGCCCGGTCTGTCATCTTGTGCCCCTCGCTGACGTTGTGCACCCTACATGGCGCGATCAGGAGCGTGGTGCAATGGGCAGTAGGTCTGTCAGCCGATCACTTTCGAATCGAGCAAAATCAGTAGTGTCCAAAGGCGTTTTCGATGACCTTTGTTTCGCCCCGTTCGTTGACCAGCGCCACATCAAAGCGGACATCGGTCAATGAGCCATTGGGCATCTGGCCCAGATATTCCTCGGCAGAGGCATAGATGCGGCGCATCTGAGCACGGGTCAGCCGTTCGGCGGCGCGCGCGAAGCTGCGGCTTTTCTTGACCTCGACGAAGACCAGCCCGTCGCCGTCATGCACGATCAAATCGATCTCTCCGGCGGAGCCGCGCCAACGCTGGCGCGCCAGGGGAAAGCCACGCCGTTCGTAATCCTGCGCGATCCTGCGTTCAGCAGAATCCCCTGCCAGATATCCCAGCCGGCCAGTGTGCTGTCTCGTCTCTACTACGGTCATGTCCTGCCCTGTGCCAAAATGCGCGATCAGCCTTTCCGCGCAAGTTCCAGCGCGATCTGGTAGACTTTGCGGCGCGGCAGCCCGGTCGCACCCGCAACCGCATCCGAAGCGTCCCGCACGCTCATTGTTTCTAGCGCGTGTTCTATTTTTGTTTCAATCTCTTTTTGCGTAAATTTGTCCCCTTCTCCGCGCGCGATCATCACCACCACCTCCCCTTTGACAGAGGTTTCGGCCATGTTTTCAGCCAATTCGCCCAAAGGCAAACGGCGGCATTCCTCGAATTTCTTGGTCAGTTCGCGCGCCATGGCCGCAGGGCGATCGGGCCCCAGACAGCGCACCGCATCCGCAAGCATGGCCGCCAGCCGCTTGGGTGATTCGTAAAACACCAGCGTGGCCGGCACCTCGCGCAGCGCGCTCAGCGCGCTGCGCCGTGCAGCCTGCGTATTGGGCAAAAAGCCGCCAAAAAGGAACCGGTCGGTCGGCAATCCGCCGACGCAGAGCGCCGCCAGCAGCGCCGACGCCCCAGGCGCGGCCGTCACGACCGCCCCCTGCGCGGTTGCCGCGCGCCCCAGATCATAGCCCGGATCGGCCAGCAGCGGCGTGCCCGCCTCGGATGCATAGGCGACCGAGGCCCCCTCTGACAGATACTGCAAAAGCCGTGGGCGCACCCGATCCCCGTTGTGATCATGGTAGCTGAGCAGCGGTCTGCCCCCCAGCGCCACCCCGTGAATATCCATCAACCGGCGCAGGCTGCGGGTATCCTCGGCGGCCAGAACATCGGCCGATATCAGAATATCCAGCGCCCGCAACGTAATGTCGCGCGCATTGCCGATGGGCGTGGCTACCAGATACAATCCAGCCTCCAGAGGCTTGATGTTCGCATTCCGCACTGGACCCGCTTTCATTCACGTTTATGATCGCCGCCAACCAAGGGGTGGTCCACGCGGCCCCCCTGACATACCCAAGGGAGCCCGTTTGTCCATGTTTGCTGTTTTCCAGATCGCCCGCAAGGCGACATCCTCCATGACCCGGACGGGCCGTCTGGCCCTCGCCGGGTCGCTATTGTGGCTTGCCGCCTGTGATGCTGTCCCGATGGGATCGGTCGGTGGCGGAGGCGGTCCGTCGATCGACCCTTCCGCTCCGGTCCCGGTCGCTCTTTTGATCCCGCGCAGCGATCCGGGGGCGGCCCCGGTGGCCCGCTCGCTCGAGAATGCGGCGCGGCTGGCGATTGCCAACCTTCAGGGCGCGCGGATCGATCTGCGGGTTTACGACACCGGAGGCAATCCGGCACAGGCCGCAGCGCAGGCGCAAAAGGCCGTCGATGACGGTGCAAAGATCATTCTTGGTCCGCTCTTTGCCGAATCCGCCAATGCTGCAGGGATCGCGGTGGCCGACGAAGGCATCAACGTTCTGTCGTTCTCCAACAACGCCTCCATCGCGGGCGGCAACGTCTTTGTGCTTGGGCCCACATTCATGAACACCGCCAACCGGCTGATGGGCTACGCCGCACGACAGGGCAAACGCAGTATCGTGATAATGTCGTCACCCGATGCCTCTGGGTCGCTCGGGCGCAACGCCATCCAGCGCGCGGCCAGCAACAACGGCATTCAGGTCGCCGCCTCGCAGCAATACCCGCTGACCATCGAAGGCATCACAGCCACCGGGCGCGACGTTCAGTCCATTCTCCAGCAGACCGGAGCCGACAGCGTCTTCATGACCGCTGACGCCACCTCTGCCGCCCTGCCCACGCTGCTCGAGGCCATGGCTTCTGGCGGCGTGAACCCCGCCACCACGCAATATGTCGGCCTGACCCGCTGGGATGTGCAGCCTGCGCTCTTCAGCTTTCCCGGCGCGCAAGGCGGCTGGTTCGCGATTCCAAACCAGGCGGCACAGAATAGTTTCGAAAGCCGCTACCGGGCCGCCTATGGCGCGGCGCCGCATCCCTTGGCCGGTCTGTCGTTTGACGGGATCGCCGCCATCGGCGCGCTTGTGGGTCGGGGCGACCGCAATGCGCTGACCGGTCAGGCTTTGACGCAATCGTCTGGTTTTCAGGGCACATCGGGTGTATTCCGGCTGCGACCGGACGGCAGCAACGAACGCGGCCTTGCGGTGGCGACCGTGCGCAACAACCAGGTGGTGATCCTTGACCCTGCCCCATCAGCCTTTGGCGGCGCTGGATTCTGATCCGGCGACATCCGTTTCTGACACCGAAAACACGCCCGACGATCTGATCTGCCCGGCCCGCGACATCCTCGATGTGGCGGGCCTGCGTGCGCAGATCGCCGAAGCCCTGCCCCCCGGCAGCGCCGAAAGCACCCAGCGCCGGATCGTCGTCGACCTGCTGATGGCCGCACAAAAGACCGCCCGCCAGACCATTGCCGACGCCCTTGCCGCCCGCCCGCTCGCCGCACGGCCCACCACGCGCGCCTATAGCTGGCTGACCGATCAACTCGTTACGCTGACGTTCGAGGTGGCCAGCACCCGCATGCACCCGCTGTCCAATCCGACCAGGGGCGAACATCTGGCGGTGCTCGCCGTAGGCGGTTACGGACGCGGCGAAATGGCCCCCCATTCCGACGTCGATCTGCTGTTTCTCACGCCCTACAAAATCACCGCATGGGCCGAGAGCGTTATCGAATCGATGCTCTATATCCTGTGGGATCTGCGGCTCAAGGTCGGCCATGCCAGCCGCACCGTGCGCGATTGTCTGCGCCTTGGGGCCGAGGATTTCACCATCAGAACCGCCATGCTGGAACACCGGCTGGTCGCCGGCGACGAAGCGCTCGAGAAAGACCTCGATACCCGCCTGCACAACGATCTGTTCAAAGGCACCGAACGCGAATACGTCACTGCCAAGCTCGAGGAACGCGACGCGCGCCACCAAAAGCAGGGCGGCCAGCGCTATGTGGTCGAGCCCAACGTCAAGGAAGGCAAAGGCGGCCTGCGCGACCTGCACGCGCTGTTCTGGATCACCAAATACGTCCACCACACCGACAACATTCAGGATCTGGTCGCCAAGGGCGTCTTTCGCCCCGAGGAATACCAGACCTTCATCCGCGCCGAGAGCTTTCTGTGGGCCGTCCGCTGCCATCTGCATCTGATCGCGGACCGCCCGATGGAGCAGCTGACCTTCGATCTTCAGGTCGATGTCGCCGAGGCGCTGGGATATACCGACAAGGGCGGGCGCCGCGCCGTCGAATGGTTCATGCAGGATTTTTTCCGCCACGCGACCTCGGTCGGTGATCTGACGCGCATTTTCCTGACCTCGCTCGAGGCGGATCACACCAAGGAACCCCCCTTGCTGGCGCGCATTTTTCGCCGCGTGCCAAAGGTCAGGGACAGCTACGAGGTGGTCAACAACCGGCTGGCGATCTGCGACGACACGGCGTTCGTGTCCGACAAGATGAACATCCTGCGCCTGTTCGAAGAGGCGCTGCGCACCGGGCTTTTGCTGCACCCCGACGCGATGCGGCTGGTCGCGGCCAATCTCGATCTGATCGACGACGAGCTGCGCAACGCCCCCGAAGCGAAACGCATCTTCCTCGATCTGCTGCTCAAGCACGGCAACCCCGACCGCGCGCTGCGCCGGATGAACGAACTGGGCGTTCTGGGCACGTTCATTCCCGAATTCAACCACATCGTCGCGATGATGCAATTCAACATGTATCACCACTATACCGTCGACGAACACACCATCCAGTGCATCTGGCACCTGAGCGAGATCGAAGACGGCAATCTGGGCGACGAACTGCCGGTGTCGACCGAAATCATTCGCACCGGCATCAACCGCAAGGTGCTCTTCGTCGCCCTTTTGCTGCACGATATCGGCAAAGGTCGCCCCGAAGATCATTCCATTCTGGGCGCCCAGATCGCGCGCAAGGTCTGCCCGCGTCTGGGTTTGTCGAAACAGGAAACCGCCACCGTGGAATGGCTGGTGCGCTATCATCTGCTGATGTCGGACATGGCACAGAAACGCGACATCGCCGATCCGCGCACCGTGCGCGATTTCGCCAAGGCGGTGCAAACGGTCGACCGGCTCAACCTGCTGTGCGTGCTGACGGTCTGCGATATCCGCGGCGTCGGCCCCAGCACCTGGAACAACTGGAAGGCGGCGCTGTTGCGCGCGCTCTACCGCCAGACGCGGCATGCGCTTGAAAACGGGATGGAGGCGCTGAACCGTGAAATGCGCGGCTCTCAGGCCAAGAAACTCTTGCGCGAAAAACTGGCGGACTGGCCGCCTGTCGCGCTGCGCACGGAAACCGCACGGCATTATCCGCCTTATTGGCAGGGGCTTCACGTGACCGCACATGTGGTCTTTGCCAGCCTTCTGCGCGATCTGCCCAATGACGAGATCCACATGGATCTGCACCCGGATGACGACCGCGACGCCACCCGCGCGTGTTTCGCGCTGGTCGATCATCCGGGTATCTTTTCGCGGCTTGCGGGCGCGCTGGCGCTGGTCGGGGCCAATGTGGTCGACGCCCGGACCTATACCTCCAAGGACGGGTATGCGACGGCAGTTTTCTGGATTCAGGATGGCGATGGCAGCCCTTACGAAGACAACCGTATCCCCCGCCTGCGCGAGATGATCAGCAAGACGCTGCGCGGCGAGATGGTCACGCTCGACGCCATAAAGTCCCGCGACAAGATCAAGAAACGCGAACGCGCCTTCCGGGTCCCGACGTCGATCACCTTCGACAACGAAGGTTCCGAGATCTATACGATCATCGAGGTCGACACCCGCGACCGACCGGGGCTGCTTTATGATCTGACGCGCACTTTGGCGGCGTCCAACGTCTATATCGCCAGCGCGGTAATCGCGACCTACGGTGAACAGGTGGTGGATACGTTCTACGTCAAGGACATGTTTGGGCTGAAATTCTACACGCCCAGCAAACAAAAGGCGCTGGAGCGCAAACTGCGCGACGCAATGGAAGAAGGGGCGGCGCAGGCCCGCAAGTGAACCCGTCGCTTCCCCCCTTCCACCGGATCGGCTATTGCGGGGTCTTGGCAATGGGGCACGGTCAGCTTTCATGAAACCGATCCGCCTGATGGCAGGCATCTTTACCGTCGGCCTCTGGACGATGCTCAGCCGCGTGCTGGGCGTGGTGCGCGAGATTTTCATCCTCGCCTATATCGGCCCCGGCCCCGTCATGGATGCCTTTGTCGCGGCCTTTCGTTTGCCCAACATGTTCCGGCGCTTCTTTGCCGAAGGCGCGTTCAACGCCGCCTTCGTGCCGATGTTTTCCAAAAAGGTCGAGGCGGGCGAGGATGCGACAGCCTTCGCCACCGACGCTCTCAACGCGCTGGCCACGGTGCTGCTGGGGCTGACTGCACTGGCGATGATCTTCATGCCCGCGCTGGTCTGGGCCACCGCAGGCGGCTTTGCCGGCACCGACCGGTTCGACCTGACGGTGGGCTTTGGCCGCATCGTCTTTCCCTACATCTTCTTCATCTCTCTGGCCGCGCTCTTTTCAGGCGCACTCAACGCCACAGGCCATTTCGCCGCCGCCGCCGCAGCACCCGTTCTGCTCAATATCATGGTCATCGCCGCGATGGCCTGCGCCGCGACCTTCGGCGGCGACATCGTCACCGCGCTGATCTGGGCCATCCCGCTGGCAGGCATCGCGCAACTGGCCCTCGTCTGGGTCGCCGCCGACCGCGCGGGCGTGCGCCTGCGGCCCCGCCTGCCCCGCTTCTCGCCGGAAATGAAGCGTCTGGCCGTGGTCGCCATCCCCGCAGCACTTGCGGGCGGCGTCATGCAGATTAACCTTCTGGTCGGTCAGCAGGTGGCCTCGCATTTCGACAAGGCGGTGGGCTGGCTCTATGCCGCGGACCGGCTCTACCAACTGCCCCTCGGTGTGGTCGGCATCGCCGTCGGCATCGTCCTGCTGCCCGATCTGGCCCGCAGGCTTCAGGCCCACGACGACACAGGCGCGCGGCAGGCGTTTTCGCGCGCAGGCGAAATTGCCCTCGCCCTGACGATCCCCGCCGCCGTGGCGCTGATCGTGATCCCGCTGCCGCTGGTCTCGGTCCTGTTCCAACGCGGTGCCACAGGCCCCGACGACGCCGCCGCCATCGCCGTGGCCGTCGCGATCTACGGCCTCGGCCTGCCCGCATTCGTGCTGCAAAAGGTCCTCCAGCCGCTGTTTTTTGCCCGCGAAGACACCCGCAGCCCGTTCCGCTATGCGCTTTGGGCCATGGCCGTCAACGCCGTCCTTGCCATCGGCCTCAGCCAGTTCATCGGCTGGATCGCCCCCGCCATCGCCACCACCGTCGCGGGCTGGGTCATGGTCTGGATGCTGGCGCGCGGCAGCCGGCAATTCGGCGACGTCGCCCGCTTCGACAGCCGCTTTCGCCAACGGCTCTGGCGTATTATCGCAGCCTCGATCTGCATGGGTGCGGTCCTGTGGGGCCTGATGCTGGTGCTCGGCCCATCGCTGGGCATGGCAGGCTGGCGCTATCTCGCGCTGCTGATCCTCGTCAGCCTGGGCATCGGCAGCTATTTCGCCTTCGCGCAGATATTGGGCGCGCTGCGCATATCGGAAATACGCGCGACACTCAGACGGTGAACCGCCCGCCCGGCTTCATTTTGCAAGATAAAGCGCTTCGCGCGCTCGGTGCGGAAACCGTCCGCTGGACGTTGCCGGTTCGCATCTCGTCCCCGCCGGTTCGCATTTCATCCCGCCGGTTCGCATCTCATCCCGCCGGTTCGCATCTCATCCCGCCGGTTCGCATCTCATCCCGCCGGTTCGCATCTCATCCCGCCGGTTCGCATCTCATCCCCGCCTGTTCGCATCTCATCCCCGCCTGTTCGCATCTCATCCCGCCGGTTCGCATCTCATCCCGGAGGGCCGCTTTCAACCAAAGCCCCCCGATCACTTCTGCCGCAACCGCCGCAAGAGCCTGGCCCAGCCTCCCGGCACCAGCACCACAGAAAGCGCAAAGCCGCAGGCAAAGCCCGCCAGATCCGCCACCCAATCCTTGCCACCGCCAAAGAACAGACCAAAGATCAGCTGGATCGCAAGCAATATCCCGATCAGCGAAAACGCCCGCAGCTGTTCGGCCCCAACCTGACCCAACCGCAGCCAGAGCAGATAGGTGAACCCTCCGATCAGGCCGTAAATGGGCGGAAACGCCCCGATCAGCGGGTTCGGATCGTCCAGCGCAAAGCCGTAGACCAGCGCGCCGCCCACGCCGGACAGCACAAAGATGACGATCGTGGCCACAGACCCCATCGCCTCGGCCACCATCTTGCCCAGCGCCAGCAGCATCACGCCCGCAAAAAGCGCATGGGTGAAGCTGGCGTGCACAAACGGATAGGTCACGAACCGCATCAGTTGTTCCGGCGGATAGCGCCCGTTGCGCAGCATCCAGTCCAGCACTTCGCCGGAAAAGCTGTATTCCTGCAACGCCGCCAGCCGCCAGCCGATTGCCCCCGGACCGCCGACAAAGCCGCGCGCGCCCAGCGTGAACGCCGCCTCGATCCCGATGAGGATCACAAACAGCGCCACGATCACCGGCGGCAGCGGGTTGACCGGGCCGGGCGGCGGCGGCAGGTTGGGCTTGGGATCGAACGGCGACGGGGATGGGGACGGGGACTGGGCGGCCATGTGGCTCTCCTTGACGGGACTTTGGCGCATGGGTAAGCGAGGCAGGCGCAGAAAACCACCACCAGAGGTGCCGATATGACCCAGCCAGCCTTCACGAAACGTGTGTTTTCCGGCATCCAGCCGTCGGGCGGGCTGACACTGGGCAATTATCTGGGTGCGATCAAGCGCTTTGTCGAGATGCAGGGCGATGGGTTCGAGACGATTTATTGCATGGTCGACCTGCACGCCATCACCGTCTGGCAGGACCCCGATGCGCTGCGCCGCCAGACCCGCGAATTGGCGGCGGGCTATATCGCGGCGGGCATTGACCCTGATCGCTCGATCCTGTTCAACCAAAGTCAGGTCGCAGAACACGCGCAGCTTGGCTGGATCTTCAATTGCGTCGCCCGCATGGGCTGGATGAAGCGGATGACCCAGTTCAAGGACAAGGCGGGCAAGAACGCCGAGAACGCCTCGCTGGGGCTTTTTGGCTATCCGGCTTTGATGGCTGCGGACATTCTCTTGTATCACGCGACGCATGTGCCCGTGGGCGAAGACCAGAAACAGCATCTGGAGCTGACGCGCGACGTCGCGGCCAAGTTCAACCACGATTACGGCGTGGACTTCTTTCCGATGACCGAGCCTGTGATCGAAGGGGCGGCCACCCGCGTCATGTCCCTGCGCGACGGGTCGAAAAAGATGTCCAAAAGCGATCCATCGGATGCCAGCCGGATCAACATGACCGACGATTCCGACTCGATCGCGTCGAAAATCCGCAAGGCGCGCACCGACCCCGACGCCCTGCCATCCGAGGCCGCAGGGCTCAGGGACCGCGCAGAGGCGCGCAATCTGGTCAACATCTATGCAGGCCTGTCGGATCAAACCGTTGATCAGGTTCTTTCGCAGGTCGGCGGCATGCAGTTTTCGCAGTTCAAACCGCAACTGGCCGATCTGGCGGTCGAGAAACTCAGCCCCATCTCGGCCCGCATGTCCGAATTGATGCAGGCCCCGGACGAGATCGACGCGGTTCTGCGCAAAGGCGCCAGCCGCGCCCGCGTAATCGCCGCACCCATTCTGGCCCAGACTTACGACATCATCGGCATGGTGCGGTAGGTCAGGGCGCGCCCATCCGCCATGCCACTGTCATCAAGGCGCGGCACAACAATCCGGCATCGCATCCAAATCCTTTTGCAACGATCCGCCCCCGGCCTCCCCCCCGGTCAACCCCCCGGTCAACCCCAGCCGGGGGCAATTCGCAGGCAGGGTCTGGACCGGCCCCCGATCAGCGCCTAGGTTGGCCCAAATCACAGGGACCTCACATGGCAACCGGCAGCAATATCCGAACCTATTTCGAAGACCGCTGGCAGGACGGCGACACCCCCATCATCAAGGCCGCGGACCACGGCGCATGGCTGGGCAGCAACGTGTTCGACGGCGCGCGCTATTTCGAAGGGGTCGCACCCGACCTCATCGCCCATTGCGAGCGCGTCAACCGCTCGGCCGAGGCGCTTTCGGTCACACCTACACACACAGCCGAACAGATGGTCGACATCGTGTGGGAGGGGCTGCGCGCCTACCCCAAGGACGCCGCAATCTACATTCGCCCCATGTATTGGGCGACCGAGGGCGACGCGACGGCGATCGTTCCCAGCCCCGAAAGCACCGCCTTTGCCATCTGCCTCGAAGAGATCCCACTGGCCGCCGCCACCGCCTCCGCCACGCTGACCCGCACAAGGTTTCGCCGCCCCGTGCTCGAGGACGCGGTGGTCAACGCCAAGGCCGCCTGTCTCTATCCCAACAACGCCCGCATGCTGCGCGAGGCGCGGGCCAAGGGCTTTACCAACGCGCTGGTCGCGGACGCGCTGGGCAATGTCGCCGAAAGCGCCACGTCCAACGTGTTCATGGTGCGCGACGGCGAGGTCTTTACCCCCATACCCAACGGCACCTTCCTGGCGGGCATCACCCGCGCGCGGCACATGGTGAACATGCGCGCCGATGGGTTGAAAGTGCACGAATGCGTCCTGTCGTTCGATGATTTCAACACCGCAGACGAGGTGTTCCTGTCGGGCAACATGACCAAGATCATGCCGGTCACCGCCTTCGACGACACCTCATACCAGATGGGCCCCGTCGCGCGGCGCGTCCGCGAAATGTATTGGGATTGGGCGCTTTCTGGCGGGTAAGGCGGGCGCAGACGCGCCGCTTGCGTCGATCTGTGCCTTGCGCCATGCTTTGCCGGGTTGAGGGAGACACGCTATGCGCAAATTTCTGGTCGTGCTGGATGACAGCCGTGAATGCCTGAACGCCATGCGCTTTGCCGCGATGCGGGCCGCCAAGACAGGCGGCGGCGTGCAGATTCTGTCGATCATCCCGCCGGATGAATTCAACCACTGGATCGGCGTCGGTGAAGTCATGCGCGAAGAGGCGCGCGAACGGATCCACGCCCATTTCGAGGTCTTTGCCAAATGGATGCGCGACAAGCAGGGCGTCGACCCCGAACTGGTCATCCGCGAGGGCGAGGCGGTCAAGGAGATCCTCGCCCAGATCCTTGACGACGGCGACATCGGCGTGCTGGTATTGGGGGCCGGCACCGACAAGAAAGGCCCCGGCCCGCTGGTCACCCAGATGACGCGGTTGGTGGGCGATCTGTCAGTGCCGATCACGATCGTGCCCGGCGATCTGAGCAAGGACCGGCTTGGCGCGATCACCTGAGCGCGCCGCGTAGATCCCGGCCCGGGCAGACATATCCAACCGGCCTGCGGTGCGACGACAACCGGCGATCCGCAATTTAGAATCGTTCCAAACCTTGACGCTGCGCCCTTCGATCCGCATATATGAGTCAACATTCCCGGAGGCTGCCCCCATGTTCATCCAGACCGAATCGACCCCGAACCCCGCCACGCTGAAATTCATGCCCGGTCAGACCGTGCTCGAGATGGGCACGGCTGACTTTCCGTCCGCCGAAGGCGCGTCCGCCTCGCCGCTTGCCACCCGCGTCTTTGCGGTCGAGGGCGTTACAGCCGTATTCTTCGGCACCGATTTTGTCACCGTGACCAAGGCCGACAGCGTCGAGTGGGATCACCTCAAGCCCGCATTGCTGGGGGCCATCATGGAGCATTTCCAGTCCGGTCAACCGGTCATGGAAGGCGGCGCGCAGGCGGCGTCGGGCCATGCAGAGCACACCGGAGAGGACGGCGTGATCGTCGATCAGATCAAGGAATTGCTCGACAGCCGGGTCCGCCCGGCGGTAGCGCAGGACGGCGGCGACATCACATTCCACGGCTTTGATCGCGGCGTCGTCTATCTGCATATGCAAGGTGCCTGCGCGGGCTGCCCGTCGTCGACCCTGACCCTCAAGATGGGGATCGAGAACCTACTGCGTCACTACATCCCCGAAGTGACCGAGGTGCGCCCTGTCGCCGACTGACCCGCTGATCCTAGCCTTCGACACATCGGCTGCGCATTGCGCAGCCGCTTTGCTGCGCGGCGGTCGGATCGTCGCACGGCGCACAGAGCCGATGCAACGCGGGCAGGCCGAACGGCTGATCCCGGTCCTGATCGAATTGCTGACCGAGGCGGATGCCGAAATGCCCGATCTCACCCGCATCGGCGTCGGCACCGGGCCGGGCAACTTCACCGGCATCCGCATTTCCGTCTCTGCCGCACGCGGGCTGGCACTGGCGCTCGGGGTGCCGGCAATGGGTGTCTCGACGCTGCGCGCCGCTGCATTCGGCCGCAATCTGCCGGTCGTCGCCGCCGCTGCCGCGCCGCGCGGGATGTTCTATGCCCAGCGGTTCGACCCCGCAGGCCATCCCCCGGTCGACCCGGTTCTGCTTGACGCTACGGAACTGGCGGAGATCACGCAATCGACACCCATCGCCAGTTACGATGCGCAGGCCCTGAGCCGGGTCGGACTGGACCACCGCCACCGCACGCCGACCTATCCGCTGGCCGACGCCATCGCCCTGATCGCTGCACGGGCTCCTGCGGACACACCGCCGCCCGCACCGCTCTATGTCAAACCCGCCGATGCCGCGCCGCCGCGCGACGCACCCCCGGTGATGCTGTCGTGACGCCGCAGGACATGGCCGCGCTGATGCAGGCCAGCTATCAAGGCATGACGCCGTGGTCCGAGCGCATGATCGCCGATCAGATCGCCGCCCCCGGCACGCTGGTCGCGACCGTCCCGCACGCCTTTACCCTCGCGCGCGTCACGCTGGACGAGGCGGAATTGCTGGCGCTGGTGACCGATCCTGCGCACCGCCGCTGCGGACATGCCCGCGACCTGATGTCCCGCATCGAACGCGCCGCGATGCGCGCCGGGGCCGGGCGTATGTTCCTCGAGGTCGCGCAGGACAATGCGGCAGCGACGGCGCTTTATGCACACCTCGGCTATGCGCACCAGGGCACCCGGCGCGATTATTACGGGCCCGGGCGCGCGGCCCTGCTGATGTCGCGGGCGCTTTACGCCGATTAACCACGCGTCACGGCCCGCAACCCGGACACAAATTCCAAAAACCGGTTGACGCTCTGGGTCGCCTGCGGCCTTAATCGGCGACGATCCAAGGGGATCCAAATTTAACCGCGCGCATGCAATGCCAACATGCGCGCGACACACAACCGGGAGAACTCAATGACCCTCATGAAAACCTTTCTTGGCGCCACTGCGTCGCTGGCCCTGACCGCGGGCGCAGCGCTGGCCGAACCGGCGCTGATCTTCGATCTTGGCGGCAAGTTCGACAAATCCTTCAACGAGGCCGCGTTCAACGGCGCGCAGCGCTGGGCCGAACAGACCGGCGAAACCTTCCGCGAGATCGAGCTTCAGTCCGAAGCCCAGCGCGAACAGGCGCTCCGCCGCTTTGCCGAGAACGGCAACAACCCCATCGTGATGACCGGCTTTGCCTTTGGCAACACGCTGGGCGAGGTGGCGGCCGACTACCCCGACACCAAGTTTACGATCATCGACATGGTCGTCGATCAGCCCAACGTCCGGTCGGTCGTGTTCAACGAGCACGAAGGCAGCTATCTGGTCGGTATGATGGCCGCGATGGCGTCCGAATCGGGCACCGTCGGCTTTATCGGTGGCATGGACATTCCGTTGATCCGCAAGTTTGCCTGCGGCTATGCCCAGGGCGTGATGGCGGTGAACCCCGACGCGACGATCGTGGCCAACATGACCGGCACGACGCCCGCAGCGTGGAACGACCCGGTCAAAGGCTCTGAACTGACCAAGGCGCAGATTTCCCAAGGTGCGGACGTGGTTTACGCAGCCGCGGGCGGCACAGGCGTGGGCGTTCTGCAAACCGCAGCCGACGAAAACATCCTGTCGATCGGCGTGGACAGCAACCAGAACTACCTGCACCCCGGCCAGGTTCTGACCTCGATGATGAAACGCGTCGACAACGCGGTCTTTGATGCGATGACCGCAGGCGTCGATCTGGAAACCGGGATCAACGTCATGGGCATCGCCAATGGCGGCATCGATTATGCGCTGGACGAAAACAACGCATCGCTGGTCGACGCGGACATGAAAATGGCCGTCGACGCGGCCAAGGAGCAAATCGCGAGCGGCGCGCTGATGGTGCATGATTACATGTCCGACGAAAGCTGCCCGGCGATGTCGTTCTGACCCGAGACACGTTCCGGGGTCGCATCATGTGGCCCCGGGACGCTGCCAGAAAGGACCGGCCATGCCCGATGCCGAAATGCAGTGTTTTGCCGCCCGACCTGTCGGCCCCGGCTGCACATCTGATGCCACCGAACGAGAGGCCATCGCATGAGCACCGCCCCCGCCATCGAGCTCAAGGGCATCTCCAAGGCGTTCGGCCCGGTTCAGGCCAACAAGGACATATCCATCTGCGTCATGCCCGGCACGATTCACGGGATCATCGGCGAGAATGGCGCGGGCAAATCGACGCTGATGAGCATCCTTTACGGCTTCTACAAGGCCGATTCAGGCGATATCTTCATCTCCGGCAAAAAGACCGAGATACCTGATAGCCAGGCCGCCATCTCGGTCGGGATCGGCATGGTGTTTCAGCATTTCAAGCTGGTGCAGAATTTTACCGTGCTGGAAAACATCATTCTGGGCGCCGAAGAGGGCAGGCTGTTGCGCCCATCCCTGTCCAAGGCGCGCGGCGTGCTCAAATCTCTGGCCGAGGAATACGAGCTGAGCGTCGACCCCGATGCGCTGGTGGAAAACCTCAGCGTCGGGCACCAGCAGCGGGTCGAGATTCTCAAGGCGCTTTACCGACAGGCCGAGATCCTGATTCTGGACGAACCGACCGGCGTGCTGACCCCCGCCGAGGCCGATCACCTGTTCCGCATCCTCGAAGGGCTGCGCGCACAGGGCAAGACCATCGTTCTGATCACGCATAAACTGCGCGAAATCATGGAGATCACCGACACGGTCAGCGTCATGCGGCGCGGCGAGATGACCGCGACGGTCAGGACCTCCGAGACCTCGCCCGACAAGCTGGCCGAACTGATGGTGGGCCGCAAGGTGCTGCTGCGCGTCGACAAAAAGCCCGCGACCCCCGGCGCCAACGTGCTTGAAATCGAAAACCTGCATGAATTCGGCGAAAACGGGGTCGAGCGGCTCAAGGGTGTTTCCCTGAATGTGCGCGCGGGTGAAATTCTGGGTATCGCCGGCGTCGCGGGCAACGGACAATCGGAATTGCTCGAGGTGCTGGGCGGTTATGCGGATGCGACCGGAACCGTGCGGATGAACGGCGTGCCGCTCGATCTGGCAGGCAGGAATTCCAACGGGCAAAGCAGGCGCGCACGCGGCATCGGCCATGTGCCCGAAGACCGCCAGCACGAAGGCCTGATCATGGATTACGCCGCCTGGGAAAACGCGGTCTTTGGCTATCACCGCGACCCGGCGTGGCAATCGGGCATCCTGATGAACAATGCGGCCATAAGGGCTGACGCGAGCGGCAAGATGGACCGCTTCGACGTGCGCCCGCCCAATCCCAAGCTGGCCGCGCGCAATTTCTCGGGCGGCAATCAGCAGAAAATCGTTCTGGCCCGCGAGATCGAGCGCAACCCAGACCTGCTGCTGATCGGCCAGCCCACACGTGGCGTCGACATCGGCGCCATCGAATTCATCCACCAGCAGATCATCGCCCTGCGTGACGCGGGCAAGGCGATCTTGCTGGTATCCGTGGAACTGGACGAGATATTCGCCCTGTCGGATCGCATCGCCGTCATGTTCGACGGCCACATAATGGGCTTTCGCGACCCGTCCGAGACCAACGAACGCGAGTTGGGCCTGATGATGGCCGGGATAACAGGAGAGGCCGCAGCATGAGACCCGACCCCGTTTTCTTTGCAAGAAAACGCCCCGGAAAATTCCAAATTTTCCGGAACATTGGCGGGCCGCAGATCACTCACACCCAAGGGCCCTCCCATGGATAAGATGCCCGCCTGGGCCGACGCGGTCCTCGTCCCGCTGATTTCTCTCCTTCTCGCGGCGTTCCTGTCGGCGCTCGTCATCCTGGCCATCGGCGAAAGCCCAGTCGAGGCGTTCTCGCTCATGGTCGAAGGCGCGCTGATGCGGTCCTCCGGCTGGGGCTACACGCTTTATTACGCCACCAATTTCATGTTCACAGGCCTCGCCGTCTCTGTCGCATTTCACGCCCGCATGTTCAATATCGGCGGCGAAGGGCAGGCGATGCTCGGCGGTCTCGGCGTCGCACTCGTGTGTCTCTACATCCCCTGGCCGCATTGGTCGCTGGCGCTGATGGCGGCTTCTGTCGGTGCGGCCACCTTCGGCGCACTCTGGGCCTTGATCCCTGCCTATCTGCAGGCCAAACGCGGCAGCCATATCGTGATCACCACGATCATGTTCAACTTCATCGCCGCAGCATTGCTGAATTATATCCTTGTCAATCTGCTGCGCCCCATGGGCGCGATGGACCCCGCCACGGCCCGCTTTCCCGAGGCAGTCACCCTGCCCACGTTCCAGGACATGTTCTCAACCGCGGCCGAGCCGATGTTTCGCGGCGCTCCGGCCAACGTCAGCTTTTTCATCGCCGTTCTGGCCTGCGTCGCGGTCTGGCTGCTGATCTGGCGCACCCGTCTGGGATACGAGATCCGCGCGTTCGGCCATTCCGACACGGCGGCCAGATACGCCGGCATTTCGCCGGTGAAAATTACCGTTGTTGCCATGCTCATCTCGGGCGGGCTGGCGGGCATGATGGCGATCAACGTCACCATGGGCGAGGCCGAGCGCCTGATCATGAACGCCACCGAAGGCGCGGGTTTCATCGGCATCGCCGTCGCCCTCATGGGCCGATCACACCCGCTCGGCGTGTTTCTCGCCGCGATCCTCTTTGGGTTTCTCTATCAGGGCGGGGCCGAACTGGCGCTCTGGACCAATATTCCGCGCGAGTTGATCGTCGTCATCCAGGCGCTGGTGATCCTCTTCACAGGCGCCCTCGACAATATGGTGCGCATGCCGCTGGAGCGCGTGTTCCTCGCCTTGCGCCGCAGCCCCAAGACGACCTCGCCCGTGCAAAAGGCCGCCGAATGACCGCCCCCGTTCAGACGCAGGCGGTTCGCGGCCCCAAAAAGGTGCCGTTCGGCCCACACATATCCTACCCCATGCAAGGCAAAGTCTAACACATGGATTTCCTGACGCTCCTGCAGATCCTCGACACCACGGTGCGCCTTGCCACGCCGCTCTTGCTGGCGTGTCTGGCCGGGCTGGTCAGCGAACGGGCGGGCATCTTCGACATCGGGCTCGAGGGCAAGATGCTGGCGGCGGCCTTCTTTTCCGCAGCCATCGCCGCGATGACAGGTTCGGTCTGGCTGGGTCTGCTGGCAGGCATCGGCGCGTCGCTGGCGCTGAGCGGTATCCACGGGCTGGCCTCGATCACATTCCGGGGCAACCAGCTGATTTCGGGCGTCGCGATCAACTTTCTGGCCGCGGGGCTGACCGTTCTCATCGCGCAGGACTGGTTCGCCCAAGGCGGGCGCACGCCCTCTCTGACCGGTGCCGCCCGCTTCAACCCGATCGAGCTGCCCTTCGCCGAAGCGCTGTCACCCGTGCCCATCCTCGGCCCGATCTATGCCGAGCTGATTTCGGGTCATTCCATTCTGGTCTACGTGGCCTTCGCCATGGTGCCTCTGGTCTGGTGGATGCTCTTTCGCACCCGGTTCGGCCTGCGCCTGCGCGCCGTGGGCGAAGCGCCCGAGGCCGTCGACACCGCAGGCGTCAGCGTGGTTGGCATGCGCTATGCGGCGGTGGCGATCTGCGGTGTGCTCTGCGGCCTTGCGGGGGCCTATCTGTCGACCGCGCTGCAGGCGGGCTTCGTCAAGGACATGTCGGCAGGGCGCGGTTTCATCGCGCTGGCCGCGTTGATCTTTGCCAAATGGCGCCCATGGTATGCGCTGTGGGCGACGCTGCTCTTCGGGCTTTTCGGCGCGCTGGAAACCCGGCCCGACGTCATTCAGGCGCTGATCGGGATCAGGGTCCAGGGCCAGCTTTTGGGGGCGCTGCCCTATATCATGACGGTGATCATCCTCGCAGGTTTCGTTGGCAAGGCGATCCCGCCGCGCGCCGGCGGAGAACCCTATGTCAAGGAACGCTAGCGCGACATTTTCGCCCGAAACACACCGCTTCGGCGCAATCGCCGGGCATGCCTGTTCCGATATGTCGCATCTGGCCCTGGACGCTTTGCCGATTTGGTCGTTGCCGCCTAGCTGCATCGCGGCATAAAGACACATATGCAAATCTACCTCCCCATCGCCGAGGTATCGGTCAACGCCTTTCTGCTGCTGGGTCTGGGCGGGCTTGTGGGCGTGTTGTCGGGCATGTTCGGCGTCGGTGGCGGATTTCTGATGACCCCGCTGTTGTTCTTCATCGGCATCCCGCCCGCCGTTGCCGTCGCGACCGAAGCCAACCAGATCGTCGCCTCGTCGTTTTCGGGTGTGCTGGCGCATCTCAGGCGCAAGACGGTCGATTTGCGCATGGGCACGGTGCTGCTCATCGGCGGTCTGTTCGGTGCGGCACTGGGCGTTCTGGTCTTCAACTACCTCAAATCGCTGGGTCAGGTCGATCTGCTGGTCAAGCTGTGCTACGTGCTCTTTCTTGGCATCATCGGCGCGCTGATGTTCGTGGAATCGCTGAATGCGATCCACAAATCGCGCAAAAGCGGCAAGCCCGCACCGCGCAAGAAACACAACTGGATCCACGGCCTGCCCTTCAAGATGCGGTTCCGCACCTCCGGGCTTTATATTTCGGTGATCCCGCCACTGATCGTCGGCGTCGTCGTAGGTATTCTGGCTGCAATCATGGGCGTCGGCGGCGGCTTCATCATGGTGCCCGCGATGATCTATCTGCTGGGCATGCCGACCAAGGTGGTCGTGGGCACGTCGCTGTTCCAGATCATCTTCGTGACCGCCTTCACCACCATGCTGCACGCCACGACGAACTTTACCGTCGACATCGTGCTGGCGGTGCTGCTGCTGGTGGGCGGCGTGATCGGCGCACAGATCGGCACCCGCATCGGCGTGCATCTCAAGGCCGAACAGCTGCGTATCCTGCTGGCCATCATGGTGCTGGCGGTCTGCGGCAAACTGGCGTTCGATCTGCTGATCACCCCAACCGAATTCTTCTCTATCGGCACGGCGGGGGGCCATTGATGCGCATCCTGCTGGCCCTGCTGTTTCTCGCGCTACCTGCACAGGCCGAAGAGGTCGTGTTGGGCCTCAGCCGCGATTCGGTCTCGATCTCGACCACCTTCGACGGGTCCGACATCCTGATCTTCGGCGCGATCAAACGCGAAGAGCCTATTCCGGATGGCCCACCGCTTCAGGTGATCGTCACCATCGCAGGCCCAGATCAGGCCCTGACCGTGCGCCGCAAGGAACGCAAATTCGGCATCTGGGTCAACACCGAAGCGGTCGAGGTCGACAGCGCCCCGTCGTTCTACGCCATCGCCACCTCCGCCCCGTTCAACGAGGTCATCAGCCGCGTCGAAGACCTGCGCCACGGCGTGTCGATCCCCCGCGCGATCCGGTCGGTGGGCGCGCCGATGACCGTAGCCGATCCTCAGGCGTTCAGCAGCGCGGTGATCCGCATCCGCAAGGCCAACAGCCTCTATCAAATACTCGAAGGGGCGGTGCAGGTCGATCAGCAGACGCTTTTCCGCACCTCCGTCACGATGCCCGCCAACCTGACCGAAGGCAATTACCGCACCCGCATCTTTCTGACGCGCGGCGGCGTCGTGGTGAACCAGTTCGAGACGGTGATCGACGTGCGCAAGGTGGGGCTGGAACGCTGGCTCTTTATCCTGTCGCACGAACAGCCGATACTTTACGGCTTGATGTCGCTGGCCATCGCCATCGCGGCAGGCTGGGGCGCTTCGGCCGTGTTCCGGCTCATTCGTCCCTGATGCGCGCGCCGCCGGGATCCCGCGACGCCTACCGCGCCTTTGTCCCGCTGCCGACACGCTGGCACGACAACGATGCTTACGGCCATATGAACAACGCCGTCTATTATGCGCTGATCGACACCGCCGTGACGCTTTGGCAGATGGCCCACGGCCTCCAGATCCAGGGCCCCGAGGCGCTCCGCCTGATGGTCGTGCAAAGCGGCTGCCGGTATCACGCCGAAACCGGCTTTCCCGACGTGATCCACGCAGGCCTGCGCCTCGGCCATCTGGGCCGCACGTCGTTCACCACCGAAGTCGGCCTTTTCGCAAACGACGATCCCACAGCCCGCGCCGAAGGGTTCTTTGCCCAGGTTCACGTGGCCCCGGACAACCGCCCGTCCCCGATCCCGCAAACCCTGCGCGACGCTTTGGGCACGATCGCAAACGCAGGCTGAGGCGCTGTCTTTCGCTTTCATCTTGCAGGATAAACCTCGGGGAGTTTGAGGGGCTGGCCCCTCATTCCCGCAACCCGCCACAAGCACCGAATGCGCGTTCAGGCGCCCCCCAGATAATCCGCCAGCGCATCCGGCGGATCATCCAGCAAGGCGCCGGTCTCTTGCGGCGGCAACGCCTCGCCATTCGCGACCACAATTGTTTGCGGCGCAAACCGGCGGGCATCGCCCGGGTCATGCGTGACCAACAACGCCGTCATGCCCCGCTCTGACACCAAAGTGGCCACCAAATCCAGCATCTCGCGCTTGAGCGCTGGGCCAAGCGCCGCAAAAGGCTCGTCCAAAAGCAGCAAGGGCCGGTCCTGCAACAACACCCGCGCCAGCGCCGCGCGGCTTTGCTGTCCGCCCGACAGCGTGCCGGGTTTGCGCTGCGCCATCCCCGCCAGCCCGACCTGGTCGAGCGCCCGATCTATCCGCCCGTCCCGGATACGCCCCGACGGATGCAGCGCCAGCGCAAGGTTGCGCTCCAACGTCAGATGCGGAAAGAGGTTGTTGTCCTGAAAGAGCATCGCCACGGGCCGCCTGTCGGGCGTCAGAGCGGTGATATCGCGCCCGTCCCAAAGCACCCTCCCGGCGTTCGGCGCCCGAAAGCCCGCGATCAGATCGAGCAGCGTGGATTTGCCCGCACCCGACGGGCCGACGATGGCGACACGGCGGTCCCTGGCCACCTCCAGATCGGCGCTCAGCGCGTAGTCACCCGCAGCGAAATGCACCTCTTCAAGCCGCAGCATTCACCCGCCCTCCGCGATCGAAAGCCCAGAACAACCCAAGGCTCAGGATCAACAAAAGCAGCGCCGCCGCCCCCGCCTGATCCATCCTGTAGGCCCCCATCAGCCGGTAGACCTGCAAGGGCAGCGTCGCCCTGTCGGGGTCCGCAAACAGCGCGATCACACCCAGATCCCCCATCGACAGCGCCGCCGTCAGCCCGGCAGAAAACCCCAAAGGACGGCGCAATCGCGGCCATGTCACCCAGCGCAGCTGATGCCAGCCGCGCAGACCCAAAGCCGCACTGAGCCGCCCGTAATCGGACCGCATAGCCTCCGCCTCTGGCCGCAAGATGCGCACCGCGAACGGCAGGCTGACCAGCGCATTGACCAGCGCCGTGACCGGCAGCGCCAAGGCAAACGGGCTGACCCACGGATTGACCAGCAGGAACAACCCGATGCCCAGCACCAGCGGCGACAGCGCCAGCCCGATCAGCGCCAGCGCCTCGCCGCCTCGCGTCGCCAGCGGCAGCGCCAAGGCCAGACACAGCGCGGTCGAGCCCAGCGCAACCATCACAGAATGCCCTGCGGACTGCCACACGGACGCAGGCAGGGTCCAAAGCCCCGCCCCCTGTGCCACGATCATCGCCAAAGGCGTCAGCAGAAACGCCGCCACCAATGCCAGCCAGGCCATGTCCGCCCAACGCCGCCAGCCACCAGCCCCGGGCATCACGACACGCCGGTCCAGCCCGCCACCGATCTGCACAGCCCCCGCCAACGCCCAGGCCGCCAAACCTGCGGCCAGCGCCAGACCAAGCTGCACCAGCCCCAACGTCGCCGCCCGTGCCAGATCGAAATCGAACCGCACACTCTGATAGATCGCCAACTCCAGCGTCGTCGACCGCGGCCCGCCGCCCAGCGTCAGCGCCACCGCAAAGGACGACAGACAGATCACGAAGATCACCGCAAAGGCTCCCGGCAGAATACCCCGCAGCATCGGTCCTTCGAGAACCCGCGCCACATCACGTGGCCCCATGCCCAATGAGGCGGCCAGACGAAACCGTTCGGACGGGATCGCGAGCCAGCCTTGCAGGATCAGCCGCGTCGCCAGTGGCAGGTTGAAGAACACATGCGCCAGAACGACGCCGTGCAGGCCATAAATGTCGATGCGCGGCAGACCGAACGCAAGCAGCCCCCGGCTGAGAATTCCATTCTGCCCAAAGACCGCCAGCAGGCCCAAAATCGCCACAATCACCGGCAGAATGAACGGCGCACCCAAGAGCGCCACCAGCAGGCCGCGCCCGACAAAGCGCCGCCGCGCCAGTGCCTTGGCGACCGGCACCGCCAGCGCGACGCTGACGCCCGCCGACAACAGCGCCTGCACCAGCGTGAACCGCAATGCCGCCCAGTCGCCGGGGGTCAGCCCCTCCAAGGCTCCGGCACGCCATATCACCGCCGTAAGCGGGGCCAGAACCAGCCCCGCGACGATCGCTCCGGCGATCAATGCGCTTTTGGTCATGGCGCCTCGGATCACAACGTCACTGCGACAGCGCGCGGCGCCATTCTTCGATGGTGTCGTCACGCAGGGCAGCGGCCTCGGCCTCTGAATAGATCAGCACCTTGTCCGGCACAGGCAGCGTGTCGAAACCGGCGGGCCATTCGGATTTTGGCAAGGCCGACGGGAACGACCAGTTCGACGTCGGGATCATCGTCTGAAACTGCCGCGACAACACGAATTCCATGAAGGCATCAGCCAATGCGGGTTGTTCGGTGCTGGCGATCTTGCCGACAGTTTCGGCCATGAAGTAATGCCCCTCAGGGAAGATGGCGGCCTTTTTGGTCAGGTCTTCCTCGGCGATGATATGATAGGCAGGCGAGGTGGTGTAGCTGAGCACCATGTCCGCCTCGCCGTCGGTAAACAGACCATAGCTTTCGGACCAGCCTTTGGTGACGGTGGTGATCATCGGCGCCAGGTCCCGCCAGACCGCCTCGGCCTCGTCGCCATAGATCGCCTTGACCCAGAGCACCAGTGCAAGACCCGAGATCGAAGAGCGCGGGTCCTGAATGACGATCCGCAGATCGTCGCGGGCGCGCAGGGCGTCGAAACTCTCAGGCGGATTGGACAGCCGGGTGGTGTCGTAGACGAACGCGGTATGACCGTAGTTGAAGGGGATAAACGTGTCATCCTCCCATGTCACAGGCAGCGTCAGGCCGCTGGTATCCTGCCCATGCGGCGCAAAGAGCCCCGTTTCGCGGGCCTGTGCCGCGACATCGGAATTCAGCCCGATGACCACGTCAGCGCGGATGCGGTTGCCCTCGAGTTTGAGCCGAGGCAGCAGATCGCCCGGTTTGAATTGCAGATCGCAGGCGCATGTCTCCTCGAAAGCCGCCTCGATCCCCGGTCCGGGGCCCCATTCGGAACTGAAATAATCGGGCGCGTAGATGGTCAGAACAGGGGTGTCGGCCAGCGCCGTGCTGGCCGTGAACAATCCCGCTGCAAGTGTCAGTGCCAGTTGATGGGTCATGGTGGTCTTCAATGTGGCATCCTCCAGTTTGCGGCGACAGGGCAAAGCTGGAGTCACATCCACCTTCCCTCCGCCGGTGTTAGCCGGTTCAGGTTCGACGGGTTCGCTGGCGCATCTCAGCTTTGGTCCGACCCAAAGCACCCCGAGGTGTGGCAACAAGTAAGGCGACGCGCCGGGGTCTTCAAGCGAAATCCCTTGAGACCACAGAGCGGTTCTCTTACCACAGCGTCAAAGGAGCCACGCCCATGAGCCTGAACACATTCGGACATCTCTTTCGCGTCACGACATGGGGCGAAAGCCACGGGCCAGCCCTGGGCGCCACGGTGGACGGCTGCCCACCGGGCGTGGCCGTGGACGAGGCCGGGTTGCAACACTGGCTCGACCGCCGCAAACCCGGGCAGAACAAGTATACGACCCAGCGACGCGAGGCAGATGCCGTGCGCATCCTGTCAGGCGTGTTCGAAGGGGTGACGACCGGCACACCGGTGCAACTGATGATCGAGAATACCGACCAGCGCAGCAAGGATTACGGCGAGATCGCGCAGACCTTCCGCCCCGGTCATGCCGATATCACCTATTGGCAAAAGTATGGTGTCAGGGATTATCGCGGCGGCGGTCGCTCCTCTGCCCGCGAAACGGCAGCGCGGGTGGCGGCAGGGGGGCTGGCGCGCGCGGCTCTGACCGCTCTGGCACCCGCGATCAAAATCGGCGGCTATCTGGTGCAGATGGGGCCACATGGGATCGACCGCGACCGCTTTGACGCAAGCGAAATCGAACGTAACCCGTTCTGGACGCCCGATGCAAAATCCGCCAGCGATTGGGCCGAATATCTGGACGGCCTGCGCAAATCAGGCGAATCCGTCGGCGCAGTTATCGAAATCGTCGCACGCGGTGTGCCTGCGGGATTGGGCGCGCCCATCTACGGCAAGCTGGATACAGAACTCGCCGCCGCGATGATGAGCATCAACGCCGTCAAAGGCGTCGAGATCGGCGATGGTATGGGTGCCGCAGCCCTCACCGGTAGCCAGAACGCTGACGAGATCGATATGGGGCCAGACGGCCCGGTCTATTCGAGCAATCGTGCAGGCGGGATCCTCGGTGGCATCTCGACCGGTCAGGACGTCGTGGTGCGCTTCGCGGTCAAGCCGACCTCGTCGATCCTGACGCCCCGGCGCAGCATCACGCTGTCAGGCGAGGCCACCGAAGTGATTACCAAAGGCCGCCACGACCCCTGCGTCGGCATCCGCGCAGTGCCTGTGGGTGAGGCGATGATGGCCTGCGTTCTGCTCGACCATCTGCTGCTGGACCGAGGTCAGACAGGTGGGAAACGGGGCGTCATCGGCTGACGTCCCCGAAAACTTTCAAAGTTTTCGGCCCGTTTTCTTGCAAAGAAAACGCTACCCGGCGGCTTGCAGCGCCACATCCATCAACGCACGAATCTTCGCCTCGCCTGTATCCGCCACAAGCCGCCCAAGCTCTCGATCACCCTTGAGCACAAAGAGCGTCGAGCGGCGCGGAATCTGCAACCCACGCGCAAATTCGGACCCTGCGAAGATAACTCAATCCACCGCGAAAAAGCTGATCTTTTGTGCATATGCCGGGTTCCGGCCTTGAGCCGGGTCATCACCCGTTCCTGCGCCTTGCAGGTGCTGCACCAATCTGCCTTGAAATCCAGAAACACCGTCTCGCCTTTGGCCAGCTTGTCGGCGATCATTCCGGGCACGTCGTTCTGAGCGGATGCCAGAGCCGGCACCCCCATCAGCGCTGCGGAGCCCGCCAGAAAACCACGTCTTTTCATGTCGTGCCCTTTCCTGAATCCTTACAAAGCTACAGAAAGTGAGATCTGCCATTCGGGCAGATTGTCCAGCGCCCAGGCCTCGACCCAATGATGAACCTTGAATACAAACGCCAACCCGACCGCAACGAACACCGCGCCCATCAAAGGCTGCGCGATCCCGGCCAGCCTGTGCAGCAGCGTCCTGTTCCGCCCAATCAACCCGCGCGCCGTAGCCCAGCCCCAGGATCAGCGTGCCTACCCCCAAAGCAAAGCCGGTCATCACCGACGCCGCCCAGCCCAGCCGCCCGCGCCACTATCCCGGCGGTGGCAGTCGAGAACACCGCGCCAAAGCGGGGCACCGGCAGGATCATGACAAAGCAGATCATCAGCACCGCACCGATCTGCGCCAGATCCTCTTCGTAAAGCCCGATGGCGTGACCAAACGCCGTGACCGTCACGCCGAGGCCCACGAACGCAACCCCCATGCCCAGTGCCAGCATCAGCGGCCCCGCGCGCACCGCGCGCACCGCCTGAAGCGTACTTGCCAGCACGATCGGCAACACAGGCAGGACGCATGGGTTGATCAGCGTCAAAAGCCCGGCCAGATAGGCAACGAAACTATCCATACCTGTCTTTGGGCACTGAAACCCAAAGCTGTCATCTCACATTGCACGCTCTACGGCGAAAGGATGCGTGGGGCTTGTTTCGACAATTGCACCGCAAGGATGCCGCCCGCGATCACGACGACGCCCAAAACGTCGACCAGCCCCAGCGCCTCGCCCAGCAAGACAGCCGCGATGGCCACCCCGAAAAACGGGTTGAGGAAGTGGAATGTCGCCGCGCGCACCGCCCCGATCTGATCAACCAGCGTGAACCAGACAAACGTGGCCAGCAGCCCCGGCACAAAGGTCGTGTAGAGAAACGCCAGCACCAGCGGCATCGACCAGTTGACGGTCCAGGGCGATTCGAGCACCGCAGAGGCGACAGCAAGACACGCCGCCCCCACCAGCATCTGCAAGCCCACGACCATCAGCAGATTGCCCCCGGTCGTGGCCCCCCGCACTGCCAAAGTCGCCACCGTCAGCGCCAGCGCGCCCAGCACACACAACCCAATGCCATAAGCATCCACGCCGCCTTGAACCCGCGCACCCATGATCAGGCCCACACCGACAAATCCTGCGATCAGCCCCGCGATGGCCAACCGCGGCAGCCGTTCTCGAAACACCAGCCAGCCCGCGGCGGCCACCATCAGTGGCATCGACGACGCGATGATCGACGCGAGAGAGGCCGAAATCGTCTGCATCGCCACAAAATTCAGACCCAGATAAAGTGCGTTCTGGCAGATGCCAAAGATGAACGTCGCGCGCCATTGCCCACGGCTCAACCGCATGGTCTGACCCATCAGCGCGGCGATGCCGATACCGACGACACCAGACAGCGCGAACCGCAGCGCAAGACTCAGCAAGGGCGGCGCATCCGCCACAATGATGCGCGCGGAGGTAAACGCCGAGGACCACATCAGCGCAAAAGCCAGCCCCATCAGAATCGCGCGTATGTCCATCAGTGACCCCTCGGTTTGGGACTTTCTAGACCCTTGCCGCAGCCTGTGCATGTCGAAACTTGGCAATTAGACATTTACGGAACAGCAAAGCGCACCACCCCGTTTCATCTTGCCAAATAAACCTCCCCCGGAGGGCCGATATGCAACATGCGCCACCGATCGAAAAAACGCCCCGCCGGTGAAGGCGAGGCGCAAGTCAAGCGCCCGTGTCCCCACAGGGACGCAGGCACCGGCGGTGTTCGATTATGTCGTGATCAGTTTGGCCGGTCCGCCATCTCTGCGCGGATCTGTTGGCGCAACACGTCGATGGGCACGGTCTTGCCGTCGCGGCGGTAGCACCAATAGGTCCAGCCGTTGCAGCTTGGCGCGTTCTCCAGCGCGGCACCGACCTGGTGGATCGAGCCGGTCGTGCCGTCGGCGACCAGCGTGCCGTCGGCGCGGACCTTGGCGGATTTGCCGTTCATCGAGGTCAGAACCTCACCCGGGCGCAGCATGCCGCGCTCGACCAATTGGCCAAAAGGCACGCGGGGCTCCGCGCGTTTGGAGACGGACACCTGCAAGGCAGAGCGGTCATAGGCGCGCACGTCGCGCAGACGCTGGCGGGCCACCACACGGTAGGCCTCTTCGCGCTCGATCCCTATCCAGTCGCGTCCCAGCATCTTGGCGACGGCACCTGTCGTGCCGGTGCCAAAGAACGGATCCAGCACCACGTCGCCCGGGTTAGTGGACCCGACCAGCACCCGGTGCAGCAGAGATTCGGGCTTCTGCGTCGGATGCGCCTTGTCGCCCTGGTCGTTTTTCAGCCGCTCATGGCCGGAACAGATCGGCAAAACCCAGTCGGAGCGCATCTGGATCCCTTCGTTGAGCGACTTCAGCGCCTCGTAATTGAAGGTGTATTTGCCGCCTTCTTCCTTCGAGGCCCAGATCATAGTCTCATGCGCATTGGTAAAGCGTTTACCGCGAAAGTTGGGCATCGGATTGGCCTTGCGCCAGATCACGTCGTTCAGGATCCAATAGCCTGCATCCTGCAAGGCTGTGCCAACCCGGTAGATGTTGTGATAACTGCCAATAACCCAGATCGCCCCGCCCGGTTTCAGCAGACGCCGCGCGGCGGCCAGCCAGTCGCGTGTGAACTGGTCATAGGCGGCAAAGGATGGAAACTGGTCCCAGTGATCGTCCACCGCATCGACGCGGGAATTGTCGGGGCGGTGCAGATCGGCCTTGAGCTGTAGATTATACGGCGGATCCGCGAATATCAGATCCACCGATGCCTCGGGAAGCGACCGCATCACCTCGATGCAATCGCCGCCCAGGATCGTGTTCAGGGGGAGCGCCTCGGCGCTTGTCGTTTTGGTCATCTTCATATTCTGCCTCTGTCCCCGGCGATTGTCCGCTCTGGTGCTTGTGGGAGAAGATGACGAAAGGGTGATTCGCGGTCAATTCCATTTTTGAATCAATCGCTTGGCAAATTTTCTTGATACAATATCTTGTGGACCGGTTTGAACGAACGTCTATGATGTGGGGTCACACCTAAATTTTCCAGCGCAGACCTGTGACATTTCGTGGGGTATCCCATGTTGGTCTCCCAGCCGTATCCGGGGTAGTGTTGCGCCAAATCCCGCATGACATGATCCCGCCATGTTTTGGCCACAATCGAGGCCGCCGCAATGCTTGCGGAGCGCCCGTCGCCGCGCACGATCGCCACCGCCGGGCAGGGCAGACCGGCGGGCAAAATATGTCCGTCGATGAGCAGGTAATCCGGTGCCGGATCCAGCACGGCCACGGCGCGCATCATCGCAAGCTGGCTGGCGCGCAGAATGTTGATCCGGTCGATTTCTTCGACACTGGCCTGCCCCAATCCGATCTGCGCGGTGTCGCGCAACACGGCATCCAATGCGTCGCGCCGCGCCTCGGTCAGCTTCTTGGAATCGTTCAGCCCCGGCGGGATCGCCAATGGGTTCAACACGACGGCGGCCGCCATCACCGGGCCTGCCAAGGGCCCGCGCCCGACCTCGTCCACGCCGGCGATACGCAGGGCACCCAAACTGCGGGCCTCGGTCTCAAGGGAATAATCGGGCAGGCTCATGCGATGTGTGAAACCCCAGAGCGCGGAACAGTTCAACTAAAAAACCGAGCCGACACAAAACGTCGCCCAAAACGAAAACGGAGCGGGCACGCGGGCCCGCCCCATCCGGTGCCGTGCATGCGGGGGCACATGCGCGACGCCTCTGCTCACCCCAATCTCTCAGCGGCCCGCCAGACGGTAACCGTTGTCGCGCAGGCAACCGGCGGTATAGGCAAGGCGCGGTGCGTGGCGCGTCTCGAACCGGCGCAGGCATTGTTGCGGCAGCGGGCGCGCAGATTGGTAATTCCGATCAAGGCAGCGTTTGCCAAAGACGCGCAGGGTGCCGCGCCGCGTGTCGACCCGGGTCAGGCAGGCTGCGGGCAGGCCTGCGCGCCGGTGCGGGCGCTGATCGCGGAATTGGTTCTGATGCCGGGCGCGGGGCTGCTGATAGACTTCGCGCGACTGACGATGCACCTTCACCTTTTTCCTGTCGTTGTCGCGGCTCGACTGGATGGCCTTGCCGATGATGAAGAGCGTGGCCGCCCCTGCCAGCAGCCGGGCGATATCCTCTTCGCTGGCGGCACGGGCGGGGGCGGCGGAATAGGTGGTGATGGCCAATGTGGCGGCCAGCACCACGGCGATGAACTTGCGGGACATGGAAGAACTCCTGGATGAAAAGGCGGTGGGCTGCCTAGTGTGCGATCACCCTCGCCCCGTCGCGTCCCGTCAGGCAATAACGCCCCCCTGTTATCCGATAGCCGCCGCGCCGATATTGAATATCGCGGCGTTTGCGCGCAAAGATCATTGTATGAAAAGCATCCTCATCCTTGCCGCACTTGGCGCGCTCATGGCCCTGCCTGCGGCGGCCCAATCGCGCTGCTATGCCGATTACAAGGCCAAGCAGGACAACCCCTTGCGGCTGCATTACGGCGTGGCGGCCCTGCGCGGCGCGTGCAACGCATCCGCCGCCCGGGCCGAGCTTGCCCCGCGCCTTGCGGCGGGTGGATGGACATTGTTGAATGTCGTATCCGTCTTCGACGCAACCGGAGCTGACGAGAGGAAGGCCAGTGCAGGATCCTACTACCTCCGCTACTGAGGCGCTGCGGTCCGGCAGCCGCATCGTCGCATTGGGGATCGGGGCGATCGTGCTGATTCTCTTGCTGGCGTTTGCCCTGCTGCTCTTGACCCTGCCCGACGCGGGCGCGTTCAATGCCCGGGTCGAGCGGCTGTTCGTCGAGAACGACACGCTGACCGGTCAGGCCGAGATCAAGCTGCTGGAGATCCTCGCCCAGTCGGGGACGAGTTTCGCCGACATTCTGGCCAGCTACCGGATGGTCATCTTTGTGCTGCTGGTCTTTGCCACGGCGCTTCTGGTGGCTGCGCTGGTGTTTCTGGTGATGCTTGTGGCGCTCAACCGCCGCATGGCGCAGATCGAGCGGTCGGGCATTCAGGTGTCGTCCCTGATCCTGAGCCGTGAGGAAAAAACAGTGTATCTCAACACCATGGGCTTCAAGCTGACCGAGGCGATGATGGAAACGCTGGCCGTGCTGGCAGAGGCCCGGATGGACGACGAGATGCTGACCGGCGCGCAGATCGAGGCGGTGGTGTCGGGGCGCGACGCCGCCGATTGCGACGAAGCCGCAGGCGCCACCCGCATCAAACGGCTGCGCGACGGGCTGGGCAACCAGTTGGTGAGCGAGTTGCTGGTCAAGAACATCGCGCGGCGCGGCTATATGCTGTCGGTGAGCAAGGATGTGATCCGGGTGCTTTGAGCAGCGGCGACCCAAGGGCGTCTTCAATGCACCTGAGCCCGGAATCAAGCGCGATGCGCGCCGGGCGGATTGATATGCCGGATCAACCTCAGCGCGTCATTTCCTTGATTTTCCGCGCAATCTCGGGCGGCGCTGACAGCGTATCCGCACACAGCCCACGCGCCGCATCCATCAGCCCGTCCACCTCGACGATCCGGTCGATCAAACCGTAATTCAGCGCCTCATCCGCCGAGAGCCTGGCCCCCGCCATAAACACCAGCCGCGTCCGAGCAGGGCCTATCAAGGCCGCCATCCGCACCGGGTCAGACGGTTGCGGCAGAAACCCCAGCTTCATCACCGGATAAAAGAACCGCGCCTCCGGCACCGCAATGCGCAGATCGCAGGCCAGCGCCATGCCCGTGGCCCCCCCCGCCAGCGTGCCGTTGAGGGCCGCGATCGTCAGACCGGGATGCACGGCGATGGCAGCCGACAGACGTTCCCACAAAGGCGACACCGCTAGGCCCGCCCGCGCAGCGTCCAAATCGGCCCCGGCGGAAAACACCCGCCCCTGACCCGTCAGGATCAGCGCGCGGGGTGCGGTATCCTCGGCCGCGATGCATAATGCCTCAAGCATCCCGGCGGTCAGCGCGTTGGCCTTGTCGGGGCGGGCCAAAGTGACGATGCGCAGCGCGCCTTCGTCAGCGATTTCGATCATATAAGACCGACCCGGCGGCGAATGGCCTCGTCGCGCAGGGAAATTTCCTGCCCCAGCCAATCGTCGGAATCCGCAGTGCACATCCAGACCAAGGCCTTGGCAGGCCAATCGGGCGGAATATGCACGTCCCAGTCCAGCTGGCTCACGGGGTTGATACCGCTTTGCTTGATTTCGCGCTGCATCTGTGTGGCGACCGTGCCGGGCGACAGGCCCATGGCCCGGATGCCCGCCGCGCGCCCTTCCTTGTCGGCGCAACCCGTCAGCATCGCCGCACCGGCCTTGGAGGCGCAATAATGCGACCACGCCTCAATGGGGTTTCTGGCCGCACCCGAGGACACTGTCAGGATGGTGCCACCGCCTGCGGCCATCATCACCGGCATCGCCGCGCGCATCCCGTAAAAGATACCCTTGAGATTGATGTCGATGGCCTGCCCCCAGCTGTCCGGGTCAGCGGTGGCCAGATGCGAAATCGGCTCGATCACACCGGCATTGCCGATCAGCACATCAAGGCTGCCGAACGCGGTCAGGCAGTTATCGACTGCCTGCGCGACCTCCCGATATCGGCTCACGTCGCAGGGGATGGCCACGGCACGCTCCCCGATCTCGCCTGCCAGATCGGCGATCGCATCGCCCGACCGCGCCACCAGCGCGACCTGCGCGCCGGCATTGGCGAATTCCCGCGCAGCCTGGGCACCGATGCCCCGGCTGGCACCTGTGATCATCACGGTTTTCCCTGTAAGATCGGGATCTCTGGAAATATTGGTCATGCGGCTCCTCGTGTCTCGTATCTCTTGATCAGGGGGCTTATGTCTGGAATCACAGACTTGACCGAGGATGCCCGCAATCGCAAGCTGCGGGACGGATATTACTAGATTTTGACTGCGAAAGGATAACGACATGACGTATTGGATGCGCTGCAAGGCGACTGCGCTGGCAGGAATTACGCTTGCCGGAACGACATTGGCCCTACCCGCTTCGGCGGACGTCACACCCCAGGAGGTGTGGAGCGATTTTTCCGCCTATGTCCAGAGCTTTGGCTATGAGGTGACAGGCACCGAATCGATGTCGGGCGATACGCTGACGATCTCCGGCGTCGCCATGTCCGTCGCGCTGCCCGAGGACGAAGGCACCGTCGCGATCAACATGGCCGAGGTGATCTTGCGCCAGATCGACGACGGCGCGGTCGCCATTGATTTTCCCGCCACGATGCCGATCACCGTGAACATGGCGCCGGAATTCGGTGAAAAGGTCGATATCATCATGGACCTGACCCACGACGGCCTGCAGATGCAGGTCTCGGGCACGCCCGAGGCGCTCGACTATAGCTATTCCGCCGCGCGGATGAGCATTGGCCTGTCGGACATGGTCGTGGACGGTGAAACCATTGGCCGCGACGTGGCCGCGTTCTCGTTCGACATGAACGGTCTGAGCGGCGCGTCGCAGGTCGCCATCGGCGAATTGCGCGATATTTCGCAACAGCTGGTGGTGGCCTCGATCACTTATGACCTGCTCTTCAACGACCCCGACAGCGACGACCGCGCATTGATCAACGGCATGCTGGACAACCTGAGCTTTGACGGCGACACCAGACTGCCGCTCGAGATGAATACGGCGGACATGGGTCAGATGCTGGCCCAGGGCCTGAGCCTTGCGGGCAGTTTTGGCTATGAAAACAGCAACGCAGAGTTCTTCGTGATCGACGAGGGCGCGACGACGCGGGGTCAAAGCGGGTCGGACACCGCCTCCTTGGAGTTCCGGATGGACGGCACGTCGCTGACCTATTCGGGCAGCGGAACCGGCACCGCGATCGCGCTTTCGGGTGGCGACATTCCTGTGCCCATTGAGATCGGCATGGCCGAGACCGCCTTCAACCTGACCATGCCGGTCAGCGCATCCGATGAGACGGCGGATGTGGCCTTTGGCCTGACATTGGGCGAATTCACCATGTCCGACCTGCTCTGGAGCCTTGCGGACCCCGGAAAGGTCCTGCCGCGCGATCCGGCCACGGTTGCGTTCGATCTGACCGGCAAGGTCAAATTGCTGGTCGATTTCTTCGACCCCGAAGCGATGGCACGAGTGGAAACCGGCGACGTTGTCCCCGCTGAGCTGAACGCGTTGACGCTGCGCAGCCTTCTGGTGCAGGCTGCGGGTGCCAAGCTGACCGGCACCGGCGACGTCACCTTTGACAACAGCGATATGCAGACCTTCGACGGATTCCCCAGGCCCACAGGGTCGGTGAACCTGCAACTGGTAGGTGCCAACGGGCTGATCGACGGGCTGATCCAGATGGGTCTGCTGGCCGAAGAGGACGCGATGGGCGCACGGATGATGATGAGCATGTTTACCGTGCCCGCAGGGGCCGAAGACACGCTGAACTCCACTCTGGAGGTCAATGAGGCGGGTCATGTCCTCGCCAACGGTCAGCGTATCCGGTAATCGTTCGGACGGGGCGCGGCAACGGATGCCGGGCCCCGTTTTCTTTGCAAGAAAACGCCCCGGACTTTTTCAAAAAGTCCGCATGTTCTCAGACCCGAAGCGCGGGAAGCCCGACCCCCGTCGCCTCGAACCCGCCGTCCACCGCGATGACCTGACCCGTGACATAGGACGCCTGATCCGACAGCAGGAACGCTATCACCTGCGCGATTTCCTCCTCCGATCCATAGCGGTTCAACGGAATGGCATCGTGATAGGCAGCGATGATCTCGGCGGAATGCACCGCCATTGCCAGCTTGGTCCGCACCGGCCCCGGCGCCACGCAATTGGCACGCACGCCATGCTCGCCCAGTTCCACCGCCTGCTGCTTGGTCAGCTGCACCACCGCCGCCTTGGACGTGCCGTAAGCCACCCGCAATGTCGACGCGCGCAACCCGCTGATCGAGGCGATGTTCACGATCGCGCCGCCGGTTTCGCGCAAGCTGGGGGCAGCAGCCTGACCGCACAGGAACACACCGTCCAGATTGGTCTCCATCACTTTGCGCCAGCGGTCGAACCCGGTGCCCTCCATGGGCCCGAAATCGGCAACGCCCGCATTGGCCACCAGCCCGTCGATCCGCCCGGCCCAGTCCAGCGTCTCGGCCACCATCTGCGCGACCTGCGCCGGGTCCGACACATCGAACGTCAGCCCCCGCACCTCTGGCCCGCCGGCCGCACGGCACTGCGCGACCGCGCGCTCCAGCTCTGGCCCGTCCCGGTCCACCATCGCCACGCGCCATCCCGCAGCCTGCAAGACCGCGACCGTCGCCAGCCCGATCCCGCGCGCAGCGCCTGTGACAATGCCCACTTTTTCCATTTCCAGCCCTTTCCAAATCAACCCTGACCGCGTTGGTGCCCGGTTCCGCACGGAACGTCCAGCCCGCCCGCCCCTTGCAGCCACGCCCGCACGGCGCTACCTGCAAGACACCTCAACTGACGGAGCCGACCATGCCGCACGACCTCGCTTCTCTAACCGCCGCCCTGCTGGATGCCGCGCGCACTGCCGGAGCCGACAGCGCCGATGCCATCGCCGTGCAGGGCACTTCCGTGACCATCGACGTCCGGCAAGGCGCGCTGGAACAGGCCGAACGCGAGGAAGGCACAGACATCGGCCTGCGCGTGTTGCTGGGTCAGCGTCAGGCGATGGTCAGCGGGTCCGACATTCGCCCCGAGACGATGCGCATGATGGCCGAACGCGCCGTCGCCATGGCCCGCGAAGCCCCCGAAGACCCCTACATCGGCCTCGCCACCCCCGACCAGCTGGCGCGCGACTGGGACATCGCATCGCTGGAACTGTCGGATCCGACCGAGGAACCCGAGCCCGCCACGCTTCAGGACCACGCGCTTGAGGCCGAAGCCGCCGCCCTGTCGGTCGCTGGCATCTCTCAGGTCCAGTCGGCAACAGCCGCCTATGGCGCGCGCGACGTGCATCTCGCCGCCTCGAACGGCTTTGTGGGCGGCTACGGGCGCACCGACCGGTCGATCTCCTGCGTCGCCATCGCGGGTGAGGGCACCGGAATGGAGCGCGACTACGACGGTGACAGCCGCATATTCCAGTCCGACCTGCGCAGCGCGCGCGAAATCGGCCATTCCGCCGCCACCCGCGTTCTGACCCGCATGAACCCGCGCCGCCCCAAGACCGGTGCCTATCCGATGCTTTTCGACGAACGGATCTCAAGCTCGCTGATCGGCCATCTCGTATCGGCCATCAACGGCTCAGCCATCGCGCGCGGTGCGTCATGGCTGCGCGACGCGATGGGCGAGGATGTCCTGCCAAAAGGCATCGACCTGATCGAAGACCCCCACCGTCCCCGCGCACAAGCCTCACGTCCTTTCGATGCCGAAGGTCTGCCCACCCAACGCCGCGCGCTGGTGCTGAACGGCGTGCTGCAAGGCTGGACGCTGGATCTGGCCACCGCGCGCAAACTGGGCCTCAGCTCCTCGGCCAACGCAACACGCGGTCCCGGCTCCGCGCCCTCGCCGTCCGCATGGAACCTGTCGCTGACCCAAGGCATGCAAAGCCGCGACGAACTGATCGCGAACATGGGCACCGGCCTCATCGTCACCTCGATGATCGGTTCCACCATCAGCGCCACGACGGGCGATTATTCGCGGGGCGCCGCGGGCCTCTGGGTCGAAAACGGCGAAATCGTCTATCCCGTCTCGGGCTGCACCATTGCGGGCAATCTGCGTGATATGCTGCGCCGGATGACCCCCGCAAACGACGCGCGCCCGTGGCTCAGCCGGGTCGTCCCGTCGCTGCTGGTCGAAGGGCTGACCCTTGCCGGAGATTGATGGGCCAAAGATTGATGGGCCAGAGTTTGATCGGCCAGAGACTGATGGGCCGGAGACTGACCTCGCGTTGCTCATCCGCGCAGCCCATGCCGCAGCCGAGGCCGCGACCCGCTATATCGGCGGCGATCTGAACGTCACCCACAAACCCGACGACGCAGGCCCCGTCACCGCCGCAGATCTCGCCGCCAACACCGCCATCGAAGACATCCTGCGCCCCGCAAGGCCCCGATACGGCTGGCTGAGCGAGGAAAGCGCCGAGCGCACCACAGGCGCATCGGTTTTCATCATCGACCCGATAGACGGCACGCGCTCGTTTATCGAAGGCTCCAGCACATGGGCCCATTCGCTGGCCATCGCAACCCAAGGCACAGTCACCGCCGCCGTCGTCTACCTGCCGATGCGCGACAAGATCTATACCAGCGCGCTGGGCCATGGTGCTTTCCTCAACGGCGCAGCTATCAAGGCCACCAAAGCGCGAAAAGCCTTGGGTGCCAACATCCTGACCACCAGACCCAACCTTTCAGACACCCATTGGCCGCGCGGCGTGCCCGGTTTCAAACGCAGCCACCGCCCGTCATTGGCTTACCGCCTCAGCCTTGTCGCCGAAGGACGCTACGATGCGATGTTCACCTTCCGGCCCAGCTGGGAATGGGATATCGCCGCAGGTAGCCTCATCGCCGCCGAAGCAGGTGCCACGCTGACGACCCGCACCGGCGAGCCACTGAAATTCGACAACCCAACCCCGCAAACCGACGGCGTGATCGCCGCCGCCCCCGACCTGCACCGCGACCTGATGCGCTACCTCACGCCCTGAACCTGCCGTTTAGTTGCTCCGCAAAATACTCAAATCGTTCTTATTCAACCCGCATCCAACACACAGCCATGGTCCGGCCCGCCTTGACCCAAGCCCCCCAACCCGTAGGTTGCGCGCGACCCGTCCACAAAAGGAACGCCCATGACCCAGCGCTTGCATCTTGTCTTCGGTGGCGAACTGACCGACCCCACGCAGAACGTGTTCAAGAATGTCGACGACATCCATATCGTCGGCATGTATCCCGATTACGCCACGGCCTTCGACGCCTGGAAATCCGAGGCGCACAGGACCGTCGACAACGCCCATATGCGCTATTTCATCGCCCATCTGCACCGGTTGCGCGACGAGGAAACGCCCGCCTCGCCGACCGAAGAGCTGGGCTGACCCACCATGGCGCGGGCGTCTCTCAGCCTTGCCGCCTATCTGGCGCTCAGTGGCCGTCGGACCGGCAAGGCTGCGAAACCCTTTATGCCCCGCCCCAAAGGCGAGATGATGTGGCTCTGCGCCGCCGATGCCACCAGATTGCGGCCCCTGCTGGGAATCGCAGAGCGGCTCAGGCAACAGCGGCCCGATCTGACGTTGCTGGTGACGCTGCAAACGCAACCCTCCGTCGGGTCCGCTCTGTCCGTGCCCGATGGCACCATCCTGACCGAATTGCCCGCCGAACGGCTGAGCGACGTGCAGGCCTTTGTGCGCCACTGGCAGCCCGGTGTCTGCATCTGGGCCTCGCAGGTGCTGCATCCGGCGCTGGTGCATGCCGCCGCGGACACCGGTATCACGCTGATCCTGACCGGCGTCGAAGACGGCCCGCTGACCGCGCCTGCGCTGCGTTGGCTGCCCGATACCGTCACAAGCGCACTGAACCGCTTTAACGCGCTGATCGCCAGCTCTCCGGCGGCGCTGAGGCGTCTGCGCAGGCTGAGCCTGACCAGGCCGGATCTGCTGGCGGGGGTGCCGCTGCCGGTGTCGGGGATGGTTCTGCCCGGCTCGCGGCGCGACCACGAAAAACTCGCCAACCATCTTGCGGGCCGCCCGCTTTGGATGGCCGCGCGGCTGCAACCGGACGAGGCCGACACCGTTCTGCGCGCGCACCGGCAGGTCAGCCGTCTGGCGCATCGCTTGCTGCTGGCGATCGTGCCCGCAGAGCCGCAGCACGCCGCCCCGATTGCCGAATCCGTCAACGCCGCAGGTCTGCGCTGCATAAGGGCCGAAGACGGCGATCTGCCCGACGACATCACCCAGGTCATTGTGGCCGACGGGCCGGACCGGCTGGGCCTGTGGTATCGGCTGGCCCCGGTCGCCTTTCTGGGGTCCTCCCTGGTGCCGGGCCAAGGTGGCCACGATCCGTTCGAGGCGGCGGCGCTGGGCTCTGCCATCCTTTACGGCCCCAATGTCGGGCTGCATCTGTCGGCCTATTCGCGCCTTGTCGATGGCGGGGCGGCACGCATCGTCAAGGACACTGAATCGCTGGCCGCAGCCGTCACCCAACTGATCGCACCCGACCGCGCCGCCGCCATGGCCTATGCAGGCTGGTCCATCGTCTCCGAAGGGGCCGCCGTGACCGATACGCTGGTCGATCTGGCTCAGGACGCGCTTGATCGCGCCGAGCGGGCCTGATGCGAACGCCCGGCTTCTGGCACCGGCCGGCTGGTCTGGTCGCATGGGCGTTGTGGCCTCTGGGCAGGCTCTATGCCGCGCTGACCGCCCGCCGGGTGGCGCAACCGCCCAGGTTCACCGCCGACGTGCCGGTGATCTGCGTCGGCAACCTGAACGCGGGCGGCACCGGCAAGACCCCCATGGTCATCGCCCTGCTGGAGCGTCTCGGCGCGCGGGGCATTGCGGCGCATGTGGTCAGCCGGGGCTATGGCGGGTCCGAGACCGGACCGCTGCGCGTCGATCAACAGGTGCATGACGCGGCGCAAGTGGGGGACGAACCGCTGCTTTTGGCCTCTTTCGCGCCGGTCTGGGTGGCACGCGACCGGGCAGCAGGTGCGCGCGCGGCCCAAGCTGCCGGGGCGCAGGCGATCATTCTGGATGACGGGTTTCAGAACCCTGGCGTGGCCCGCGATCTGAACATCGTCGTGGTCGATGCCCGGCGCGGGTTCGGCAACGGGCTGTGCATCCCGGCGGGGCCTTTGCGCGAACCGGTGGCGCGGGGTCTGGCGCGGGCCGATCTGCTTGTATCTATAGGCAAACCTGCGGATCAGGAGCATTTCATCAATTGTTGGGGGTCCAAAATCACGCTTCCTCACATCACCGGCGCGATCGAGCCGATTGAGACCGGAATGCAGTGGCAAGGCCTGCGCGCGCTGGCCTTTGCAGGCATCGGCCACCCCGAGAAATTCTTTGCCACATTGAGCGATATCGGCGCGGTGCTGGTCGAAACCCACGCGCTGGACGATCACCAGCCGCTCAGCACTGCCTTGCTGGGCCGTCTGAGCAAAGCCGCCACTCAGCAGGACGCGCGATTGGTCACCACCGAAAAGGACGCGATGCGCCTGCCACCCGCGTTGCGCAGCGAAGTGCTGTTTCTGCCGGTGCGTCTGATCATTCAGGACAGCGCGCTTGACCCTGCACTCGACGCTCTATTCCGCAGCGAGTGACGAGGGTTGCCCAAGCCGCGACCGCCCTATCGTCGTGATCTCGGCGATTACCCCGCGCAACAATTTGCGGAACGGGTGAAAATTGGCATTTGGCCGGATCAGCGCCTCGTCCATATAGATCGAGCGGTCGATCTCGATCTGGATAGCATGCTGCCCGCGCGACGGACGCCCGTATTGCTGAGTGATATACGCCCCCGCAAAAGGCGCGTTGCGCACCACGTTCAGACCCGCCGAGGCGAACGCCGCCTCGATCCGGTCCACGATCGCCCCGTCTGACGACGCGCCAAAGCGGTCGCCCAGCACCACGTCGGGCCGTTTGGCCCCGGCGCGCACGATCCCGTCGACGGCCTCTCGCGGCATGGAATGACAATCGACCAGAATGGCCTGCCCAAAGTGATTATACGCCTCGTTCAAAAGCATCTGCAACTGGTCGTGATAGGGATGCCAGTAAAGCTGCACACGCCGCTGCGCCTCGCTCAGCAGCAGCTTGCCCCGGTAGATCGCGCGCCCGTTGGCCACCACGCGCGGCACCACGCCCAGACCGCTGGCCACGCGCGGGTTATGCCCGGTGCGCCGCACACCTTCGATCAGCGCGGGGTCAAGCTCATCGGCCGAGCGGTTCAGATCCACAAAGGCCCGCGGCGCGCCCGCCTTCAGAAACGGCGCGCCGAACTGCGGGGCACATTCAAACAGACGGTCGACATAGGCATCCTCGGATGACCGGATCGCGTGTTCGTCCAGCACCGTGCGGCGCAGAAACGACCACGGATAATCGCGCCCGGAATGAGGCGAGGCAAAGACCACGGCAGATGTGCGCGCGTCGGGGTGGTAAAGATGATAGGCAACCTTTGGCATCCAGCGTCCCCTTTGAACATATGATAGCGCGATTCATGGCAAGACCAAAAGCCCCTTGATCCGGTTGCCCAACCTTTATATAGACCCACTCACTGGCGCGGAATCTCGCGCCCCTTTTTATTGGGGCAGGGTTTTTTGCCGGTTCTGTGGGTGATTAGCTCAGCGGTAGAGCACTTCGTTGACATCGAAGGGGTCACTGGTTCGATCCCAGTATCGCCCACCATGATTTCATGCCCCGACCGCTCGGGGTGACGTTTCACCCGGCGTATCTATCGCGCCGCGACCCCACCAGGTGCAGATGCTGCGCCGCGACCCCGAGGAGAGACCCATGAAGGTCCGCAACTCGCTACGCTCGCTCAAGAACCGCCACCGCGATTGCCGTGTGGTCCGGCGCAAGGGCCGCGTCTATGTGATCAACAAGACGCAAAAGCGGTACAAGGCCCGTCAGGGCTGAGCCCGTCGGGGCTGAGCCCGTCACAGCCTGATTTATGGAATGGGCCATCCTGCGGGGTGGCCTTTTTCCTTGATGGCGCGGTGGCTTGACCGGGTCTGGAAGCGTTCAGGCCCCGTCACGCCAAAGCCGCCGCCAAATCCTCCAGCCGATCCTGTCCCCAGAAGCGCTGATCTTGCTCAGTGACATAAAACGGCGCGCCGAATGCGCCCGCTGCAACCGATTCATCGAGATTGCGGGCATAGGTTTCGGCACCCGCCAGCATCCCTGTCATCGTCAGACCGGCGTCGAACCCGTTGTCGACAAGACAGGCCCCGATCACATCGTCCTGTGCGATGTCGCGTTCCTCGGCCCAGCAGGCGCGCATCAGCCCATGCACCAGACCGCCCAGATCGCCGCCGCCCGCGTCCTGCGCCGCAATCACCGCATAAGACGCAGGTGCCGGATTGGTCGGCCAGAACGCAGGCTGCATGTTCAGCGGCAGGCCCAGCTTGGCCGATTGGCGCTGCAATTCCTGTGCCCGGTAGGCCATGCGGTTCGGGTGCCTGTCTTTCGGACCAACCCCGCCCGTTTGCGCAAAAAGCGCCCTGACATCCAGAGGCTTGTAGCGCACCACGGTGCCCGCACGCTCCGCGATGCCTTCCAGCCGGGTTCCGGCCAGATAGCAATAGGGGGAGAGGACCGAAAGGTAATAGTCGATATGCGCCATGATGAACCTTTCCAGAGGGATGCTTTGCGCGATGCTAAGCGCATGCTAAGCGGTGTCAACCATGCCCGAATCCTCTGCTCCCGGAGCCCGCACATGCCAGCCATAACCGAACCCAAGCTGATCTCGGGCAATGCGAACCTGCCACTGGCCCGCGCCATCGCGCGGCGAATGTCGATGCACCGAGGCATGAACGTCGGGCTGGTCGAGGCGCGGGTAGAGCGGTTCAACGATCAGGAAATCTTCGTCGAGGTGTTCGAGAACGTGCGCGGCGAGGATATGTTCATCATCCAGCCCACATCGAACCCCGCCAACGACAACCTGATGGAATTGCTCATCATGTCGGACGCCTTGCGCCGGTCGTCCGCTGCCCGCATCACTGCCGTGATCCCCTATTTCGGCTATGCACGGCAAGACCGCCGGACCAAGGCCCGCACGCCAATCACCGCAAAACTGATCGCCAACATGATCACCGAAGCCGGAATCGAGCGGGTGCTGACGATGGACCTGCACGCCGCACAAATACAGGGATTTTTCGACCTGCCGGTGGATAATCTTTATGCCAGCCCGATCTTTGCGCTCGATATCCTGCATCATTTCAAAGACCTGAGCGACGTGATGATCGTGTCCCCGGATGTCGGCGGCGTGTCGCGCGCCCGTGAACTCGCGCAACGCATCGGGGTGCCGCTCAGCATCGTCGACAAACGCCGCGAAAAGGCCGGTGAAGTGGCCGAAATGACCATCATCGGTGACGTGTCAGGCCGCCGCTGCATCATCGTCGACGACATCTGCGACACCGCAGGCACGCTGTGCAAGGCCGCCGAAGTGCTGTTGGCCGCAGGGGCCACCGAGGTCCACAGCTACATCACCCATGGTGTCCTCAGCGGTCCCGCCGTCGAACGCGTCACCAATTCGGTGATGAAATCGCTGGTCATCACCGATTCGATCGAACCCACAGAGGCGGTCAAAGCCTGCCCCAACATTCGCATCGTGCCCACCGCGCCGATGTTCGCGCAGGCGATCCTGAACATCTGGAACGGCACCTCGGTGTCGTCGCTCTTCAACACCGAAACGCTCGAACCGATCTACGAAGGCATGTTCCGCAGCTGATGGACATCTTCGCGCTCAGCGAACGGGTGATGCGGATGGACGATTCCGTCTGGCTGCGTCACGCCAACGG
>Ga0307981_1000286_pt1 | contig 53582 bp, 45 predicted proteins | sample OrgLakmetagen987_FD_201849 | JGI IMG/M metagenome (GOLD analysis project Ga0307981, IMG submission 201849) | Saline water microbial communities from Organic Lake, Antarctica - #987 | ecosystem: Environmental > Aquatic > Non-marine Saline and Alkaline > Saline | place: Antarctica: Organic Lake... | reverse complement strand
CGGAACCCAGCGCGCGGCCCTTGCCCTGGCCACCGGTCCATGCCAGGTAGAAACCGAGCAGCTGCCACATAGCGTCAAGGCCCAGGCAGCCTGGCATTACGGGATCACTGTCAAAGTGCACCTTGAAAAACCACAGGTCCGGGTTGATATCCAGCTCCGCGGTTAGCCCGCCCTTGCCGTAAAGCCCGCCTTCGCTCCCAATGTGGGTGATACGGTCGAACATCAGCATTTCATCAATGGGCAGGCGCATGCCAGCGCCCTTGAACAGTTCACCGTGACCGCAATCGATCAGGTCTTGTTTGCTAAACGTGTTGGGGTACGGGTTGGAATCCATAGTGCCGATGTCTCTTTCACAAGATGATTTTCGACGACTTTAGCTCGAAATTCGCCGGATGCTATTGACCGTTAGTGGATAATTACAAAATTTACGCGATGTTTACCCGATTTTACAGTCTGGCCGTGGGCGAGCCAATGTGCGGGTGTATCGCCATAGAACAGCATCAAAGGTGATCGACCACAGTCGTGCGCTGACGCCAATACCGGTGTGCCAGCCCAGAATAGGGAACAGATTCAAAATCTGTCTCCAGTTCGTAAGCCCCAAGCTGAAAAGTGCGGGATGGCAAAGGTTGGCTCGCCGGGAACGGGCGAGAATGCAGCTCGTCATAAAAATCACCCGGTAACGGGTGGACATCGAGGTTGGCCAGTAGCTCGCTCACGCTGGGGCTGATCCTTTTGTTGGACAGAGACGCGGTAAAGGATGCCCCGAATAATTACTCGAAAAAAGGAGTTAACTATAGCAAACAGAGAGGGCTTGGCAAGCCTCTCTGTGCCCAGTGTTTAATATTAGCGGTCCTTGAATATCACCGTTTCATCGAGAGGGACGCGGGCAGTGCGCGTGTTGTTTGCCTTGACCTCTGAGTCGTCGTAACCAAAACAGATACCAAACAACACGCCGATATCTTGCTCCAGTCCAAAGGCATCACGAACCAGGTCAGGATGAGATCGCAAACTGCCCATAGCACAGGAACTGATGCCTTGGGCCGTCATTGCCAGCATCAGAGTCTGGGCATAGATGCCAACATCGACTGCGATGGTGGCGCCAAAGGAGCGATCCATGCAAAGAAAGGCTACATGTGGCGCATCAAAGAACTCGAAGTTGCGCAGAGCCGCCCGGCTGCGTCCGGCTTTGTCGTCGCGGGCAATGTCCATTTCTCCGTAAAGTGCTGCGGCGCAGTCGACTTGCCGGCCGCGGTAAACGCCCTCAAATTTACTGACGTAGCTGAAATCAGGTGCGGAGGGTGTTCCTGCCATAGCGCGACCGACAAACTGATCTTGTAATGAGTTACGTAGATCGCCCGAAGCAACCACGGTATACCAAGGTTGAGTGTTGCAGTTTGACGGTGCTTGCCGTGCCTGTTCAAACACGTCGCGCATGGTTTCTTCGGGAACCGTTTTTGGTAAAAAACCACGGACGGAGCGCCGCTGAAAAATGGCATCTACCAGAGACATTGTAGGCTTGCTGATTGCATTCATAGGAGGTTCCGAAATAATGAGTACGCGTTGTTGTTTTTCAGTCGTTTTAATTTTTTATAACGCCTGTGTTTATGAGCATCACGTTCCGACACAGTCAGAACGTGATGCTGGGATCATGATTGAGCAGATCAGAAAAACACGCCTGGAAGCCAGGTGGCGATTTTTGGAAAGACCATGATGATGCCAATGGCTATGATTTCGATGATGACGAACGGTACAACCGAAGTGTAGATGTCCTTCATGGTGATGCCTGGCGGCACCACGCCTTTTAGATAGAACAGGTTAAATCCGAAGGGCGGAGTCTTATAGCCGATTTCCATGTTGATCACGAACAATATGCCGAACCAGACTGGGTCGAAGCCAAGGGATTTTACGATGGGCATGAACACCGGCAGAGTGATCAGCATGATGCCAACCGGGTCGAGCACCATGGCCAGAAAGAATATAATCACCATCATTGCAATGATGATGCCCCAGGGGCCGCCGGGAATGTGCTGCATCATGCCCTCTATCAGCTCCTGAGCTCCCATGCTCTGGTACGCCGCGCTAAACGCGTGAGCGGCAAACAGGATCCACATGATCATGCCCGTAAGTTTGAAGGTACGGATAGCGGCTTCCTGCAGGATACTCCACTTGAACTTGCGATAGACGGCCGCCGAAATCAGCGAACCCAGAACGCCCATGGCGGCGGCTTCCGTTGGCGTGGTAATGCCACCGATGATGGAACCTAACACCATGAAAACAACACCAATGGGCAGCAGCACGGCTCTTAATGCACGGAGCTTCTCAGGCCAGGTGCCACGTTCTCCCGGGGGCAGAGCCGGTGCCAGGTGCGGCTGAAGGGTAGAGCGCACGAGAATGTAAGTAACGGTCATTACGATCAGCAGAACACCCGGCATGATGCCGGCAGCAAACATCTGGCCTACGGAAACCCCGGTAATCAGTGCGTAAAGAATCATCAGAATGCTGGGCGGTATCAGAATGCCCCAACCGCCACCTGTATTGATGACACCCAGCGCCATTTTGCGGTCATAGCCCCGTTCCAGCATAGAGGGCAGTGCAATAGTGCCCATGGCAACCACCGCTGCACCACTGATGCCCACCATGGCAGCAAACACGGCGCAAATAATCAGAGTTCCTATAGCCAGGCCGCCGCGAAGGCCGCCAAACCACAGGTGCATCATCCGGTACAGGTCCTTTGCGACACCGGTGCGCTCCAGCACCATGGCCATGAACACAAAGAGGGGAATTGCAACCAGGGTAAAGCTGCCCATGGTGCCCCAGATCTGCGAGGCCACCATATAGAAGGAGTCAAATCCCCAAGTGAAATAGAGGAAGATTACCGAAACGCCACCTAGAACAAACGCCAGCGGTAGACCCAGCAGCAGGAAGAATAACAGCGAACCAAAAAACAGCAGGGTCAGAATTTCAATACTCACGACTGCTCTCCTTTAGACGTGTTGTGATCCGGGCGGTGGTAATCCAGATTGAACGCAATGGCAATGTCTTCAAGGAGTTTTGCTAAGCCCTGCAGTACCAGCAGTCCTGTTCCGACAGGAATGGCCAGCTTGGCCGGCCAAATCGGCGGGTTCCAGGCAGAGTAAGACGTCTCCCAGCTGGCTATGGATTCGCTGGCCATATCAATGCCAAACCACAGCAGAGCAAGAGTAAAAATGAAAAATAACAATGAGGTGGCGATGTCCATAAACGCCCGCTTGCGAGGCGATAGCTGCGAGTGCAGAAGATCGACATTGACGTGGCCCCGATGAGCCATGATGTAGCCTCCGGACATCACCGCATAAACACCGAATAGCATCTGAGTAAGCTCGTTGGTCCAGACTGTGGGTGCGTTAAGTAGATAACGGAAGCCTACTTCCAGCAGCAGGAACGCGAACATGGCAAAAACGAGCAGGGCTACCCAGCGTCCGACAAAATCATTAAGACGGGTAATCCCGCTTATGAATGCGGTCAGCACACTCATTGCATTCTCCAAGAGGGTATTGGGTTTTTCAGGGATAAAAAGGCCGGACGTCAAAGACTCCGGCCTGTGTCACTTAGTTAGTCGTGCGGCTTAGAGGTAGCCGAGTTGGGCCAGGTATCCCTTCAGCATATCCAGCGCCTTCTGGGCGTTGTCGCTGCGCTCGCCTTCCTTGTCCCACATTGCCTGTGCGGCCTTTACCAGTTTGTCTTGAACGTCATTCGGTAGAACGTTCACCTGCACGCCCTGTTCGGCGATGACCTTGGCTAAAGTGAGACGTTCCTTATAAAGATATTCGTTAGTACGAATCCAGAACTGCTCGTCGAGCGCATCCTTGACGATCTTCTGCATGTCTTCGGGCAATTCGTTCAGCGCCTTCATGCTGACAATAATGACATCGGTGCCCGCGATGTTCAGAGCCGGTTGAACGTGGTGTTTGGCCACTTCATACAGAGCCATGCTGGAGGCACCTTGAGCGGCACCCCAATGGGCACCGTCAACGATGCCGGAGTCCAGCGCCGTGTAAAGTTCGCTGCCCGGAATGTAAGACGCTGCGGCACCCGCTTGGGTCAGGAACTTTTGCAGAACACCGGAGGAGCGAATCTTCAGGCTGGTAAAATCGTCCCAGCTATTGATCGGCTCTTTGACCACCATTTCAGTGGGGTACACTTTGTCGGTTGCCCAGTAAACATCGTGCTCTGCCGCTTCGTCACGAAGCATCTGCTCAAAACCCATACCCTGATGGAAGTATTCAGCTTCCCATACGTTGCGGAATGCGAAAGGCAAGCCAGAGGCAATGCCGGCAAGAGACACTTTGTCTTGGGCATAAGAGGGAGAAATTGTGCCCATCTCCAGAATGCCACGGCTGACGGCGTTGAACGTGTCTTGGGCCTTGAACAGCGCGCCGGCTTCATAAAGCTTGAGTTCCAAGCGCCCGTCTGTGCGCTCGTCCAGAACTCGTTGCAGCCTTACTAGGCTGTCTGTGTAGGAGCTGCTGGCGCCCGGCCAGTGGGACTGTACTTTCCAGGTAAACGTTTCCTGGGCGGCGGCGGGCGCGGCGCTCAGGGCAGCTGACACGCCGAGGGTAAGGGCAGACGCGTAAAGGGTCAGGGATTTGCGTGTTTTGGCGAGGAGATTCATAGCTGTGCCTCATTGTTCGTTGTTGTTGTGATGCTTCATTTGTTTCACTGTGCAGAATTAACGACTGCAGGGTGAATTTTTATTTTTTGAATCTATCACAAGATCGGGCTTTTGCCATAGGATGTTTTGTGTATCGGCCCCAGAATGTTTTCAATAAGGACAATCCAATGATCGAAAATCAGCAGTCTCACGGCGTACTCCAGCTTGTTATCAACCGCCCCGAGAAGAAAAACGCCCTGACCCGGGAAATGTATCAGCAGCTGAGTGACGCCATAATCCGTGCGAATGAAGATGAGGCTGTAAGCGCTATCGTCATCTCCGGTGCGGGTGGTGTGTTCACGGCGGGCAATGATCTGGATGATTTCCGGGCTCGTGCCACGGATGCACACCCGAAGCCTTCCGCCGGGCTGGCGTTTATTGAAGCGCTGATGAACTGTGATACGCCGGTCATAGCGGCGGTGGAAGGCATGGCACTCGGCATTGGCACAACGCTGTTGCTACACGTGGACGTCGTGGTAGCGGCAGAAAGTGCGACATTCAAGACGGCGTTTGTCGATCTTGGGCTGGTGCCGGAGGCTGCTTCTACGGTCACCATGCCTCTGCACTTGGGTACTCGCAAAGCCACGGATCTGCTGCTGCTGGGCGAGGTGGTCAGTGGCCGTGACGCCAAAGAATGTGGGCTGGTAAGCCGGATTGTGACTGACGGGCAGGCGCTGCCCGAGGCGTTGGCGCTTGCAAAAAGCCTGGCACAAAAACCCCGTGAAGCCCTGCGGGCCAGCAAGCGGCTGATCCGCGCCCCTTGGCGTGAGCAGATAGAACAGGCGCTGGAGCGGGAGCGTGAGGTGTTTTCCAAGCGGCTTCGGTCGGAGGATTGCCGGGCCGCTCTGGACAAGCTGGTCTCACGCTGAGAGGGATCAACGCGCGATCTTTTTCCAATAAGGTGCGCGCAGCTCCCGCTTCAGAACTTTGCCTATGGCGGAGCGGGGGAGCTCCTCGCGCAGCTCAAGAGCGAAGATACGCTGGCCTTTGCCCAGCTGGCCGTTAGTCCATTCGAGTATCGTAAGCCTGGAAACCTGGTGCCCGGGTTTGAGAACCACCAGAGCCAGAGGTGTTTCACCCCAATGTTCGCTGGGAATGCCGATAACCGCTGCATCGTCCACAGCAGGGTGTGCCAGCAGCGCCTTCTCAAGATCGATTGGATAAATGTTGAATCCACCAGAAATGATCATATCCTTGCGGCGGTCGAGAATATGGATAAATCCGTCCTCGTCGATTCGCCCCATATCTCCACTGCGGTAAAACACGGTGTCCTCAGGGCTTTGCCACAGCATTTCCCGAGTCTGTTCAGGCCGGTTCACGTAGCCTCGCATCATCGAAATGGCGCGGCCCACCAGCTCGCCGGTTTCGCCTCTCGGAAGTTCATAACCATCTTCGTCGATCACGCGCACTTCCGCACCTTGCGTGGGTATGCCCACCGAGCTCCATTTGTGTGGGTGTGCGGCACAGTCGAGACTGGTAGAAATGCCGCCCTCTGTGAGGCCGTAAACCTCTCGTATGTTGCCGGGCCAGCGTGCCATTGCCTCGGCTATCACGGTCGGACTTAGGGGCGCGCTGGTGCAGAGTTTCAGCTTGAAACTGGAGAGGTCAAAGCGGTCAAATTCCACGTCAGCCAGAATCCTCTGGTACTGCACGGGTACCAGCATGGCGTGGGTCACACGGTGTGTGTCGGCCAGCTCCAGAAATCGCCGGGCGTCGAACTTTGCCATAATGACCAGCGTGCCGCCGTGGAACAGCGTAGGTAACACCGAGACCAGAGTGGTGTTGGAGTACAGCGGCGTTGAAACCAGGTTAATGGCATCGCCATCCAGCCCGTAAAGGCTCATGCGTTCCATCTGCCGCTGGCGAAATCGGTAATCGTGAAGAATGCCTTTCGGAGTGCCGGTGGTGCCGGAGCTGTAGATGATGTTGAAGGCGTCATCCAGCGCCACCTCAGCTGGGTGGGGTCCCGCTGAGGCATCGCCAAGCCAGTCTTTCAGGGTCTGGCCAATCCCTTCGCCGTCTTCACCCAGGGCAACAATACGATCGTCCGGTAGTTCCTGCAGCCCGGGCTGGAAGCGGTGCAGGAGGTCCGCGTTTTTCTGCGACACAAACAGGAACGTTGCGCGGCAATCGGACAGCATGAGACTCAGCGTTTCAGCGCTGGCCATACCTGAAAGTGGCACCATGCAGCCGCCAGCGGTAAGGACACCAAGATACAGAGCAACATAGTCAGCGCTGTTCTCCGACAGAGCTGCCACTGAGTCGCCCAGCCTAAGCCCCGCATCTCGCAGGCGGTTGGCGATCCGGTTAGTCTGATCCAGCAGGTCTCTCCAGCTCAACGTGCCCTGTTCACTGAACAATGCCGGGAGGTTTGCACGGGTGGTTGCAAACCCCTGTATCCGGTGGCCAATGGCCTCCATGGGTTCGTTCGGGGTCATGGGTGCGTACACCGGCATTTTGCTCAGGTTATTTTTCATTTTTGCGCCTTATGCTGTTATTGTATTTTGACTAGTGAAATTTACTTCCGATTATATTGACTCAAAAGTAGAAGACATGACAAATTAATGCGAAAGCAAAATCGCTAGTGTAATAATAAAATCAAAGATACAAGGAACAGCGGTATGGGGCGTTTTGATGGTCGGGTGGCTATTGTTACCGGAGCCGGCAGTGGCATAGGTCGGGCAACCGCCTTGCGACTGGCTCGTGAGGGTGCCCAAGTGATCATGGCGGATACTTCCGAAGTGGGCCTGGTTGAGACCGGGAATCTAATGCCGAAAGGGGCTGAGTGCCTTCGTCGCCTCGTTGACGTTGCCGATGAGGCTCAGGTGAAAGAGCTTGTCAGCGACGCTGCGGACGCGTTTGGCAAAATTGACATCCTGTGCAACATCGCTGGCATTGCCCGCACAGGGAAAGGCCATCCACCGGTCATCGAAAACGAGCGAGACGAGTGGGACAAGGTGTTGGCGGTGAATCTGATCGGTACCATGCTTCTTATAAAGCACGTTGCGCCGCACATGCAGGCCCGCAAACTCGGCTCTATTGTCAATACAGCGTCGGTTGCTGGTATTCGCTCGGGCGCAGGGGGCAATGCTTACAGTGCCTCAAAGGCTGGAGTGATCAACCTTACTATGACCGCTGCGTGTGATCTCGGCGTTCACAATATCCGGGTGAATGCTGTCTGCCCGGGCCTGGTTGAGACCGGTATGACAAGGGCAGTGTTTGATTATGCCCGCGCCAATGAAAAAGCCCACAAGTTGGGCGCTCGCTGTGAACTGCGCCGCCACGGCGACCCGGAAGAGATCGCAGCGGCCATTCTGTTTTTTGCCAGTGACGATGCCAGCTATATCACCGGCCAGGCGCTGCCTGTGGATGGCGGAAACACCGCCTCTCTGAACCTGCCAGGAATGAAAGTGTAATGAGTAAGCAAGAATCCCCTTATGTTGATAGCGCCTATGTCGATGGTACGGAGTCGCTGGGTTTTCATGACCTGCTCGGTTACCGCCAGGCTTCCTGGGAGGAAAACGAAGCGGTTATTGAGCTGGAGTTGGAGCCTAAGCATCTGAACCTTGGTGGCGTCATTCACGGTGGCGTACTGACCTCGCTGGTTGATATAGCGATGGTCCAAGCGGGCACGCACTGCCCCTTCTCGGGGCGAATGCGCAGAGCCATTACTTTGTCTTTGACCACAACGTTTACCGGCCAGTGCTCCAGCGGCACTATTCGCGTGACCGGGCGCAAGCGAGCCGGTGGCACCCGGATTTTTAACAGCACCGGCGAAGTGCATGACGATAAGGGCAACCTGCTCGCCATCGCCGAGGGCACGTTCCGGATCCGGTCTGGCAGTGACAAGCCGGAAGGCGTCCCTATCTGACTTTCAGCAGTACATAAAACAAAAACATGACGGGTTACAAAGGCCGGTCATCGAGTCAATACCAAAGAGGAAGCCGGCATGTTCGAATTGTCTGACAACGCTAAAAAACTGCAGGTGCAGTTGAGCGAGTTCATGGATGTGAACATTTATCCTAACGAGTCCACGCACCACAAACAGATTGAACAGGCAAAAAACCGCTGGGCACCGGTTCCGATCATAGAGGAGCTTAAGGCGAAGGCAAAAGCAGAAGGCCTCTGGAACCTGTTCCTGCCGGAGAGCGACTTGGGGGCGGGTCTGACCAATTTTGAATACGCCCACCTTTGCGAAATCATGGGCCGTTCTGAAATGGCCCCGGAGGTGTTCAACTGTTCTGCACCGGACACCGGCAACATGGAAACCATCGCCCGATACGGTAATGACGAACAGCAAGAGCAGTGGCTGAAGCCCCTGCTGGCGGGTGAAATCCGTTCCTGCTTTTCCATGACAGAACCGGATGTAGCGTCCTCCGATGCGACTAATATCGCCTGTGAGATCCGCCGTGATGGCGATGAGTATGTCATCAATGGCAAGAAATGGTGGTCGTCAGGTGCAATGACGACCACCGCTAAAATTGCCATCGTAATGGGCAAGACCGATCCGGCCGCGCCCAAACATCAGCAGCAGTCGATGATTTTGGTGCCGTTAGACGCGCCCGGTGTCAATCTCATCCGCTCGCTAACGGTGTTTGGTTATGATCATGCGCCTCACGGCCACGCCGAGATTCACTACGACAACGTTCGGGTTCCGGCCAGCAACATGTTGCTGGGCGAAGGGCGTGGTTTTGAAATTGCACAGGGTCGTCTCGGGCCTGGCCGCATTCACCACTGCATGCGCATCATTGGCGTTGCAGAGCGCGCGTTGGAGCTGATGTGCAAGCGTGCCAGCGAGCGCGAGGCATTCGGTAAGCCACTGTCTGGCTTTGACTCTATCCGCAAGGACATTGCCCGCAGCCGAATCGAGATCGAGCAGGCACGGCTGTTGACTCTGAAAGCGGCTCACATGATGGATACCGTGGGTAACAAGATAGCCCGCCAGGAAATTGCCATGATTAAGGTGATTGCGCCAAGCATGGCGCTGAAGGTGCTCGACCGTGCCATTCAGGTACACGGAGGAGCCGGCGTGAGCCAGGACACCTTCCTTGCGTCAGCCTGGGCCAAGGTACGGACATTGCGGTTGGCGGATGGCCCGGATGAGGTCCATTTGGATTCTGTTGCCAAGATTGAACTGCGTCAGTATCGCTAACTAGGGCTAAGTCACGAGTGGGCGCACTTCCCGCTCGCACCCAATCTTTGTGTATAAGGATCGAGTTATGAGCAACCCACTTTTTGATATGACCGGTAAGGTGGCTTTAATCACGGGTTCCACTAAAGGTATCGGCCTGTCAATCGCCGAAGAAATGGCCCGTCTGGGCGCGAAAGTTGTTATCTCCAGTCGTAAGGCCGACGTTTGCGAGCAGGTGGCGACTGCACTGAAAGACAAAGGCTATGAAGCCATAGCGATACCCTGCCACGTCGGCAAAAAAGACGATCTTCAAAATCTGGTCAACAAAACCAACGAGGCCTGGGGCAGTATCGACGTGCTCGTGTGCAATGCCGCCACCAACCCGGTCTATGGTCCCACCGCTGAAATGACTGACGAGGCCTGGGATAAAATCATGGACACCAACGTCAAAGGCATTTTTTGGCTTACCAACATGGTGCTGCCGCAGATGGCACAGAAAGGTGAGGGCGCCGTTGTGTTGCTCTCCAGCATCGCCGGAATCCGCGGTAATACAACCATCGGAACCTACGGTGTGTCCAAAGCAGCAGAAGCGGCGCTGGCCCGAAACCTGGCCGTGGAATGGGGCCCGAAAGGCATCCGCATCAACAGCATCGCCCCCGGTCTGATCAAAACTGACTTTGCCCGCACACTCTGGGAAGATCCGGTGCGCGTGAAGCGCGCAGAAGACAAAACCCCACTGAGAAGAATCGGCGACCCGGTAGACATCGCCGGCCTGGCCGTATTTTTATCAACCAAGGCCAGCGCCTACGTAACCGGCCAGACCATTGTCGCTGACGGCGGCGAAACCATCTGTTAAAGCAGCGACTACTGAAACGTGCCAAGGGCTGCGGATGGGGGCGTTTTTCTGCAGGGAAAAGATGTTTGAGCGCCGCGAGTTGTTTTCCCGCAAGAAAAGCGCCCCCGTTTGCAGACCGCTGCCACCAATAGATGCGGCTACCCAAAATTGAAGGCAACACAAAAATGAGCATAACCCCAGAGTTGGTAGACGTTCTTCCAGCCCACACATTCGATGAAGCCCGGCTTCTGTCCTGGCTCCAGCAAGCCATGCCGGGCTTTGGCAACCGTCTTGAGGTAAAACAGTTCCAGGGCGGCCAGTCTAACCCAACGTTTCTGCTCGACACCGACAGTGGTCGCTACGTCCTGCGTAAAAAACCACCCGGGAAAACGCTGCCGTCCGCTCACATGGTCGAGCGGGAGTACAAGGTCATCCGTGCGCTCTCAGACAACACCTCCTTGCCGGTGCCCAAAGCCCGGGTGCTGTGCGAAGACAGCGACATTATTGGTACACCCTTTTACGTGATGGACTTTCTGAAAGGCCGCATCGTCAGCCACTCAGCCCTGCGAGCGCTAGACCGCAAAGAAAGATTGTCGGCCCACCACTCTGCCATCGACACCTTGGCAGAATTGCATTCTGTGGATGTGAACGCAGTAGGCCTGGGGAACTACGGTCGTCCGGAAAGCTATGTGGCACGCCAGGTTGCGCGCTGGAGTAAACAGTATCTGGCGGCCAAAACCGACGAGATGCCTGCCATGGACAAACTTATGGCATGGCTGCCCGAAAACCTGCCGCCAACCGATGAGTGTGCCGTTGCCCACGGTGACTATCGCTTCGGCAACCTGATGCTTGCTCCGGACAAGCCCGAGGTGATCGCCGTCCTGGATTGGGAGCTTTCTACGCTTGGGCACCCGCTGGCGGATCTGGCCTATTATTGCCTGCCATATTACCTGCCATCGGACATGCCGGGCCTGCGGGGACTGCAAGGAGAAGACCTTGAAGCACTGGGCATTCCGGATGAGCAACAAACGATTGCTCGTTACTGCGCCAAAACAGGTCGCGAAAGTATTGCAGACTGGCACGTCTATCTCGCCTTCTCGCTGTTCCGGTTAGCCTCTATCGTTCAAGGCGTCTACAAGCGCGCGTTGGACGGTAATGCGGCCAACGCCAATGCCCTGGACGTGGGTAAGCGCGCCAGCCTGCTGGCCGAAACCGGCTGGAAACTCGCCAGTGCGGGGGCGCTGAAATGACATTACCCATCGTTCGGCGCATCCTCATCACCAACGACGATGGCATTAACGCGCCAGGGCTGGCGCGGCTGGAGAAGATTGCCCGTAACTTGGCAGAAGAAGTCTGGGTTGTTGCGCCCGAGAACGACCGCAGCGGGGCGGGCCAGAGCATCTCCATGCACCACCCGCTGCGGGTGCACCAAAGCGGGGATAAACGCTACGCGGTTTCCGGCACTCCGGCAGATTGCGTGCTCTATTCTCTCGCCCAGTGGTTCAGTGAAACGCCGCCGGATCTTGTGTTATCAGGTGTCAATTGCGGGGCCAATATCAGTGACTCAGTGCAGTACTCGGGGACGGTTGGCGCGGCGCTCAGCGCTCATCATATGAACATTCCCGCTATTGCCTTAAGCCAGGCTTTTTTGTCCCGTGAGGGTATCAACTGGACGCCCGTCGAACAATTTGGTGAAGCGGTCATCCGCAAACTATGGCAGCCGGGCGAAAGGCGGGCCTGGAACGTGAACTTTCCCGCCTGCGAGGCCGGAGATATTGTGTCTGCGCGCTGGTGTAAGCAGTCCAGTGGTTCCATTCAGCAAGCTCGTCTGAAAGCAGGCCATGATTCTCGCAGCCTGCCTTATTGGTGGCTGGGGTTTGATCGCAGTTCCAAGCATATTACAGCACCGGACTCCGATGTGGCTGTGCTAAGAGACAAGGCGATTGCCATTACACCCCTGCGACATGAAGGCCCGTTGCCCGGAGATACCAAAGAATTTGATCTGTCCGCGCTGCTGGCAGGCTGATGTACACCTGGAGACAACAATAATTATGTTCACACGTCACTATGCGGTTTGGCCTAAAGAACTGCCCAAGACCCTGACCCTGCCGAAGACCAGTGTTTTTACCAATCTGGAAATATCGGCCCTGCGTTATCCTGACCAGACAGCCATCATTTTCTACGATGCGTTCATCACCTACCGCCGGCTGCTGGCGGAAGTGGAGGCCATGGCAGGCTACCTGCAGGCGCAGGGTGTGAAAAAGGGTGATCGGGTGCTGCTGTATATGCAGAACTCGCCGCAGTATGTGATCTCCTACTACGCGATTCTGCGGGCGGACGCCGTGGTGGTTCCAATAAATCCGATGAACCGGGCCGCAGAGCTGGAACACTACATTGCGGACACGGGCGCGGGGGTATGCCTGGTAGGCCAGGAACTGGCTCAATACGTTGCGCCGTTGTTGGGAAAAACCGATCTGGAACAGATCGTGGTGGCGTCCTACAGTACATATATCATGCCTGATACCGACCTGGATCTGCCGGCGGAAGTCGCAAGCCCGGTCTGGTCAAACGATGCTCCGGGCGTGGTGAGCTGGGAAAGCGCCATGGCCGCGAGCCTTAGCCCTAAAGCGCATACGGCAGGCCCGGAAGATCTGGCGGTCATCCCCTACAGCTCGGGTACAACCGGTGCACCAAAAGGTTGTATGCACACTCATCGCTCGGTGATGGCAACGGCGGTACACCGTGTGTTCTGGAACCTGAGCACGTCCGACAGCGTGCAGTTGGCCACCCTGCCATTTTTCCATGTAACCGGCATGACCGGCTCCATGAACGGGCCGATTTTTGCTGGCTCCACCGCGGTGATTATGACGCGCTGGGATCGCACCACTGCATCAAGACTCATTGAACGCTACAAGGTCACCGCCTGGACCAACATCGTTACCATGGCAGTGGACTTTCTTTCCAATCCGGACATTGGCACATACGACCTCTCCAGTCTCAAAATGATGGGTGGAGGGGGTGCCGCCATGCCCGGCGCCGTTGCGGAAAAACTGAAAAAGCTGACGGGGCTCAACTACATTGAAGGCTATGGCTTGTCAGAAACCATGGCCGCAACCCACATCAATCCCAACGCAAAACCCAAGGCCCAGTGTTTGGGTATTCCGGTGTTTGATGTGGACAGTCGGATTATTGATGTGGATACCCAGGAAGAGAAAGGGCCGGGTGAAACCGGTGAGATCGTTTCCTGTGGTCCGCAGGTGACCCTCGGCTACTGGAACCGGCCGGCTGAAACCGATGCGGCGTTCGTTGAAATTGATGGCAAGCGCTTCTTCCGCACCGGCGATCTTGCGTATTACGACGAAGAGGGTTACTTCTTCATGGTCGATCGCCTTAAGCGAATGATTAACGCATCCGGATTCAAGGTGTGGCCTTCGGAGGTTGAGGCCATGATGTACCGACACCCTGCCATTCATGAGCTGTGTGTTATCTCGGCTCCGGATCCCAAACGCGGGGAAACGGTGAAGGCCTGTATCGTGCTAATACCCGAAGCACAAGGCAGCACCAGCGTTGAGGACATTACCGGTTGGTGCAAGGAACAGATGGCGGTTTACAAGGTGCCCACCATTGTTGAATTTGTGAGTACCTTGCCAAAATCCCCCACGGGCAAGCTGATGTGGCGGGCGCTTCAGGAAGAAGAATGGGCAGGGACAGATCATGAATGATAAACCCAGTATTGTGATTGTGGGTGCCGGCGCTATTGGTAGCTTCTACGGCGCTATTCTGAAGAAAGCCGGCTGTTTTGTGAGCACTGTGTTGCGCTCAGACTATGAGGCGGTCAGAGCTCAGGGTATTCGAATCACAAGCCCTCTCGGAGACCTGTCCTACGAGCCCGATCGCGTATACCGTGATGGTGACGTGCCGGAAGAAACGCCAGACTTTCTGATTCTGTGCGTGAAAGTTCTGCCCGGCGTGAATCGGGTTGCACTGGTTGCCCCCTGGATGGGTGAGAAAACCCGTCTGGTTCTGATTGAAAACGGCCTGGATATCGAGAAAGAGCTGGCTGATGCCTATCCGCAGGTCCCTCTCATAAGTTGCCTGGCCTTCATTGCCGCAAGCCGCACAGAATCCGGCGTCGTTGAGCACAAAGCCTACGGCAAGCTAGTGATGGGGCGTTACCCGGAAGGTATTGATGAGGACTGCCGGGTTTTGTCCCGGCTGTTGACAGAAGGTGGCATTAAGGTCGACCTGACTGAGCGTGTTGTGAGTGAGCGCTGGCGCAAATGCCTGTGGAACACCCCGTTCAACCCATTGTCCGTCGTTGCCAACGGTGCGGATACTCTAACGATGCTGGACACCGCGGGCGGCGAAGAGCTGATCCGGGCGATGATGCGCGAGGTGATGGAGGTCGCGGCGGCACAGGGCTATCCAATGGATGAGGCGTTGATCGATCAGAACATCGACAGCACTCGTAAAATGCCTGCCTACAAAAACAGTATGGCGCTGGACTATCTGAACGACCGTCCGATTGAGCGGGAGGCTGTGTTGGGCAACGTGGTGGCCTTAGCCAAGCGCTGTGGCATTGCAGTGCCTCACCTGAATACGGTGCTGGTTACTCTGAAAATGCGCGCAGCGCTGGAAGGGCGGGAATAGCCCGTGCCTTTAGAGGGTGCTTAAGAGGTTTTTAGAGAATACTCAGGGTCCGTTTTCCGGGCCCTGAACCGATCAGTCTTATTCAGGCCACGTACATAGCAAGATTTTCCGCAACGCAGGCCGGTTTGTCCTGGCCGTTTATTTCTACGGTGGTTTTGTAAGTTGCCAAGAATCTTTTGTCGTCCGTCGGTGTAACGTCTATCAACTCGACTTTCGTGCGGATATCCGAACCCACCGGCACTGCCGCTGGAAACCGCAGTTTGTTCAGCCCGTAATTAATAGTGGCCTTGGTGCCCGTTACTCGCAGGGCCTGAGGGTTGAGCCGGGAGATCAGGGACACGGTTAAATACCCATGGGCGACCGGGCACTTCCAAGGCGACTCCCGGTTCGCCCGCTCCACATCCACGTGAATCCACTGGTGGTCACCCGTGGCATCGGCAAACGCGCCGATCATGCTTTGGGTGATGGTAAGCCAGGGGCTGTAGCAGCACAGGCTTCCTTTATAGCTGGCCAGTTCATCGAGTTGTATTTCCACCATAGTGAGCCCCTCTATACCGCGTAACCGGAGTTTTTGCTGTCGAGAAGCCGCAGCAGCGCCGGCCAAGTGAGCGCCGCTGCGCTACCGAGGGATTGCGATTGTTCTGCGGTCGTTCGAACAGCTTGCTCGGAGGGCATATGCAGCGGGCCGCAACCCTGTGCTTTAACCTGTATTTCACAGGCTTTCATCAGGAAGTACAGGTACGTAAAGGTTTCCGCTACGTCTTTGCCAGCGGTCAGAACACCGTGGTTGCGCAGCATCATCATGGCGTTATCCCCGAGATCCCGGATCAGGCGTTCACGCTCATCCAGGTTCAGAGCAACACCTTCATAATCGTGGTAACTCAGATGCGCTAAACAAAGCATGGCTGTCTGGCTCAAGGGCAGCAGACCGTCTCTGTGGGCGGAAACCGCCACGCCGTCTGGCGCGTGAATGTGCATGACGGCACCGGCATCGGCGCGCCCCATGTGCACAGCACTGTGTATGGTAAAGCCGGCGGGATTTACCCTGCTAAGACCTCCAGATTCCACAACCTGTCCGTCTTGGTCCACTTTCACCAGAGAGGACGCCGTAATTTCGTGGAACAGCAGGCCGTAAGGATTAATAAGAAAGTGATGCCCAGGGCCAGGAACTCGGGCAGAAAGGTGGGTGAAAACCAGATCATCCCACCCGAACAGGGCAACAAGGCGGTAGGCCGCAGCCAACGACTTGCGAATCTGCCATTCTTCCGCTCTCAGCGTATTAACATCGGTATCCGAGGTGTTTGTTGTCATATTGTTCACCCTGTTTCTGGCTTTGCATAATACAGGGGGCGGCGAGCCACCCCCGAAAAAGCTCCCTCGCTGATCAGAATAAGCTCTCAGGCTTACCACTTAAGAAGTTTAGCTTGCCTGCAGCAGAAACGCATAGCGTTCCAAGTGGAAGTCGTCGTCGCCCAGCTGGTGGTTGATCATGATCAAACGCTTGGCGTAGTGGGCAAAATTGTATTCCCATGTCATGCCAATACCACCGTGGGACTGTATGCCTTGTTCTGAAATGAACTGCCCGCTGCGGCCGATGACGTTTTTAGCGGCAGAAAGGGCACGACGACGCTCATCGCTTTGCTCCTCGTCTGCCACGCTGGCAGCCAGAATAGCCATTGAGCGGGCTTGTTCAAGTTCCGACATCATGTCGACCATGCGGTGCTGCAGCACCTGAAATTTACCAATGGGGATGCCAAACTGTTTGCGTTGCTTGAGATAATCGAGCGTAAGCTCGTTGGCAACCTCCATAACACCGACGGCTTCCGCGCACAGCGCTGCAATGGCACGACCTGCCTGGTACTCTATTACCGGGCCGGCGCTGCCGTCTTCGCCGAGCAGGGCGTCAGCACCCACGTGAACATTGTTCAGCGTAATGTCACAGCCTTTTGAACCGTCAATGGTCGGGTAAACGCGGCGTTCAATGCCTGCTGTGTCCGACTTCAATGCAAACAGGCTGATGCCGCTCGCGGTGCGAGCGGATACCACAATGAGGTCAGCGCAGTGCCCGCCAATCACAACGGCTTTGCGCCCATTCAGTACAAAGCCGCCGTCTTTTTTCTCAGCGCGGGTTTGCACATCGTTCAGGTCGTAAAAGCTTTGAGGTTCCTGCAGCGCCACTGCGGCCTGCAGTTCGCCGCTGGCAATACCGCTTAACCAGACGTCTTTCTGGCTGTCGTTTCCGGCTTGGTTGATAAGGCCGCCGGCAAAAACAACCGACTGCAGGTACGGCTCAAGGCACAGGCCACGGCCCAGTTCGGTCATAACCGACTGTACTTCCACACCGCCACCGCCGAAGCCGCCCAGCTCTTCAGAAAAGGGAACCGCTGTCAGCCCAAGTTCGCTGAGCTGCTTCCAGAAATCGACGCTGAAACCTGCTTCGGTTTCACTGAATGCCAGGCGCTTTTCAAAACTGTACTCACCGCGTACCAGACGGGCCAAGGTGTCCTGCAGCATCTGCTGTTCTTCATTGAGTCGGAAATCCATGGTTGCCTCCTTAAAGCCCGAGAATCATTTTCGACACGATATTCTTCTGGATCTCGTTGGATCCGCCGTAAATCGAAAGCTTACGATTGTTGAAATACTGAGAGGAAAGGGGTGCTGCATTTTGGTCTGACAGGAACTCGCCCTCATAGTCCAGGTTCAGCTCTTCTTCTGCAAACGGAATGGCATAGGGCCCAATGGCTCTGCGTGCAAGGTCGTTAATAGCTTGGCGAATTTCTGTGCCCTTTACCTTTAGCATGGAGCTCTCCGCTCCGGGCATGCCGCCGCCCTCAACCGCAGCAATAATGCGCAGGTTGCTGATGGTGGCCGCCGTCAGGTCAATTTCAACCTTGGCAATACGCTGGCTGAACGATGTGTCTTCAATCAGCGGGCGGCCATTTTTGATGCAACGGGATGCCAGCTGCTTCAAGTGAGACATCGCGGCTTTGGACAAGCCGATGCCGGCCAGGCCGGTGCGCTCATAAGTCAGTAGGAACTTGGCGTAAGTCCAGCCTTTGTCTTCCTCCCCGACCCGGTTTTCAACCGGCACTTTTACGTCTTGAAAGAAGACTTCGTTCACTTCGTGCGCGCCGTCAAGGGTGATGATCGGGCGCACGGTGATACCTGGCGTGTTCATGTCGATCAGCAGGAAGGAAATGCCCTCTTGTGCCTTCACCTCGGTATTGGTGCGCACCAGGCAAAAAATCATGTTGGCGTACTGGCCAAGCGTGGTCCAGGTTTTCTGGCCGTTCACAACGTAGTGGTCGCCCTCGCGCACGGCGCGTGCCTTCAGCGATGCAAGGTCGGAACCTGCGCCGGGCTCGGAATAGCCCTGACACCACCAGTCTTCTCCGCTGAGGATGCGCGGCAGGTAAGTCTGTTTCTGCTCTTCGCTGCCAAACTTGATGATAACGGGTGCCACCATGTTCACACCGAACGGAACAGAGCGGGGCACGCCGTAGTGGCAGGATTCTTCATCCCAGATATGCTTTTGAACCGGGGTCCATTTTACACCGCCGTACTCTTCGGGCCAGTGCGTGGCATACCAGCCTTGTTTGTAGAGAATTTGCTGCCAGCGCTGGTGATCCTCTTTAGTCAGGTGACGGAAACCCTTCACTTTGGCGGCAATGTCTGCCGGTAGTGCCTGGTCCAGAAAAGCCCGGGCTTCATCCCGGAAGGCGACTTCGCCCGCTGTGTAGTTAATGTTCATGGGGTAACCTCTCTGTTCGTTCTAGCGAAAACGTATACCGCATAGCAGAATAGGGTAAGAGTGAATGATCCATCCTTTTCTGTCAATTCCTTATAGCTCGGTAAAATTATTCGTTTCTACGACGTTGGGCAGAATTTAGTTTTATAAAGTTGTTGTATTGAATGACATTGCTTATACTCGTTCTACGGAAACGGGTATTGCAATGCGAAATGTAAAAAATATCAATACCGCAGTGCAAAACAACAGTCGCCGTTAACTAATAATCACAATGCGAGGTTTCCAGTGACAAAAACAACAATTTTCACAAAATGTTTGCTCATCGGCGTTTTGAGTACAGCCCCATTTTTTGCCCACGGCGCCGACGATATTGACCTGCCCGGTACATTGGCCATGACGGCCTACGGTACCGGATCAGCGGGGTATACCCAGATGGTGTCCATTGGTAACCTGCTGCAAAATGAATACGGCACCTCGGTGCGCATCCTGCCCGGTGAAAATGACGTGTCCCGCATGACGCCCCTACGTATGGGGCGGGTACCACTCTGCGCCTGTGGTATTGCCAGTTACTACGGCTCCGAAGGTGTCATGCTGTTCGCCGCTTCGCAGTGGGGGCCGCAGCCTATTCGCCTGATTAGCACGTCTACCGCCAGCTTTGGTCTGGGTGTTGCGGTTGCAGGTGACATCAATGTGAAAACGCCGGCGGATTTGAAAGGCAAGCGGGTGGCTTACATTCGTGGTGATGACGCCCTGAACATCGGCACCGAGGCCTTCTTGGCATTTGGGGGCCTGACTTGGGATGACGTTGAACGGGTTGAGTTTCCGGGCTACGGCCGTTCTTTTGAAGGCATCGTGGCGAACCAGGCTGACGCCGCGTTTACCATGAGCGTGGCACCGCCCGCTCAGCAACTGTCCGCCAGCCCAAGGGGTATTGTGTGGCCGGAACTGGACCCAGAGAACAAAGAAGGCTGGCAGCGGCTTCAGACCGTGGCGCCGTATTTTCAGCCCCACAAAGTGACATCGGCTGCCGGTGAGAACTATGGCAAGGACAGCCCGTGGGTCGGCGCCACCTACCCGTATCCCATATTGGTCGGCAGCGAGAGCCTGGACGATAAAACCGCCAGAAATCTGGTCCGCGTGCTGATCGAAGATCATGACAAGTACAAAGACGCCGCTCCCGGCAATGCGGGTTACTCGCTGGAAAATCAGAACATGCAGTGGGTGATTCCTTATCACGATGCGGTCGTTGAGTATTACAAGGAAATTGGACACTGGACCGACGCCATGCAGGCGCACCAGGACGGGTTGGTTAAACGTCAGGGAGTCCTGAAAACAACTTGGGACAGCTTCATGGAATCCAGCCCGCCGGAAGACGAAGACGTGTTCCGCAGCGGCTGGATGGAAGCACGAGCCAAAGCACTTGCAGCAGAAGGCATGAAGGCGGTTTTCCGTTAGAACCTGCCCCATTGCTCCGGCGTATCGCTGCTGTGCTGGCAATGATACGCCGGGGGTTTCCGTTTTTATCATCATCGCATCGGAGCCTCTGATCTTATGAGCTTGCCTCAGAAACAACCCGTTCATGCGGGCGAAATATCCGGTATCCGCCAGTTATCCGGGTTCTGGCTTTGGGTGCCCCGAGTGACGACTCTGGCGCTTACCCTGCTGGCAATTGACTACCTGTTTAACCTTCGGTTATTCACTGCGGTGACGTCGGTGGAAAGCCAATTCTTCTACACCGTGGTAGCGTTAATGCTGCCGCTGGTTTTCGTGCTTTGGCCCGCCTTTGGTAAGGCTTCGCGCACAAAAGTGCCTTGGTACGACGTGGTGCTGTTCTTGTTTGCGGTTTCGGTGTGCGGGTTTTTTGTGTTCAACGCGGAACAAATTCTCGACAGCGGCTGGGAGTACGACGCGCCGGACTACGCAGTGGTAATGAGCTTTCTTTTTTGGGGCGTGGTGATCGAGGCGGCGCGACGCGCCGGGGGCTGGCCGATCGGTCTCATTGTCGCGGTTGCAGGTTTGTATCCGATTTTTGCCGACGTTGTGCCAGGGCCGATCCAGGGCTTTCCGTCATCACCCTCCCAGACAGCCATTTACCACGCCATGAGTCGTGAGAGCGTCATGGGCATTCCGCTGCAGGCGTTCGCTAACCTGGTGATCGGCTTTTTGTTGTTCGGCGTTGCGCTACAACAAACCGGCGGTGGCAAGTTTTTTATCAATCTGGCGTTTGCTCTTCTCGGTCATGTGCGAGGTGGCCCGGCCAAGGTTGCGGTATTCTCCAGCGGCCTTATGGGGTCTATGAGCGGCAGCGTGATTACCAACGTGCTGACCACCGGTGTGCTGTCTATCCCGGCTATGCGGAAAGTGGGTTTTGGGCGGTCTTATGCCGCCGGTGTCGAAGCCTGTGCGTCTACGGGTGGCGTACTGATGCCGCCTGTGATGGGCGCGACGGCGTTTATTATGGCCAGCTTTCTGAATATTTCTTACGGCACGATTGCGCTGGCGGCAGCGGTTCCGTCGTTCCTGTACTTCATGGGTCTGTTTATTCAAATTGACGCTTACGCGGCGCGCCATGAACTCAAAGGCTTGCCTGCGAATGAGCTGCCTTCCCTACGCCAGACCTTAAAAGAAGGTTGGTACTTCATTTTTGTCTTTGCGCTGCTGATTTGGCTGTTGTTTTTCTTGCGGCGGGAAGCCGTTGCGCCTTTTTACGCCACAGCCTTGCTGTTGGTGATCAATCAGGTGCTGCCATACCAACGTTGGGGCTGGGAGGATGTAAAAGGCTTTTTTTCCAGCGCCGGTAAGTTGTTTGCGGAACTGATCGCCATTTTGGCGGGCGTGGGCCTGCTGGTGGGCGCGCTGTCGGTAACCGGCATGTCTGGCACCATCGCCAATGACCTGATTTTCCTGGCCGGTGGCAATACCTTGGTACTGCTCTTTATGGGGGCAGCGACCAGTTTTATCCTGGGTATTGGAATGACCGTTACGGCGGCTTACATTTTCTTGGCAGTGGCCTTGGCTCCGGCGTTGATTAACGGCGGTGGTATGGACCCGTTGGCGGTTCACCTGTTCATCCTGTATTGGGGCATGCTGAGTTTCATCACACCGCCGGTGGCACTGGGTGCCTTTGCTGCTGCCACGGTGGCGGGTGCCCGGCCAATGGAAACCGGTTTTCAGGCCATGAAGCTGGGCAGCGTGATTTACTTTATTCCGTTCCTGTTCGTGTTGAACCCGGCGTTGATACTCCAGGGCTCCTGGGATGAAATTCTGGTGGTGTTGCCTCAGGCCATTGTGGGCGTGGCGTTGATTGCGGGCGGTATGCAGGGTTACCTGCTGGGCGTTGGCAACCTGTCGCTTTATCGAGTGCTTCAGTGGCCTATCCGTCTGGCGTTGATTGCCGGCGGCATGCTGTTGGCGATTCCTGGGGGCGGCCCGGTACCGTTCACCAATCTGGAGTTGACAATGATCAGCGCGATGCTAATTGTGCCAGCTCTTGCGCTGGTGTGGTGGTCTAACCGGCTTGAGACAGTGACAGTGTAAAGGAAGCTTCGATATCGGGCGGATATAAAAAGGCAGGGCCACGGAGCCCTGCCTTACGCTTTACTTTCCGGGCATCAGTTGTTAACTCGTTCAATCACAGCGGCAATGCCCTGGCCAACGCCAATGCACAGGCTGATAAGGGCGTAGCGCCCGCCGCTGTGTTCCAGCTGACGGGTGGCGGTAAGCGCAATTCTTGCGCCGGAGGCGCCCAGCGGGTGGCCAATTGCGATGGCCCCTCCGTTCGGGTTCAGCCGCGAGTCAGTGGGGTCTATACCCAGTTTAGTGGTACAACCGAGAACCTGAGCTGCAAACGCCTCATTAATCTCGATCACATCCATATCGTTGAGCCCCAAGCCCGCGCGAGCCAGGGCTTTTTCGCAGGCCAGAACCGGGCCCAGGCCCATTACTCGTGGCGAAACACCGGCAATGGCGGCCGACACAATGCGCGCGCGGGGCTTCATTCCAGCGCGTTCGCCGGCTTCTCGGGAGCCGATGATCAGGGCAGCTGCACCGTCGTTAATGCCGGAAGCATTGCCCGCCGTCACTACGCCGCCTTCAGCCAAGGGGCGAAGCTTTGCGAGCGCCTCCACGTTTGACTGGGGGCGCGGGTGTTCGTCTTCGCGGACGGTAAGCGGGGGATTTTTGCGGCCATTAGGCACATCAATACTGAGGATCTCGTCGTGGTAGAAACCTGTGCTGCGGGCCGCTTCATAACGGGCCTGACTCTGGGCCGCAAACTGATCTGTCTGCTCGCGGCTCAGGCCAAGATCGCGGGCAATGTTGTCGGCGGTTTCAGGCATGGTGTCGGCGCCGAAAGCGCTCTCAATAAGCGGGTTTGGGAAACGTGCGCCAATGGTGCTGTCGAAGGCACGGAAATCCCTGCTGAACGGAGTCTCGCCTTTGGCGATCACAAAAGGGGCACGGCTCATGCTTTCGGTGCCGCCGGCCACAAACAATTCACCTTCGCCGCACCGAACCGCCCGGGCAGCGTCTATTATGGCCGCCAGTCCGGAGCCACAAAGCCGGTTAACAGTCAGTCCGCCTGCCTCGACTGGCAGGCCTGCCAGCAGCCCAGCGTGACGTGCCACGTTGCGCGCATCTTCGCCCGCTTGGTTGGTACAGCCTGCAATAACGTCTTCATAGGCGTCTGGGGCAAACGCGTTGCGCTCAACCAGCGCCCGGATAACATTTGCCAGCAAGTCGTCGGGCCGAACTCGGGAAAGAGAGCCCGCATGGCGACCAAAAGCAGTTCTAACACCGTCGTAGATAAATGCACTCATCGTTCTTCCTCTGGGACATGCCGAGGTTCTCGGGTTAACGCGGCCTCGAGAGTAAAAGATCCCGGTCTGTCTTGTTATTTGTGCTAATATAGTTTCATCAAGCGAAACTGTGTTTTGTATTGGATTCGAAAAGACTAATCGGGGTGTGTGTGAAATGCAAGCAGAGACCGTCTCCGCCAGCGTGACTCTAACAAGGACAAAGCGGGTATGAGTGCTGCAGGTCGCTGGCTACTGACTTTGGCGGTTTTGATTGAGCTGGTTGCTCTATGTGTGTCCAGCACCTGGCTCAGTGCCATTTCAGGCGTGTTATTTATTGGCTGTTTCCTGTGGGCGGGCGATCATCTTCAGACCTACGCTCGCATGTTGCTGCTGGTTTCTCTGGCCGTCGCTGCGTGGTTTTCGGTCCGTGGCGAACTGGGCACGGACCGGTTGATCAAAGCGTCTGCTGATGCTGCATTTTATGCCACATTTCTGGCAAGTCTTGGAATGATGCAGTGTCTGGTCAGGCGCTTTGAAGTGTTGCGTCGGATTCACGATGTCTTACTGGGTGGTCGTGCAGTCTGGCTGTATCCGAAGTATGCCCTGGTGAGTTGCAGTATAGCCTCTGTGCTGAGCTTTGGCATGATGAACCTGCTGTGCGGCAGTCTTTCAGAGACTCTGCGAGAGCGTGGAATTACCGGCGAGTCTCGCTTGCAGTGGCTGCGCAGCGTTCTGATCAGTACGCTTCGCGGTTTCGCGCTTGTGCCTTTAATTGCGCCAACCAGTGTCGCCGTAGCCATACTGACCCGAGAGCTGCCCCAGTTAAGCTGGTCTATGCTTTTGCCTTATGGCCTTGCGGCTTCCGTGGTTTTGGTTGTGGTTGGCTGGGTGCTGGAGCAGCATCGATTTCGGCAGATCAGTAGCGAGCGTGTGGTTCTGGAACAGTGGCCGCCGGGTTCTTTGCGGCTGCTGGGGTTGATCTCAGTTGTTTTTGTCGTTATGGCCGTTATCGTCGCCTTGACCGACTTCAAAGTGTCGGTTGCCGCCATGGTGGCTGTGCCATCCGTTACCCTTTTTTATATGATGTGGCAGGAGAGATCGCTCTCAGTGGTGCTCAAGGAGAGCGTAACTCGGGTTTCAGCCATGAATAACGAAATGGCAATTTTTGCCGCATCGGCGATTCTGGGGGTGTTTATTTCCAGCGTTATTCCAGAGGATGCCCTAAGTGGCCTTGCAACCTCTGCCGGTGGAATGTGGTTGCTCGCCGTCATCGGTATGCTGAGCCTGCCGCTGCTGTCAGCCATCGGGATTATCCCGATTACGGTGCTCAGCGTTCAAGCGGGTCTTCTGCCGCAGCTCATCGCGGAAGGCATGGATCCGCTTCTGATATCGGTCGCTTTGGTTATCGGCTTTTCTCTGGCGATGATGCTTTCGCCGTTTGGGCCGTCTGTCATGCTGCTGTCGCGCTTTGGTCAGGTGCCGCGCTGGGTAGTGGCATTTCGCTGGAATGGCGTTTTTATCTTAATAGCAGTGCCCCTGTTGCTGGCGCTTCTGGCGCTAGAGATTGTCGTTTTGCCAGCCGTTTTGTGAGGGCAGTTCTCGAGTGTTGCTTGTCTTGTCAGGTAAAACGACGTACCAATCATTTTTTACAGCTGGCAATTTCCTGAGTTTATGACGCTGCGTGAAAAGTACGTGTTCCATTTTTGAAGCGAGTTTGTGGTACTCGTATTCATCAACGTTTAAGATGCCGTACGCTTTATATATAGAATTTATAGCTCGAAACACGGCAGCGAGCAACGTTGTGGGAGAACACCAAATTATGTCAAAAGAAAAAGCTGTGTTGCCGGAGCCAATAGCCGCTCCCAGTGGCGACGGACCGGTGAAGCCGGAGAAAGATCGTAAATTCGTTGAGGCATTGTCTCGGGGTCTGGATGTGCTGCGTGCTTTTAGCCAAGGCTCTGTGATTCTTGGCAATCAGGATATTGCACGCCTTACAGGCCTGCCTAAGCCAACGATATCCCGTATGACTTACACTCTGACCCAATTGGGATACCTTAGCTACAACACTCAGCTGGAAAAATATCAGCTCAGTTCCGGTGTACTGGCGCTGGGCTACGCTTATGTCTCCAATTTAAAGGTTCGGCAATTAGCCAGACCTTACCTGGACGAATTTGCGCGCCAGACCAATATGTCGGTCGGGCTCACTTGCCGCGATCGTTTGCACATGATTTATGTCGAAAACAGGTTGCCTCCCGACGCGTCTTTACTGCGCATGGATATTGGCCTCAAGCTGCCGATGGCAACAACCTCTGCCGGGCGCGCGTACTACTGCGCCGCATCGGAGAAAGGGCGCAAGGTTATTGAAGACGCCATGGAAGTAAAGTACGGCCACGATTCTTGGCCGCAAAAAAAGGAAGGGTTAGATCGTGCCATGGAGGATTACAAAAAGTATGGCTTTTGCCTTTCCATCGGCGAGTGGGATCGCAATATTAACTCTGCGGGTGTGCCCGTTCACTTGCAGGATGGCACGACCATGGCACTGACCTGTGCCGCGCCTTCTTATTTGGTGCCTGCGGAAAGACTTCGAGACTCCATTGCTCACCAACTGGCCATGCTGGCAAGTGACATTGAGTCTTTGGGTGTTTAGGCTTGTCCTGAGCAGCCGCAACAGCCAGCTCCATTAGCATTTCATTGAAACCGCAGGATTTGTTCTGCGGTTTTTTTGTCTGATTTTAAATGGTGGTTGAAACCCAGAGAAAATGCGTATTAAATCGGAGGCGCGTTTCGCTTGTTAAAACTGAATTCCGTATAAAAAAATGGAGGGTGTATGTCTGAGGTCGTAATTTACAGTCGTGAAGGCAATATTGGCGTTATTACAGTGAACTATCCGCCGGTGAATGCCCTCAGCCATGCGGTGCGCACAGGCTTGATCGCCGCGCTGGAGCAAGGTCAGGAAGACTCCGAAGCCAAGGTGCTGTTGCTGGTGTGCGAAGGCCGAACTTTCATCGCAGGTGCGGACATCCGTGAGTTTGGCAAACCCATGCAGAGTCCGGGCCTTCCCGAGCTGGTCGAGACCTATGAAGACAGTGATAAGCCTCTTGTTGCGGCTATTCACGGCACCGCGCTTGGTGGTGGGCTGGAAATGGCTCTTGGTTGCCATTATCGGGTGGCACTGAACAGTGCAAAAATTGGCCTACCGGAGGTCAAACTTGGCCTGTTGCCGGGGGCCGGCGGTACTCAACGTCTGCCTCGCCTGATCGGCGCGCAGAAAGCGCTTGAAATAATCACGTCTGGTGAGTTTGTTGAAGCCAAAGACGCCCTGGCACTGGGTATTTTAGACGTCGTTGATGACGGTAAGGATGTTAAAACCGCAGGCCTTGCTTATGCGCAGCAGATTGCGGATGAGGGCAAACCTGTGCGTCGGGTTCGCGATCTAAAGGATAAGATAGCAGCCGATAAGGGCAACGATGTGTTTAACCAGTTCCGCGCCTTACTGCAAAAAAAGGCTCGTGGTCAGTTTTCGCCATTCAAGTGTGTAGACGCGATTGAAGCGGCGTTTGAGCTGCCGTTTGCTGAGGGCATGAAGCGTGAGCGCGAGCTGTTTACGGCATGCATGGACTCACCCCAGCGCGCCGGCCAGATCCATTCGTTCTTCGCCGAGCGCGAAGTGTCCAAGGTTAAAGGGCTGTCAAAAGACACGCCGGTTCGCGCTGTAAACAGTATCGGTATCATTGGCGCGGGTACCATGGGCGGTGGTATTGCCATGAACTTTGCCAACGTTGGTATTGCCGTCACCATTGTGGAAATGAAGCAGGAAGCTCTGGATAAAGGGCTGGGCATTATCCGCAAGAACTACGAGAACTCAGCGAAAAAAGGACGCATCACCTCGCAGCAAGTCGAAGACCGGATGGCGCTGATCACCGGTAGCCTGAGTTATGACGATTTCAACAGCGTGGATCTGGTGATCGAGGCCGTGTTTGAAAACATGGCGGTCAAAAAAGAGATCTTCGCGAAGCTGGACGCTGTTTGTAAGCCCGGCACTATTCTGGCGTCGAACACCTCTACTCTGGACATCGACGAAATTGCCTCGGCCACCCGTCGCCCGGAAGACGTTGTGGGTATGCATTTCTTCAGTCCGGCCAACGTGATGAAGCTGCTGGAGAACGTTCGCGGCAGTAAAACTTCTGATGAGGTGAAAGCCACGGTGATGGCGGTTGCCAAGAAAATAAAGAAAGTGGGTGTGCTGGTGGGTAACTGCCACGGTTTTGTTGGCAACCGTATGCTGCACCGGCGTGGTGCTGAAGCCATGACCCTGGTCAATGAAGGCGCTACACCGCAACAGGTAGACAAGGTGCTGACGGATCTGGGCTATCCCATGGGGCAGTTTGCGATGTCTGATCTGGCCGGTATCGACGTGGGTTATCGGATCCGCGAAGAGCGTCGCAACGCCGGTGAACAGGTAGCGTCTAGCTGGATGGATAAGCTTGCCGAGCAGAATCGCCTGGGTCAGAAAACCATGGCGGGTGTTTACAAGTATGAGGAGGGCAGCCGTCAGCCTGTTCCGGATCCGGAGGTGGAGCGAATCATCGAAGACTTCCGCAAGGAGCAGGGCATCCGCTCACGGGTGATCACGGACCAAGAAATTCTTGAACGCTGTATGTACGTGATGGTTAACGAGGCCGCCAAAATTCTGGAAGAGGGCATTGCTGATCGGGCCCTGGATATCGACGTGGTCTGGATTTGTGGCTACGGCTTTCCGGCCTACCGCGGTGGCCCGATGTTCTGGGCCGATCAGGTGGGTCTTGGTTCCATTCTGGCGGCGGTGGAGAAGTACCACAGTGACGTTGGCGGTGAACAGTGGAAGCCTGCGGCCCTGCTTAAGCAACTGGTTGCGGATAAAAAGAAATTCGGCGACGTGTAAAACAGCTTCAAGCATCAGTCGGCCCTGGGTGTGCTGAGCACCCGGCCGGCACGCGACTTTTTTATTTCGAGGCAATTTTATGTCAGACGCCGTTATTGTATCTACCGCACGGACCGGTCTTGGGAAATCTTACCGGGGCGCTTTGAACAACACTCACAGCGTTGATCTTGCCGGGCATGTGATCAGACACGCTGTTGCACGTGCGGGTATTGATCCCGCTATCGTTGAGGATGTGATTCTCGGTGCAAGCTTTCAAGAAGGCGCACAGGGCAGGAATATGGCTCGTTTGGCGGCTATTCGTGGCGGTTTGCCGGTAACGACTGCAGGATTGTCGATCAACCGTTTTTGCAGTTCTGGCCTTCAGGCTATCGCTATTGCGGCGCAGCGTGTGGTTTCGGAGAAGGTGCCGGCGATGGTGGCCGGCGGCGTGGAGTCTATTTCTCTGGTTCAGAACGATAAGTTCAACAGCTTTCACGCGACCAACGAATGGCTGATGAAGAATAAGCCTGAGCTGTACATGGCGATGATTGAAACGGCGGACATCGTCGCCCAGCGCTATAACGTCAGTCGCGAATCTCAGGACGAATACGCCCTGATCTCACAGCAGCGTACGGCCGCTGCGCAGGAAGCCGGCAAGTTTGACGATGAGATTGTGCCGTTCGACGCGACGATGCTGGTGAAAGACAAGGAAACCGGCGCCGTGAGTAAAAAAGACGCCACTCTCACGCGCGACGAGTGCAACCGCCCGAGTACGACGCTTGAAGGTCTGCAGAGTTTGAAAGCGGTGCGCGGTGAGGGTAATTTTGTCACGGCGGGCAATGCCAGCCAGTTGTCTGACGGTGCGTCTGTGTGCACGGTGATGAACAGCACCTACGCCGAGAAAAATAATATCGAGCCTATGGGTATTTTCCGTGGCTTTGCCGTCGCAGGGTGCGAACCGGACGAGATGGGTATTGGCCCGGTGTTTGCCATTCCGCGTCTGCTGGAACGTAACGGCCTGACCATGGACGACATCGACCTTTGGGAGCTGAACGAAGCCTTCGCGTCTCAGGTTGTGTACTGCCGTGATCGTTTAGGCATTCCGATGGAAAAGCTGAATGTTAACGGTGGCTCTATTTCTATCGGTCACCCTTACGGTGTCACCGGTTCTCGCCTTGCCGGCCACGCCTTGATTGAAGGCAAACGTCGCGGCGCCAAATACGTTGTGGTGACCATGTGCATTGGCGGGGGCCAGGGAGCTGCAGGCTTGTTTGAAGTCGTATAATTGATCAAGGGCGCTGCACTTGTTGGCCAAAACCAGGATAACAAAAAGGAAATATGTTATGAAGACCCGAATCACTGAGCTGTTTGGTATTCGCTACCCCATCATCCAGGGCGGTATGCACCATGTGGGTTATGCCGAGTTGGCCTCGGCTGTTTCCAATGCCGGTGGCCTGGGCATAATTACTGGATTGACGCAGCCTACGCCAGAAGATTTAGCGCGGGAGATTGCTCGCTGTCACCAGATGACGGATATGCCTTTTGGCGTAAACCTGACTTTTTTACCCTCATTTAGCGCTCCTCCTTATCTGGAGTATATCGACGCTATCATTCAAGGTGGTGTGACGGCCGTTGAAACAGCTGGGCGTAGCCCGGAACAGTACATGCCTCAGCTTAAGGCTGCCGGGATTAAGGTTATCCACAAGTGCACCTCTGTGCGGCATTCACTGAAAGCAGAAAGAATTGGCTGCGATGCCGTCAGCGTCGATGGTTTTGAATGCGGCGGACACCCTGGCGAAGACGACATACCGAACTTCATCTTGCTACCCCGTGCAGCCGACGAATTGACCATCCCGTTTGTCGCTTCTGGCGGCATGGCCGACGGGCGAAGCCTGGTAGCGGCGATGGCCCTGGGGGCCGAAGGCATGAATATGGGCACTCGCTTTCTGGCGACCAAAGAAGCCCCGGTTCACGATAACGTCAAGCGAGCGATTGTCGAAGCTGACGAGCTTCAAACCCGCCTGATTATGCGCAATCTGCGCAATACGGAAAGGGTTATGAACAATGCCGCCGTGCAGGAAATTGAGCGGATTGAAAAAGAAAAAGGCGAGTCTGAAACCATTGACGATGTGCGTCATTTGGTGACCGGAGTCAAAGGCCGTTTGGTTCTCCAGGAGGGCCGGATGGATGAGGCGGCCTGGAGCTGCGGTATGGTCGCCGGACTGATTCACGATGTTCCGAGCTGCGATGAGCTGATCCAGCGCATTATGTCCGAGACCGAGTTTATTGTGCGTGAGCGCCTGACCCAGTTTTTGAACGGCTAACGCCGCCAAGAATTCTTGACGCAGGCATCCTTGCGCAGGTAAAACCGCCGGTTTACCACCAAGCGCAGGGTATAAAGTACCGCGAAGCCGTGCATGGCTTACACTGGGGCGTCAGCCTGAATCTGCTGACCCAATAATTTGGGTGCAATGAAGGCGCCGCAAGCGGCGACCGCGCCGGTCCAGCCCGGTACCGGCCCATTTTGCGCAGGCGCAGCCGATAGTCCATGCACTCACGTTATAGGTGTTCAACCATGTCTGCATTTAACGCTGTTTTTCTTGATGTCACGTCTTTGAATCAGAACGACCTTGACCTCGAACCGTTGCACAACGCGTTCTCAAAACTAGACTGCTATGAGCACACATCTGCCGCTGAGATTATTCCGCGCCTGCAAGGCGCGCACGTGGCGATTGTGAATAAAGTGGTTCTCAGCGCCGATGTGTTGACGGCTTGCCCGGAGTTGAAGTTGATTTTGCTGTCGGCTACGGGTTTGAATAATGTGGATTTGCAAGCTGCAGAAGACGCCGGCGTTACGGTGTGTAATTGCCAGGGTTATGGCACCGCCACCGTTGCTCAGCACACCCTGATGCTGTTACTGGCGATGGCGACAAGCCTGCCGAATTATCAGAGCGCGGTTCGAGAGGGACGTTGGCAAACGTCCACCCATTTCTGTTTTCTGGACTTTCCGATTGTGGAGCTGGATGGAAAAACGTTGGGTGTTCTGGGCAGTGGTGAGATTGGCAGCGCGGTAGCGCGCTTGGGCGATGCTTTGGGTATGCGGGTGATTACCGCCAATCTACCGGGCCGTTCGCCCAAAGCAGGACGGGTAAGTGTGGACGAGCTGCTGCAGCGGGCCGATGCCATTACGCTGCATTGTCCGTTAAATGACAATACCCGCCACCTGATTGGTGAGGCAGAGTTGGCGAAAATGAAGCCCCACGCCTTCATCGTCAACACCGCCCGCGGTGGTTTGATTGACGAACAGGCCTTGGCTGCCGCGCTGCGCCGGGGCCACTTGGGTGGAGCGGCAACGGATGTGCTGGTTCAAGAACCCCCCGTGGATGGCAGTGTGTTACTGGCGCAGGATATTCCACGGCTGATAGTGACGCCCCACACCGCTTGGGGTAGCCAGGAGGCGCGGCAGCGGATCGTGGGTCAGATGGCAGAAAACGCGGCAGCGTTTCGTTCCGGGAAGCCTTTGCGGCGGGTGGCTTGAGGCTCTGACAACCACCGCATAGCCAAATGTTTACATCAGGTTAATCGTGTTTACGGCGACCTGATGTAGAGCTTTTCAGGCGCGAAAAAGTAGCGGGTACAACCCCGAGCCAGGCCGCCAGCTGATTGTCTGGCACCCGTTTTGTGAGCTCCGGGTACTCGTCTTGCATCAGCGCATAGCGTTCGATTGCGGGCATGGTGTGTTTTCGAAATTCGCGCATACTGGCTAATTCGGCCAGTTCTTCTGTCAGTGCCAGCGCAAATTTGGGCCATTGGCTCCCACCGTGACTTTGCACTTCCGAGCGAAACGCAGCGAAATCCGCCACCCACGCGGTGACCGGCACGCTGCTGCTCAGGCATAAAGTGTTGCGTACGGTGCGGCTGCGACCGAACACAGGCCAGACAATATCGCCTTCCGAAAAAAAGTGATGAATGGCCACTTTACCGTTTGCGGTTTCGCGAAACATGCGCATCACGCCATGCTGGATCAGGTAGACATTGGCCCAGGGGCGGTCGTGTTTTTCCATAGCCGCCTCAGCGTCTATTTTCCGCACATTGAACAACCGGGCCAGCCCACTCAAAAACAGACTTTCTGGCGCTGTTTTGTCATCACTCAGAGGTATACCAAAAACCCGGCTTAAGCTGTCAAGCAAAAGCATTTCAGGGGTCGTGTGCGGCAACTTAGCCATATCCGGATGTTGCTCCGACAACAGATGAGACGATGAGGACACATCAGGCCGAAAAAAAATGTTCATGGCGTTGCCTCCTCCTCATTGATGCTATTGCTTAAATAGCCTGATAGAAAATGAGTGCTCAAAACGGCTCTAATCATCAACATTGGGTGGTTCCATCTTGTTGCTACTCACCATGCCTTAAATACGTAAAAATCCGCTAATAGTTCAGCTCTGCGTTGCTTTTACGAGCTGTTTTGGGGGCACTAGCGGTGCTAGACTTGCCCGCTTTACGAATCGGGATAGAACTTCCATGGCAGCGGCGCTGGCGCTTTTCTTCAAACTGACACCGCTCTACGTCACAGTGGTGCTGGGCTGGCTGGCTGGGCGCTATTTACACGCCAGTGGCCATCATATTGCCGGCATCATGTTGTATATCGTAACGCCGTCCATCGTGTTCTCCGGCGTGATGGCGGCACCCCTGGCCTCCGAAATCATTTTGTTGCCGTTTCTGGTGTTCGGTTTTTGCAGCTTTCTGGGCATGACTCACCAGGCGTTGGCCCGACGCTGGATTGGTGACAGCAGCGCCGCGATCATGCCGTTGTGCGTGGGCAGCCCCAACGCCGGCTATTTTGGCGTGCCGGTGGCGCTGCTGTTATTCGGCGAGGAAGGGCTGGCAATCTATATTGTGTGCATGCTGGGTACATCGCTGTACGAAAGCTCGGTGGGTTTTTATCTGGCGGCCCGCGGCCGCTACAGCGTGTCCGACGCGCTCAAACGGGTGGCGCGGTTGCCGTCTGTGTATGCCTTTGCGCTGGCGGTAACGCTGAACCTGTCGGACATTGGAATTCCGCAGGTGTTCGAACCGCTGTTTGATAATTTGCGCGGCACCTACAGTATTCTGGGTATGATGATCATTGGCATGAGTATATCCAGTTTTCGCGGGCTGGCGGGCAATCTGCGTTTCACGGCCCTGGCTTTTTTCGGCAAGTTTGTATCTTGGCCGTTGTTGGCCAGTGCATTCTGGTGGCTGGATGCGACTCATGTGGGGGTTTATTCAGACGCCGTGCATAAAGCCATTTTCCTGATTTCTATTACCCCGATTGCGGCCAATACGGTGGTGATTGCCACCATGTTGGACACATCGGTAAAACAGGCTGCCGGCACCGTGCTGCTATCTACGGCAGTGGCACTGGTGACCATTCCGCTGATGGTGGCGCTGGCGTTTTAGGCGCCGCGTTTACGTTCCCGTAGGGCCGCCTCAAGATCGGCGCTCCCGTGCCAGCGCGCTGATGTCGTCACGAATTTGCGCCACGGTCAGGTCGGGCCTTAGCAACAGCCGCGCCCGGCCACGAGCATCAAACACGTACACACCGGCGCTGTGAGACACATTGTAGTTGTTGTTCTCATCCGGCTCGTCGTAACCGAAGGTGGTGCGATAGCGCTTTGCCAGCCGCCGTAGCTGGGGCTCGCTGCCGGTTACGCCGGCAATCCGGTCACCGTAGAAGTGAGTGTAAGCGGCAATCTGCTCAGGCGTGTCCCGGTGCGGGTCTACGCTGACAAACACAATAGTCACCCGTTCACGCTCGTTGTCGGGCAGTGTGCCTACGGCTCGGGATAGCCGTGCCAGGGTGGTGGGGCAAATGTCCGGGCAGCGGGTGAAGCCAAAAAACACCAAGCGCACCTGGCCCTCAGAGTCGCTGGCGTTTATCGCTTTGCCTTGGGTGTTTATAAGCTCGAACTCCAAAGGCGGCATTAACCTGCTGATATCTTTGCCGTGCCAGTTACGGTCGCTCTGATCACAGCCCACCAGCGCAAAGGCCGCGAGCAATAGCGCCATGAAACCGGCGATTTTTGTGTCTGAAACGAAAGTCGACATAACGGTGTGCTCCTCTCAGGTGTTCGTGTGTCTGGATGATTGGGCCAGCGCTGCGGTTTGTTTTGGGTAGCGGCCATCTTCGTGCATGGCCCGGCGCAAAATAATCAGAATACCCAGTACGCTCATCATCGCCGGCGGAATCCAGGTCAGCAAGCCGCCAAGCAACTGGTCAGTCTCTGGCGCCAGTGGCCAGGCGCGGCCGCACACCTCGTAAACGTCGTACACCATGCCCCGTGAAAACACGATCCAGGCGCCTAGCAGCATCTGCGGAACCGCCACCAACGCCAGCAGCAGCATCCGTTTGCCGTAGCCCAGAGCGCGGGTTATATGAGGAGAACGGGGATCGAATATCAGCCACCAGAACAGCAGGCCGTCTAACAGCATGCTCCAGTTCATTATCCAGTACAGCTGGCGGCTGAGCATGGCGTCGAAGTGGATGCCGGGCGACAGCCAGAAATAAACCAGGCCCACAAACAACACCGGCGCCACCACCGGATTTTGCAAAACGCGGTAACTCAGCCGCACGGGCGCCAGCCAGGGCCGTGCACTCTGAGGAATTTTACGGCTCCAGAAACGCATTATCGGCAAAGGATTGGACAACGCGATTAAAACCGGGCCGACGTGATGCAGAACCAGGTGCTGGCCCCGGTGAACAAAAAACATGTATTGGGAATAGTAATCGAAGGCGGTTTGCATCATCGCGTAACACATCACCACGCCCACCACGAAGGTGACAATACGCCCGGGGCCGGGGCGCTCGCTTGCTGGCATGCGTAGAAGCGCCACGCCGTAAAGCCCCATTGCCAGCGTGTAGCTGGCGATGGTCAAAGGCGAAAAATCGTAGGGCAGCAGGGCGTTGACGCCGTTCATAGGTGCTACTCGAAATTGCTCTGTTGCAAGCGCTGGCGCGGATTTTTTATTTTCTTTAGCAGAGTGTTGACCGCCGCTGCCTTTATTTCAAGTTCACAGCCTATCTAACTGGCGGGCATTCTCAATCCAGGCTGCGAAGTGCGAGCTTTCTATCAGCGGAGCGCCGTTGTTACTTCGGCGCCAGCGGGGCTTTTGGCCTCAGAAATATCGGTTCGAGCATGGCGCACAACGCTGACGCCGGCCGATATCGCCAGGGTGCCCATAATGGCGGCAACGCTTAGGTCCGGCCAGGCGCTTCCCGTTCCGAAAACACCCAGCGCGGCTGCCATTACGGCCAGATTGCCGATGGCGTCATTTCGGCTGCACAGCCAGACCGAGCGCATATCAGAGTCGCCGTCTCGAAACCGAAATAGCACAAAGGCAACGCTCAGATTGGCAATCAAAGCCAGCAGACCAATGGTACCCATGGTAAAGGGTTCGGGAGTAATGCCTTGCTCCATCACCCAAAGCGTACGGGCCCACACCACAATGCCGAACAGCGCCATGGTAATGCCTTTCACCATGGCCGCGCGCCCGCGCCAGAGCATGCCGAGAGACAGAACAGAAAGCGACAGGATGTAGTTGGCGCTATCGCCAAAGAAATCGATGGCGTCCGCCATCAAAGAAACCGAGCCCGACTGCAAACTGGCAGCACCCTCCACAAAAAACATGGCCAGATTAACCCAAAGGGCAATCCAAAGTGCGCGCCGAAAACCCGGGGCCGGGGATCTTAGTACGGGACCGGAGCAACCGCAGGCCATACCCACCTCCTTTCATTAAGTAGGTGGGTATTAAAAACCCTGTAGCTGCTACAGGGTCAATGTCTGGCAAGCTGTTTTCGCAATGTTTTCGTGGCTACTCGGTTTAGCCGTCACATGGTTTAACAGTCACATGGCTTAGTAGCCACCCGGTTTATGAGTTCCGGGCACATGGTTGCGCCGGTCTGTGTCTCTGCCCGACAGGTCGCCCAGCTCTGAACTCAGCCCCCCCATAATGCCGCACTGCTCAACGGTGCCTGTTTTTGAGCAGGCCTGTTGCAACTGTTGCAGGGCCGTTTCAAGATTCGCAAGCTCGTTCAACCGGTCGCGCACGTGGCTCAAATGTCGAGCCAGAAGGGCGTCCACTTCATGGCAGTCTGCTTCGGGATTTTCGGACAGCCGAATGAGCTCGCGGATTTCGTCCTGAGTCATATCAAGGTTACGGCAGCGCTTGATGAACAAAAGACGGTTCAAATGTGCGTTACGATAAACACGGTAACCGCTGGCGTCCCGATTTGGCTTTAGCAGCAAACCGATTTTTTCATAGTAGCGAATCGTTTCCACGGGAATCGATGCGTGACCGCATACCTCACCAATTTTCATCGCATCGGGTGTCCTGATGGTTGGTTTTGCCCGGGAGTTTTACAGGCTGTTCAGGTTGTCCAGCAAATAGTTGGCGCGTTTCAACAGCGCTTCGCGGCGCTCCGGTTTTTGCTTTTCCCAGTTGCGATACATCATAGTCATGCGCGGATTTTTAGCGAACTGGTCGCGGTGGCGGTCGATAAAGTGCCAATACAAAGAGTTGAACGGGCAGGCGTCGTCTTCGGTGGCTTTGGCCACTTTGTAGTGGCAATTGCTGCAATGGTCAGATTGGCGCTGGATGTACTTGCCGCTGGCGGCGTAGGGTTTCGAACCCAGATAGCCTCCATCAGCGTGCATCACCATGCCCCGCACGTTGGGCAGCGACACCCAGTCGTAGGCGTCTACATACACCGCCAGATACCAGTCGCAAATTTCATCCGGCGTAATGCCGGCCAGCAGGGCGAAATTGCCGGTCACCATCAAGCGTTGAATGTGGTGGGCGTAGCCATTACGGCGAGTGGCATCGACGGCTTTTTGCATGCAGCGCATGCGGGTGTCGCCGGTCCAGTAGAATTCGGGCAGGGCGCGGTCATTGCCGAGCTGATTGTTACGGGCGTACTCGGGCATGTGCAGCCAGTAAATACCGCGCACAAACTCGCGCCAGCCGAGAATCTGACGAATAAACCCCTCCACCGCGTTGATGGGCGCACGCCCAGCGTACCAGGCTTGCGCGGCGCGTTCGCACACGGCAAGGGGGTCGAGCAAACCGCAGTTTATGTAAGGCGACAAAATGGCGTGAAAGAGCCAGTCTTCGTGGTCAGATATCGCGTCCTGGTAGTCACCGAAGCACGGCAAGGCGCAGTCAATGAAGTGTTCCAGAGCGCGCTCGGCGTCGGCGGCCGTTACCGCAAAATGGAAGTCGTCGCTGCTGCCAAAATGGTCGCCGAGGTGCTCTTCAACCATGTTGATGACTTCTTGGGTGACGGCATCCGGCTCAACCCGAAACGGCGTGGGCGCCGGCGGTTTGCCCGTCCATTTGCGGCGATTTTCAGCGTCGTAGTTCCACTCGCCGCCTTCGGGCTTTTGCTCCGGGGTCATCAGTAGCCCGGTTTTGCGCCGCATTTCCCGGTAGAAATACTCCATGCGCAGCTGTTTGCGGCCTTCGGCCCAGTTGGCAAATTCTTGTTTAGTCGCAATAAAGCGGGTGTCCGGGCGAATTTCTGTCATTACGCCCAGAGTCTTGTGCCATTGGCTGATAATGTCGTGCAGCCGCCATTCGCCGCACTCGGTGGTAATAATGCGCTCGGGTTGGTGGGCGTTTATGTGCTCGGCCATCACCTGTTCCAGGCTTTGCGCAGCGTTATCGGGATGATAGCGCTGGTAATGCACGCTGTAGCCGTCGGCTTCCAGCTGGCTGGCAAAATGGCGCATGGCGCTGTACAGCAGTATCAGTTTTTTCTTGTGGTGATCGGTGTAGTTAGCCTCGCTGTGAACTTCCGCCATAACGATGCGGTCGGTATCGCGATCGGCGCCTTTCAAAGCGCTCAGGCCTGGCGTTAGCTGGTCTGCGAGAATCAAAATCAGGTTAGCCATAGTGCTTTATCCAGACAGTGTGTGTTCCAAAAGGGGCAGGCAGCATGCTCAACAACCGCAACTCCGTCTTTTGATGCCCTTATTCTGCCCGAGTTTATCTGGGATGACGCGCTGATTCGCCGCTGCGATTTGAGCGGTCCACGCGATCTTTCTTACCCTACGGCGGTGGAATTCAATCAGACGTATCCGATGAGCGATTGCGCCAATCGGTGGTTTTCGCGAATCATCTGATGTCTGTAGCAGAGAACCCCACACCGGCCGGCACTGTGTTTACCCAGCTCAGCCTTGGCGTTTAGCCGCCGGTCATATTCATAAAGCGCAACACCTGCACCTCACCGTTGATGGAAAAGTGGTGTTTTTCCGGTTTCAGATCCATCGCCTGGGCAATGGCATCTTGCAGGCGTTGGTCAGAAATGGGGTTGGCGCGCAGCACTCGCCGCAGGTCCACAGAGTGTTCGTTGCCCAGACACAGCAAAAGGCGGCCTTCAACCGTAACCCTTACCCGGTTGCAGGTGGAGCAGAAGTTGTGGGAGTGGGGAGAAATAAAACCGACCTGAATCGGGCTGTCTGCCATACGGTAATAGCGCGCCGGACCACCGGAATCTGCAGCAGCAGGCACCAAGTCGTGATGGCGGGTAATGATCTCGCGCACTTCGTCGCTGGTGCAAAGGGCTTCGCCGCGATCGTGTTCGGAAATCTCGCCCAGGGGCATTTCTTCAATAAAGGTGATGTCCACCTGTTTGCGGCGGGCGTACTCAACCAGTTCGGGCACATCCTGATCGTTACGGCCTTTCATCACCACCGTGTTCAGCTTAATACCACGGAAACCGGCCTCGCAGGCGGCGTCTATGCCATCAAGCACCTGCGACAGCTTGCCGGTACGTGTGATGCTTCGAAATTTTTCGGCGTCTAGCGAATCCAGGCTGATGTTCAGGCGATGAAGCCCTGCTTTGCGCAGTGGCTCTGCCATAGAAGACAGTTGGTTGCCGTTGGTGGTCATGGCAAAATCACGCAGACCATAACCGCCGATTTCTTTCACCAGATCAACGATGCCTTTTCGCACCAGCGGTTCACCGCCGGTCAAACGGACTTTTTCAGTGCCCAGGTGGACAAAATTACGCGCCAACCTGGCGATTTCTTCGAGGGTGAGCACTTGTTGGCGGGGCAGGAAGGTCATGTCCTCCGCCATACAATAAACACAACGAAAGTCGCAGCGGTCGGTTACCGATAAACGTACATAATTAATGGTGCGCCCGAAACGATCCGTCAACTTATTGTTGGACATTGGCACAGTCTCCTTAGCAGGCAGTTCGAATTTTTATAAGTTATGACCCAGAGTATCGCAGACCACAGCGTGAAATCCGATACCCCAGGCTGGGCACGTGTGCCTGATTTGCGAGTGCACGTTACTTAGGTCATTCGCAGGTCAGCCAGCGTCGTTTTTCACAGCTGGCTTCTTTTTTACAGCTGTTTTAGGCCTGCGCGGGCTGGGTTTCTTTTTTGGCGGTAGCACCAGGGCTCTGAGTTCTTCCAGTGCCTCACCGGTATACACCGCCAGATTTTGCATGCTGGGTAAGGTGTCGCGGCAACCGGTAAAGCCAAAGTTCAAAGATCCGGCATAGCTCAGGCAAGTAATGTTCAGAGCTCCACCGTGAGTGATCAACGACACCGGGTACATGGCTTCCAGTTTAGCGCCTTCGTAATACAAATCTTCAGTGGGCCCTGGCACGTTGGAAATGGTGACGTTAAATACCGGTCGCATGCGCCCACCCAAGCCAGACACCAGCTGTAATATGTAGGGCGACATCAGCATCATGGTGTATTGGGTCAGCGCTTTCTTGGGCAACTTTTGCAGGTGCTCTTTGGCTTTGGACGAGGATTCTTTGATGCACTCCAAGCGCGTTAGCGGATCAGGTTCGTTGGTGGCCAGGGCGGCAATCATGAAGCTGATCTGGGTTCCGGTGCCTTCGTCACCCGCCGGGCGTATGTTGACCGGTATGCCCGCTGTTAATGACATTTCGGGCAAATTGTCCTGTTCCAGCAAAAAACGCCGCAACGCAGTGCCGCACAGATACAGCACAACGTCGTTCATTGAGCTGCCCGAGGCGCGGGCTATGGCTTTCATGTCTTCCAGCTGATATTGCTGGGTGGCGAAGCGGCGCTGACCGGTAACCCGATGATTGATCTTGGAAACCGGGCCGGCGAAGGGGGCGGTCAGGCCGTCTTTCGGATGGCGTGCCGAGCGAATCAGGCGATTGCTGGCCTGCCACAGCCGTGGCGCTAAGCCCAACTGCAGTTTGAGAGCGTCCATAGCTTGGGACACAGCACCTGGCACACTGGCTTCGCTGTCGGTCTTCTTGCCGCGCCGGCTTTCCGGACGCACTGACCAAGGTGGCAGCATGTCGCGCTCGTCGGGGGATTTGCTCAGTACCCTTTGCATCAGGCGCACACCACTGATGCCGTCAATCATGCAGTGATGCATCTTCGTGTACAGGGCAAACCGGTTGTGTTCCAGACCTTCGATCATGTGGCATTCCCACAGCGGCCGCGACAGATCCAGCGGGTTGGAATGCAGGCGCGATACCAGTACCCCCAGCTCGCGTTCACCGCCGGGCTTTGGCAGAGCTGAGTGGCGCACGTGATAATCCAGGTCAATATCTTTGTCGTAATTCCAGGCGGGCGCCAAAACGCGGCCTAACAAGCTTGGCCATACCAGCTTGCAGCACCAAGGGAGCTCAATACTACCGGCTTGCTTCATACTTCTGACCAAGTCGCCGGTGAAGGTAGAAGGGGCGTTGTCGGGCAGGCTGAAAATTTGTAGGTTGCCCACGTGCATGGGTGTGTCGTCAGACTCGACCGCTAGCCAAGAGGCGTCCAATGTTGCCAGGCGTTTCATTCCGTGTTCACCCCTACTGTATCTGGAACATGAAAAAGAGCAGCAAGCCCTGATCCTTCAGTGTATGAGGTACTGTCACGATAAACGAATGCTGACACAAGAAAATTCGGCAGAAAGGGCAAGACTGCCACCAGCGCCAAAGCGCTGGCGGCGATGCAACGACCCGCTGCTGGCAATCCGGCCCACGCGTTGAAAATATCTGTGGCCGTGTTGATCGCCTTAGCGGGCGGCTGCCCAACACCTGCAAGTATCCATGAACGCTCAGGATTTGCAGTAAAGTGTCGGTAATTTTTTGAAAATTCCGTTACATACTTGGCGTTGCCGAAGGACACCGATACTGCGTCACCACCTTTAGGTCACTGACGCTTTGCAGATGCACGTCGAAGCCCCACAGCCGGTGTATGTGGCGCAGCACTTCTTCGCTATCGTCTGCTAACGGCCGACGTTCATTCACGATGTGGCGCAGGGTCAACGAGCGGTCGCCACGCAAATCCACATTCCACACCTGAATATCCGGCTCGCGACTGCTCAGGTTGTATTGCCGGGCCAACTTTTCGCGCAGTGTGCGGTACCCGATTTCATCGTGAATGGCGGTCACCAGGTAGGCGTCTTCTTCATCGTCGTTTTCAATGGCAAACAGTTTTAAATCGCGCATCACTTTGGGCGACAGAAACTGCTGGATGAAACTTTCGTCTTTGAAGTTTTTCATGGCGAAATGCAGGGTTTTCTGCCAGTCGGAGCCGGCAATGTCTGGAAACCATTCGCGATCTTCGTCTGTAGGCTGCTCACACAGTCGGCGTAAGTCGGTGAAAATCGCAAACCCCAAGGTGTAAGGGTTTATGCCCGAATAATAACGGCTGTTGAACGGCGGTTGGTAAACCACCGCAGTATGACTGGCCAACAGTTCCAGCATGAACCCGTCGGTTACCAGCCCTTTGTCGTACAGCGCGTGAATCAGGGTGTAGTGCCAAAAAGTTGCCCAGCCTTCATTCATCACCTGGGTTTGCCGCTGTGGATAAAAATACTGACCCAGTTTGCGCACGATGCGAATAATTTCTCGCTGCCAGGTTTCCAGTAAAGGCGCGTTCTTTTCAATGAAATACAGAATGTTTTCCTGGGCCTCCTCCGGGAAACGCTTTTTAGTACTTTCGGGGTCGGTGTCATCGGTGGGCAAGGGAACGGTGCGCCACAAATCGTTGATGCGGCGCTGCTGGTATTCTTCGCGTTCGGTCTGGCGCAGCTTTTCCTCGCCGGCAGAAACGGGCGATGGCCGCTTGTAGCGATCCACTCCATAGTTCATCAGCGCGTGGCAGGAATCCAGCATTTCCTCTACCGCGCCTACACCGTAGCGCTCCTCACATTCAGCGATGTAATGGCGGGCAAACACCAGGTAATCAATAATCGCGCTGGCGTCGGTCCAGGTACGAAACAGGTAGTTGCCCTTAAAGAAAGAATTGTGGCCATAGCAAGCGTGGGCAATCACCAGCGCTTGCATGGGCAGAGTGTTCTCTTCCATCAGATAGGCGATACACGGGTCTGAGTTGATGACGATTTCGTAGGCCAGCCCCATTTGCCCGCGCTGGTAACCTTTCGATGTGTTGAGGAACTGCTTGCCGAACGACCAGTGGTTGTATCCTACCGGCATGCCCACGGAGCTGTAAGCGTCCATCATCTGTTCGGCGCTGATCACCTCTACCTGATTAGGGTAGGTGTCCAGACCGAACTCAGCTGCACATTTTGCGATTTCTTCGTCGTAGCGCTGGATCAGGTCAAAGGTCCATTCTGACTCGGTCGAAATTGGCTTTCGCGCTTTCACAGCCTTAGGCGGCTCGGGCGGGCTGTCAACGCGCAGTGCGCGATCGTTGTGTTGATTCATGCGGCTTTCCTCTCGAACAGCCGGCGGAAGACCGGGTAAATGTCGCTGGCATCGGCAATCTGCTGCATCGCGAATGCGTGCGGAAAGCGCGCCAGAATTTTCTCGTATTCGTACCAGAGCATCTGATGGTTCTGGGGTGTAATTTCTATGTAGGCGTAATATTGCACCAGCGGAAGCAACTGGTCTGCTAACAGTTTGCTGCACACTGGGGAGTCGTCATTCCAGTTGTCGCCGTCAGACGCTTGGGCCGTGTAAATGTTCCACTCAGCCGGTGAGTAGCGACTTTCGATGATTTTCTGCATCAGTTTCAGCGCGCTGGACACGATGGTTCCGCCGGTTTCCCGCGAATAGAAAAACTCTTCTTCGTTCACTTCTTTGGCGCTGGTGTGATGGCGAATGAACACCACGTCGATTTTTTTGTAGTTCTTCTGTAAGAACAGGTACAGCAAAATAAAGAAGCGTTTAGCGATGTCTTTGTGGGTTTGCGTCATAGAGCCTGACACATCCATCAAACAGAACATCACCGCGCTGGTGGCCGGTTGCGGTTGCTTCAGATGCTGGCGGTAGCGCAAGTCGATTTCGTCAATAAACGGAATGCGCTTCACGTTGGCTTTCAACCGTGCGATTTCTTCTTCCAGAACCTGAGTCTGGTCGGCGTGGCTGAACGCAGCGTCCAGATCATCCGGCGCTATTTTCAGTGCGGCGAGCTGCTCTTCCAGTTCGCGGATTTTATGTCGGCGGGCTCCACCTAAGCCCAGGCGACGAGCGTGGGATCCGCGTAAAGAACGAATAACATCGAGCTTGGCCGGCACCCCTTGGGTGCTGAAGCCAGAACGCACGTATTTGAACGACTCGGTGTCTTTCAGGCGTTTGCGCACCAGATTGGGCAGCGCCAAATCGTCAAACAGGAAGTTCAGGAACTCTTCCTGAGTAATCTGAAAGGCGAAGTCATCCATTCCCTCACCGTCTTTGCTGGCTTGGCCATTGCCTTGCCCTTGTCCGCCACCGTCGGCCGGTTTGGGAAGAGTGTCGCCTGCCAGAAACTCTTGGTTGCCGGGGTGCACCACTTCCTGACGCCCGCCCTGGCCGTGGTGAAAAATCGGTTCCTGAATGTCGCGATTGGGAATGCTCACGCTTTCCCCATGCTCCACATCGGTAATGGAGCGCTTTTTCACCGCTTCAGCCACGGCCTTCTTTATGTGATGGCGATAACGGCGCAGGAATCGTTCCCGGTTCACTGCGCTTTTGTTTTTACCGTTCAGACGTCGGTCAATAATGTGGGTGCTTCCCATAAAGCTACTCTCTATGCAAGTACGGCTATGCAGTGTGCAGTGCTCGGTACAATGCTTCGTACAGAGCACCCGTTACCGGTCAATGGGATTTGCGAACCCGCAGGTACCACTCGGCCAGCAAGCGCACCTGTTTCTCGGTGTAACCACGGTCTATCATCCGGTCAACGAACTGCTTGTGCTTTTTCTGATCTTCGTTATTGGCTTTGGGATTGAACGAAATCACCGGCAGCAAGTCTTCGGTGTTTGAGAACATTTTCTTCTCGATCACACTGCGCAGTTTTTCATAGCTCAGCCAAGAAGGGTTGTCGCCCTGGTTATTGGCGCGAGCACGCAATACAAAATTGACGACCTCGTTGCGGAAATCTTTGGGGTTGCTGATGCCCGCCGGCTTCTCGATTTTCTCCAGTTCTTCGTTAATAGAGACTCTGTCCAGAATTTCCCCGGTGTCCGGGTCGCGAAATTCCTGGTCTTGAATCCATAGGTCGGCATAGGTGACGTAGCGATCGAACAGGTTCTGGCCGTATTCGCTGTAGCTTTCCAGATACGCAGTCTGAATTTCTTTACCAATAAACTGTACGTAGTGGGGGCCCAGGAATTCTTTGATGTAGCGCAGATAGCGCTCTTGAATGTCGGGCTGGAATTGTTCCTGTTCAATCTGCTTTTCAATCACATACAGCAGGTGCACCGGGTTGGCGGCCACTTCGTTGGTGTCGAAGTTGAACACTTTCGACAGAATCTTGAAGGCGAAACGAGTGGACAGGCCATCCATGCCTTCATTTACACCGGCGGCATCGCGGTATTCCTGAATTGATTTGGCCTTGGGGTCGGTGTCTTTGATGTTCTGGCCGTCGTAGACCCGCATTTTCGAGAAAACACTGGAATTGTCCGGGTCTTTTATGCGCGACAACACAGAGAACTGGGCCAGCATGTCCAGGGTGTCCGGCGCGCAGGGCGCACCCGCCAGGGAACTGTGTTCCAGCAGCTTGCGGTAGATTTCGACTTCTTCGGTTACCCGCACGCAATAGGGCACTTTCACAATGTACACACGGTCCAGAAAGGCTTCGTTGTGTTTGTTGTTGCGAAAAGTTTGCCATTCGGATTCGTTAGAGTGAGCCAGAATAACGCCATCAAAGGGCACGGAACCCATGCCTTCGGTGGTGTTGTAGTTGCCTTCTTGGGTGGCGGTCAGCAGGGGGTGCAGAACTTTGATGGGCGCCTTGAACATTTCCACAAACTCAAGCAGGCCCTGGTTGGCTTTGCACAGGCCACCACTGAAACTGTATGCGTCGGGGTCATCCTGGGAATAGTCTTCCAGCATGCGGATGTTCACTTTTCCCACCAGGGCGGAAATGTCCTGGTTGTTGTCGTCGCCCGGTTCGGTTTTGGATACGCCTACCTGGTCCAGAATGGACGGATACCGCTTTACTACTCGGAACTGGCTGACGTGGCCGCCAAACTCGTGCAGGCGCTTCACGGCCCAAGGCGACATGATGCTTTTCAGATAACGCGGAGGGATGCCGTATTCTTCGTGCAGAATTTCGGTGTCTTCGGCGGGGTCAAACAAACCCAGCGGTGACTCGTTAACCGGCGAGCCCTTGATGGCGTAAAATGGCACCTTTTGCACCAAGGATTTGAGCTTTTCCGCCAGCGACGACTTACCACCGCCTACTGGACCCAGCAGGTATAAAATCTGTTTCTTTTCCTCTAGCCCCTGGGCGGCGTGGCGGAAGAAAGACACGATGTTTTCCACCGCTTCTTCCATTCCGTAGAATTCGGAAAACTCCGGGTAACGTTTGATGATTTTGTTGGAAAATATGCGTGACAATCGGGTATCACGTGAGGTGTCTATCAGTTCGGGTTCGCCAATAGCCAAAAGTAGGCGCTCGGAAGAGCTCGCATAAGCCCCGGGGTCGTTTTTGCAGATCTCCAAGTATTCCTCTAGAGAAAACTCTTCTTCTTGAGTCCTTTCATAACGGTTCTTGTACTGTTGCAGAATGCTCATGAATGCCCCTCGCTTACAATGGTTTAACCGTTCGTAACGTGTATTCCTCATCAGTGTATTGTCTCCGCACGCCTGGGCGGAACTGCTCGCAGCTGGGCGCACGTGTTGTAATTACTTATAGGGTTATTTTTTGTTTTTGGCCTACTTATCGGAAGCTTAGTTTAACTTTTCCGGTTTGGACAGTGGCTTAGCGGCAGCTGTTCCGTGGCCAAAACAATAAATTCGCCCAATCAGCGTTTGTACAGCTGGAACACACTTTCCGTGGCGCCACTCAGGCCTTTGCGCTTGGCGAAAGGGTCGTCTTTTGCCATGTTCTCTTGGCGCAGGCGCTCAACGGTAAAGTCATCGCTGAACAGTTCGTACACCTCGTGGTCAGTGACGTTGAACGGCGGCCCGGTCATTTCACCGCCGTTGTAATCCAGGGTAATCAGCAGCATGCCACAGCTCTCAGGCAAGATAGCGCTCAGGTGGCTGGCATAGCGCTGGCGCATGGACGGTGGTAGGGCAATCAGTGCGGCGCGGTCGTACACCCAACGTACGTTGCTTACGTTTGCAGGAGACAGCTGGTAAAAGTCACCGCACCACAATTCGAGGGTGTCGTCATGGCGGAAACGGGTAAACGGCGAACCGGGTGTCACCATTGCTTTTTCGCCGGCTTCTTCAAAAAAATCTTTGCAGGCAATGCGGCTAAGTTCCACGCCCAGAACGGGATGGCCGCGATCATGAAGCCACCAGAGATCGTGGGATTTACCGCACAGCGGTACCAGAACCTGGTCTTTTTCTGGCCCTGTCAGGTTTGGCCAGTGCTCGTGCAAATAATGGTTGACCGACTTTTGGTGGAACCCGGTCTCTTTACGTTCCCAGCGGGCATGCCAGAATTCATGATCCATGATGTCGCCTTTTTTTAGCTGCAAGACAATATTGGCAACGCATTAATGCGCCACGTCAGTACTTTTAGCATAAGCGTAATCGACCTGCTAACCGCCGTTGTAATGATAAAAAATCCGCCTGGGTTACAGGTAAAATATAAGGGTTTTTTGCTCAAAATGTAAAACATTGCAATAAAAAGAGCTTGCGCTCTATCAAGGTGTTGGTTTTCGAGCTAGGTTAAACCCCGGTAAGATTTTGACGACAGTCAAGATGGGCAGGCTGCCCGTCGTAAACTCAGGGAGCTTTAGAGTGACAGTAACTTATCGTTTTACGATGGTGTTTCTAGTTGCCGTTATGGCAACCGGATGTTCCTCGTTCAAGCATAAACAACAGATGAATTCGTTTAACGACGCCTACACCACGGGCGACCTTGACCGTGCTTTGCTGGCCGTGAGTTTCAAAACAGCGGAAGGCACAGCGGTAGACTCCGAAGCCCATTTGCTGGATTTGCTGCACCAGGGCGAGTTACACCGTATGGCTGGCCGCTATCAGGAAGCCGCGGATACTTATGACCTGGCCGAAGAAGGCATGAAGTACCTGGACACCGAAAGCCTGGTGGAACAGTCCGCAGAAGGTTTTATGGCGGTGATGGTGAATGATTCCGAGCGCGACTATGAGGCGCTGATGTCAGAGGCTATTTTGGTCAACACCTACAAAGCGCTTTCGTTTCTGGCAGTGGCCAATAATGAATACGCTCGCATAGAGTTTAAACGGGCAGATGATCGTACTCGGCGCGCCGTGGAGTTCTTTGGCAAAGAGATTGCCGAGCAACGCAAGGCACTGGAAGAAGAAGCGCAGAACCAGCAAAGCAGTGCAGCGCTGGTCAGCGACAGTCTCCGTAGCAACCAGCTGCAAGCCGTTGTGGAACAGAACTACGGCGCGGCGGAACAGTGGTCGGTATTGTCTGAGTTCATGGTGCCAGCCAGCACTTACATGAACGGCCTGTATTTTTTGGCCAACGCGAGCAGTAGCAGCGACTTCGAACAGGCTGCAAGCTCACTCAAGCGTGTTGCTGCGATGAAAAACGACAGCCTTGTGCTGCAAAAAGACGCTGAGCTGGCCACGGCTTTGGCCAGCGGAGAGCAGTCGGTTACCGAGCTTGCCCCACAGATTTGGGTCGTGTACGAAAATGGTCTTGGCCCGGTGTTGGAAGAAACTCGCTTTGACGTTCCTTTGCTGCTGCTTCACGGCAACCAGCAGGCACCGGCGTATTTCGGCATTGCTCTACCACAATACAGTGATCGGACGTTTATTCCCGGTGGTTTGAGCGTTTCCAGCAGCACAGGCGAAAAAGTTGAAACTGAGCGTATCTCTGATATGGGCTCGGTGATTCGCACTGAAATGAAAGCGCGCTTCCCCGGTGTTTTGGCGCGAGCCGTTTCCTCGGCGATCATTAAGGCCATCATCCAGAATGAAGCGTCTGAAAATTTTGGCGTGTGGGGGCAACTTGGTGCCGCCGCCTTGACCATAGCGACCACCCAGGCCGATTTGCGTGGCTGGCAGGCTCTGCCCAACCACTGGCAAGCGGCGCGGATAGATCGCCCGGAAAACGGCCAACTGGTTTTAAGCGACGCGGCGGGTAACGCCTTAGGCACGCTTGCGATTCCCCAGCAGCCGTTTACTCTGGTTTACGTTAAGTGGCCTACAGTGACGAGCTCTGCCAGCGTTGTTGTACTGGATCTGCAAGGCAGCAACCCAGCGCTTGCCGAGCAATTGCCAAAACCGGATCGGCTGACGGCGGCGCCATAAACGTATTGGGGAACTTTCACAATGAACATGAAAAGACTGATTGTCGCTTTTGGTTGTGCGTTGCTGCTGACTGGTTGTGCCAGCCAGCAGCCTGCAAACAACGCTGCGTTTATTGATCGTCCGCAACTTCAGATAGATCCTGAAGTGAATTACTTTGCCGCTGTGTCCGAGATGTTGGAGGAGCGTGTTAGCCAGCCAGATGGCAGCAGCCTGCTGAAAATCCAGTACGCGGTAGAGGCTCGTTCCGACGCAGACCTGGCCTGGAAAATTACCTGGTTTGACAACAACGGTATGCAGGTTAAAGGCGTTGGCGAAGGTTATCGCAAAGCCTCCCTGCTAACCGGCCAAACCCGTTACTTTACCGCAGTGGCGCCCCATGCCCGGGTGACCGATTACCAACTTCATCTTCGTGAACCTAAGCAATAAGGATTCTGCAATGTTCAAACTCAGTCTCGTTCGCTTCGTTGTTATCTCCACCGGCCTGCTGATTCTTGCCGGTTGTGCGGCGCCTACCCGTTATATTGACCCAGCCGCCGACGACGGCGCCGTGGCTATGGGCATGGATTACCGGGATTTTGAAAAAGCCGCGACCGAAGCAGTAGACAGCATGCTGGAAAGTGGCGCAGTCACCAACCCTAACGGCGGTCGCTACATTATGGTGGTCAGCCGTATCAGCAACGACACCATGCAGCGGATTGACACCGATCAGCTGACCAAGAAAATCCGCGTAGCCTTATTGCGCTCCGGCAAGGTGGTGACCACGACTGCCGTGGGCCTGAACGGCGCAGAAGACGAAATGAGCATGCGTGCTCGTGAGCTGCGCAACTCTGAAGAGTTTGACCAGTCCGGTGTGCAGAGAAAAGGCACTCTTCAGGCGCCGGACCTGAGCCTGTCTGGCAAAATTTTGCAACGTAACTTAACCGTTGGCAAAGAGCAGCAAGTGGAATATTACGTTCAGCTGTCGTTGACTGACCTGGCGAGTGGCCTGGCGTTCTGGGAAGGAGAAACCCCCATTATCAAGCGTGGCTCTAACAAGTCCGTTTCTTGGTAAATCATCAAAGGATTGAGAGAATGATTGTTTGTAGAACCTTATTGCCGTTGACGATAGCCGGTGCGCTGTTGATCAGTCCGTTGTTTGTGACCAACGCCTTGGCACAGGAAGTCACTGCCGCCGAAGGCGCAGTGGCCAAGCAAGTGCAAGCAGCGGAAAAAGACGCTCGCAAGACGCCGCCGTCGCCTTTTATGTCGGTGACCGAAGTCGATTCCGGCACGGCTAAAATTGACGAGTTTTTGGAAGCACGCGGCTGGATCCGTGGGCAATCAGAACGCAATCCGGGTGGTGGTACGCTGGTTGTAACCAGTCAGGCGATCAACTCCGACCCCAGCAGCATTGCGTTCAGCGATGCGCGCGTACTGGCAACCGAGGAAGCCTTTTTGCAGGCCATGGGCGAGCTTGTTTCGCAGGACGCGGTAACGGTAGGTGTGTCTATGGCCGACCGTTTTTTGAAAGACGATTTGCCAGAAGATGTAAAAGACACCACCAGCCTGCATGCTTTGGGTCAAGCAGTAGCAGGGCGCGCTGCTGAGTTAACCGTGCAGAGCTTGAATGCGTTGCTGGAGCAGCTTGGCTCAGATGCGTCTGATTTGCCTGAGATGACCGTTGCCGAGCGTAAAAATTTAATTTACGACGAGTTTGTAACGAACACCACTTGGCGCGCCATGGGCCAGTTGTCTGGCGTGGGTGTTTTTGGTGTTATTGAGGAAGTGGGCGGCGACGGCCCGGTGAACAACGGCCGGGTCAGCGTTGTTGTGGTAAAAGCAGATAAGTTCAGCGAGTTTGGCCGTCAGCTGCGCACCGGTGACGTGGCACCGGGGCAAGCTATTCCGATGGACGATATTCAGGCACGCCTGAAATCACAAATCGAGAAAGGTGTGCCCATGTTGGGCTACTTTGGCGCGCAACCTATTGTAGATGGTGAAGGCCGTTACGGCCTGTTGTCGTTTGGTATGTCGGGCCCGCAGTTGGTTCGCGGCACCATGGACGAATTTGAAATTACCGCCGAGCTGGAAGCCGCGCGGGAAACCGCCAAGCTGATGGCCGACGGTTGGCTGGTGCAGTTTGCATCGATGACCGTGCAGGGCGAAAAAGCCTCCACCAAGCGTAAGCTTAACCAGAAAGTGCGAGAAACCCGCGGCAATGGTAACGCCGAAATAAAAACTTCGCAGGGCATTGGCAGAATGGTTGACAACATTTTGAAGTCTGAAGCCAGCGATACGCTGCAGGGTATACAAACCATTGCAGAATGGAACGCGGTAGACCCGGCCACCGGCCATCCGTATTTGGGCTATGTGAAATATTGGTCGTCCCAAACATCGGCTAAAGCTCAGGGCCTAGACAAGCCGGCGGCTAAAAAGTCGGTATCCACCCCCACGGGCAATAGTCAGCCGGCTAGCGAGCGCACTAGCCGGAGTACGGGTTCCTTCGGAGAGTGGTAATGGTCTGCTTACGAGCACTTTCAACAACGCCAGCAGTGAGGCTAGTCATGTGGCTGGTTCTAGCGTGTGGTTTGGTCTCAGCCAGTGCCCATGGAGCCACAGAAATTCGCACGGTAGTCGCGCAGGCTACCGGTGTTGATCGCGAACAGGCGATCTATAATGCTCTTAGCGACGCAGTGCGCCAGGTACGGGGCGCGCAGATCAGCGCCAGCCGCCAAGTGCAAACCTCGCTAGGGCGTCTCTCTACCCGCGGTAGTGACGGCTCGGAATCTTCCACTACCGTGTCAAAAACGCAATCTAACAGTACCCGCGTGCGTTCCAGCGGTCTGATTTCTGGCTATAAAGTGTTGTCGTTAACCAATGCTCCTGGCGGTGGCAAACTGGCCAAACTGCAAGTAAACCTGCCGATATACACAGTGCCGGGATCCTCAGCTCAAGACAACCGCTGGCGCATGGCGGTGTATCCGGTTGAAGTGGCTGCGGGTGTGTTTCAAGTGAATAACCAGCAAGTGTCGGGCCGCGAAGTCGCGCAGCGATTAACCCACTCCATCAGCAGTGCGCTAACCCGTTCGCGTCGCTTTGCCATGTTGGCCCGCGATAACGACGACGCGATATACGCCGAACGTGAGCGGATGCAAGGCGAAGACGTACCCGTGGCCGAAAAAGCCATGCTGGGTAACACCTTAGGCGCTGAATATTTGGTGGTTACCCGGGTAACGGATGTGTCGCTGAGTTCTGAGCAGCTCACCAGTAGCCTGACCGGTGAAATCAGCCAGGTCAGCACGGGTGCCGCGGTGCTGGAATTACGGGTACTGGTGCCGGCGACCGGCGCCATTGTTTGGAGCCAAACCTTGAACGCCGATGCTCGCCAGTTGGACATAGATCTGGCCGGCGACAGCAGCTCCGCGCAACAGGTATTCGACAGTCTGGGCCGCGAAGTTGCGTTGCGCGTGGTGGACGCCGTCTGGCCACCTTTGATTGAGAGCAACAGCGGCGACCAACTGGTGATTAACATGGGCGGTGGCTTGCTGAAGCCGGGTGAACAATGGGAGGTTTTCGCGTTGGGCAAAGCGGTACGCAACAGCCATACGGGCGCAGGCTTGGGCCGCGAGGAACACAAAGTGGCCACCGTTACTATCAGCCGCAGTACCGACAAGCTGAGCTATGCCACAATCCTGAACGGCACAGTGGAGGGCAAAGGCCAGGTTCTGCGCCGCAATCCGCAGCACTTGTCTGCCGGCGACCCAGCTGAAGCCATACGCGGAACGCGCGCGCGTACTTGCCTGCCGATTGACCCCTGTTAGCCCTCAATTAGTCTTCAATTAGCCCTCAATCGGGTGAAACAACCGCCGAGGGCCCCGGCGTTGATTTAAACCATGCTCGTTCTTGTATGCTTCTGCTTTTCGCAGGGGCACGTGCGTATTTCTGCAACGGGGCAAAAAGTGGCTTCTCTGCCAGGAAGCGGTTGAGCACGAATTCCGAGTTCCGGGGGATGCCACTCGGAACGTCAGCGACAAACTCATCTACGCCAAAGACTGCCCAAACACCAGAACCAGCTGGCCAATACCGGCCAACATGCCCAGCGCCGCACCCACCAGAATCAGTTTGATTTCATCTTCCTGAAAGCACGGCCGCAGCAAGTCCTGAAACTCGCTGGACGAC
>Ga0307981_1000277_pt1 | contig 54988 bp, 49 predicted proteins | sample OrgLakmetagen987_FD_201849 | JGI IMG/M metagenome (GOLD analysis project Ga0307981, IMG submission 201849) | Saline water microbial communities from Organic Lake, Antarctica - #987 | ecosystem: Environmental > Aquatic > Non-marine Saline and Alkaline > Saline | place: Antarctica: Organic Lake... | reverse complement strand
GACATCGCAATATAACTCGACTAATTTATTCATGCCTGTTCCTTTTTAGATTTGTTTAATCTTTGTCGAAAGATCAGATCCTGGAACAGGCATTTAGTTCAATTTTCTTAAACAGGATTCGGGTTAAATAGCTATATTTGTTGCATTATCTTGTGGGTACGCCCTCTATATTTTACAGAGAACAAATGGTAACTACGCGTTTTACAATAATTGCACTCTTGTTAATTATTCCAATGCATCCGGTTTTTAGTGCGGATGATAACTTTGAATACAAAGTACAAACTCAACTTCGTTTTGATGATCGTTCTAATCGTGAGCATCGATTTCAATATCGAGTTCGCGCTCATTCAGCGTTTCATATTCCTAATTCAAATTGGAGTATTAACGCCTTTGGGGTTACGGGTAACGAATTCTCTTCCAGCTATAATGCTATTGATAGTGATTTTTCTAAGCACTTCAACCTTCGTCATATCTATTTCAAACACACAGGCGCGTTAGGCAGCAAGACAGAAATTGGTGTCATTCCAACTTATAAAGGGCGAGTTTCTTCTAGCGGTCTTGCAAAGGACGGTTGGATTAAAGGTGCTAGACATGTTTATGCTTACTCCTCAAACACAAAGTTTGAAATGGTCCTTGGTAAGCTGGAAGATGATCAAGCGGAAACCGCACTCGACGCATTTAAAAAGCTGAATTATGTGGAACTGGAAATGTCGTCTTATATTAATGATGTTTCAAGCTATGAAATTAGTCTTGAGCGAATGACACAAGCCAATTTTGTAAGAGCAGAGTATCGTTTATTTCTGGCGCATTCACCGATCTATTCAGTTGAGTTAATTAGTCGCGTTTCAACATCGAAGACCAAAGTTGTCATTGGTATTGAGGACACTCTGACATTATTTGCAAAGGATGTAGCTTATTATGCTTATTATTCGTACGTAAGTGATAACTTTGGTGCACGAGCTGAGCTTACCGAAGACTTCATTACAACCGGGCATGGTTTGTCGATCGAGTCAGACACTACACTGTTTAATTCGAAAAACTGGAAAGCTTTTACCCGTTTCGATCTATTTGACCAAAACTCTAGGTTCATTCTTGGCGTCGGTTACACTTTTGGATAGCAATAAGCGTTTTTAAAGGAATTATTATGACTCGACCGACTAAAATGAAAACAATCGGGATTCTTGGCGGTATGAGCAATCAAGCAACTTCTGAATATTATCGAATGATCAATGAATTAGTAAATCAGCGCTTAGGCGATTGGGAAATTGCAGAAACACTCATTCAAGGTCTCAATTTTGGTAATATTGAATATTATGTAAGAAATGGATTATGGGATGAAGCTCGCACCTATATTGAAGCCAAGGCAAAAGGCGCGGAAAGCGGTGGAGCGGACATGCTGATTTGTGTGAGTAATACCATGCACTTTGTTCTGGATAATATTGACACTGTGGTTAACATTCCGTTTATTCATATTAGTGATCCGACAGGACAAGCGATAAAGGACGCAGAACTCAATAAAGTCGGTATCTTAGGAACAAAACCGGTGATGCAAGCAAACTATATTAAGGATCGATTTAAGCAAAAATTTGATATCGATGTGATTTCGCCAAATCAAGCAGAACAAATCATAGTAGACAAAATTATCTTTGATGAACTAGTTAGAGGGAAAATAACTGCGGCTTCAAAGCAAGCATATATCAAAGTATGTGAAAACTTATTATCAGCAGGTGCGCAGGGGATCATATTAGGTTGTACTGAAATATTTTTGTTGCTGCAACCAGAGGATTTACCACAGGCTCCACTATTTAATACAACAGAACTACATACTAAAGCGGCTGTTGAGCTGGCACTATCTTAAATTAAAAAGTGAGACTGGCCCGATGAATAATTATTTGAGCCAGGACAACGAATAGCCGGTTTAGGCTTGACTATAGTTGGCAATATCGTCTAAATATTCCATCACTTTTTGACTTGCATTTTCCATTTTTTGTAAGGCCATTATTATTCGCTCTTGATTTTGATCCGCAAAGGCTGCAAGTGCCTTAGCACCTTCATTGTGAACTTCGGCATGATGCTGATCTAGGCTTCTAAAAGACCCAAGGTTTGAATATTTTTGCATGCCATTTGTATCGTACCACTGGCCTAGTCGACAATTTTTGTGGCTGACAAAGTCTTGAGCTGATTTGTTACTCAGCCCATGGATCACTGCATAGATTTCACTTTTCCATACAATATGGTCTAACTTAACGGTTTGAATGAAGGTTCGATGAGCCGATTGTTCAATAGTTGACTTCATTTTATTGCTACTAGTTACGATATGACTGTAGTTTTCACTCAGAGTGTTTACACCAACTGAAAGTGTTTGATTGTTGTGTTTAAAATCCTCTGCTGATTCCACTGCTGTTTTCGTCGAAGCGATAATGTTACTAACTAAATCAGCTACTTCACTTGCTGATTTATTTGTTTCAGTAGCCAAAGAGCGAACTTCATCCGCCACGACGCTAAATCCACGGCCAGCATCACCCGCTCTTGCGGCTTCAATAGCAGCGTTTAAAGCTAACAAATTTGTTTGGTCAGAAATACTAGTAATGGTAGAAACAAATTTATTGATATGGTCAGCCTTGTTAGAGAGCCCTGATATGTTCTGGGTCATGCCGCTCATTTTTATGTTTAAACCGCTCATTGAGTTTGCGATATCACTCAAAGAAGAGGTTGAAAGGTCAAACAGAATATTTATTTTTTCAACAGACTCACTTTCAGCTTGAATACTGAGAAACGATTCCAAGACTGTTTGTCTTATTCCTTCAACTTGAGTTAATGATTCGAGTGTACATTTTACTAATGATTTTTCGAACTCCTCATTAGGATTCGGCATATTTAATTCTTGGGTTAATGCGTCATTTTCTGCCTTTTGCTCGGACAAAAGTGAATTCACATCGTTTAATCGAACCTGCAACTGTGCGTTTTCACGTTCCAATTTTTCATAATTTGAGGCTAACACAAACATATATTGTTCCAATGATTAAGTAATTGATTTACTGAGTTTATTAAAAGATAGGCATCATTCAGAGATGAAACTTCCAATAAACCAGCATGGTGTAAAATTAATATAAATCGTAGCTAGCAATAATTATTATTGCGTAAGTAATTTAATATATCGGTCAATGTTAAGAAAGAATAAGTGAGATTTGATAGTTAGCATTATAAATTGGCTAAAATTAGCATAAGTAAGCCGATGAAATTACAAAAAATGAAAATCACAATCAGTATATTTCTTTTTGTTAATTCAAAATAATGCTTGTCGATATCCTTGTTTTTATCCATGAATTTGTTGTTTGTAAATTAGTATTAACACAATATTACAAATAAGCAGTCAGTAAAGTATAGCCAACAATGGTGATTGGCACCGATAATATAGTGCTAATAGCAATGATATGAGCAGCCAACTGATGGTTGCCTCCTATCTTACGTACCATAACGTAGCTTGCCGCCGCGGTTGGCGCAATTGACATAAGATACACAATACCAAGTTTTATGCCGCTTATATCGAAATAGATCGCAGCTAAAACAATAACGCTTGGGTAAACCAAACATTTTACGAATATACTTAAGGCAGCCGCTTTTGCATCATTTCTAAAGCTTGAGAATCGCAATGCTGCGCCCGTGCACAGTAACGCTAATGGTAAAGTCAATTGCGCAAAGTAGCCAACGCTATTGAGTACTATGTCTGGGATTTCAATATTGAATGTAGAAACCAACAGTGCTGCTACGATGGATAGAATAATTGGATTACTAATGACACCTTTGAATACTTTTATAAAGGATGTTTTGCTGTCTAAATAAAAGTTTAAAATACCGACACTAATAATATTGTAGGTAATTGTCATCGCACCTAAATAAATAGATCCCAAGGCCAAACCAGCATCACCATAAGCGTTAGAGCAATAAGCTAAGCCAATAATACCCATGTTTGAGCGAAACGCGCCTTGAACAACAACACCGCGATCACTGCGCCGCTTTACTAGGAAAGGGCTAACAAGCATCATCGTAGCACAAATTGTTACTGTGCCTGCCACTCCAATTATTAATATATTCAATTGCGACATTGCATCGACATTGCTTTTGCTGATAGTGGTGAACAAAAGTGCAGGCAGTGCGAAATTGAAAATTAAACGACTGGCTCGCTCAACAAAGTCATCTGTCATTAAACCACTTTTATAGAGTCCGTATCCGAATGCGATTAATAAAATGACGGGACCAATGACTGAAAATGCAAAATCGATGATGGCTTTATTAACTAACACAGAGTGCCTCAAGACAAAATAATGAACCGATGATACGCGCTTTGTAGTGGTATTTCTCAAATTTACGTTTGCACATTGTAAACTTTTTTAAGGGTGCGGTTAATAAAGATGACGATGCCTTGTCATTGACAAGTGCAGAGTCATTGACAATAGGTAGCATCAACAGTAAGGAGCATCAACAGTAAGCGTCATCGTAAAATACGGGGTCCTCTCTAACGTAATTCCCTGCGCAATATTTTACCGACAGTCGACTTAGGTAACTCGTCAATTACGTGTAATTCCTTCGGAATTTTATATGCACTCAAAAGCACGCGACAATGGTTCAGTACTGCTTCTTTATCGATGTCATTTTTACACGTCACGAAGGCACATACTCTTTCGCCTGACTTTTCATCGGGTTTACCAATAACAGCGGCTTCAAGTATGTCTGGATGTTTGCTGAGTGCATCTTCAATTTCGTTTGGATAAACGTTGAAGCCTGACACAATAATCATGTCTTTTAAGCGATCAACAATTTTAATACAACCATCCGGCAGTCTGATGCCGACATCTCCAGTCTTGAAGTACCCGTTGGCGGTCATTACGTTAGCTGTCTCGTCTGGACGTTGCCAATAGCCTTTCATCACTTGCGGACCCTTAGCAGCTATTTGGCCCTCTTTCCCATCCGCAACAGGGTTATCATTTTGGTCCAATAATTGAATGTCGGTATGCGAAACTGGAGGTCCGACAGTGCCAATTTTTTCATTTCCAGGTTCGTTGAAGGCCAATACCGGTGCCGTTTCAGACAAGCCATAACCCTCCGTAACAGCACAACCTGTGGTTTTTTTCCAAAGGTCGGCAGCAGCACTTGTTAAAGCAGTGCCCCCAGACATTGTAAGCGTTAACTTGCTAAAATCCAGTGATGGAAAGTCGGGGTGCGCACACAGGCCCATAAATAATGTATTCAAGCCCGCTAAAGCACTAAACTTATAGGGCTTAATTTGTTCCACAAAGGCATTCATATCTCTTGGGTTGGGGATCAGGACACACATCGCTCCTTTTGCGAAAAGAGTCATCATGCACACGGTAAATGCATATATGTGGTACAGAGGAAGTGGGCATATGATAATTTCATCACCTTCTTTAAACGACTTCCCTAAACGTTCAAGGGTTTGAATACTGTTGGCAAGTACGTTCCTATGGGTAAGTTCGGCTCCTTTAGATACGCCGGTAGTACCGCCTGTATATTGTAAAATACAGCCATCATCAATGGCTATATTAGGACGAGCCGGCAGCCTAAGCTCTTTTGCTTCTTCAAATACTTGCATGAAACAAGGGTGACCTGAAGCTGACTTCTGCTTGCTTAGCATTTGATTTGCCCCTGTCACGACCACAGTTTGTATTTGTGTCTTGCTTTTTATCTCTTCATATTTGTCGACGAATTCTTCTAGGACAACCAGCGCTTTAGCTCCTGAATCACTAAATTGATGCGCCATTTCAGTTGGTGTGTAAAGTGGATTTGTATTAACAATAACCAAGCCTGCTCGCAGCGCACCATAAACAGCAATTGGATTTTGCAATAAATTGGGTAATTGGATCGCAATTCTGTCGCCGGCTACCAAGTTACCTTTGGTCAATAGCCATGCGCCGAATTGAGCTGATAAGCTGTCTATTTCAGCAAAACTCATGGTTTGTCCTAGCGCATTGTATGCTGGCTTATGGTTATATTTATTAAATATTTCTTCTATGTAATCAGCAAGTGAATTAATATGCGCCGGTATTACTAATTGCTCGGTCATGTCACATCCTTAAGGTGTAAAGTTAGTTTTTAAAATCAAATAAGGTCATTAATTTACGTGCTCCGCTCGACCTAACCGGCCCGCAGATATAGTAGAAATGCGTCTCTTCAGCAGCATAGTGATGCAGTGGTCACACTAGATTTACGAAAGACTCCAGTAAATGGTTCTTAAAGAACAGCTAAAACTTGCTGTGTTGATTAGTAGTACTTGTTTGTTCTACCTCTGATTAATCCAAACACGGCACCACCAATCGCTCCTGCTATGCTTTGTGTGAGTAAACCTGAAAAGCCTCTGGCGCCGGCAATGATGCTCACATTTAATATTGGGTGCATGGCCGCCAGCAAAGTAAACATGGCCACAGCCCCTGCGAGTGTATATACCCAAAGTGCTGACTTTTGATTTTTTTGGGGTATATCAGTCGCATGTTCTAGGGGCTTTACTCGTATCTTTTTTGCGATCAATATGGCGACGGTCATGGCAATCAACATGCCAGTGAACACAATGCTGCCATAGGTTGGAAGCAAACCTACAAAGTCAACAAAAATGGTCTCTATTCGCACACCTAATGGAATTTCAGCACCAACAGAAATCAAACCAGATAGAACGGACTGAGTGTGCAATGCACTAGCAATTATAAATGTGACAATAGTCGTAATTAATAGTTGGAAAACAAACAAGCCGAAACGCACTAATTTAGTTCTTTGATGATTGTTAGTTTTAACTTCCAAAATTTTACTGCTCCATATTTTCTTTTCGCCACTACTTTTCGCCACTATATATGTTTTTTCTTTAAGTTGTGGTTATTATCTTCTCGTTTTATTATGTTAATAGTAGAATATAAATGATACAACTTCTGGGCTTCTATCTCAAAAAGGATAATGATGCTAAACAAACTTCCCACGTTCATCACTAGGGTGATTGCTTCATCTTTATTGCTTGCCTCGTTTAATTGGCAAACAGCATATGCCCAGGTTACGCCAGCAATAATTGACACTAACTTTGATGTCGAATTGCTTGTCGATGGATTGCCTAAGTCATGGTCAATTAACCTTTCCCCAGACAATGAAATATTTGTAACTGATAGAAGCGGCAGTCTTATTGTGTTTGACCAACAATGGAACAAACAAGTATTCTCCACTTCGATAGATGATTTGTATAAAGATAGTCAGGGTGGATTCCTCGATTTAGCTTTTCATCCCGATTTTGAATTAAATGGCTGGATATACCTAAGTTATAGTGCTGGCACAAGTGATTCAAATCGACTCAAAGTAGTGAGATTTACACTGCCTAATTCGGGTAATCAAATTTCAATAATCGAAGACGTTTTCATCGTCAAAACAGACAAGAATACACCAGTGCATTACGGTGGTCGTCTAGCTTTTTTAGCCGATAATAGCCTTCTTATAACTACTGGCGACGGCTTCGATTTCCGTGAGCAAGCGCAGGTCAAGTCTTCGCACTTAGGTAAAATAATTCGAGTTAGCGATGTCGGTAAAGTGTTAGTCGATAATCCTTTTTACAACAAAGAAACGCCTGACAGTAACGCCAACTATGTATTTAGTCTGGGGCATCGAAATCCTCAAGCATTATTGGTAAGCGTTTCAGGATTGATTATTTCGCATGAGCATGGCCCTGCGGGTGGTGATGAAATCAATATGATTGAGAAAGGTAATAATTATGGTTGGCCAATTATTACCAATGGTCTAGATTATTCCGGTGCTGTGATCACCCCATTTACAGAGTACAGCGGAATGCAACAACCCGGTTTTGATTGGACACCCTCTATTGCGCCCTCAGGCATGATTCTATATAAGTCTGATAAGTTGCCTTCGTTATCTCAACATTTAATCGTAACCTCACTCAAGTTTATGCAATTGCGAGCGATAATGCTCAATGGTGACAAAATGTCCAATGAGCGTATTTTACTACCAAGTTTTGAATACAGGCTCAGGGATATCGAACAAGACAGTGATGGAAATATTTTATTATTGAGCGATGGTGACACTGCTCAGATTTTTAAGCTAGTGACTAAATAGGACTATTATAGATAAAATCCATTAATATCCTTAAAACAATTAGTTTGATGAATATCGGCTATTATTCGTTGCAAAGCTTTTGTCATTCAAATTCTTAACGTTACGCGTTATAATGTAATTTAAAATTTACAATCAAGTTTATTCCTGCAGGTTCGTTTTATTTTTATGAACAACTGATATGAACATAAACCGGCATCAAAAGAGGGTTAAATAGTGTTAGAAGATTATCGTAAACACACAGAAGAACGCGCCGCTGAGGGTATCCCACCAAAGCCGTTGAATCCAGAGCAAGTTGCTGGTCTCGTTAAACTATTGAAGAATCCGCCAGCAGGGGAAGAAGCATTTTTATTAGAACTGATTGCAGAGCGCGTGCCTCCTGGCGTTGATGAAGCCGCTTATGTTAAAGCCGTGTTTTTAAGTGCGATAGCCAAAGGCGAAGAGTCTTGCGACATAGTCAGTGCTGATGCTGCTGTGCAGTTACTTGGTAACATGCACGGTGGTTACAATATTGAAACCTTAGTGGGTTTATTAGACAACAATGATCTAGCAGAACTTGCCGCTGAAGAACTCAAGCACACCCTGTTAATGTTTGATGCTTTCCATGACGTGGAAGAGAAACACAGAGCCGGCAATGAATTTGCCACTGATATTATGCATTCTTGGGCTGAAGGCGAGTGGTTTACTTCTCGCGATGATTTAGCTGAGAAAATCACTATGTCTGTTTTCAAAGTGACAGGTGAAACTAACACAGATGACTTATCGCCAGCACCTGATGCTTGGTCTCGTCCCGATATTCCTCTGCATGCTCGCGCAATGTATAAAATGACACGTGATGGTTTAACACCTGAAGTACATGGTGAACTAGGCCCGCTTGCTCAAATTGAACAAATTAAAGCCATTGGTCATCCGGTTGTATTTGTTGGTGATGTTGTTGGAACTGGTTCTTCGCGTAAATCCGCTACAAACTCAGTATTATGGTTCTTTGGTGATGACCTTCCTGGCGTACCAAATAAACGCGGTGGTTGTGTTTGTATCGGCGGCAAAGTGGCTCCAATTTTCTACAACACCATGGAAGATGCAGGTGCATTGGTATTTGAAACTGACGTCGACAAACTAAACATGGGTGATGTGATTGACATCTATCCATTCGCTGGCGAAGTCAAAAACGCAGCAACAGGCGAACTACTTTCGACTTTTGAATACAAGTCAGACGTATTACTTGATGAAGTTCGTGCTGGTGGTCGTATTAATCTTATCATCGGTCGAGGCTTAACAGATAAAGCTCGCGAAGCTTTAGGGTTAGAAACAAATGATATGTTCCGCAAGCCTTTGGTGCCAGCTGCTTCAAACAAAGGCTTTACACTGGCGCAAAAAATGGTTGGTAAAGCTTGTGGTGTAGAAGGTATTCGTCCGGGCACTTACTGCGAACCTAAAATGACCACTGTTGGCTCACAAGATACAACGGGTCCTATGACGCGAGATGAGCTTAAGGATTTAGCATGTTTAGGCTTTACTGCTGACTTAACAATGCAGTCATTCTGTCACACTGCTGCTTATCCGAAGCCTGTGGATATTGATACTCAACATACATTACCTGATTTCATGATGAATCGTGGTGGTGTTTCATTACGCCCGGGTGATGGTATTATCCACTCTTGGTTAAACCGCATGTTATTGCCTGACACCGTTGGTACTGGCGGTGACTCACATACGCGTTTCCCAATGGGAATTTCATTCCCTGCCGGTTCTGGATTAGTTGCATTCGCAGCAGCCACAGGTGTTATGCCTTTAGATATGCCTGAATCCGTATTGGTTCGCTTTAAAGGTAAAATGAAGCCAGGTATTACGCTTCGTGACTTAGTTCACGCTATCCCAATGTATGGTATTAAGAACGGTTTGTTGACTGTTGCTAAAAAAGGCAAAATCAATGCGTTTTCTGGTCGTATATTAGAAATTGAAGGCCTAAATGATTTGACTGTTGAGCAAGCGTTCGAATTGTCTGACGCCTCTGCAGAGCGCTCTGCTGCAGGTTGTACAATTAAATTATCCGAACAGTCAATTGCCGAGTACTTGACCTCAAACATCACTATGCTTCGCTGGATGATAAATGAAGGCTATGGCGACGTAAGAACATTAGAGCGTCGCGCCCGCAAAATGGAAGAATGGTTGGCTAAGCCAACACTAATGCAAGCAGATGCCGATGCAGAATACGTAGAAGTGCTGGAGATTGATTTAGCTGAAATTAATGAACCCATTTTGTGTTGTCCAAATGATCCGGACGATGCTAGATCATTATCTGAAGTTGCGGGTGATAAAGTTGATGAAGTATTCATTGGCTCATGTATGACTAACATTGGTCACTTCAGAGCTGCGGGTAAGCTCCTTGAACAATTCAACGGCACGTTGCCAACTCGTTTGTGGATGTCTCCACCGACGAAAATGGATGAGGCCCAGTTAATGGAAGAAGGCTATTTCAGTATTTACGGTAAAGCTGGCGTAAGAATGGAAATGTCAGGTTGTTCATTATGTATGGGTAACCAAGCTCGTGTTCTTGCCGGTGCGACAGTATTGTCCACATCAACGCGTAACTTCCCGAACCGTTTAGGTGATGGCGCAAATGTATATTTGTGTTCAGCTGAAATTGCGGCAGTTGGGGCTATTGTTGGTCGTATACCAACCGCTGATGAATATATGGAATACGCGAACAAAATTGAATCAATGAGCGGTGAAGTGTTTCGTTACTTAAACTTTGATCGCATGCCTAAGTTCAGTGAAGCCGCAGAAGCAGCTAAGGCAAACATCATTCCAGCGTTGAATATCGCGTAAACTCGATATAATGTTGATAAGGTAGTCGGTGAGACTAAACGCCTCTTACTCGGATATGATGAACAGTAAAAACGCCGAGACTCTGTATAAGGGGCTCGGTGTTTTTTTATTTTTGCTTTGCGCTTTAGTAATGCATCTTTGTGTAAAGAATAAAAAAGTAATTAACAGGCGTTTTAATTAGAAGCATACTGTGGGTTAGTTAACACTGTCGTCATTGAGCAATACAATCACATAATAACAACAAGGATTAGGTCGTGAAAAAATACTCAGACAGCCGCATAATTTGTTTTTTTGTGATTATATTTACATCGTTATTTTCACTCCAAGCCTGCGCACAAAATGACAACTCAGCCGATTTAGTCAAGTCCGGTCAGGCCGATATAAAACGGGTCATAATCGATAATAGCGATGAACTAACCGAAGAAGAGTTAGCCTTACTAGCCGATGACAGCAATATAAATATCTCGTTTACCAATAAATCTCTTCAAGTTGAATTTGCCGATTCTTTTGAAGAAAGAGCACTGGGATTGATGTATCGCAAAGGCTTATGTGAGGATTGTGGCATGCTCTTTCAGTTTGACGTTGAGCGTATGGCCAGTATCTGGATGAAAAACACCTTTGTGCCACTGGATTTAGCCTATATAACAGTAGATGGTAAAATAATCGACATAATGCAATTGAAGCCCCATGACCTTACTTCGGTTAAATCATCTAAACAGGTACTCTATGCCTTGGAAATGAATCTGGGCTGGTTTGCTAAAAATAACATAAAAGTAGGTGATAAGATCTCTATAGAGGGTCGCGTTAAGCAACCTTCATTCAAATAGTATAAATTGGCGTTTAGTCGCTATCTATAAAGTGTTTCTTTGGGCTGATGGAAAGGAAGATAAAAGTAAATGAATTCAGTGTTGAATGTTGCCAAATTTGGCGGAACAAGCTTAGCTACATATAGCACTATGGGCAATTGTGCGCGAATAATTGCTAATAACACGAATACAAAAATTGTTGTGGTTAGCGCTTCTGCTGGGGTCACAAATCATTTAGTGGCACTGGCCAACACTGCGTTAACGAGCCAGCAAATTGAAGCAATTGTAGAAAAGATTAAAGTGATTGAGCTTGCCATCGTCGCTAAGTTAAAAAAACCGGAACAGGTCAGCGGCAAGCTTAACGTCTTGTTAATTGAACTGACTGACTTAGCAAAGCATGAAGAAATTAATTTTAGAGATGATTTAAAAGATGCGCTAGTGTCGATGGGTGAGCGTATGTCTTCATTATTGTTTGCTGCGGTACTCAGAGAATTCGATATTTCGGCGACCAATTTTGATGTCAGGAAAGTACTCCGTACTGACTCAACGTTTACGCAAGCGGCCCCAAATCTTGCTGTTATTAGGCGCGTTGCACATGCGTTGTTGGTCCCAGAATTATACAATTCGGTGATTGTGACGCAAGGTTTCGTTGGTGCAGATGAGCAAGGTAGAACAACCACACTAGGTCGCGGAGGCTCTGATTTTACAGCGGCACTGTTAGCTGAAGCGATTGATGCACAGACCTGTGAAATTTGGACTGATGTCATTGGCGTCTACACAACGGATCCTCGCATCACCGGCAAAGCCAGCCCTTTACCTGAACTGAGTTTTGAAGAAGCGGCAGAAATGGCCACTTTTGGAGCAAAAGTACTGCATCCGGCAACAATGGAACCGGCGCTTAGGCAAGACATCAAAGTATTTGTAGGCTCTAGCCGTGAACCAGAAAAAGGCGGCACTTGGATTGTTAGAGACTGTGTGCATCAACCTGCTTATAGAGCTATTACCAGACGAAAAGACCAAGTTATGGTAACGGTGAAGACTCCTAAGATGATGTATGCTCAGGGCTTTTTACAGCGTGTTTTTACGATCATCGCTAAACACAAGCTGTCTGTGGACTTAGTCACGACTTCTGAGATTTCGGTATCGTTTACGCTAGATAATCCGCCTAACTCTGTGTCTGAAAAGATGAACAAAGAAACGCTCGCTGAATTGACCACAATTTGTGATGTCACGATTGAGCAAGGATATGATGTGGTGACAGTTGTGGGTAATAACATGCATAGCTCTGCAGGCGTATCTAGTAAAATTTTTGAGGCTGTGACAGACTTTAACTTACGCATGATATGTTTCGGTGCAAACCCACATAACCTATCGTTTGTAGTGAGCAATACCGACAGCGAAGCTGTGGTTAAGGTATTGCACAAAGCATTGTTTGAATAATAAAACGGTTTTCGTCATATCTGCTAAGCATTAGCCAATAAAAAAACGATTTCGTATCAAACCAAAATCGCTTGTTTGTTTTATGCACTGACATCGCCTTCTCATAAATGTGAGGGCCGAGGCTCAATCAAGTTTGTTAGCCGCTCAAAGGGTTAAATACTAAACCTTAAATGTGCCAATAGACTCCTGTAACTCATCCGCCAGTCTAGCAAATTCAGCACTCGACTCTGTTGTTTGTTGAGCTCCTAAGGAGGTTTCCTCAGCAATCCCAACGATGGTCTCAAGTTTTTCGCTAATTTCCGCTGACAAATGGTTCTGTTCGCGAGCTGCTTGCTCAATTCGAGTGCTAACTTCATGTGCTTTGTGCACAGCGTCGGTTATCAAATCAAGCGCTTTCGCGGCTTTTTCTGTTTGCGCTACGCAAATTTCAGCTTGATGCTTGCCCTGTGTCATAACCGATACTGCTTTTTCAGCACCTGCTTGCAACACTTCTATCATTGAATTAATTTCTTGTGTCGATTTTTGCGTGCGACTCGCTAAGGTACGAACTTCATCAGCAACAACAGCAAATCCTCGACCTTGTTCACCAGCTCGAGCTGCTTCAATAGCCGCATTCAATGCGAGTAAGTTGGTTTGGTCCGCAACACCTCGAATAACATCAAGAATCCCACCAATTGAAGCACTGTCTTCATGTAACTTGTTAATAACATCAGCTGCCTCTTGCACGTCATGTGCTAGTACTTCAATAGTGCGCTTGTTTTCCATTGAAATCTGTTTCACTATTTCCGCTTCATTATCAGCTTGACCAATCTGTTTTAGCGTATCGTCAGCACTTTGTAATACCAATTGAGAGGTACTGTGCATTTGAGTGGTTGCTGCAGCAACTTGTGATATTTGAGATTTTTGCTCTTGTATGGAGCGGGTTGTTTGCTCCGTTACTGATGATGTTTCACCTGACGCTGCTGCAAGTTGCTCGGCTCTGCCGTGGATCCCTTCAATAAGTGTCTTAAGATTTTGAATAAGAGCGTTGCAGTTTGTCGACAGTATGCCGAATTCGTCCGTGGAGGAATCATCCAGTCGATGTGTTAGATCGCCAGAAGATGCGATTTTGAGAAGCTCATTCACTTTAGCCAATGGTTTTGTAATAGCAGTTACGCTTTTGTAAGCAGTAAATGCGGCAATACTCAGTGACACCAGCACCATAATAATAACCCACTGTATGCTTGAGACAACTTGATCGCTCACGCCCTGTCTGAGCGATGCGGCTTTACTATTGGCCAATTTTAGTAAACTATCTAATGACTCAAGTCCTCGAGAAATATCTTCATCAGATGCTATCAAGAAGCTTTCCGAATCTATTGCCCTTTCTAACTTAGTCACTTGATTAGTAAGAATGCCACTGGTTCCTACAATGGTTTGTGTAATGGTATCAATTAACTCACTTACTTCATTCAAGGTACCTGTATCGTCTTGGCCATTGGACATCTCTGACATTGCGGCAAATTGCTCTTCAGCCTGAGCTATCCTAAGGAGAACTTCTTTGCTTCGAATATCAGCTCGCTGCAAGGTTTCGGTAGCAGCATAGTTTGCGATAGAGGATAAAATTGAAAGTAAATTTGATCTCAGTTTTACGCCTTCAACCCCGACGCCAGAAAGCACCAGCGAGTCAACCACGGCATCTGATTCTGCAAAGTCCAAAAGCAACGATGCCGCGTCATCAACGCTTGTTTCAATAATCGCGTATTTAGTATTTATACTATCCTTGAGGTCTTGTTCTACGCGGTGATTGCTATATAGCTTTGTTGCATTTTGAGAGTAGCTTTGGTAAACAACTTCAACTTCACCAAGTGCGCTTTTCAAGTTACTTTCATATTGAACAACGCTACGCAAGACTGCTAACTGTTCATCAAAACTGCTTCTATTCACCTCAAATGCGACTAGCTTTTCATTCAAATCAGTTTGATTAGTCGTAACATAAGCTTCAAAGGTTAAGCGGCCCATATTTAGGAACGATGTTTTTAAGCTACTGCTGCCACCAACCGTGGGTAAGGCCAAATCGCTTACCTCGTCAGTTGCATTTTCAATCTCATTTAAGCTGAAAAGGGAGAGTATACTTAACAATACAAGTAGAAAACTGATGATGCTAAATCCGCTAATGACTCGCCATTTTACTGTGAGATTCATTTTTTTGACCCCTAATTACCCGATTTTCTGGTAACAATTACGACTTTTTGAACAGGTGGTGGAGAGTAGTTCATTTTACCGAACACTCGCGTACGCAGATTTATAACAATGTCTACATTAAGGTATCGGTATTCATCAGTTTTTCTTTACGCTTGTTGTGAAAAAACCTGTTTTGTCTCTATGCAATACAAGGTCATTGTCTTGCCCCATACGAAACCAGTGTCCAGTGCAATTACTTTCTCACTATTGGTTTCACCCATTAATGATGCCCAATGCCCGAATATAAGAATTTTATTTTGTTTCACATCTGAATTTGGACAAAGGTACCAAGGTGTCAGTTCTTTAGGCGCTAACTCTGGGTGGCATTTAGTTTTGAATTCCAGCGCGTTGTCGTTTAAAAAACGCATTCGTGTGAGGGCATTTACGACAAACCGAAGGCGCTCAGGACCCTCTAAATTATCATTCCAAACGGTTGGGTGATTACCATACATATTTTTCAAAAATTGGAGTTGCTTGTCGCCCATTAATGCTTCACTGACTTCATCTGAAAGTGAGAGCGCCTTTTTTGTGGACCACATAGGGTATAAGCCTGCGTGTGAGATAAAGTGATCTTTCGCTGGCTTTAAAGCCAATTTCTTGGTGCACAACCAGTCGATGAGTTCACCAAATGATTTGTGTTTAATTAAAGGATCTAACTTATCTAAGGGCTTTGGCGTGCTGACACCATGAGCCATAGCAATGAGGTGTAAGTCGTGATTACCTAGTACAGTATCAAAATGTGGAGTACCTAAATCCTTTAAATACTCAAGTGTTTCCAATGATTGAGGGCCGCGCGCTACGAGATCACCTACGGACCATAACTTGTCTGTTTTTGCATCAAACCCAGCACTTTTTAGAAGATTGCGTAAGCCTTTATAACATCCTTGAATATCGCCTACGACATAATTCTTAATAATCAAAATTAATGGATACTATTTGGTTTTGATAAGTTAAAAACTGGGATTTGTTCACGGTGAAATTGACCATCCGCAAATTCAAATTCGTAGTACCCTTCCATTGTGCCAACTTCGGTCTTTAACATTGAGGCACTTGTGTATTCAAAACTCTCGTTCGGCTGAATAATGGGTTGCTCACCCACAACACCCTCACCTTGTACTTCTACTTTTTCGCCATCGCCATTGGTGATCAACCAATACCGGCTCTTAAGCTGGGCTGTTTGAGCTAGATTATTATTAATCGTTACGGTGTAACTAAAAACATAAACAGGAGTCCTATCACCACCGTCTTGCAGTCCAATAAATGCTGTTTTTGTACTAATATCTATTGATTTTTTCATTGCGTTATTCTGCATTTTTTCCTTATATTTCAGTATCTATACGTTTTTTTCAACGTAATTAGCGAGTAAAGCAAACTGTTGTAAAGATAAGGCTTCGGCCCTCAGTTCAGGTTTAATGCCCAAGGCTTCAATTTCTTCATGCGTCATTAATTCTTTTAAACTATTACGGATAGTCTTTCTGCGTTGATTAAATGCAGTGGTAACGACTTGCTGTAAGCGGTTTATGTTGTCAACTTGAGCGGGTGGTTCTGCATGCGGAATAAGCCTAACAAAAGCAGAGTCTACTTTTGGAGCAGGCTTAAATGCGCTTGGCGGAACAGCAACAACAGGAATGGGTTGGCAATAATATTGCGCCATTACCGATAAACGACCATAAAGCTTATCACCATGGGTTGCACACAGGCGCTTTACGACTTCATTTTGTAACATGAAGTGCATATCCTTGATTTTTTTAGTGAAAGAAAATAAATGGAACATTAATGGGGTCGAAATATTATAAGGCAGGTTGCCAAAAATTCTTAAGTCGCCGTCTGTTTTGACTAAGCTTGCGAAATCGAATTTCAGTGCGTCTTCTTCTATAACGGTTAACTTTTTACCGAGGAATGGGTGCTCACGTAGCCTTTTTGCTAGGTCCCTATCGAGCTCAACAACGGTTAAATGGTCCAAATCTTCGGCAACGAGGTCAGTTAATGCACCTAAGCCAGGTCCAATTTCTACCAAGTTTTCACCCTGTTTTGCATTAATCGCCGACACGATTTGATCAATCACATATTGATCATGCAGAAAGTTTTGACCAAAGCGTTTTCTTGCTGTGTGGCCCAAATGCTTTTGGCTCATGTTTTTTTCCTGGCCAGTTTGATGGCTTTATGTATCGCCAAGCTGAAACTACCACAGTCGATATTACCCGAACCTGCAAGATCAGCCGCGGTGCCATGATCCACAGAGGTTCTGATGAAAGGAAGTCCAAGAGTGATATTCACCGATGCTCCGAAACCTTTGTATTTCAAAACGGGTAAACCTTGATCGTGATACATCGCTAATACCGCATCGGCCTGTTCTAAATACTTCGGTTGGAATATAGTATCTGCGGGAAGAGGGCCAACTAAATTAATGCCTTGGGCGCGCAGTTCATTTAATTTCGGGGTAATAACTAAGATTTCTTCTTTACCTAAATGACCATCTTCACCGGCATGAGGGTTGAGACCACAAACATAGATTTTAGGTGATTCAATACCGAATTTTAGCTTCAGGTCGGTATGAATAATATGAATTACTTTATCCAGGCGCTCTGGCGTGATTGCTTGTGAAACATATTGCAATGGAATATGTGTTGTCGCTAAACATACTCGCAAACCTTCCGTCGCAAGCATCATAACTACGTCGCTGCAGTTGGATTGATTCGCAAAAAACTCGGTGTGACCACTAAACGAAATACCGCCTTTATTGATAATGCCTTTGTGTACTGGGCCGGTAACAACAGCGTCGAATTTTCCGCTCATGTTTTCGTCACAAGCTCGGCGTAATGTCTCAACAACATAATGGCCATTGTCACTATTCAATTCTCCTGCTATTACGGGAACAGCCACTGGAGTATGCTTAACAATTAACTGTCCAGGTTGCTGGACGTAAGTACTGCCATCTTCATAGGGAATGATATCTAGCGCAATACCGAGCTTCTTAGCGCGCTCTTGCAGCATATCTGCGTCAGCATAAACCACCAATTGAGCATCCCAAACTTGTTGAGATAAAATAATAATAAGGTCCGGGCCGATACCTGCAGGCTCACCGGGGGTAACAGCAATCTTTAAAATTTTTGACATTACAGGTCTTTTTTATCAAGTAATTCAATGTAAGCACCATCGCGCATTTCACGTAACCAAGTATCGGTTTCTTCATTAAATTTTCTGTTAAATAATAATTGATACGCGCGATCTTCTTTACGTTTTTCTGTCGCATCATCAATACGACGCTCAATTAGCTGTATTAAATGCCAACCGTGAACAGTTCTGATTGGTTGGCTATATTCCTCTTTTTTAAGTGTACTCAGTGTTTCTTTAAACTCAGGTACATATATGCTTGGATCATTCCAACCCAATACGCCGCCCTTCAAAGCCGACCCCGGGTCCTCTGAATGAATTTTCGCTAACGTTGCGAAGTCTTCTTCACCCTCAATAAGTTTACTACGAAATCCTTGTAACATCTCTTGTGCTTTTTGATCGCTGAGGATAATAGACGGTTTAACCAAAATATGGCGTGCGTTAACTTCTTCAATTTCAATAATCTCGACGCCTCTTGATTCCAATATTTTCAAAACATGAAAACCTGCTCCACTGCGAAGTGGGCCAATCAAAGCCGCTTGTTTCTTACCTTGTATCGCTTCGGCAAACAACGTCGGCATAGAGTTAACGTTCATCCAACCCATATTACCACCCTCAAGAGCGTTTGGACCAGAAGATGATGCAATCGCAATTTTAGTAAAATCAGACCCTGAGTTCAATAGTTCAAGTACTTTGTCTGCTGTGCCTCTGGAGATGGAAATTTGTTTTTCAGTTGCGCCTGACGGCACCGCAATAAGGATGTGGCCCAAACGATATTCAGCTTGCTCGGCACCTTGTTGACTGATTAAATTAACTAAAGTATCGATTTCTTGTGGTGTGATGTAAACACGACGTCTTACATTTGCACGCGTTACTTCACCCGTTATTAATTCTTCACGTACTTTTTCACGATATACTTCGTAGGCTAGGCCGTCGGCTTGAACTTGTTGGCGCAATTCATCGATGCTGATATTGTCTTTGTCTGCAATGTTGCCAATGGTTTGCTCTAGTTGCGGGTCGCTAATTTGAATACCCATGCGCTCGGCCATTTGCATTTGCAGACTTTTTAAAATCAAACGCTCAATTGCTTGAGTGCGTAATGCTCTGTCCGAGGGTAATGCTTGTCCTTGAGCAATTGCACCTTGTTTTACGCCATCAACAAGGCCAGATATTTCACTCTCAAGAACAACGCCTTGGTCTACAATGACAGACACTTTATCGAGACTTTGTTGAACTGCGTTTGCCAGCATGCTGAAAACTACGGTAACACTCAGTAAGCTTGCTTTTAATAATCTGTATTTCATATTTTCTCTAATTATATAAGGTCTAAAACTAGTTAATTCAAAACATAGGGTTGGCGATAACCAAACATACCTTGCTCTAAAATATCGGAATTACTTTTTCGGCTGCCAATACCTTTTATAATAAATTGCAGGGCAATACCTGATTCGAACTCGTCGGTTGTTCGCAAACCAGATGCATTAAATCTATTGCTTAGGCTGCGCTGATAAGTGACACGCAATGCCCAACAGCAACTATCGTACTGAATGCCAGTAAAGCTTTCGGTCGTTCTTGATAGGTTAGCATCTCTATACACACGTCCTACCCAATGCCATTTTTCGTTTATTGGCCAACTAGCGGTTACACCAAATTGGTTTATTTCTTCTCCTGATAGGTCACGAATGTAACGATGGTTCATCTGGATCAGCTTATTATCGTCAATACGGTACTCAGTCGCAACACTAACGCGTTCAACTTTTTGTGTTCGCGTGGCAACCTGAATATCAGAGTGCAAAAACCAGCGTTGGTTCACTTGCCAATCAAATTCTGCCGCCAAAGCCGAGCGATTATCCTCTCTTACGCTACTTATTAATTTACTATTTTGTAAGTGAAATATCTGGCCGACACTCAAGGTGAGTTTTTCTCTATTTTGCTGGTCCACCAATCGAGCAGTGGCACCTAAAGTAATTTGATTATTGTCGTTAATTCGATCCAGTCCGGTAAATTCTTGACCTCGAAACAAATTATTAAAAGTTGTTAACAAGGGAGTTGCATCATAGAGTCCTATATTGTCCTGCTCTTCAAAGCTAGTATAAAGGTATTGTGCTTTTGTTTCGATGGTAAATAAGTACTGACTGTCTAATACTAAGTTTTCTTGTTCGAAAATGAGTGAGCCGTATAATCTTCCTTGACCAATTGTCCTGCTAACACTTGCATCAAGCGGGGCTGCTGTTTCTTGAGGCAATTCCTGTTCATAGTATGTTTGCAGAAAACTTACTTCTGCTAATAACTCACCCCATGCACGCTGGTAGGGCAGTGACAAACTAGGTTCAATATGAACCCGAAAAGCATTCGGTTTTGAATTCAGTGAGTTTTCAAAATAGGCGGCTTCACTAGCTAGCGTGAAATCAACATATTGTCCTAAATCATTGTTATAATTGAGCTTCATTTCAGGTAATGCACGATATACGTCTGGATGGTCACCTATCACTTCAAAATCTCGGAAATTTAATGAGAAATCTAGGTTAGATGAGTAGTAGCTGACCCCAGCTTGGCGATATAAATGCGTATCAGCACGATTATAATAGTCAGATCCGAGGTCAACAATATAGTTGTCATCGCTTATTCCGCTGAAGTCGATGTTTACATTCCAATTGTCACTAATTTTGCCTTGATGCAAATAGCGATAAAAATATCGTTCACCTTGTGTGTCAGTATCGATATCTTTGGGTAAGTATTCTAATTGCACTTCACCTTGGCTTTGGCTGAATAAATAGCGGAATTCTGTTTTCAGTTGAATACCGAGGTTTGTCATCAGCCTTGGTGAAATAGTTGCGTCATAATTTGGTGCAATATTCCAATACAATGGTTGTTCATATTCGACGCCAGTGCGACTTGAACTGCCTATATTTGGAAACAATAAACCGCTTTGACGTCCTGCGGTGACTGGGAAAGCAAAGTAGGGAAGCCAAAATACCGGAACACCCCCAACATAAAAATTGGTGTTGTAAGCTTCGCCGAATGGACTATCTTTGCCAATGACTATTTCACTTGCAAACATTTTCCAATCTTCGCCACCTTTTGGACAAGTGGTAAATGAGACTTGTTCCAAGCGTAACCCTTGCTCACCAGAAAGTGAGAATAAATCTGCGGAACCTCGCCCTGCAATGTCTTTAAATTGGTACTCAGTATCTTGCATCTGCAACAACTGCAGTTCGCTGTTTAATTCAACGCCTTGACTTTCAACTTGCAGTGCTTGGTCACGATAGAGCACATCACCACTAGCGGTGACTTGTTTGCCGTTGTCGTCAATCTGCGCTACGTTGGCATTGATCATTGAATTTGGACTAGCAATGGTAACATTACCATTGAATAAGGCGGAACTGTTCCGGATCATCAGAGCGGCGTCAGAGCTGACTCTAATTGTTTTGTCAGTAGTCAATAGTGCAGGGTCAAATTGAGTGCTTTGTGGTAAGCACAACTCAGTGCTTTGTGCACTTACAAAAAAAGCACTAATACTAAGCGTAATGGTAGAGAACAATTTGATCATTAAATGATTTTTTAGGTAACCTTTTTAGCTAGTCTTTGACTACTTTCGCAAACACTAATTTTCGCCCAATGACACTTGAGCGCCTAAACGCCCAGAGTTTTTGAACATTTATTTTGCAGAACGTTCAAACGACCTTAAATTTTAATGCTTTGAGTCAGAATAACAAACTATATTGTTGAAAAATGAGTAATAAAAACGTAATTATTGGTAAAATGCTGAAAAATACAGCGAATTTAGACTTAAAGTACATAACGATATAGATTTTTACGTCATTACGTTTTTAGTTTAGAGTAACTGGTGACTGATATTTCAAACGAACATACCAGAAGGCAATGAAAAGATGCAAATTTGGGGAAAAGTTGTTGGTGTGCTTTTGGGCTTTGTGTTCGGCCGATTTGCCGGTGCTGTATTAGGCTTAATCGTTGGTCATATATTCGATACAACATACAGTAAAGACTTTTCGCAGAAAGGCGGTTTTGCCCGCTTTTTTACGACGTCAGGTGAAATTCAGCAACAAGCAGTTTTTTTTCATAGTTTGTTTTCTGCACTAGGTCATATTGCAAAGTCAGACGGTATCGTTTCTCAAGAGGAGATTCAGGTTGCCTCCACATTAATGGATGAAATGTCCTTAACGGGTGACACCCGATTAGAGGCTCAGCAAGCATTTCGGGATGGCAAACAACGCGATTTTGCGATTGTTGACATGCTCCAACAATTTAAAGAGCAATGCCATGGGCGCAGAGATGTGCTGCAAATTTATTTAGAAATACTAATTCAAGCTTCCTGCGCGCACAAAAAGTTAAGTACTACGCAATACACGTTGTTAGAAAAGATTGCTAAGACGCTTGGTTTCAGAAGAGTAGAACTTGATTTCTTGATCATTACTTTTGAGGCTGAACAACGCTTTCGCACTGGTAGGTCACAAACAAACAATCAACGACGTCAGCAACAAAGTCAATATGGCGGTTCTGGTAGTTACTCTGCAAAGGCTGAACTGGAAGATGCGTATAAAATATTAGGCATCAAACAAGAGGATGATTCAAAAGTGATTAAAAAAGCGTATCGCAAACAAATGTCATTGCATCATCCTGATAAAATGGCGTCCAAAGGACTGCCAGCGCAAGCGCTCGAGTTAGCCAAACAGAAAGCTCAGGATATTCAAGCAGCCTATGAGCTTGTTCGAAAACAGAAGCCTTCTTAAGTGAATCCAAAAATTGCTAGTGGCAAAAAAGAGAAAGCTATTTTATCTGCTGAAAACGAAATTGCGATTAATGATTTTATCAGTATGTTGTGGATTGAAAAAGGACTGAGTGAGAATACTGCTGAAGCCTATAGAAGCGACCTAACTAAGTTCTCACTGTTTTTACAAAGCAACTCTACCTTCACATCCGATTTGGCTTCAGTACAAAAAGAGGATGTTCAAGCGTTCTTAACATTGCGTTTTGAACAAAAACTATCGCAACGCTCAACATCAAGATTTTTGAGTTCATCGAGGTCTTTCTTCAAGTATGCAATTACAAAAAAATGGCGAGCGGATAATCCGACTCAGGGGCTAAGTAACCCTAAGTTACCAAGTTATTTACCAAGTACATTAACTGAGCAACAAGTAGACCAGCTATTATCTGCTCCAAGTGACAATGACGCCATTAATGCGCGCGATAAAGCGATGTTGGAAGTGTTGTATGCTACAGGCATTCGAGTCTCAGAATTAGTTAATTTGCAAATCAACGAAGTGAGTTTGTTACAGGGCGTCATCAGGGTTATGGGCAAAGGTAATAAGGAGCGTTTGGTGCCCTTAGGTGAAGTCGCAATTGATTGTTTGAGCGCGTATTTGAAAGAATGGCGACCGCTATTGTTAAGCAAACCAAGTAACACTATATTTCCCAGCAAGCGCGGCACAACGATGACACGACAGACCTTTTGGCATCGCATAAAATTGCATGCAAAGCAGGCTGGTATTCAGGCTCATTTGTCACCTCATACATTGAGGCATGCTTTTGCTACGCACTTGCTAAACCACGGAGCCGATTTACGCGTGGTACAAATGTTATTAGGGCATAGTGACTTGTCTACAACGCAAATTTATACCCATGTTGCTACTGAAAGACTGCAATCATTGGTCAAAAACCATCATCCTAGAGGGTGATTTTTTGTATAGTTGGCTTTTGCTAATGATAACGCGGAGCATGCTGATTTGATTAAAAAGTTTGAGCAAAAGCTGAACGTTAAATTACCTTTGTGGAAAATTCAAACCTCCCTAGTTTATTACAGATAAATACAACGATTGGTATTTTTACGCTAGTGAGAATGGTAAATATTTTTTAAGCAGTCGAGTTTATTGCGTTGATATCTTCAACTACAGACTGAAAATACAGTTGCCAAGTTTGCGCATCTTCGTATGGATTGATGACGGTAATGTTGGTTGTTCGATGTTAACTTGTTGTCGACCATTATGTTGATGAATAGCATCACTATTGACAGTTTGCGCTAATGTGACCAATGCGTTTTTTTACCAACAATAGTGAGCTAGAAATACCCCCATTAGCGACCATTAGCCGCACAGGAAATTCAGCTGCAAGCAGCTGAATGAGGGCAAAAACCTTAATCGCAGAGACAACAATACCGAAGCGATGTAGTGATGCCATGAGAGTATTCCTTATAATAATTGAAAACAATGTTTAGTCATTTGCTGCTATTATTTGCTGTTGTTATTTCTGTTGTTTTGTTGCGCACTTTTAAGAGCACTCGACGGTCAAAGAAGTTATCTTCAAAGTTATCGCTTGCACTCACTAGTTCGGACTCGCCGAATGATTGAGTGAGTACCTGATTTTGGTTTACGAATTGACTGACTAAGTAGTCTTTTACTGCCTTAGCACGTTGCTGTGAGAGCACTTGGTTATAGGCAGACTTGCCACGTTGATCAGCAAAGCCAGAGAGCTCAATTGTTAATTTTGGGTTGTTGCGTAATTCACTTGCTAGGCCATCAAGTTGTGACTTGTAATGCTCTTCAACTAGAAAAGAGGCGGTTTTAAATTGAATGTTAGCTTCAATTGAGGGGGGGACCTGCGCAATGGCTTGACTCATTGCAGTCTCCATAGCTGCGATCTGTTGATTAGCTGAGGTAATCGAATTTTGATAATTCTGCTGCAATGCGATAAGTTCGAGGTCAGTGCTCTGTAGGTCTTTTTTAGTCATTGTTAAGCGATTTTCATCATTAATATCATCAGCAATAAATAAGCCAAATAGGCCAGCTATTGCGCCACCCAATGGACCGGCAACAACCGCACCAAATACAATCCCAGTGCTTAAACCCACTACATTATTTTTAGTTTCTTGATTTTTGGCTTTTTGATTTTTAATTACTGGCGCATTTGGTTTTAGTTTAGACGCCTTTTCGTTTGAGGCTGAACCCGCAACTGAAAATACAGAAACAGTCATTAAGCTAGTAAAAGCCATCGCTAAGGTAATTTTACTCAATGGGCTTTTAGTAAAAGCGTTTTTGTTTTGAGATGTACCGATAAAAGCACAGTTGTTTAAGTTTGCGTTGGTTTTGTTAACTATTTTTTTCATGTTTTTCTCCAAAGATGTTTCAAGTTTATTTTTAAATAGCCAAGCTATTAAACAAAGACTTCGTGGCAACTTCGGGGAGGAAAAATGGCAATGTTGAGGTCAATTGTGGCGAAAAAATGGAAATTGCATGCAAAGACTTTAACCCATCGTGATTTTCTATATAGTTAAGCCTAACCGTTTCAATCAAAGGTGTGTTATGTCGAAGCAAATTGCTTTAGTTGAAGATGACCAAGCGCTTAGAGACAACTATGTGTCTGCTTTAACTAAGCAGGGCTATGCAGTAAAAGCCTATTCAAATAGACGGCAAGCAGAAACTGCCTTTGCACAACAACTACCCGACTTAGCGATTGTTGATATAGGTTTGGAAGATGAAATCGATGGTGGTTTTGCGGTATGCCAGACCTTACGTAGCCTGTCGAAAACCTTACCAATTATCTTTTTACGGCACGCGATAACGACTACGACACTATATGCGGTTTAAGAATGGGAGCCGATGACTACTTAACAAAGGATATCAGTTTGCCCCATTTGTTGGCTCGCATTGCGGCTCTATTTAGGCGTACTGAATTATTAAATGAACCTCTAGTACCATCAGACTTGATTAAGTCAGGGGATCTGAGCGTGGACGCGAAGCGCATGACGGTAAAATGGAAGTGGCAGATTATTCATCTAACCGTCACCGAGTTTTGGATGTTACATGCGATTGCGAAATACGCTGGGCATGTGAAAAATCGACAGCAGTTAATGGATGAGTCGAAAATGGTCGTTGATGACACCACCATTACGTCACACATTAAACGAGTAAGAAAAAAGTTTGTACAAGTTGACCCTTCTTTTGACCGTATAGAAACAGTTTATGGCATGGGTTATCGCTGGAAAGCGGACAATTCATGAATAAATGGCGCATTGGCTTGCGCGCTCAGCTGCTCTTTTTCTCATCATTTTTATTCGCAATTCCTTATTTGGGGTACCAATATGTTTGGGAATTAGAAACATACTTACGCATTGGTCAAGAGCAAACCATGGTAGGAACTGCTCGTGCGGTCGCGACTGCAATGCATGAGCGTCCTAAACTATTTGATGTGCAATCTTCTTTTATGAGTGATGTAAGACCGGGTACGGATTTGTATGCACATAGCATTGATTACCCTATTCAGCTTGACGGTGATGCATCTGATTGGGATGAATATAAAGCTTTTAAGCTCAACTACGCAGAACAAAACCTAATTCAAATTCAGCAAGCGTATCGACCGCAAAGTTTATCTTTTAAGCACATGATTGGTCGGTATGACAAATTTCTATATGCGCTATTTGAAGTTCTAGATGACAATCTGGTCTTTAGAGCGCGCAATAGTTTGCGAATTGACCGTAACGATTATTTACAGGTAGCGACGATCGACATTAAAGGCGACTTTCAGCGTTATGTTATTGCGCCCATGCAGTCTGGATGGGTTAACGCATATTTGCTTAAGTCTGATACTCAGGGCATTCAGCCGGATCGCCTAGAGACTAAAATTCAAGGCTATTGGCAACAAACAGAAACTGGCTACAGCATAGAGCTACGTTTTCCTGTGGGTATGATGTCAAGTAAAATTGCTTTTGCTATTACGGACGTGGATGATCCAAAAATTGGTTTTGCAAAATACACGCTGGGTACCGCTGACCCCACAAAACAAGACTCATTGGGCAGCGTGCTAATACCCTCACCTGAGATTGAGAATATATTAAAGGGATTGAAGTACTCCAATGCAAGAGTCTGGGTAATTGACAAACATATGCGAGTGTTAGCTAAGTCAGGCGAGATACAAAACGCCAGTGGTGTGCAAGCGCAGCAGTCCAATAAAGCAGAAAAGCAAAGCTGGTGGCAGTATGTTGAAAACCAATGGTTATTGCCTGTCTATTACAAAATTCTTACCAAACCACCCGCTGATTTTGTTGATGATCTTGAAAATGCATATGCGTTGCAAGGTCAGGATGTTGAGGAGGCTTTAGCAGGCACTCCAAGCAGTTTGTGGCGTTTGAGTGCAGATAAAAAAGCGGTCATCTTGTCGGCCGCGCATCCCATCTTCATTGATGAGCAGGTAATGGGCGCGGTGGTTGTGGAGCAAACAACAAACGGTATAAGAACACTGCGTAATCAGGCCCTAGAGAATCAATTTCACTTTATTTTGGCGGTTATTGTTTTAGGTACGCTTTCCTTATTTTTATTGGCGTCACGTATTTCATGGCGAATTCGCAAACTCCGAAATGAAGCCGAAGGTGCTATTGATAGTTCAGGCAAAATAGTCGGTGAAATTAAAGCATCTCCTACAAATGATGAAATTGGCGACTTGAGTCGTACCTTCAACAATGTGTTGTCCAAATTAAACCAATATAATAGCTATCTGGAGAATATGGCGTCGCGTTTGTCGCATGAACTCAGAACGCCGGTGGCAATTGTTAACTCATCATTAGATAACTTGTCGTTTGAGCAGCACTCACCTGACAATCAAGCCTACATAGATAGGGCGAAAGAGGGTATTACGAGGTTAAGTAAAATACTCACCAACATGAGTGAGGCAACACGTTTAGAACAAGCTATTCAACGCAGTGATGTTGAAATTTTTAATGTAGACGAAGTTCTGAGTGGCTGTTCACAAGCTTATCGACTAGCCTATCCTGCAAGGCAGTTTGTGCTTGAGTCAGAGTTACAAAAAGTAGTCATATCAGGTGCACCGGAGCTCTTCGCCCAAATGCTCGATAAGATTGTTGCAAACGCGATTGAATTTAGTGCCATTGATTCAGTCATTAAAATTGCGTTAAAAGGGTACATAAATGCGTTTCGAATTCACATTAGTAATCAGGGGCCACTATTGCCTGAAAATATGCAAAAAGAGCTGTTAGACTCTATGATTTCTGTTAGAAAAGACCAAGACTCCAAGCAGCCACATTTAGGTTTAGGTTTATACATTGCTAAAATAATTGCACTTTTTCACCATGCTGAGATTAGTATTGATAATCAAACCGATGAATCCGGTGTGGTCGTCACAATAAGTTTTAAATTCCGCTAGGTCTGCCGATATGGAGTTATGCTGCAACGACTATTATGACGATGGCGCAGAGACAATTGTGAGTTACTCACTTTCCTGATTGATGACATTTTTTGTGACAGATCCAGCTTATTAGTTATTCATAAATATACACTAGATGCCGATCGACTATTTTTAAGTTGACGCTCACGATGTAATTTGTCTAATAGGACATAAACTCATTTTCTTTGGATACTTTCAAGATGCGAAGACACTGGCTTTTCTCAGTTTTTTCCTCAACTAAGCGCTTTGCTTTCTTAGTTTTTTTTCTTATCAGTCCTGCATGTTTCGCATTGGGTGATAAATTAGCGCGCCAAGACGGATCAACGTTGAGTTTAGTCGCTTATACCGGGATCACGTTGATTGTTTTGCTTCTTGGTTTGACCATTTATACTTTTGTTAGTATGAAGTCTAAAGACAAAACCATTGAAATACATGATGACGTGGTTGCTCACAAAGACCAGATCATCAATACAATGAACAATGGCCTATTGCTTATTGGTTTGCAAGGTAATGTTGTTGAGTTGAGTAACCCTGCTGCAAAATTACTAGGGCGTGAGAAGAGTCGAGTATTGAATCAGCCCCTTGTTGATTTTTTCAAAGAAGAATCAAAAATCGCAATCAACAAAGCAATGGGTGGTGGCGAAAGCGTAAAAATATTGGTAACAGCTCCTTCAAGCAACATGCAACTGCGCTTAACTATCGCAAAGAACAGCTCAATGTATGATGGCATTGCCTTTGTTGTGACCCTTGAAGATGTGAATAGTTACGAAAAAGAAATCAAACAAACAAAGCTTAATCTAGACCAACTTAACGAACTCACGGAACATTTGTATCTAGGTCAAGTGTTTATTGATTTCGAGTCCAAAACCTTTCAAGCAAATCAGATATTTTCTACTATTTTGGGCTACAGCGAAGACGTTTCGGGCGACTTTGACAAGCTTCATCAGCTAGTTTGCCCAAACAATATTACGTCTTGGAAACAGTCTTTTGAGCTCGCTAAGGAGCAGCATGAGATTGATTTTAAGAGCGTGTTACAGTCGATTGAATTTAAAGTTCCAGTGCGCATTGTTGCCATTAGCAGCGCTAAAAATAGTAAAGGTAAGTCGACAGCGTTTAAATTGCTGGTGATTGATGAAACAGAAATTCGCCAAAACCAGAGGAAAGAATATTCAAGCGAGCAAAAAGTAAAAGCAATGTTGAATGTGTCGCTGCATCCTCTCTATATTCTTGATCACGAAGGCCGCATTATATCGGCTAATAATCCTTTTGAACGTATGTTCGGTGTGCGTTTAGCAGATGTTAAAAATAAACGTTTTGATTTACTCGACCTGCTGCCCGAAGACATCAATATTCTACATAATCCAGATGATACGCCTGTCAGCATCGGTCGAGCATTGAACCGTGAATTTACTGGCAAAGTAGGCAAAAAGCCCGAACAAACGAATTTGGCAGCAGACTCGCCGCAAGGCTTGCATAAAAGTAATGACACAAATACAAGGCTACACCTGCGAGTCACATTACAAGCCTTTGGCGATGATAAAAATGAACGCGCTGGTTTTGCCGGTATGTTTCAAGATCTAACATTATTAACCGAAACACAGCGTCAGTTGGAATCAGAGCGAGCGCATTTTTATAACTTACTCGACATTGCTCCAATAGCCTTGGCCACTGTTGATGCAGATGACAAAATAGTGCATGCCAATACGGCAATGACTGAGCGTTTGGGTTTAAATGAAAGAGAACTCAAAAAAGGAACCCTCTATCAGTTGTTCAATGACCCCGATGCTGCTGTCCGAGCGGCTAAACAGTTACATCAAACTGGCCGTTTAAGAGATTTCCATACCAGTTTGCGTGGCAAAAACGAAGTGATGCACCCGAGTGAGTTGCATATCGACTTATTTGATAAAGAAAAAGAACAATATGTTTGCTGGATTTCAGATCGTTCAGGCGAGCAATTCCAAGAAGATAAATTTCATGGCCTACTTGAGCACAGCAGTATGCCAATGGCAATTTTAGATGAAAAAGGCTTTTCGAGCCTTAATCCTGCCGCTTGTGAATTCTTCGGTGTTGAGGATGAAGATGATTTATGGGGATTTGCGCCATATTCACTCGACTTGAACAAAGATGAAGGCGAAGCTTATGAATTAGAGCGTATCGTCAATAAAGTAAAATATGATGGTAGAGCAAAATCTATTAATTGGGAACACAAAGTAGGCTCAAAATCACGCCCTTGCCACGCTACTTATATCCCAATATACAAAGGCAAGGAGTTCGACTCAATACTTTGTATGTGGACAGACTTAACTGAAATTATTCAAGCTGATCAGGCACGCTTAGAGGCAATTACTGCGCACCAAGAGGCTGAGCGCGAAGTGGCTGAAAAGCAACTGTTGTTGCGTTCAAGTCATGAGCAACTAACCACTAAACTCAAAGATTTACGTGACACTGAGACCAAACTTCAGTTAGCACAAGATGAAATATCCGAAGCTAAGATTGAATATATCACTCTACAAGAGCGGCATCAAAGCGTAACTGATAATCTTCAAAAGGTGCAAAATCAGTATTCACAAAGCAGAGAAATGCTGAGTGAAGCGCGAGATGTAAATAATACATTGACCGAGCAATTAGCGCTTTCAACTGAGAAAGTGAATAACTTGCAAAGCCAGCGCAATGAAATTTCAAATCAACTGCAATTAAGCGAGGAAAACTTCCAAGAAGCACAACAGCAGCTTGAAGCCAGTGAGGAAAATTCGAAGCAATTGCAATTGCAACAACAGCAACAGCAAAAAAAAATGCAAGCTTACGTGACTCAGATAGATTCACTGAAGGAATCGATTACCGATAAGGATGCAGAAATTAGCAAAGTTGGCTCGCAAATTACAGGCCTTCAAGAGCAATTACAGACCAGTGATAGTAACAGTGAAAAGTTAAAAAAAGCGCTGATTAATCAGCGTAAAGCCAGCGAAGAAGCAGAGAAACAACGTCGTGAAATTGAGCAAACTTATAAACTTGCGCAGTCTGAATTGATTAACAAAGTGCGTCATGTTGAGCATTTACAAAATGAAATGCAGAAATTTGAAGAGATGTCGAACCAAGAAAAAGGCGACATGGCAGCCCAACAAAGCAAATTGATGCAAGAGTTAGAAGAGAAACAAAGTGTGTTGCAAGAAACTCAACGCGCACTTGATGAGGCCCAACAAACAGCCGAACAAGAGAAGATTGAGAAACAAAAACAACAGGAAGAAATGAAGCGTGTTGAAGCTGAATTAGCTGAAACTGAACAGCATGCAGAACGCAAGCTACAAGAGATGAAAGAGGCTGAAGAGCTGCGCTTGGCGCAGCAACAGACAGTGCATGAAGAGCTTAAAGATAAACAACAAAAACTGCTTGAAACTGAACAAATATTGAGTGACGCCAAGCAACAAACAGAGGCTGAAAAAGCTGAAAAACTTCGCCAACAAAAATTGTTTGATAAGCTTCAAACTGAACTGCAAGAAATTGAACAGCACAGTGCTGCACAGCAGGCTAAAATTGAGCAATCGGGTAAACAGTGGGAACAACAACAGGCTCAACTTAAACAGGAAGTCGAAGCTAAGCGTCAGCAGTTGCAAGATTCACAGACCAAGTTAGACGAAATTCAACAACAAGCCGAAGCAGAGAAATTAGCGCGTATTGAAAAAGAGCAGAAACTAGAGCAATTAATGCTTGAGTTGTCTGATGTTGAAAGTAGAGCAAGCAAGCAACGTGAAATGCTTAATGGCAGCGAAGAGCAATGGACAGCGCATCACAAGGAAATTGCAGAGCAGAAAAAACAATTGCAACAAGCGCTTATTGACGCCCAGACACAAAACAAGAACTTGCAAGAGAAACTGCAAGGTAATTTAACTGAATTACAGCAAGCAGAGTCACAAGTATCTGAAACGCAGTCAGCAGAGAACAAGCTGCAAGACCAACTGAACAATGCCAAAGCCCAACAAGAAGAGCTTGAAGCACATATTAGACAACAAGAGCAGCAAGAACTCGCGCTTAAGAAGCAAGTTGAAGAACAACAGGCTAACTTATTAGGGCGTGAACAAAGTATTTTGGCAATGGAGGATAAACAAGAGCAGTTGTTAGCTCAGTTAGAAGCCGTTCAGCAAGAGTATAGTGAAAGTAAACACAGTTTAAGTGAGCAACAAAATAACCAGTCAGGCCTTGCACAACAATTGGCGTCGTTAGAAAATGAACTGCAATCCAGTAAAGTCCAGTTGGATAACAAAGAGCAAGCGTTACAGCAAGCTCAGCGGCAGTTACAAAGTAATGAAGAAATACTGGCAGAGCAAGAAGACGCTCTGGTAGCAGCACATAAAGAAGAGTTATATCAAGCACAAGAGCAAATGAAAACCAAGCAGCAAGAAAGCGCTGAACCGGCACCAGAGTCTGCTATTGCTAAAATGCGAATGCCTGAAAACCCAAGAATGTGGTTTGACTTACTGCCTTATTTACAGCAGCAAGGGGAGGTTAACTCATTATCAAAGGCGCTAAACGAATTGATCAATGAGCTAGAGACTGTTATCGCGTCTACTGACATCGCTGTGACGCAAGATGACAACGGTGAAATATTACGGGGTGCTAGGAAGCTTGTTCAAACCGGTAAAAAAGTCAATGCAGATGCATTGGTTGATGTAGTCAGCCGCCTAGAAGTAGATTGCGGAGCGGGTATGCTGGATAACATATCTATTGCTTGGCCAAACACCAAACGCGCGTTTTCTAATACATTGCGCGTTATTTACGAGAATTTGCATGGCTAAGCCGTGTTTAAAAAAGTACTAATAGTGAGCACAAAAGCCTTCATCAGAAGGTCTTTTTTCATTCAGGGACGTTGCTGTTTCGCTGTCTTGTATCAACTGATTTAAACCTGTCCTAGCGGGTTTGCAAGCCAACATTAATCGCACTTATTTAAGCTAAATTGCAGGCTAAGCTGAATAAAGGCTCGCAGACCATAGCAATCACTTGCTACTATTCATCGCTGCGATAATCCGTTCGGTGATTTATGTAAATGTACCTAACGCTTGTCTTTATCTACTTAATCAAAGAGGCCTGTTTTGCAAATACAGCGACGCCACGCGGTCATTCCAAATCCTATTGACTCCCAATTGCCCGCTATTTTAGACAGATTATATCGAAATCGCGGCGTTACTGACGTTGCTCAAATACAAATGCAAATTAAAAAGTTACGTCACTACAATGAATTAAAAGGAATTGAAGTCGCTTCAGATTTAATTTGTGAAGCAATAAAACAAAGCAAAGCTATTTGTATTATTGGCGATTTTGACGCTGACGGTGCAACGAGTACCGCTATTTGTATGTTAGCTTTAAACGCATTCGGGCACACAAATGTCGATTACTTAGTACCCAATAGATTTGATTTTGGTTATGGTTTAAGCCCTGAAATTGTCGATGTTGCTCATCAGCAAAATGCTGAATTTATTATCACCGTTGATAACGGGATATCATGCGTAGAAGGAGTCAGTCACGCTAAACAATTAGGCATGAAAGTGGTGGTCACAGATCATCACTTGCCAGGCTTTACGATCCCTAGCGCTGATGCCATTGTTAATCCTAACCAACCTGGTTGCGAGTTTGCATCTAAAAATTTAGCCGGTGTTGGAGTTGCTTTTTATGTCATGTTAGCGGTAAAAGCACAGTTGCAAAATGAAGGGTGGTTTGAGCAAAAAAATATTCAAGCGCCTAATTTAGCAAATTACCTCGATATTGTGGCTTTAGGTACCGTTGCTGATGTTGTGCCATTAGACGAAAATAATCGGGTATTGGTGCATCAAGGCTTACAACGTATACGCAGTGGTATAGCTCGTCCGGGTATCAGAGCCATATTAGAGGTCGCGTCAAGACCCTGTCATAAATTATCATCTACTGACCTTGGTTTTGTGTTGGCCCCGCGCTTGAATGCAGCGGGCAGACTTGATGACATGTCATTGGGAATAGAATGTTTACTGACAGAAGATGAACATATAGCGCGTCAAATTGCGGCTCGTCTTGATGCCTTAAATCTAGAGCGCAGAGAAATTGAATCTTCAATGAAAGATGAAGCCGAAAAAGCGCTCGAAGCATTCATTTCACAGGGCCACGAATTACCTTCGGGTGTTGTGCTTTACCAATCCGATTTTCACCAAGGTGTTATTGGTATATTGGCGGGTAGAATTAAAGAAAAATATTATCAGCCCACTATTGTGTTTGCTCAACAAGATGCAGAGTCTGTTAAAGGTTCTGCTAGGTCGGTGCCTGGTGTCCACATTCGAGATTTGTTGGAAACGGTAAATACCCAAAATCCTGGCTTAATTGATAAGTTTGGGGGTCATGCAATGGCAGCAGGACTGAGCTTAAAAACAGCGCGACTTAGTGCATTTAAATTCGCTTTTGAAGCGGCCGTAGCTGAGGCTGCCAAAGATCTGCCTACACAAAACCTTATTTTGTCAGATGGGACTCTTACTTGCCAAGAAATTAACATTGAAAATGCGAGCCTTATAAAATTAGCGGTTCCTTGGGGGCAGACGTTTGAGGAGCCATTATTCGATGGCATATTCCAAATGCGTGGTCAGCGAATTGTAGGCAAAAATCACTTAAAAATGGTCGTCAGCTTAGATGATATTGAGTTTGACGCGATTGCTTTTAATATCGACTTAGCAACATGGCCAAATCCGAAGGTTAGGCATGTAAAGCTGGCTTATAAATTGGATATTAATGAATTTAGAGGCCAAATCAGTGTACAATTACTAGTTCAAGCGCTTGAATCAGCCGACTAAAGTGCATTTTTAATTGATTAAACAGTCGGCTTGCCAAGTTATTTTGAGCAACCAACATACACAATTATAACGGAATTCATTATTCTGTAATGCGGGAAAAAAAGAGGTAGATTAGAACGATGGTAAGAAAAACAGCTTTGCAAACATTACTAGAAACCCATCCAAATTTGGTTCATTCAGAATTATGCAAAGTGACGTCACATGTTCAACGAGAAGAAGATGGCTGGCATGTCAATACACTGTTAATTATTAATCTGGATGTGCCCTTTATATTCAAACGTCGAAAAAAGTATAAAAACTTGGAGGGTAGGGTCGTCAATTTAACCTATTATCCTGAAGTAAAAGAAGTTGCGGGTATGCAATTTGAAACCATGAAAGTGGTCAGGATAAAAGTGAGCTAGCTTGAATAAAGATATTTATGATGGTTACGTTCTCCATCGGCGCCCTTATCGTGAAACCAGCCTAATTGTTGACTTCTTTACTCTACAAAATGGCAGAGTTAGCGCAATGGTCAAAGGAGCGAGACGTCCAAAATCAGATAAAAAAAGCTTGTTGCAACCACTTCAGGCAGTCAACTTTGAATTAGTCGGGCGCGGCACCTTGCGAAATTTATCAAGAATTGAATCGACCTCTAGATCTTATTCACTTTCGCAGCAAAGCTTGTTTTGTGTGTTTTATTTGAATGAAGTACTAAACAGGGCGCTGCCTGAATCTGAACCTTTTACCCGCTTGTTCCAACAATATGAGTTGTCCTTAAATACGCTGCAACAGCTATCGATTGAAGGGGGAGAATTAGTCGATATTGAGCCCATATTGAGAAATTTTGAGTTTGTTTTGTTGGAAGAATTAGGTTATTTCCCTGACTTTACTTATGACTCACAAAACGAATTAGAAATAGTGGCTGATAAGAGCTATTCGTTAATGAATGAAATTGGTTTTGTGCAATGCGACCAGCATCTATCGTCCGCAATTAGCGGTCAGGATATATTGGCAATCAATAATAATGATTGGCAGTCATCTTCACTTAAAGCGGCAAAAAAGATAAGTCGTATCGCGTTACATCCAATATTAGGCGACAAACCGATTAAAAGCCGTGAACTATTTAGTACTAAAATAACTATTTAAAATAACGACATGAAATATACCCTTTTTTGCTAAATTTATGCGGCCATCTCAGGAGAGCTAAATGCAAGATATACTATTAGGCGTCAACATTGACCATATTGCGACACTTCGCAATGCCAGAGGTACAAACTACCCGAATCCAGTTCATGCGGCTGACATTGCCGAAAGGGCCGGAGCCGATGGTATTACGGTACATTTGCGTGAGGACCGCAGGCACATAAAAGATCAAGATGTGTATTTACTCAAAGAAACCATTAATACGCGTCTTAATCTTGAAATGGCGGTAACTGACGAAATGTTGGCGATTTCCGCAAAAATACGACCAGAATTTTGTTGTTTAGTGCCCGAAAAAAGACAAGAGTTGACCACTGAAGGTGGTTTGGACGTGGCCGGTAACCTAGCAAAAATGCAAGCGGCTTGTGAGCAATTAAAGGCTCAAGATACCTTTGCGTCATTATTCATAGACGCTGATGAAAGACAAATTGACGCTGCGGTTGCGGCCGGTGCCCCTTATATTGAAATTCATACCGGACAATATGCAGAGGCGAAAAATGAAGCTCAAGCTGAGTTCGAATTAGCCAAACTTGTGAAGGGTATAGAATATGCACACAAGCTGGGACTAAGAATAAATGCAGGTCATGGTTTGCATTATCACAATGTAAAACCAATCGCAGCCATTCCGCAATTAATTGAATTAAATATTGGACACAGTATTATTGCTCGAGCCACATTTGATGGTCTTGAAAAAGCAGTAAGAGATATGCGTTTATTAATGCAAGAAGCGAGATTAAGCCAGCGTTAAATTTTCAAGTAATAGTCAACTTATGCTGGCCTTATTAGTTATATTTAAGAGTCGTTGTGGGTGCTGTGGTATATACTCTGCAATTGTATACAAAAAAGGAGTAGAGAATGCCAATTGTTGGGGTCGGAACTGATATAGTAGAAATTGCTAGGTTGCAAGCAAGTATTGAGCGCTCTGACTCAATGGCAAAGCGAATATTGACTCCTAATGAGTATAAAGACTATTTGGCACTAACTAATTTAGCCAGAATTAGACCTCGACAACAAGTGGAAGCGAACGATAAAGATGCGCTTAACCTAAGCTTACAAGCGCGTTTTTTAGGCAAACGCTTTGCTGCAAAAGAAGCCGCAGTTAAAGCCATTGGCAATGGTATCGGTAATGGAGTGAGTTGGCAGCAAATTCAAATTGTTCATTACACAACAGGCCAGCCATATTTGATAGTGAGCGGTCATCTTGAATTGCTGTTTCAGCAGAAAGGAGTAAACCATACTCATCTTTCTATTTCAGATGAAAAGCATTACGCAATCGCTACAGTAATTTTAGAGAGTTAACGATTGTGGTCCAATTTTTTAAGGCAAAGAAACAATCGCAATCAGGTAAAAATCGGGCTCAAGAACAGAGCTGTGGTGAGACCATTGAAATGTCAGTTGATGTCATCGACCATAATGCTAATGGGATCCTTTTATCTCACCAACCGATCATCGTAGTACCCGCTTCTATACCTGGTGAAGTGTACCGAGTATCGATACGCTCAAAAAAGAAGAAAGTATGGCATGGCCAAATAGTCAAAGTGCTGCAAGGGCACGAATCGGCCCGCGTTAAGGAATTTTGCCCCTATGTAAGTGAGTGTGGGGGCTGCTCTCATCAGTCTTTTGATGCAAATTATTTGATTGCGGCCAAACAGACAAGTCTGCAAAGTTACTTAAACAATGCCATTCCTTCAACAAGACTTGAACGGTGTGAGTGGGAAGAGGTGATTAAGTCGGATATTGCTGATAATCATTATGGATATCGGCGCCGTGCTCGTTTAGCTATTGACGCACGCAATTCAAATGAGATTAAAATAGGCTTTCGGCAAGAGAAGTCGAATAAAGTTGTCGATATACCTAAATGCGCAGTGCTAGCCGAGTCATTACAAAGCGTATATGAACGCCTAGTGACTATCATTAAGCGCCTGCCTAGTGCTTCTTCTGTTGGTCATATCACGCTAACAGAAGGCGCCCAAAGAGCCCAAGTATGCTTGCATTTGACCAAAAGCTTGAGTACCGAGTCAGTCCAAATGCTGGCGCTTGAACAAGCGTCCTCGGGTACGCAGTACATGATCGAATCTAAGTCGTCAAAGTTAATAAACATCACAGCATTAGGGTCTTTAAGCGCAAGTAGTGATCTAGCAACAAGTTCGGTTTCAAATTCTGTATTCACCATTATGGACAGTCCGGGTTTAAACTTAGCGGTAACGGCTAATAATTTTATACAAATTAATCAACACGTAAATCAACAGATGTTGAAGCTTGCAGAAGATTGGTTAAACCCGACTTCAGAGGATTGTGTGGTTGATTTATTTTCAGGCGTTGGTAACTTTTCGCTCGCATTAGCGCCATATTGTAAACAGGTTATCGGTGTTGAAGGCGTGCCCGAAATGGTGCAACAAGCGCAAGCAAATGCACAACTAAATGGCATACAAAATTGTCGCTTCGAACATTATGACCTCAACGATTTAGCTTTAAATGCAAGGCTTAATATACCTCAAGGCGCGCTGTTTATAGTTGATCCGTCGCGCGCGGGTGCATTGGCAATCATGAAGGTGATAACAGTATTTAAGCCACAAAAAATATTGTATGTTTCTTGCAACCCAACAAGTTTTGCTAGAGACATAAATGTCTTACCCAGCAAATTCGAGATTACAAAAATGAGAGCGCTTGATATGTTCCCTTTTACAAAGCATATTGAAATGGTAGCTTTAATAAGCTCAAAGTAGAGTGCAAAATACATGGTATCAATAAGAAGCGTTCATCAGACCAGTCGTCCAACCTTTAGCCAATGGTTGGCTGACTTGGATGTACCTGAAAAAACCAAAACAAAATTAAGTCAGATCTCAGATAAACCAGATGACCTTTTAATCGGCCAAGAGATGGTTGAGATATTGCACGAGCTTCACATGGATGATGAAACACTGCAAGCAGCTTTAGTTTATCCATATTGCCAAATCCATGAGTTATCGGAAGATCAAATTGAAGACCAGTTTGGCCTACCAATTAAAGAGCTAATTTTAGGTGTTCGTCGCATGGATGCCATTAAAACCCTACAATCTCGTAATCGCCAAGACGAAAATCACGTTAACAACCTGCGTCGTATGTTGTTAAGTATGGTGGAAGATGTGCGCGCGGTTGTTATAAAAATGGCCGAACGTATTTGCACCTTACATTCTGTAAAAGAAGCGGATGAAGAAACTCGAGTTATCGTCGCCCACGAATGTTCGAGTATTTATGCCCCGCTGGCTAACAGGCTAGGTATTGGTCAACTTAAATGGGAACTTGAAGACCTTTCGTTTCGGTATTTACATCCAAACACCTACAAGCGTATCGCAGAAATGCTGGATGAAAAACGCACTGATCGTGAACAATACATCGTCGATATTGTACAAGAACTACAAGGCTCGTTAGACCACCAGAACATTAAAGCAGAAGTCATTGGTCGACCCAAACATATTTACAGTATTTGGAAAAAAATGCAGAAAAAACAACTTTCTTTTGAAAAATTGTTTGATATTCGTGCGTTGCGTATTGTGGCCGATAAATTGCAAGATTGTTATGCCGCTTTAGGCACAGTGCACACGGTCTGGAAACATATTCCCAGAGAATTTGACGACTATATCGCGACACCCAAGCAAAATGGGTATCAAAGCATTCATACCGTTATTACTGGTCCACAAGGTAAGTCAGTGGAAATTCAAATTAGAACGCATCAAATGCACCAAGATGCGGAGTTAGGTGTTGCTGCTCACTGGAAGTATAAAGAAGGCGCAACAGGCAAAGCTGCAGGTTCAGAGGAACGCTTGAATTGGCTGCGCAAAATTCTTCAGTGGCAAGAAGAAATGGCTGAATCGGGTAATTTAGTTGAAGAGCTCCGTAGTCAGGTATTCGACGACCGAGTTTATGTTTTTACTCCTAAAGGCGATGTTATTGATTTGCCACTGGGCTCAACGCCTCTGGATTTTGCTTACTATGTGCATAGTAATGTTGGCCATAGGTGCATTGGTGCCAAGGTTAATAAGCGTATCGTGCCATTTGCTTACAAGTTGCAAAGTGGTGATCAGGTAGAAGTCCTGACCGGTAAAAATGCGTTTCCTAGTCGAGATTGGATGCACCCAGGTTTAGGTTATGTGCATTCTGCACGCGCGAGAGCGACCATCCATTCATTCTTTAAAAAACAAGACAAAGATAAGAATATCGAGGCCGGAAGAGAGCTCCTAGAGCGAGAACTCTCAAAAGTAGACATTTCCATTAAACTTGTTGCTGACGCTGTTGATAAATTCAATGCAAATTCAGTTGATGATTTATTTGCAGCTATTGGTGTGGGTGATACTCGCGTAATGACGGTTGTGCATTTCTTATTGCAGAAACATGGCCCACCTCCTGCACAACCAGCTGAAATATCGATTAAACCACGTCGAGCAAAGTTACGAAAAGGTAGCGAGCCGATTATTGCTGAAGGTGTGGGTAATTTACTCAGCCAAATTGCCAAGTGCTGCCAACCTGTTGCGGGTGAGTCTATTCTGGGCTATATCACACAGGGCAAGGGTGTTAGCGTACACAAGGAAAACTGTGCTCAGTTATCAAATTTATTAGAACAGCACCCTGAACGCCAGATAGAAGTATCGTGGGCAATTGAACATCAAACCAGTTTTCAAACACAGCTTAACGTTTATTGCGACGATAGAACCGGCATTTTAAGAGATATCACAACGGTGCTATCAAATGAAAAAGTTGGCCTGCTTGGTGTCAATAGCTTGAGCAATAAAAGCCATAATTCAGCACTTATAAAGTTAACTATTGAAGTTATAGACGCAGATAACTTGTCCCGTGTTGCGGATAAGTTAAAACAATTGCGCGATGTTAACGACGTAGCCAGAGATTAGCGTGAAGTCGCTTAGCCAATACACACATAAATTAAGTCTTTAGTAATGCCAAATGATGCGATTAAACCTATGCCGGAGAGTCTTTTGCAAAAAGCTTTGAATATTCAACTTGAATGCGCAAAACTCGGTTTTGATTGGCCTGAAGTTGCTCCGGTGTTTGATAAAGTACTTGAAGAAATTGAAGAAGTTAAGGCTGAGGTTTATGTCCGGCGACAACAGCAAGATAAAATAGAAGATGAAATAGGTGATTTATTCTTTGCGATTGTCAATTTATCTCGTCATCTCGAGGTTAATCCAGATGTGGCGCTAAAAAAAGCCAATGAAAAATTCAGCAAACGTTTTTCATTAGTGCAGAAGTTCGCTGCGAATGAGGATCTCGAGTTAACAAATTTACATATGGACGCGTTAGAACTACTCTGGGATAAAGCTAAGAAAACCTTGAATGAAGCGAAATATCCCACGATCTAAAGCAAAATATGCAGCCCTTGGCGACACTCCCCTTTATAAAAAGCAGAAAAATACTTCGCTTTTACTCTAAAGTCTGTATAATCTGCGGCCTGCCCAGCTGCACCCACCTTTGGGAAGGTGGTAGATTAACCGGCTCGAAGGGGCTAACAGGTTGATATAATTACACTTTAAGCAGTATTAGACAGCTTAGCAGTGAACTTAACTAATAATTTTGGGTGATGAATACATGAAAACTTTTGTTGCAAAGCCAGAAAGCGTAGAACGCGACTGGTATGTGGTTGACGCCGCAGACAAAACTTTAGGCCGCTTTGCGGCTGAAATCGCGCTAAGATTGCGCGGTAAGCATAAACCAGAGTACACTCCTCACGTGGATACTGGCGATTACATTGTTGTAGTTAATGCGGAAAAAATTACGGTAACAGGAAATAAAGCGACGGGTAAAATATACTATTCTCACTCCGGTTATCCAGGTGGCTTGAAAGAAGCTACTTTTGAACAGCTTATTCAAAAGAAGCCAGAAATGGTTATTGAAAAAGCGGTTAAAGGTATGCTTCCAAAAGGCCCACTAGGTCGTGCTATGTTCCGCAAAATGAAAGTTTTTGCTGGTCCAGAGCATACGCATGCTGCACAACAGCCACAATCACTGGACATTTAAGGAGCGAGCAAAATGGCAGATACTCAATATTACGGCACTGGCCGTCGCAAAAGCTCAACAGCTCGCGTTTTTATTCGTCCGGGTTCGGGTAACATCATTGTAAACCAGAAGCCATTAGACGTTTTCTTTGGTCGCGAAACTGCAGTTATGATAGTTAAGCAACCTCTAGAACTGGTCGAAATGACAGAAAAATTCGATTTATACGTTACCGTTTCTGGCGGTGGTATTAGCGGACAAGCAGGCGCAATACGCCACGGTATTACTCGTGCTCTTATGGAGTTCGACGAAACGTTGCGTCCTGCACTGCGTAAAGCTGGTTTTGTAACACGCGATGCTCGTAAAGTTGAACGTAAGAAAGTGGGTCTACACAAAGCGCGTAAGCGTCCACAATTCTCAAAACGTTAATCTTTTCGATATGTTTTTCAAAAACCCAGCTTCGGCTGGGTTTTTTATTTTCACTCAAGAATCATGTGGTTCTAACAATTTCAGTCGATATCTGTGCATATCTAACTGTTGTACTGATTTCTTGACTTATAACTCTAAAAACAAGCAAATTTTCTTACTAAAACCTTGTGTTTGCTAAGGGTTTTCTTTTAAAATAACCTGCTAATTATAATCGAACGTTTCCGATTACGAATAACAGTTTGATATTGGTTGCAAGTGAACCATTATTAAACTTGAAGCTATTGTTGAAACCTGTCATTCCAACCTCGGAGAAAAGTTGATGAGCGATGTATCAGTGGATACCAATGAATCAGCAACAAATAACGAACAGCCTAAAAGCAGCGACCGTCGCAAGTTTTTAACTGTTGGTACATGTGTTGTTGGTGCGATTGGTGCTGTAGGTGCTGCAGTCCCTTTTGTTGCCTCTTGGCAACCAAGTGCAAAGGCTAAAGCGGCTGGTGCTGATGTACAAGTAGATATCAGTGCAATCCAACTTGGCCAAATGATTCGCGTTAAATGGCGTGGTAAGCCAGTATGGATAGTGCGCAGAACGCCAGACCTCCTGCAAAGTTTAAGTGTTCATGAAGGCGAACTTAGCGATCCTAACTCTGAAGCTGAACAACAACCGACGTTTGCTCAAAACCAATACCGCTCACTAAAATCAGAGTATTTAATACTCGTCGGTATTTGCACTCATCTTGGTTGTTCTCCACAGCATTTAGCTGATGGTGCTTTTGAAGAGTATGCAGAGGGCGTTGCAGAGGGTTTCTTTTGTCCTTGTCATGGTTCTAAGTTTGATATGGCTGGACGCGTTTTCCGAGGCGTTCCTGCACCACTAAATTTAGTTGTGCCGCCATATCAATATGTTGATGACAATACAGTTATTATTGGCTCAGAAGCGGAGGTTGTGTAATGAATGGATTTATGAGCTGGATTGAACAACGAATTCCCGTAATGCGTGTCGCAAATATGCACGCAATTCAATATCCAGCACCCAAAAATATGAATTTTTGGTATATTTTTGGTTTCTTGGCGACTATTGTGCTGGTTAACCAAATTATAACCGGTATTTGGCTAACAATGAGCTATGAGCCATCAGCAGAGCGTGCTTTTGCGTCTGTTGAATATATCATGCGTGAAGTCAACTATGGCTGGCTGATCCGCTATATGCATAGTACAGGAGCTTCAGCTTTTTTCATCGTAGTTTATCTGCACATGTTTAGAGGCATGATGTATGGTTCATATCAAAAACCGCGTGAACTATTATGGGTATTCGGTATGCTTATCTATCTAGCGCTTATGGCTGAAGCTTTCATGGGTTATGTATTGCCATGGGGACAAATGTCCTACTGGGGTGCTCAGGTTATTGTATCGTTATTTAGCGCTATTCCAGTAATTGGGCCTGATTTAGTCGAATGGATCCAAGGTGACTATGTTATCTCTGGTGCAACCTTGAATAGATTCTTTGCGCTGCATGTAATTGCATTGCCATTGGTTATCGTTATCTTGGTTTTTTTACACATTATTGCCTTACATGAGGTGGGTTCTAACAATCCTGATGGTGTAAATATTAAGCACAAGAAAGGGTCATTAGCTGAAGAAGATAAAACTGTCTATAAAATCCATGAACATTATACAGACAAGTACGACATTATCGATGACGTTGTGCCGTTCTTCCCACATATCGTGTTGAAAGACTTAGTGGCGTTTAGTGTGTTCTTGTTTGGTTTTTGTTACATCATGTTCTTTATGCCTGAGATGGGTGGCTATTTCTTAGAGCACCCCAACTTTGAAGTCGCGAATCCATACAAAACACCGGCACATATATTTCCAGTGTGGTATTTCACGCCGTACTATGCAATTTTGAAAGCGGTACCAGACAAATTATTCGGTGTGTTAACGATGTTTGGTGCGATTGCTGTGCTCTTTGCACTACCTTGGATTGACCGTGGTAAAGTAAGGTCCTGGCGCTACAGATGCGGGTTGCATAAAGTGAATCTACTAGCCTTCACAGCTGTGTTCATATTCTTAGGTTATCTAGGCGGCACGCCACAAGAGAATTGGAAAATTATTGCCTCTCAAATAGCAACGATTATGTACTTTGCTTTCTTTGTTTTACTGTGGATTTATTCAGGTAAAGAAAAAACCAAACCTGTACCTGAGAGGATCACACTATGAAAAAATGGTTAGCTATTTTACTGTTAGTGCCTACTTTCGCATTTGCTGCTGGCGCTGAGTATCCTAATGACCATGCTGATATTGATTTGACCGATCAGGCATCGTTACAGCGCGGAGCCCAAACCTTCATGAACTATTGTTTGGGATGCCATCAAATGCAATATCAACGGTATCAGCGTACTTTCCGAGATATTGGTGTGCCGGACGAATTAGGTGACAAATATTTGCGCTTCACGGGTGAAAAGGTGAGCGACTATATGACCTCTACCATGCCAGAAGATGACTCTGCCACATGGTTTGGTGCTGCGCCACCTGATTTAACTTTGGTTGCTCGTGTACGTGGAGCTGATTGGATATACACTTATTTACGTACTTTTTATGTCGATGAGAGTAGGCCATTTGGTGTTAATAATTTGGCATTCCCTAATGCGGGTATGCCTCATGTGCTCCAAGATTTGCAGGGAACACCAAGATTAGCAACTGAAATGAAGATGATCGATGGTGATATGAAGGAACTCAGTGTGGGTTTGCGCACCGATGGTGATGGTAAACTGACAACCGAAGAATATGATGAAACTATTTTGGATTTGGTTAACTTCCTAGAGTACACTGGCGAACCGTCAAGATTACAATCAGAAAGTATAGGTAAAGGGGTGTTAATTTTCATCCTCATCTTCTTTGTATTTGTATACTTGCTCAAGAAAGATTATTGGAAAGACGTTAAAAAATAACGACTTACCTCTAGTAATAAAATAAAAGGGGCAGTGTGCCCCTTTTACTTTTTTTAACTGTTTATTTTTTTGCAATTCTCTTTTCGAGAGAGAATTCGGAGGTTTTAATGGCTGTAGCCGCGAACAAACGCTCAATTATGACGTTGTTTTCTGACAATATTGATATTTATAGTCACCAAGTACGCATTGTATTAGCGGAAAAAGGTGTAGGCGTAGAAATTAGCTATCTAGACCCAACTCAACTCAGTGAAGATTTATTAGAACTGAACCCTTACGGTACGGTACCAACGCTAGTTGATAGAGAATTAGTACTTTATAAATCTCATATCATCATGGAGTATTTGGACGAGCGCTTCCCGCATCCACCATTAATGCCTGTGTACCCTGTATCTCGTGGCGAAAGTCGATTGATGATGCATCGTATTGAACATGATTGGTATGCGCTAGCAGCAAAGATTTTCCGCAACGAACCGGGTGCTGATGAAGCACGCACTGAGTTACGTGAATCTTTGCTTGCTTTGGGTCCAATCTTTGCTGAAAAAGCTTACTTTATGAGTGATGAATTTAGTCTAGTTGATTGCTACTTAGCACCGCTTTTATGGCGTTTACCTGCATTAAACATCACATTAAGTGGTGCCGGCAGTAAAGACGTTGTTGCTTATATGAATCGTATATTTGAACGCGGTTCTTTCAAGGCTTCGTTGACTGATCAAGAACGTGAAATTCATAATCCGTTATAAGTAAGTCATTAAGTATGGCCTATATTGATAGGTCATACTTAAGCCATCCTTTCCGTACACTTTTCGTTTGATAATAATTTGAGAGCATTAATGGACAATATGACCAGTAACCAACCGTACTTGCTTCGCGCTTTTTGCGACTGGATAGTTGATAACGGTTTAACCCCTTACATTGTGGTAGATGCAGATTTACCAGGTGTAGAAGTGCCTAGACAGTTTGTAAAAGACGGCCAAATTGTTCTGAATATATCGCCTAGTGCGTGTGTAAATTTAAATGTAGGCCATGAAGGTGTTGCGTTTCAGGCACGATTCTCTGGGCAGCCTATGCAAGTGTTTGTTCCAAGCATTGCTGTTAGTGCAGTATATGCTCGCGAAAATGGTGCTGGGACTGTATTTACACGAACGCCAGAAGAGTTAGCTGAATATGAAAAGAGCACGCACACAGACGCTGGTTTGCTCTCTGCACCTCCTGTTAAAAAACTTGAAAGTGTCAAACTAAGCGAAAAAGCTACCACCAAGCCCGTACAAGCTGGAAAGCTAACATTGACAGCAGAAAGTAAAGCGAGTGACACTAAAAAACCAGTAAAAGAAAGCGACGGTAAATCTAAAAAACCTAGCCTAAAAGTGATTAAATAGGCCCATACTAATAGTATGTTTTAATTCATCGCTATTGTAGTGATGCCGTTGATTGTAGTTTTAGGTGTTCAGCAAAGAGGAGACAAGTGCATTTTGCAAAATGCACTATTCATGCAATATGAGTATGCATCGACCTATCATGCATCACGACTTTGACGGGATGAGTTCCATTACTCTTATTACCTTGGAAACCCCGTCAACATTTCGAGCTGCATCCACCGCTGCCGCTGCTTCTGCTTTAGTGAGCAAGCCCATAATAAATACTTCGCTGTCTTCCACCACAAGAACAAGCTTAAATAATGGAATTTTTTCATCCGCAAGCATGATGGTTTTAATTTTGGAAGCCAACCATACGTCGTTCATAGTTGAGGTGGCTGGAATAGGACTGCCTAGCCTGACTTGGTTATGCACCTTCATTACGTTTTGCACTGCAGTCGCCATCTTTTCAAGGTCGACAATCATTCCTTGTAATGGTGCTTGTCCTGTCAGTAAAACTTGGCCGTTGTAAACATTAACACTCACAGCAGCTTCGTCCTTGACTAACGGAATGTCATTGATTGCACTTCTGACTCTGCTTTGTGTCGTTTTGTCATCTATTTGTGTGCCAACAGTGCGTCTATCGTTAGCTGATACCGTAGCAGCTGCGCCGACGGTGCCTACAGTCACCAGTGCGCAACCAGATTGCATAAACGCAACGAAGATAATCAATATCGTGGCGGTTTTTCCATTGCTAAACATAAACCCTTCTCTTTATTCTGATTCGCTAATTGGGAATAGTGCATTGTCGATTGACTCGCACAGATTATGAATAACCAGAAGATGTACTTCTTGTATTCTTGCTGTACGTGATGAAGGCACTCTAATTTCAACGTCATTCTCACTTAAGAATCCAGCCATTTCGCCGCCGTCTTTGCCCGTTAGGGCAACAATTGTCATATCACGACCCAGGGCAGCTTCCATCGCATTAATGACGTTGCGACTATTACCACTGGTTGAAATTGCTAGTAAAATGTCACCAGGCTGCCCCAATGCTTTAATTTGTTTTGAAAATATTTCATCATAGCTATAGTCATTAGCAATCGATGTAATTGTTGAACTATCTGTGGTTAAGGCCATGGCGGGTAGTGAAGGGCGGTCGCGCTCATAGCGGTTTAATAGTTCGGATGAAAAGTGTTGTGCATCCCCTGCTGAGCCGCCATTACCGCAACTTAAAATCTTGTTGCCATTAATAAGCGCGCGAACCATCATGTTTGCTGCCTTTTCGATTGGAATAGGCAGTTCTTCAGCAGCAGCTATTTTAGTTTGAATGCTTTCGGTAAAACTTTTTCTAATATTATCCAGCATTTAATGCCCCTTAAGTAGTGTCCATACTATGATTTTTCTGCTTATTATTATCTAATTATACGTTCTTAATCCAGTTTACCTGTTCACCGTCTATGGCGACAACATCTATTCGTAAATTTGTGTGGTGGGCATTCAGTTTCTTTTGTAACAAATAATAATTAATAGTCCTTTCCAATCTTTTGCGCTTCTGCAAGGTAAAATGCTCGGCTGCACAACCATGACTATCTGTTGACCTAAACTTTACCTCAACAAAAACCAGCTGTTGTTGGTCTAACATTATCAGATCTATCTCTCCGACCTTTGCTTTATAGTTTTGTTCCAAAAATAGAAGTGAATGCTCGAGTAAATATTGTTTTGCCACTTGCTCAGCGTCATGGCCAATTAAGCTGGCCAGGTATTGATAAGATACCAAACTATTAAACGCCGTCTGCTTGGGTTATCGAGTCATTTTGAATAACCGCACTTGGCAAGCTGCGAGTAACTTGACGTTGATTGTTGACGGTCAACTTACCGGACAAGCCTTTTAAATCGGTATGACTAAAATAAGCCAACTGCTGCATTTTTTCAGAGAACTGGAAAGCGTCATAGCCAAAAGCAAATAAGCGTAAAAATGAACTGGGTGGATTGTTCCAAATATCATCTACCTGTTGCGCAAGTGCGCTTTCTCTTTGCGCTGGCATAAGAAATGGCATATCAACAAAGACTAGGTTGCGTAAATCTCGAATACTATTTTTATTAAGTTGATGTTGATAGCTATAAGAGGTCGCGAATACCGGAATAGTTCGCTCTGTAAATAAGCTAATACTCGCCTCTATAATTGGGTTCAACAATTCAACTTGCTGCGGTAAAGCGAAAACCACAAAGGCGTCTACATCTCGCCTATTGCGAGTAACGCTATGCACGGTTTCTGTCGTTAAGCTTGTCATCTGACTGATGCGTCTTTGGCTTTGAAGTACATCGAGTGCTGCCGTAATACCAATACGCAATCCTTTATTGTCTGAAAAGGTGACTATTTTGGGTGGCTTTATTTGGTCCAGCCCTTTCAGTGCTATCCACTGCTGATTGAATGTGTCTATCATTCGACGACTAAGCGACGATCCATTGCTAATAATAATCGGTGTCCTTATCCCTTGTTTCTTCATTAAATTAGCCAGTTGTGTAGCTTCATCTTCTGGTGCTAATGCAAAATATACTTTAGCTGATGTATCGCTCGTGTTGTTGCTTGACTCGGTCATTGATGCCTCTGTTGACAAGCGATTCAAGTATACAAGCATCGAATCAGGCAAATTGAAGTCTTTGACTAAGTTCACATGCTCACGCAGTAAGGGGCCAATAACGATGTCATACTGCATGAGGCCTTCGGGCGTAATCTCCGGACTGACGAAAGCATCGTTGTCTGAGCCTGTATCCAAAAATCTAATATTTGGAATGACTTGTCCTGGATTGTTCGTATTAATGTTCTCTAACTTTGCAAAGTATGCTGTCATAATACCTTGCTTAATAGCATCACCTTGTACCTGCACACGACCACTCAACGGCAGTAAAACCGCTATATTACGGACGTCATTTAATGACTGTGCAACATATCCTTTTACCCCATTTGGCAAGTTAATAGAAAGAGGATGAGTTGGGTGTTGTAGTCGCCAAAAAACAATCGCTTGCTGTCTACTTGAGTCGGTTAAACTTTCATCTTCTAGAATGTTAGCTAGTGTCAAATACGGGCGCATAAATAAGTTGTTTCTACCTATTGTATTTTGCGTAGATTTCGACGATTCTAAAAACCACTGCCACAATATATGCTCTGTTGACTGATTTAACGGGCTATCTGCGTTCAATTGTTGGCTTAGTACATTGGCGGCTAAATCCCAGCGCTTATGCAGTGCCGCCAAATGTGCAATAACAACATCTTTACGCGCTAAAAATTGATTTTCAGTAATGGGTGTAAGCCATGAGAGCATCGTATCGATCGGCGTTTTAACCAGCTCTGTGGGCAAGCCCGATGCATAATGTTGAATAAGTGCGCACTCTGCCTTTAATAATAACGAGTACTGCTGCTGCGTTGGATCTTCTAAGAAAGGTTCAATATTTGCAATAATGATATCCGTACGACGACACTCTCCACCTGTTTGAAAGTGTTGAGCTGCAGCTAACAGCAAATTGTTTCGTTGATTAATATCGTCGTTTCTCTGCCATTCAATTTCAGCTTCTTGTAATACTGTTTCTGCACTGTTTAAAATAACTTCTTTAGAAGCCGTTGTTTCTTTTTCAACCGGCTTTTGACTTGCTGTTTTTGTTTGACTGGCACAACTTGCCAAAAACAATAAAACAAATGCCACACTCAAATAGGTGCGTAAATTAGAAAATACGTTCACAAGCGCTCTCAAATTATTAGTATGTTGATAGTTTACTTAAGCTCAGGCAAATATCTATCTACTTTGACATATTCTGTCCTAAAGTAGATGCAGAAAGTGTAAAAGTTGCTGTTTGATTTAGTGTAATATTAGTAATGTACAGACAACATTGGGAAAAAATAAAAATGCAGAGTACGAACACATCAGGAACGCTTTATATTGTTCCTACGCCCATAGGCAATTTGTCTGATATTAGCTCTCGTGCGCTTGATGTCTTAAAAGAGGTTGATTTAATAGCGGCAGAGGATACTCGGCATACGTCACGCCTGTTATCCCACTATTCTATTGGCACCTCGACTATCTCAATGCATGATCATAATGAAGCTGCTCGTTCAAATCAATTGATCTCTAAACTTATTGAGGGCAAAAATATTGCATTAGTTTCTGATGCGGGTACTCCTTTGATCAGCGATCCTGGTTTTATTTTTGTTCGGGATTGTCGAAAAAATAAAATACCTATTATTGCTTTGCCCGGTCCATGTGCCCTAACTACAGCGCTGAGCGCATCTGGCTTACCAACTGATAAATTTACCTTTCATGGTTTTTTGCCGGTGAAGCAACAAGCCAAAGCCAATGTTCTAAAATCAATGACTAACTCTGGGTGCACAACGGTATTTTATGAAGCGCCTAGACGTATTCGAGATACTATTGCAGTTTGCAGTGAAAGCTTACAAGACGACCATGAAATGGTATTAGCCAAAGAAATAAGTAAAACCTTCGAAACTTATAAGCGGGGCAGTGCCGCAGAAGTTCTAGCGTGGTTGGATGCAGACCCAGTTCATCAAAAAGGTGAATTTGTACTGATGATTTATTGCCCTAATAACTTGCAATCGGAAGGCGCATCGCAAGAAGCATTAGCCTTATTGGCCCTGTTAGCCAAAGAACTGCCGCTAAAAAAAGCAGCCGCATTAACTGCCGCGCACTATGCTCTTAAGAAAAACGCACTTTATACATTAGGTTTAGACACTCTCAAATAAATCTTCAACGCGCTGGCGAAGGTCTTCTATTTGGGTGATATCAGCAGGTGCAATGAAAATAGTGTCATCACCAGCGATTGTGCCAAGAACACCATCGGTATGGCTTAATGAATCGAGTAACCTGGCAATCAGTTGTGCAGCGCCTGGACTGGTGCGAATAATCACCATTACGTTGTTGTGGACGATATCTAGCACCAGTTGTCTAAGTGGGCTTTTAGCCGTAGGCATACCTAGTTCAGGTGGTAAGCAGTAAACCATGTCACCGCGCGCATTTCGAGTGCGCACTGCACCAAACTTACTTAGCATCCGAGACACTTTTGATTGGCTTATATTATCAAACCCCGCCTCTTTTAACGCATTAACAATTTCACCCTGAGAACCGTAACTTTCGGTTTTTAATAGCTCTTTAAATGCTTTTACTAGGGCGTCTTGTTTGCTTGATGACATATTGAGTAAAGCCTTATGTTTAATGTTGGCGTATTTTGCATCAGCGGCACCCTTTTCGCAAACGAATGTGACTAAAAGGTGTTTACGAATTGTAATACTTGTTAATTTATTGTGAGGTAAAGCGTAAAAAAAGGGGATAAGACCATAGGGTGATTGAGATCTTAACGTATATAGATTATTGTGACGCCCGCAAATAAACGCTTTTATTAACAGGAGAATTTTATGAAGGTAGCTGTATTAGGCGCCGCTGGTGGTATCGGTCAAGCATTATCATTGTTATTGAAAACACAATTACCTGCTGGCTCTGAGCTAGCATTGTATGACGTTTCACCTGTTGTTCCGGGTGTTGCTGTTGATTTGAGGCATATCCCAACTGATGTTGCTGTTTCTGGCCATGGTAAAGAAGACCTAGCTGACGCACTGACCGGTTGTGATATTGTTTTAATACCGGCTGGCGTTCCAAGAAAGCCAGGTATGGACCGTTCTGATTTGTTCAACATTAATGCTGGTATCGTTAAAAACCTTATCGAAGCAGTTGCTGATAATTGTCCAAAAGCGTGTATTGGCGTTATTACTAACCCGGTAAATACAACGGTTGCTATTGCTGCTGAAGTCCTCAAAGCAAAAGGCGTTTACGACAAAAATAAATTGTTTGGTGTAACTACATTAGATGTTATTCGCTCAGAAACATTCATTGCAAACCTTAAGGGGCTGAAAACAAGTGAAATTCATGTTCCTGTTATTGGTGGTCATTCAGGTACAACTATTCTTCCACTTCTTTCACAAGTTGACGGCGTAAGCTTCACTGATGAAGAAGTAGCAAGTTTAACTAAGCGCATTCAAAATGCCGGTACTGAAGTTGTTGAAGCTAAGGCTGGCGGTGGTTCTGCTACCTTATCTATGGGCCAAGCCGCTGCACGTTTCTGTTTGTCGCTAGTTGCTGCAATGCAAGGTGAAGCGGTCGTTGAATACGCTTATGTGCAAGTAGACGGTTCTGATGACGCTGCATTCTTCGCTCACCCAGTACGCTTAGGTATAAATGGTGTTGAAGAAATTTTACCCTATGGTGATTTAAGCGATTTCGAAGAAAACGCTAAAAACACTATGTTAGACGGCTTGCGTGGCGATATCAAAATGGGTGTTGATTTCGTTAACGGCTAAACGTTGGTGTAAATATGAGTTAACGTATAATAAGCTGGCTAGCATTGTTTAATGTTGCCGGCTTTTTTGTTGTTTTTTTTAGGAATTAATTCTGTCAATTAATCTATTAACATATCATCCTAAAAAAACCAATTGGCTTATATTTTCATATACAGTTACTCACTTGGAGTGAACGTGCAGATATTTACTGCCGTTTCAGCTTCAGTGTATTCAAGAAGTAGTAAGCTCAAAATTTCTGACTACTTTTAAACCACTCTTAAAGGACATGGCATGTTAAATAAACTAAAAGAATTCTTTCAAAACGAACTCGCCTTTAATGCTGAAAAAAGCACTAATGCCGAACAGAAATATAGTCTAGAACAGGCTTGTGCTTTGTTGTTAATGGAAGTGTCTGGTGCTGATTTCGAGCAGTCAAACCTTGAAAAAGACAAAATAAAACAGCTGCTACAGTCACTATTTGATTTGTCAGACGAAAAGCTCGATGAGTTATTTGAGCGCAGTAATCAAGCAAGCAAAGACACAACGTCGATGCATCCATTTACATCCATGATCAACGATAATTATGAATACGATCAAAAAGTAAACTTATTGAGTTTGATGTGGAAGGTGGCATTTGTTGATGATAATTTGGACAAATACGAAGAAGCAATGATTCGAAAAATTGCTGATTTGCTATATATATCGCATCGCGACTACATAAAAGTAAAACACATCGCAGAAGAAAAACGTGATTAAGTGACTGTTTAACATGTTTAGGTCGTTAAATTAGCTATCGCTGTTTTTAAGTGACCCTATATTCTGCGCATAAACACAAAATAGGTTTTCGCTTAGTGCCTGCTGAATGCGTTTAATCTCCTGCATTCCAGCGTATCGTTGAGTTAAATCTTCATCATCAATATGATATAGATGAATACGATTACGTCCAGCCCCTTCGCCATATAACATGCAGCATCGGCGTCTTTTAGTAAACCAGTCAACGTACTTGCACGGCCTACTATAGGCACTAAACCAATGCTCGCAGTCACTTAGAACCTGCGCTCTTCAAATTGAAAATAATGCGGCAATACCTTCGTTATACTAAGGAACCCGAATCCTGTTTAAGAAAATTGAACTAAATGCCTGTTCCAGGATCTGATCTTTCGACAAAGATTAAACAAATCTAAAAAGGAACAGGCATGAATAAATTAGTCGAGTTATATTGCGATGTCGA
>Ga0307981_1000276_pt1 | contig 55331 bp, 51 predicted proteins | sample OrgLakmetagen987_FD_201849 | JGI IMG/M metagenome (GOLD analysis project Ga0307981, IMG submission 201849) | Saline water microbial communities from Organic Lake, Antarctica - #987 | ecosystem: Environmental > Aquatic > Non-marine Saline and Alkaline > Saline | place: Antarctica: Organic Lake... | reverse complement strand
CGTCTGGCCGCTCGGGACTTCGACCGTCAGGTTGCGGAGTTCCAGGTTCGCGTCGCCGTTCTCAACGGCTTCACCGCGCTCGGCATACCCGTCACAGACGTCGTGGAATAAGTCTGTCCGGGGGAAAGGGGAACTCCGTCCACTACCTGATTTGTGCAACAAAGCCCTAGCTAAAGGATAAAGGCAACATTAAAAGTGAGATGTTAGCATGACATATATACCACCTGTCGTTGGAAAATTTTAGGCTAGGATTTTCGAGGCAAAACCTCCTAATCGACGAGTGTTGATCCTGCGGTGCCCTGAACATAGCGGCAATGGGCTCGGAGTGGTGAGCTCATCGGTCTTTGAGGCAAATGTGGCAACGGTAAATTCAAATTAGTTCGCGTGCCGCAAACGGCTGGGATATGCTCCATCTACACGAATACTATCAATCCAGATTTCGTTCAGTCTCTAGCAATGCATCGAGTTCAAAGGGCCGTTTCCCTCAAAAACCAACTTTTGTCGAAAAGTCGGTCTTTGGTTGTCGGACGACAGATATAGATTAGAAGTGGCGATCCCGGGAGGACTCGAACCCCCAACATCCTGATTAGAAGTCAGGTGCTCTATCCAGTTGAGCTACGGGACCGTGGCTCCTTCATAACGGTTCGGAAAACGGTTCGCAAGCCGATGCCGTTTTCCTAACCCGTTGTAGTTCCACCTTCATCTGGCCCCAGACCTCCGGCTTAGAAGGTCCCTGCTCTCATCCAGCTGAGCTAACGGCCCGTCGCCGAAACTCCTGTATCCTTGTCGCCTGAATGTCAACTTGACAGCATACCGGATAATGGGTCGCTTTGAAATTCGTGCATGTCAGAGGCAGCACCTCTTTGGGGCTTCTTTGTTGGCGTCAAGAATAGCTGTTCCATCTCGGACGATCACATAGATCCTCGCCTCTCATCATTTTTCATGGCAAGATCTGTTTTGGGTGACATCCGGGAGGAAGCCCAATGCTGATCAATCTCCATAGCCAGGCGACGACAACGTCCAAGGTGCGGGCAGAAATGCAAGCGAGTGATGAGCATGCTTGGGTTCTGGCAGAGCGGTTCGGCAGTTTGGAGGGTCAGAAAACGATCCAGTGAATCGTTTTCCCGACAAACGAACAAACGATCTACAAGTGGCGGCATCGCGGACTGATCTCACCGAAACGCGGGTGTCAAAAGGCCAGCGCACTGGCGCGGCCGCGCCTAATGCGTCCACGACCCGCGGCGATCCGTGGCGAAGTTTTCGGCATAGCCGCGCGTGCGGATGTTGGGTTTGCGCTTTTTCGGCTCGAACACATCCGCCTCGATCCCGCGATCGCGGGCATAGCTCACCGCCTCTTTGCGGGTCTCGAATTGCAGGCGCACCTGGCTTTGTGTATCGTCCGAACTGGTCCAGCCCATCAGCGGATCTACGCTGCGCGCCTCGGCAGGGGCAAACTCCAGCACCCACAGGTGGGTGTTTGCCAAACCTGACGACATGGCCGTCCGGGCCGGTTGAAAAATACGCGCGCGCATGGGATACCTCCGTGTTGAGGGTCGGTATATCGGCGATTTTATGCCCCCAGACAAGAGGCGTGATCGCCGCAGAGACACACTGGATGGGCAATTTCGAAGCAAGACGCAAACAGCGATCACGCCATAACCAGGCGCTGGGAGCGAGGCTGGTGCGTGCTCGGGGCGAACTGGATCGGCTGTTTGCCGGATATCCATGCGCGACGGACCCCCGATCAGCAAGAAATTCGTCAATCCGGATTGACAGATTGCGGCAGGGATTTCGCCAACCTTCTCAGGCAGGCTGGTTAAGCAGGCTGGCAAGATATTGAATTAATTGACTAAAATATTCCCGACTTTTAACGGCAGAAATACGCCTGATGCGAACACCGCCGCCCCCTTGAACCCGGGCATTGAAACAGCACATCAAGAGCAAACCAAGGAGCCGCGCGCCATGTCCCTGACAGCCCCGCACGATACCACGCAGATGCCCACCAAGTCCGAGGACGTCCGCGCCCGGCTCAAGCTGGAGGGTGGGATCCGGTTCCGCATGGCCACCGAATTCGAGCCCGCAGGCGACCAGCCCACCGCGATAGCCGAAATCAGCGCCGCCGTGCGCAACGGCGAGCGCGATCAGGTGCTTCTGGGCGCCACCGGCACCGGCAAGACGTTCACCATGGCCAAGGTGATCGAGGAAACTCAGCGCCCCGCCATCATCCTCGCGCCGAACAAAACGCTCGCCGCGCAATTGTATGGCGAATTCAAGGGCTTCTTCCCTGACAATGCCGTCGAATACTTCGTCAGCTATTACGATTACTACCAACCCGAGGCCTATGTCGCGCGGTCCGACACCTATATCGAGAAAGAGAGCCAGATCAACGAACAGATCGACCGGATGCGACACTCGGCAACCCGTGCGCTGCTGGAGCGGGACGACGTGATCATCGTGGCTTCGGTTTCGTGCATCTACGGCATCGGCTCGGTCGAAACTTACGGCGCCATGACGCAGGATCTCAAGGTCGGCGACAGCTATGACCAGCGCAAGGTGATGGCCGATCTGGTGGCCCAGCAATACAAGCGCAACGATGCCGGGTTCCAGCGCGGCAGCTTTCGCGTCCGAGGCGATTCGCTGGAAATTTTCCCGGCGCACCTCGAAGACCGCGCATGGAAGATGTCGTTCTTTGGCGACGAGCTTGAGGCGATCACCGAATTCGACCCTCTGACAGGCCAGAAGACCGGCGATTTCGAGCGCATCCGCGTCTACGCCAATTCGCATTACGTGACCCCAAAACCGACGATGAACCAAGCCGTCATCGCCATCAAGAAAGAGCTGCGCATGCGGCTCGACCAGCTGGTGGGCGAAGGCAAATTGCTCGAGGCGCAGCGGCTGGAGCAGCGCACGAACTTTGACATCGAAATGCTCGAGGCGACCGGCGTCTGCAACGGCATCGAGAACTATTCGCGCTACCTCACGGGCCGCGCCCCGGGCGAACCGCCCCCTACCCTGTTCGAATTCATCCCCGATAATGCCATCGTCTTCGCCGACGAATGCCACGTCTCGGTGCCGCAGATCGGTGGCATGTATAAAGGCGACTTCAGACGCAAGATGACGCTGGCCGAACACGGGTTCCGTCTACCCTCCTGCATGGACAACCGCCCCCTCAAGTTCGAGGAATGGGATGCGATGCGGCCTCAAACGGTGTTCGTCAGCGCCACGCCCGCATCCTGGGAAATGGAGCAGACCGGCGGCGTGTTCACCGAACAGGTGATCCGGCCCACCGGGCTGGTAGATCCGCATATTGAAATCCGCCCTGTCGAGACGCAGGTCGACGATCTGCTGGATGAAGTGCGCAAGGTGGCCGCCGCTGGCATGCGCACGCTTTGCACCACATTGACCAAACGCATGGCCGAAGATCTGACCGAATACATGCACGAACAGGGCATCCGGGTGCGTTATATGCATTCCGATATCGACACCATCGAACGCATTGAAATCCTGCGCGATTTGCGGCTGGGCGCGTTCGACGTGCTGATCGGCATCAACCTGCTGCGCGAAGGTCTCGACATTCCCGAATGCGGTCTCGTGGCCATTCTGGACGCTGACAAGGAAGGCTTTTTGCGCTCCGAAACCTCGCTGATCCAGACCATCGGGCGCGCGGCGCGCAACGTCGACGGGCGTGTCATCATGTATGCAGACCGCATCACCGGCTCGATGGAGCGTGCGATGGGCGAAACCGACCGCCGCCGCGCCAAGCAGGTCGCCTATAACACATTGCACAACATCACGCCTGCGACCGTGAAAAAGAACGTCGACGACATTCTGGCCGGGCTCTACAAAGGCGACGTGGACATGAACCGCGTCACCGCAAAGATCGACAAGACCCACGGCGGCAACCTGCAAACGGTCCTCGAAGGGCTGCGCACGGACATGCGCAAGGCCGCCGAGAACCTCGAATTCGAAGAAGCCGCACGGTTGCGCGACGAGGTCAAGCGGTTGGAAGCCGTCGATCTCGTGGTGTCGGACGACCCCCTGGCGCGGCAACAGGCGGTGCAAAAAGCCTCCGACGAGGCGGTCAAGGGGCGGGGACGGTCGACGGCCGGTCGTGGCGGACAGCGCGGCGGGAATGTGCAGCGGCGGGGGCGGTAGGGTATGCGCATGACACACCCGATATATGCGTTTGCGCTGGCCATCTGCCTGCCCGCGTCCGCCACCGCCTGGAGCTTTGAGCCGCAGCCCATCTGCACCCTGATGCAGACCCAACCCGGTGGCACCGTCGAGGTGACGTTCGATCCGGCAGGCGGGCTTTACGCGCTGTATCTGACGCGTCCGGGCGGATGGCCGCTGGTGGACATCTTCGCCATCCGGTTCGACGGTCTGCGCAGCCTCACGATCACCACCGATCGCCACCAGATCGACGGCGACAGGCTCAGCGTGACGGATAGCGGATTTGGCAACGTGTTGGACGGCTTGCAGGCATCAACGAATGTGACCGCGCTGATAGGCGATCAGAGCTTTGCCATCGACGTGACAGGGATCGACGCCGCGATGGACGCCTTCCGCCGCTGTCCCGAAATACCCTCGGTCTGAGAAATCCGCACGACGGCGCGGCCTGCCGACAGACAGGCTCCTTCGTCAGCCTTGATCAGAAATCGAACAGATCTTCCAGAAATCCGCCACGTTTCTTGCGCTTGTGACGGTCGTGATCGTCATACCCGCGGTCATCATGGCCCCGGCCGGGCGCGGCGGCGGGCGGCGGGGCTGGTGCCGCCGCAGTGGACCGCTCGATGATCTTGTCCAACTCGCCCCGGTCCAGCCAGACGCCCCGGCAGGTCGGGCAATAGTCAATCTCGACCCCGGCGCGGTCGGTCATCAAAAGCGGGGTCTGGTCGATCGGGCAATGCATCGGCTGTCTCCTTGAAACTATTCGCGATACATGGGAGCGCCGCGCAATGATGCAACGCGCCGCCGTCCAGAAGTGGGCGCAGATCAGACGTTCGGTTCACCCTGCAAACCTAAAATTTTCCGCATTCCGGTCCACAGACGCGACAATTGCGGCGGATCTGTCAGGCCTGCGCGGATCTCGCCTTCCCACGGTGCCATGTGCGACCCGGCAAAGCCGCGCCCCCAATCCAGAAACGCAGGTGCGTCGTCTGGGCGCAACCGGCAGGCGGACCCCACAAGACCCACAAGCGTCTCGGGCGGCGAATACCATTCGTCCTGAATCGCCGTCACGCGGGTCTTCATCAACGGCCCGGCAAGGCGCATCAGGCGGGTATCGGAAAACGTCAGCAGCATCTGACCCATTTCAGCGCGGCTGTAGTGGATCAGCGGCGGGAAGGTGTCGAAAAACACCGCCTGACCCTCGATGATGGCGAAATTGCGGATCGACGGATGAAAGCCCACGCGGCGCGCATCCCCCTCGACCGCCAGCCAGAACCGCGCGATCACCTCGCCCGCCGCCTGCATCATACCCAGCGCATCTGCCTGCGACGCGCGCTGCATCAAAGGCCGCATCAGGCAATCACTGTCCAGCGCCTCTTGCACGATCACCGGCACAGCGCCCTTGCCCGGATCGATCAGCCGCATCTGCGTCGCGGGCATCGGCACGCCCGAGGCCAGCAGAACCTGCGCGTAATCGTCGTGGCAGGTCTTGAGCCGCTCCAGCGCCGCCGCGTCGCGCAACCCGCGATACACCTTGATCACATGGCCTTCAAAGGGGCCTGCGGGCGCCCGGAACGGCTTGCAGAAATACCCCAGCTTTGAGATCGGCTGCCTCGCCGCATCCGCCTGAACCAGGGCAATCAGGTCGGCGTCGCTGGCGTCAAGGCCGGTTGTCTTGGTCATCGCCGCCATCCCTTTGCGTCCCGTCGCCCCCTTGGCACACGCATCCGGTCTAGCGCGCATCCAGAAGCTTGGCCACCTCTGCCACCAGCGCCGTCACCTCTGTATGCGCAGGGCCTTTGGGCCCCTCCAGCGCACCCAGCCCCCGGCCAAGCGTTTCGGCATAGGTCACGCGGTTGGCCAGCACGCTCTGCGCCAGATCGGCGTTCAGGGCCGCCGCCGCCTCGGCCACCTCCGCGCTCAGCCGTGTGCCGGGGCGCGCCCTGTTCAGCACGATCAGCGACCGTTTGCCCGCCCTGTCGGCGAGGTCAATCAGATTGTCCGTCGCCCAAAGGTCGACATGGCTCGACGCCACCGGCACCACCACCAGATCGGCCGAGCGCAGCGCGGGCCGCAGATCGCTGTCGGCCTTGGGCGGCGTGTCGACGATCACGATATCCGCCTGCCCCGCCAGCTTGCCGCATTCATAGCTGACGCCCCAGGCGGATGCCGTGGTGAACTCGACACCCGGCGGATCGGTATGTTCGATCCGGGTCATGAACCAGCGCCCCAACGAGCCCTGCGGATCGGTATCGACCATCACCACTGACCGGCCAAGTGCGGCAAAGCCCAGACCCAGATTGACCGCCAGTGTCGTCTTGCCCGAACCGCCCTTTTGCTGCGCCACGCAGATCACATGCCCTGCCATATCGTTCTCCCGCCCCGATTCTTGCTCCGATTCCGTTCTGTGGCAAAGGATACAACAGGTTCGCGCGCCCCGCGCAATGCTGCACCGCAGCATAAGGCATCGAAACCGCACAGAACACCTCGGTTTACGTCAAATTAATGTCCCTTAACGCTCTGTTTACCTGTTCCTCGCATCCTTGACCCAAAGGAGACCCCGGATGTGGCGCTGTCTGACGCTCATATATGTGCTGGCCCTGCCGGTCGCTGCCGACGCGGGCGCGTGGCTGCGCGAAGAGGGAACAGGCTTTGCCTCGGCCGCGGCACGGCTGTCGTGGCCTGCGGAGAATATATCGGGCGAGCCGTCGCAATATTACACGCTTTATGCCGAATACGGATTGCGGCCCAATCTGACCATGGGCGTCGATCTCGGCCGGTCGGTCTCGGGCGGCTCCAAGACGCTGGCCTTTGCGCGCATACCGCTTTGGACACCGGACAACGGCCACAGGCTGGCCGCCGAACTGGGCGCGGGCGTGATCGAAGGCCGCTCGACCCTGCGTCCCGGCATCCTTTATGGCTACGGTTTCTCCACCGGGCGGTTTGCAGGCTGGATTTCGGTCGACACACAGGCGGAATGGTCAGTGGTTACCGGGGCCACGGATTTCAAGCTCGACATGACCATGGGTCTCAACCGTCCTTCGGGTGCCAAATGGATCGCACAGGTGCAAACCGGCGCACCGGATGGCGAGGACCGCTTTGCCCGGCTGGCCCCGTCCTATGTCACGCCCATCGGCAAAGGTCGCTACCTCGAACTGGGCATGACATGGGGCGTGGCCGGGGATAATTCGGCGGGCATTCTGCTGGGGATGTGGCAGGAATTCTGACGTGGCGCGATCAAGCGACATTGCAGACCCGGCCCCGTCTGCGCTAGGCTACGCCAATGCCATCACCCATCCGCCCCACCGACGACGACGCCCGCGCGCTTGCCCGCGATCTTATGGGCGCCAGCCTGCACGCCGCCCTTGGCGTGATCGAAGACGGCACGCCGATGGTCACCCGCATCGCCTTTGCCACCGGGCCGGACGCAGAACCGCTCAGCCTGATTTCCGACCTGTCCGCGCATACACGTGCGCTGATCGCCAACCCCGCGTGCAGCCTGCTGATCGGCGAGCCGGGTGCCAAAGGCGACCCGCTGACCCATCCGCGCCTGACCCTGCGCTGCCATGCGACGCTGATCCGCCACGGCGCACCACACTACGAAAAACTGGCGGCGCATTACCTGCACCGCCAGCCCAAGGCCAAGCTCTATATCGGGTTCGCCGATTTCAGCATCTGCCGCTTTGACGTCTCAGCCGGGTTTCTCAACGGCGGCTTCGGCAAGGCGTTCGAGATGACACCCGCCGATCTTGCCGCCGATCTTGCCGCCGATCTTGCCCGCCGATCCTAGCTGTCCATCCGCACCGTCAGACTGATCGATCCGCGCAGCGCCTCGGGCCAGATCACATGCACCCGATTGGCTTGTGGCCCCTGGCTGCTCAGCACATAGGGCTGCACCCAGCGCGCCGCGTTGTCGCCCGTCTCGATCCGGTCGCGCGCCACAAGCGCATCGACGTTGCGGGCCTGCCCGCCAAACGGCAATTGCTCGGCACAATCCACCACCCAGGTGCCTGCCACCGTGTTCTGCGAATGCTGGAACACCGCCGGATTATGCGAGGCATTGGCGACATTGTGGAACGTGTTGTTGGTGAAATGCACATCTTTCATCCGGGTGAGGTCCAGCGGCGCAAAGCTGGTGTCGGCCTTTTCGACCCGCGACATCACAGCACCCACGCCGCGGAACGTATTGCCCGACACGTTCAGCCCGTTGATGAATTGCCCGGTGCCGTAAGGCCTGACCACGATAGACGAAAAATTCGGCGCGACAGAGCCCGCAAGAAACACGTTGTCGGTGATCGACAGACCCGCAAAGCCAAATCCGCCGGTGAAATCCGGCCCGGTCTCACGCTCGTTCGTCCATTCCACAAAGCAATTGTCGATGTAATTGCCCGTGATCGAGGTGTTGCACGACCGGATCGCAATGATGATCCCCGCCGTGCGAAACCCGTCCGCCGAGGCATCGCCCTGAAAGAAATGATTGCCCGCGATCACGTTATGCGTCCCACTCAGCACCGCGAAATGGCGCATCTGGGTCGAGCGGTTGTTGCGCAGCTTGACGTCGTTGGCATTGGCCGTCACCGCGATCGAGATGCGGCTTTGCGCCTGCGTGTCGGCCTCGCTGGTGATGAACTGGCAATGATCCACCAGCATCCCCTGACAGCCCGAGCCATGCGAGGTGATGCCGCGATGACGCGGACGGTTAATGAAACAATCGCGGAACGAATTCACGCTGCCCAGGGGCGCCATCAGAACGCCGCTGGCCCGGCTGGAACATTGAAATTCGATCCCCTCGATCTCAAAGAACTGCAACTTGGTAAAGCCGCTGAAATCGAGCATGTATTTGAACCGGGTAAAGGTATAATTCTGCGTTCCTACTGCGCCCCAAAGCGGTTGTGACAGCGACACTTCCTGTGCCGCAACATTGACTTCGCGCACATAGATCTCGCGCCCTACACCCACCGGCCCCTGCACGAGCGACCCTGGTTCGATATTGGCGACATTGGCCACATTGCTCAGAATGAACGGCCGGTTGGTCGCATAGGTCGCCTGCGACGAAACGGCGGTGGGGTTCCACGCGGCACTCTCTTCGGCGCGCAGCTGACCGTTGCGCAGCACCCGCCGCTGGGCATAGCTGTCGCGGTTCGGCACCGCCGCCTGCACATCCAAAGGCCCCGTCATCGACACACGCCGCCCACCCAGGTCGAGGCTTTCGTGATCCGAATTGTTCAGCATCGACTGGATCGCTTTGCGCAGGGCGATCTCTTCATTGCCAAAGGCATCGATATAGGCGGGCAGATTGAAATCCTTGGTCAGCGACAGGATGGCGCCGACCGGCATCACCAAAGTGCCGTCGAACTGGATCCGGTTGTTGATCGTCACCGATTGGTCCAGCCGGAAAATCCCGTCAGGCACCAGCACGCCGCGCCCGTCTGCCGCCTGATCCGCCGCCTCGAACGCCGCGGAATCGTCGGTCGTGCCGTTGCCGACCGCGCCGTAGTCGCGCACGTCGACCCAGTTCATCATGTCCCGGTGGAACACGCTGGTCACGTCCTCGATCACGATGTCGTCGATGCGCACGACGCCGCCGTTCTGACCGGTCAGATCAAGCCCGAAGTGACCAAAGATCGCCCCCCGGCCCCAGACCATGTCGACGCCGCCACGGTTGCCCGACCCGACGATGGCGCTGACCTCGACCACCTCGCCGTAGCTGGTCAGCGTGGTGGACGGGCCAACCGTCGCCACACCCGACAGCGCACCACCGGACCCGCCCGCATAGGCCGCGATCCGCACCGCCGGCAAATTGCCCGACACCGCCTTGATGCGCGCGGTGATCCGCAAATAGCAGCCCGGCTCCATCGGCGTCTGGCCCATAGAGCGCAAAAACTGCGTGCCTTGGGTCTTTTGCAGCTCCAGACAGCCGCCAAAGTCCTGATCCGCTGGAACAAAAGCCGCGTTGCCCGCGTTTTGATAGGTATTCGATCCGGGCAGACCATTGCCGCTGGACCAGACTCCAAGACCGGCGCCAAACGCCGGCGGCATCAGCTGCACGCCGTCCGTAATTGCCTTGTTCATGCGAAATCCCTTTCCCTGTTGGCCAAACCACAGACACCGCATCAGATGCCCGGTTGGCCCAAGGGAATATCGACAAAGGCTTAAATCCGCCTGAGACCACCGCGCGTTGCGCTGTCTTGGCGTCGGTCAGACCGCCAGTTCAGAGCTCGGCAAAAGCTGCACGGCGCTGATCCGCCAGATGCCGTCCGCGCCCTGCTCCATCCGGTAATCCAGCACATGACGCGTGCCCGCCTGATCTGTCACAAACACCTTTTGCCAAGGCACGCCATCAATCTCGCGCAGCTCCCCCATACGCACCTCTGCGGGACGCCAGACCATGGGATAGCCACGCTGCACCATGGTTCCGAAATTCTCGGGCGTTCGGAACATGTTGCGAATCGAAGGGCTTGCAAAGTCAAAGGCCCGCACAAAATCATCCGCCTGAAACGCTTCGATCTGGTTTTCGATCACATCCTCGATCGCGTCATTCGCCGCCATCTGCGCCTGACCGATGCTTGCCGAACTCATGCTCAGCGCCGCGACGACACCCAGAACCTTGATCCAATGACGCATTTCAAACCCTCCAGCTGTCCTATGTAAACTAGCCTGCGCGGGTGGCGCGTCAATCGGCCCGCCCGGCCTTCACCAACTCCCCCGCCAGCGCCCGGTCGATCAACGCCACCGTCTCGGCCACCCCGTAAAGTGCGATGAATCCGCCAAACCGGGGCCCTTGGGTGGCCCCCAAAAGCACCTCGTAAAGCGCCGAAAACCAGCCTCGCATCGGATCGAACCGCTCGCGACCGCACGTGTAGACCAACGATTGCAACGCTTCGTCCTCCACCGGGCCATCCCAATCGACCAATCCGTCGCGCAGCTCCTGCAACGCGTCACGCTCCAGAACCGTCGGCAGACGATAGATTTTCGCAGGCTTCACAAAGTCGTTGTAGTAGCGCACCGCAAAGCCCGCCGCCTGATCCAGATCCGGATGGCTCTCGGCACTCGCATCAGGCGCATAACGTTGGATAAAGCCCCAAAGCGTCGCCTTGTCCTCGGCCCCCGCCACCGACGCGAGGTTGAGCAGCATCGAAAACGGCACCAGCATGCCGCTCTCGGGCACATCGCCACCGTGGACATGAAACACCGGATTGTTGACCCGCTGGCCTGCGTCCTGCCCGGCATAAGCGCGCAATTGCTGATGATATTCGTCCACCGCGCGCGGGATCACGTCGAAATGCATCCGCTTGGCGGTCTTGGGCTTTTGATACATGAAATAGGACAGCGATTCGGTGCTGGCATAGGTCAGCCATTCGTCGATGCTCAGCCCGTTCCCCTTGGATTTGCTGATCTTTTCGCCGTTCTCATCCAGAAACAGCTCATATGTGAAATGTTCGGGCTTACGTGCGCCCAGTATCTCGCAAATCCGGTCATAGATCGGCGTATTGGTCGAATGATCCTTGCCATACATCTCGAAATCGACGCCCAAGGCGGCCCAGCGCGCCCCGAAATCCGGCTTCCATTGCAGCTTCACATTGCCTCCCGTGACCGGCAGCGTCATCTCGCGCCCGGTCTCGTCGTCAAAGGTGACCGTGCCGTTCGCCCCGTCCACATGCTTCATCGGCACATAAAGAACCCGGCCCGTGTCGGGATGGATCGGCAGGAAAATCGAATAGGTCTGTTGCCGCTCTGCCCGCAGGCTCTTCAGCATCACGGCCATGATATCGTCATACCGCTCCGCCGCGCGCTGCAGCACCTCGTCGAATTGCCCCGACGCATAATATTCCGTGGCGCTGATGAATTCGTATTCAAAGCCGAACGTATCCAGAAACCTCCGCAGCATCGCATTGTTATGCGCGCCAAAGCTGTCGTATTTTCCAAACGGATCGGGCACCGACGTGAGCGGTTTTTGCAAATGTTCGCGCAGCGCCTTCGGGTCAGGCACGTTGTCAGGCACCTTGCGCATGCCGTCCAGATCGTCGGAAAAGCAGATTAGCCGTGTCGGAATGTCGCTGATCTGCTCGAACGCCCGGCGGATCATCGTGGTGCGCGCAACCTCGCCAAATGTGCCCAGATGCGGCAGGCCACTGGGTCCATAGCCGGTCTCAAACAACACATGACCCTTCTCGGGGGCCTTGTTTGCATAGCGTTTGGCAAGCCGCCGCGCCTCTTCAAAAGGCCATGCCCTGGCCGCCATGGCCGCATCCCGCAGTTCCGACATGGCACTTTTCCTCATTGCGCCGCGCGCCTTATGCACCCGGAAGCACCGCACCCCTATTGCGGCGCGGCGCTGCCGTCAATATTCTGCCTCGCATCACCTCAGCTCAAAGGACAACCCCATGCCCAATTCCCAGATGTCCGACCCTGTCCCTCCCGGCCCCGACGCGCATTCGCTCAGCCCGCAGGATTGCCTTGTGGTGCTGATGATCGCTGTCTCTGCTTCGGACGAAAACATTCGCACCGCCGAATTGGTCGCGATCCAATCCACGGTCAACAATCTGCCGATCTTCGCCGATTACGACGAAGAAAGGCTGAAGCTGCTGTCCCAGACCGTCTTCGATCTGTTCGAGCAAGAGGACGGGCTCGACGCCCTTTTCGGCCTGATCCGCGAGAACCTGCCGGAACGTCTGTTCGAGACGGCCTACGCTTTGTCGTGCGATGTGGCTGCAGCCGACGGCCTCCTGCGCGAGGCTGAGCTGCGCCTGCTCGAGGAAATCCGCTATGAGCTGAACATCGACCGGTTACATGCGGCGGCGATCGAACGCGGCGCGCGCGCCCGGCATCTGACCTTGTGATCCGCGCGATGCGCCGGGCGGACCACGCGACCGGCGTATCGCCAACGCCCTGACGACCCGCTGCCGTCGCACGGGCAAGCCTTCGTCGGGCCAACTCAGCGCCACCAAGGGGCCAAGCGCCAGCAGAGCCCAGACAAGAAGCAACAACCATTCCATTTCTGGAACATACAAAGACCAAATTACCAGAACATTAACCACGGACAGCTACATTGCGGAAATTGGCATGGAGTCCGTTTCAAGGGCACCAACCCGGCGCCCAAAACCCGCCGAATCACCGTGAAATCTCCACGAACCGAGATCACCGACGCCATCCCTCTTTATTGACGTGTCCCCAAGGCATGTGCGCCGGCTGCAGCATAAACCATCTCTCGCACCTGGACCGCCCTGCATCGAGACGCACATGCAATCTCACGCGGGATAAAGCACGCCCCACCGGTCGATCAGCGCCTGTTGCAGAATCTTGGCGCGGCGGTTCCAGCTCGCCCCACCCTCGGGGCGTTCGCGTTCGGCGCGGCTCAGCCCGGCCCGCCGATCCGTGTCGGCGGCAAAGATAGCAAAGGCAAGCTCCGCCCCCTCAGACGTGACCATGAACCCCGCCAAGCCACTGACAAAATTTAATGTTCCGGTCTTGGCCCGCACTGTGACAGGGTGATCTTTCAGCAGATTGCGCTGCCCGTCCCGCATCGCGATCGGCTTCAAAAGCGGCTCCAGCTCCATGGTCTTTCGCGCCGCGATCAGCGCACGCACCATATCCGAAGAGGACACGCGCGACGCGTCGCCCAAACCCGAATGATCGACCAGCGCACACGATGTCAGCCCCCATGTCCCGCGTGCCCAGGCGCTCATTTCATCGGCCGAAGCCAGCAACGATGCGACCGATCCCAGACGCGCCTGCGTGGCCGCCATGCCGACAGCTTCGGCCGTCAGGTTGGTAGACCATTTCAGCATGTCGCGCAGGATACGACCCAGCGGTGGCGAGGCATGGCTTGCCAATTCAGCCCCTGCGGGCGTTGCAGACGCCAATTCAGGCGCCTTCAGCTGTATCCCATGCGACCGCGCAAAGGTCTGGAACACCTCGCCGGCATAAAGCTCGGGCTTGCGCACCGGCAACCACCGCGCCCCGCCATTGCCCAGCGCACCCTGCGCGACCGTCCAGGCATCGTGCCCGCCCGCGTCGGAATAGGTGTAGATCGGCGCCGACCGGTCGACCACGGCCATCCGCGCCACCCGCACGTCGGGCCGGTGCGTTGCCGACCGCGCATCCATCGTCACCTGATAGCCCGACCCGCCGCGCTGCCATTCGAAATGCACGCGGTTGTAATTCAGCATCAGCCCTGACACCGCCGGGTTATAGCCGACATGATCCGGCTGACCCGCGTCAATCACCCGCTCGAACGGCAGCGCGCCGCCCCAGACCAGAAACTTGCCTTTGACCTCGCGCACACCTGCCTTTTTCAAGGCCGAGGCAAGCCCCGCGATCGCATCGGTATCCAGCGTCGGATCGCCCCCGCCTGCAAGCACCAGATCACCGTTGATCACACCGCCATTCACTGGCCCCGTGGCCAGCAGCCGCGTCCGAAATAGATGTCCCTGCCCCAGTTGCGACAATGCATAGGCCGCCGTAAGCGCCTTCGCCACGCTGGCGGGCGGCTGACCGGTCTGCGGTGCCATCTCCTCCAGCACCAGACCGGTTTTCACGTTGGTCACAGAATAGCTCACCTGCCCGTTCAGCCGCGCATCGGCCACCAGATCGGCGGCAGGACGCAAGGAACGCCGCAGCAAATCCTCGCCGCGGGCAAGCGGGCGCAACGACGTCAGCGGCGCATTGGCGAAAGCAGGACCGGCCACGAAGGATCCGGCCAAGGCCGAGCCCGCCATCAGCCCCAAAAACCCACGTCTCGAATGCACTTGTCTCATGGCGCGAATTTAACCCCAGCTATGGTCAACAAACAACCCACACATCCGTGCATCATACGCTCAAACCGCCCAATGTCCCGCCGCCCGCAGCGCAGACGAGCTTTGCGGCACCATCGGCATATTCACAAAACACCACGCCGGGGCCGTTCGATGCCCTAAAAGTCGCGACGCGGGCGCCGCCACCCGCGCAAACCGGAACGCCCGCGCCGTCACCGAAAGCCGCGCCGACACACGGTCTCCGGGTCGCGCCAGCACCCCCACAGGCACCCGGTGCACAATGTCGCGCCAATTGTCCCAGTGGTGAAACTGCGCCAGATTGTCCGCCCCCATCAACCAGACAAAACGCACGCCGGGATGCATCGCCTGCAAGGCCCGCAAGGTGGCGGCGGTGTGACGCGTGCCAAGCTGCGCCTCGATGTCACTGATATGAACACGCGGATGCTGCATGATGCCCCTCGCGGCGGCCATTCGCGCCTCCAAAGGCGCAGGTCCACGCGTTTTCAAAGGGTTGCCGGGGCTGACCAGCCACCAGACGCGGTCCAGATCGAACCGGCGCAGCGCCACTTTGGTCAGTTGCACATGGCCCTCGTGCGGCGGATCGAACGACCCGCCCAGCAGACCCACACGCAGACCCGGTCGCACCAGCGCGCTGGCCCCGATATCCGGCGTCTGGACCTCGCTCATTCAATCGCCCCCATGACGCCGCCGCTCCAGGCTTTTGCGCGCAACCAGAAGGCCAATTCCCGACCCCGCAAGCCCCCCGGCGATGTCGCGACCGACGTGAAAACGCAGCCCCGCAGCGCACCAAAGCCAGTGATTGCAACCGCTGTAAATCGGCCATATACGCGGGGAAATTCCGCTTATCAATGCCCTGAGGTGCGTAAAATGGCTGCCTATCAATACATCTATCACATGTCCGGCGTGTCCAAGGCCTACCCCGGCGGCAAGAAGTGTTTCGAGAACATTCACCTCAACTTTCTGCCCGGCGTCAAGATCGGCGTGGTCGGCGTCAACGGCTCCGGTAAATCCACCCTGATGAAGATCATGGCCGGCATGGACACCGATTTCACCGGTGAGGCATGGGCCGCCGAAGGCGCCAAGGTGGGCTACCTGCCGCAGGAACCGCATCTCGACGAGAGCCTCGATGTCCGCGGCAACGTGATGCTCGGCGTGGCCCCAAAACAGGCGAAACTCGACCGGTTCAACGAACTGGCGATGAACTATTCCGACGAAACGGCGGACGAGATGGCCAATTTGCAGGACCAGATCGACACCGAAAACCTGTGGGATCTCGACAGTCAGGTCGACGTCGCGCTCGAGGCGCTGCGCTGCCCCGCCGACGATGCCGACGTCAGCACGCTGTCGGGCGGTGAACGCCGCCGCGTCGCGCTGTGCAAATTGCTGCTCGAAGCGCCCGACATGCTGCTCCTGGACGAGCCGACCAACCATCTGGACGCCGAGACAATCGCGTGGCTGCAAAACCACCTGATCGCCTACAAGGGCACCATCCTGATCGTCACCCACGATCGCTACTTCCTCGATTCCATCACCTCGTGGATCCTGGAGCTGGAGCGTGGTCGCGGCATCCCCTACGAGGGCAATTATTCCGCCTGGCTGGAGCAAAAGGCCAAACGCCTGCTGCACGAGGCCCGCGAAGACAAGTCCAAGCAAAAGACGCTGGAGCGCGAACTGGCGTGGATGCGTCAGGGTGCCAAGGCCCGTCAGGCCAAATCCAAGGCCCGGATCCAAAGCTACGAAAAACTGGCGGATCAATCCGAGCGCGAACGCGTCGGCAAGGCGCAGATCGTCATCCCGCACGGCCCCCGTCTGGGCTCCAAGGTGATCGAGGTCGAAAACCTGAAAAAGCACATGGGCGACAAACTGCTGATCGAAAACCTCAGCTTTTCGCTGCCCCCCGGCGGTATCGTCGGCGTGATCGGCCCCAACGGCGCGGGCAAATCGACGCTGTTCAAGATGCTTACCGGTCAGGAAACCCCCGACACCGGCACGGTCGAATTCGGCGACACGGTGCAGCTGGCCTATGTCGACCAGTCACGCGACGATCTGAATCCCGACGACAACGTCTGGGAGGCGATCTCGGGCGGTGCCGAGCTGATCAAGCTGGGCGACGCCGAGATCAATTCGCGGGCCTATTGCGGTGCTTTCAACTTCAAAGGGGCCGACCAGCAGAAAAAGGTCGGGCTGTTGTCGGGCGGCGAGCGCAACCGCGTCCACATGGCCCGTCTGCTCAAGGAAGGCGGCAACGTGCTGCTGCTCGACGAGCCGACCAACGATCTGGACGTCGAAACCCTGCGCGCGCTCGAAGACGCCATCGCCGATTTTGCAGGCTGCGCCGTGGTCATCAGCCACGACCGCTTCTTTCTCGACCGCCTGTGCACGCATATTCTGGCATTTGAGGGCGACGCGCATGTCGAATGGTTCGAGGGCAATTTCGAAGATTACGAGGAAGACAAGAAACGCCGCCTCGGCGCCGACGCGTTGGAGCCGAAACGCGTGAAGTTCAAGAAGTTCACCCGCTGAAAATATCCGTAGGATGGGTGGCAACCCATCGCCCACAATGATGGGTTGCCACCCATCCTACAGCCCCTTGACACGCCGCGCCGCGCCCCTAGCTCTCTCGTGATGCACAATTCTCTCATCATCGGCGCGTCGGGCGGCATCGGCTCTGCCCTCGCCCATGTCTTGCGCACGCGCGGATCTTCTGTCACCGGGCTGTCGCGCACGGCCCACGGTCTGGACGTCACCGACGAAGCCTCGATCCGCCGCCATCTCGGCGCGCTCGACCAGACGTTCGACCTGATCCTCGTCACCACGGGCGCGCTCGAAATCGACGGCGCGGCTCCGGAAAAGACCATCCGCGACCTGACCCCGCAGGCGATGCACGACCAGTTCGCGCTCAACACCATCGGCCCTGCCATGGTTCTCAAACATGCCCTGCCGCTGATCCCCAAGGACCGAGCTTGCGTCATCGGCGTGCTGTCGGCGCGCGTGGGCAGCATCGGCGACAATCGTCTGGGCGGCTGGTATTCCTACCGCACGGCCAAGGCGGCCGTGAACCAGATCGTGCATTCCACCGCCATCGAGCTGGCGCGCTCGCACCGGCAAGCCGTCCTGACCGCCCTGCATCCGGGCACCGTCGCCACGCCGTTCACCCGGAAATACCTCGGGCGCCACCCGTCCGTGCCCCCCGAAGTGGCCGCGACCAACCTTCTCGATGTCATCGACACGCTCACCCCCGACCACACAGGCCGCTTTTTCGACTGGTCAGGTGCTGAGGTGCCGTGGTGAGCCTCGTTCTGATCCTCGGCGATCAGCTTTCCCCAGGCCTCTCAGCACTGCAAGAAGCCGACAAATCAAGCGACACCATCGTCATGGCCGAGGTGATGGACGAGGCCAGCTACACGCCGCACCACCCCAAGAAAATCGCGCTGATCTTTGCCGCGATGCGCAAATTCGCGGCCCGACTGCAACATCAAGGCTGGGACGTCCGCTACACCCAGCTTGACGACACTGCCAACACCGGCTCCATCTCCGGCGAATTGCTGCGCTACGCCGAGGCCACTGGCGCGCGGGACGTCATCGCCACCCGTCCCGGCGAATGGCGTCTGATCGCGGTTTTGGACGATTTACCGCTACCGGTCCGCCAGCTGCCCGATACCCGCTTCGTCGCCTCGACCGCCGAATTCGAGCAATGGGCAGAGGGCCGCAAAGCCCTGCGGATGGAGTATTTCTACCGCGAGATGCGGCGCAAGACCGGGCTTTTGATGGACGGCGACAAACCGACCGGCGGCCAGTGGAATTTCGATCACGACAACCGCAAACGCCCACCCAAAGAGATCGACCACCAGCCTTTGACGTTCGCGCCCGACGCGGTGACCCGAGAGGTGCTCGATCTGGTCGAGGCGCGCTTTGCCAATAATTTCGGCACCCTGCGCCCGTTCACCTTCGCCACCGACGCCATCGGTGCCACCAGGGCCCTGACCCATTTCCTCGACCACGCGCTGCCCCGCTTTGGCGACTTTCAGGACGCGATGCTCACCGGCCACCGCACGCTCTATCACGCGCTGATCTCGCCTTATCTCAACATCGGCCTGCTCGATCCGCTGGACATCTGCCAGCAGGCCGAGGCGCGCTACCGCTCGGGCGACGCCCCGCTCAACGCCGTCGAAGGCTTCATCCGCCAGATCATCGGCTGGCGCGAATACGTGCGCGGCATCTATTTCCTCGAAGGGCCCGATTACACCAGCCGCAACGCGCTGGACCATAACCGCGATCTGCCCGCGCTTTATTGGGGGGCCAGGACGGACATGAACTGCCTGCACCACGCCGTCACCCAGACGCAGGAAGACGCCTACGCCCATCACATCCAGCGCCTCATGGTCACCGGCAATTTCGCGCTTCTGGCCGGCGTCGCCCCGGCACAGGTGCATGAATGGTATCTGGCGGTCTATGCCGATGCCTTCGAATGGGTCGAGGCGCCCAATACGATCGGCATGAGCCAGTTTGCAGACGGCGGCATCATCGCGTCGAAACCCTATGTGTCGTCAGGCGCCTATATCAGCCGCATGTCGGATTACTGCAAATCCTGCCACTACGACGTCAAAGCCAGAACCGGCGACACCGCCTGCCCCTTCAACCTGCTTTATTGGGATTTTCTGCTGCGTCACGAAAAGCGGTTCGCCAACAACCCGCGCATGGGCAACATGTATCGCACATGGGCGCGCATGGACGGGTCCCACCGCGACAACGTGCTGCGCGACGCGGCAAAATTCCTGGCACGACTGGACGCGGGCGAGCCGGTCTGACGCGCCACCAGCGCCTCCGGCACCCTGCCGACATACAGGGTGATCGGGGCCGGCGTCACACGCAATCCTGTTACCCGTCGTTGTTCAGCGCGCCGTTCTTCCATTGCCCGCTGGCCGCCTCACCGGTGGCATAGCGCATCACGCCCTGCCCCTGCCGCTTGCCCGCGCGGAACGTGCCCTCGTAGACATCGCCGTTCACATAGGTCGCCACACCCTGACCGCTGATCTCTCCGCCGACCCAATCGCCCAGATAGCGGAACCCGTCCGCCATCACGATCTCGCCCTCGCCGTGGCGCTGACCGTTCAGGAACGCGCCTGTGTAGATCGTGCCGTCGGGATAGGTGGCGACACCCGGCCCGTGCCGCTGACCGTCCTCCCAAGCGCCTTCGTAGCGGTAGCCGTCGGGATAGGTCATCACGCCCCGCCCGTGGTTGCGCGCATTGCGAAAATCACCCTCGTAGACCAGCCCGTTGGGATAGGTGGCACGTCCCGACCCCTCGATCACGCCGTCGACCCAATCGCCTTCATAGGTGGACCCATCGGGGTAAACGATCTTGCCGGTCCCATTGGCCAGATCCCCGGCAAACGTCCCAGTGTAGATCGACCCGTCAGGATAGACCACCTCACCCTGACCTTCGATCTGGCCCTCTGACCAGCTACCGACATAACGATAGCCGTCCGCGCCCCGGAACGTGCCGGTGCCGTGCCGCTGATCCTCGGCGAAATCGCCATCATAGGTGTCGCCGTTGGAATAGGTCACGCGCCCCGTGCCCTGCCTGCGCCCGTCCACCAACTCGCCCTCGTAGACGTCGCCGTTGGGCTGGCTCAGTTTGCCGGTGCCGTTGATCTGGCCGGCGCGCCACATGCCCTCGTAGATCAGCCCGTCAGGCATCGTCAGCTTGCCTTCGCCTTCGCGTGCGCCGCGCGCGATGCGCCCGTCATAGACCGACCCGTCGGGATAGGTGATCGTGCCGTTGCCTTCCTTGACCCCGTTGACCCAATCGCCGGCGTAGACATAGCCGTTGGGGCTGGTCATCGTCCCGCGCCCGTGATGGTTGGCGTTGCGAAAGCCCCCTTCATAGCGCACCCCATTGGCATAAAGCGCCACACCCTGCCCGGTGATCTGCCCATCGAGCCAGGTGCCCTCATAGGTGCCCCCATCGGTGAACACGATCTTGCCGACGCCGTCGGGCTTGCCCTTGGTGAAATCGCCCTCGTAGACCGACCCGTTGGGAAACCGTGCGACACCTTTGCCGCGGATCTCGCCATCGACCCAGTCGCCGGTATATTCATAGCCGTTGGGCAGCGTATAGGTGCCGGTGCCATGCTGAAGCCCGTTCAGGAACGTGCCCTCATAGACCCCGCCGTCGTCATATTGCTTGGTCAGCACCTGACCGTCCTGCGCGGACAGATCCGATCCCAGTCCCACGCCGAATGCCGCAAACGCGACAATTGCGCTCAACCGGCTGATCCGCCCAGCCGTGATCCACCCTGCCGTGATCCGCTCTGCCGTGATCCGCTCTGCTGTCATTGCCTCATGCTCCCAAACCTCAAGGTTCCATGTGCTGAAACTCCTGGCAAAAGTTAAAGGTTTGACCCCGCCCCGACAACACCTTTCGCCGCAATCCCTTTCCCTTCTGTCGGGTTCTGCTAAATCGTCTCTCAATGTCCGTCAGCACGAGGCCCCAGACCATGTCCGACACTTTCCGCCTCACCCTGGCTCAGCTTGGCCCTGTCGTCGGCGATCTGGCAGGCAATGCCGACCGCGCCTTTGCCGCATGGGAGGCCGCACGCGACGCAGGCAGCGACATGGTCGCCCTGCCCGAAATGTTCATCACCGGCTACAATGCGCAGGATCTGGTGATGAAACCGGCCTTCTACGCCGATGCGATAGACCACCTGCGCGATCTGGCGACCCGCTGCGCCGACGGCCCAGCGCTGGCCATAGGTGGCCCGTGGATCGAAGGCACGCAGCTTTTCAACGCCTATTTCATCTGCAAAGGTGGCAAGATCGCCTCGACCATCCTCAAACACCACCTCCCCAACGAGACGGTGTTCGACGAGGTCCGCGTCTTTGACCCAGGCCCGTTGGGGGGGCCTTATTCGGTCGGCGACACCCGCATCGGCTCGCCGATCTGCGAAGATGCCTGGCACGAGGACGTCGCCGAAACGCTGGCGGAGACCGGCGCCGAATTCCTGATCGTGCCCAACGGATCGCCCTATTATCGCGGCAAGCTGGAAACCCGCTTCAACATGATGGTCGCCCGCGTGGTCGAGACGGGCCTGCCGCTGATCTATCTCAACATGGTCGGCGCGCAGGACGATCAGGTGTTCGACGGCGGATCCTTCGCGCTCAACCCCGGCGGCGCGCTCGCCCTGCAAATGCCCGTCTTCGACGAGGCGCTGGCGCATATCACCCTCAGGCGCAAAGATGCAGGCTGGCGCATCGACCAAAGCGACATGGCGCATGTTCCCGACCTGCTGGAGCAGGATTACCGCGCCATGGTGCAATCGCTACGCGATTATTGCGCCAAGACCGGTTTCAAGCGCGTGCTTCTGGGCCTGTCGGGCGGCATCGACAGCGCCATCGTCGCCACCATCGCCGCCGACGCTTTGGGTCCAGACAACGTCCGCTGCGTCATGCTGCCCTCCGAATACACCTCGCAATCGTCGCTCGATGACGCCGCAGCCGTCGCAGAAAACCTCGGCTGCCAGCTCGACACCATCCCCATCGCAGGCCCCCGTGCCGCAGTGACCGAAGCCTTGGCCCCCCTCTTCGAAGGCACCACACCCGATCTCACCGAAGAAAACCTGCAATCGCGCCTGCGCGGCCTGCTGCTGATGGCGCTGAGCAACAAATTCGGCGGTATGTTGCTGACGACAGGCAACAAATCCGAAGTCGCCGTCGGCTACGCCACGATCTACGGCGACATGTCAGGCGGCTACAACCCGATCAAGGATCTCTACAAGACCCGCGTCTTCGACATCTGCCGCTGGCGCAACGCCAACCTTCGCGACTGGATGATGGGCCCCGCAGGCGAGGTCATCCCGACAATCGTCATCGACAAACCGCCCAGCGCGGAACTGCGCGACGACCAGAAAGACAGCGATAGCCTGCCCGATTACCCTGTGCTGGACGCGATCCTGAAAATCCTCATCGACGACGACGGCTCGATCGAGGATTGCATCGCCGCAGGCCATTCCCGCGAAGACGCCAAACATATCGAACACCTGATCTACATCAGCGAATACAAACGCTTCCAATCCGCGCCAGGCCCGCGGCTGAGCCACCGTGCCTTCTGGCTCGACCGCCGCTACCCGATCGTGAACCGCTGGCGCGACCCCGGCTGAAACCGCGCCAAGCGTCCATCTTCATTTTGCTGAATAAACCTCGGGGGTCGCGATCGGTGCGCCATCGGTTCAGGCCCGATAGCGACGGCAGCGCCCCGGTCCGACAGACACGACCAGCGCAAAGCCGGATCACCCAACAAAGACTTTCGCCAATCACTCCCACCACCGGTCTATGACCGCGATATCCTCGTCCGACCAGCCAAAGTGATGCGCGAACTCGTGCACCACCACATGCGCCACCAGATCGCACAGCGCCACGTCGCCCCGCTCGCGCCATTCGTCCAGAATCGGCAATCGGTAGATCCACACGACATCCGGACGCACATCCGGGTCCGACAGTGATTTGAACGGCATCGGAACCCCGTCATACATCCCCGTCAGCTCCAGCGGATCGTCGATCTCAAGATCGCGCAGGACATCCGGCTCCGGCATCTCCTCGACCCGCAACAAAACGGCCCGCGCCGCAGGTCGAAACACCAATGGCAAGGCGTCGACCGCAGCGCGGGCCATCTCTTCGATTTCACTCAGCGAGGCATCCATGACGCACCGCTATAAACCTGTGACCCGGCTCAGACCAGCAGCTGATACGAATGCGGCACATAGACGAACCCGTCGCCCCGCGTCTCGACATAGCCGATGCCCGGAAACGGCATGTGGTAGCCCACGAACGGGATCTTGTCGGCGGCCATCATGTCCAGCATCCGGCGGCGCGTCGCGGCAGCCGCCGCCTTGTCCATGTCGAACCGGACCTCCCAGTCGGGGAACCCCACCGACCAGACATAGTGATTGGCGAAATCCGCCCCCAGAACCAATTGCTGCCCGCCCGATTCAATGCGGTAGGCCATATGCCCCGGCGTATGCCCGAACGCCGCCAGCGCGGTGATCCCCGACGCGACAGAGCCTTCGTCGCCCAGAAACGTCATCTGCTCGGACAGCGGTGCCACCTTGCCCGCGAACCCTTCGTTATCCGCCCCCGCCCAATGGTCGAACTCCGCCTGCCCGGTCACATAGCGCGCATTGCCGAATGTCGCCGCATCCCCCGCCATCAGACCGCCGATATGGTCACCGTGCATATGCGTCAGCACCACCACATCGACCTGATCCGTCGTGTAGCCCGCCGCCTCGACAGCCGCCGTGATACCCTCGGGGTTCAGCCCGGTGTCGAACAGAACCAGCTCGGATCCGGTGTTCACGATCGTCGGCGTAAAGAAGAACTGCACCTTGTCGGCGGGAATATTCGCGGCCTCGGACGCGGCGGCAAACTCCTCGGGCGACACGTTCATCCCGAAAATGGTCTGCGGCTCTTCGCGCGTGGCCGAACCGGCCAGCAGCGTGGTGACCTCAAATTCCCCCAGCTTGACGCGGTTGAAAGCAGGCTGGGCCGCGCCCATCATCGGCGCCCCTGCGGCGGCACGGCTGGCCAGTCCGGCCATCGGCAAGGCAGCAACCCCGGCAAGGGCGGCGCGGCGGGTGAATTTGGGTGTCATGCAAAGCTCCGATGTTGTGTTAATATGTCGCATCAGATAGCACGCCCGTGCCGCAAGGGGCACGTCCTCACGCGGACGTGATGGCGCAGGGTCTCAAAGACGACACATTCGACCCAACCGCCGCGCGACCAGACATATCCCGGCGCGACCGGGCCCCTCATCAGGCCGCTTCGAACCGGGCCTATTCGAACCGGGCCGCTTCGACCGACCCCGCAAGGACACGTGATGCTCAGCCTGCTCACCCATCCGGTCTTTGGCCGCCTTCTGGCGGCCCAGGTGGTGGCCCTGCTCGGCACCGGGCTCCTGACCGTCGCTTTGGGGCTGCTGGCCTTCGATCTGGCGGGCGCGCGGGCGGGCGTGGTCCTTGGCATCGCCTACAGCGTCAAGATGCTGGCCTATGTCGTGCTCTCGCCGATCATTCAGGCGCTGGTGGCCGATCTGCCGCGCCGCGCCGTTCTTGTCTGCGCAGACATCGTGCGGGGGCTGGTCGCGCTTTGCCTGCCGTTCGTGACCGAAATCTGGCAGATCTATGCGCTGATCTTCGTGCTGCAAACCGCCTCGGCCACGTTCACCCCGGTGTTTCAGGCGCTGATCCCCGCCGTGCTGACAGACGAGGCCCGCTACACCCGCGCGCTGTCGCTGTCGCGTCTTGCCTATGATCTTGAGAACCTCACCTCGCCCGCCTTGGCCGGGCTGCTGCTGGGCATCGTCAACTATTCGTGGCTCTTTACCGGAACCGCGCTGGGGTTTGCGCTCTCGGCAATTCTTGTGCTGGGCACGGTTCTGCCTGCACAGATCGCCACCAAGCAGGCGCCCTTCATGGCGCGCGTCACCCGCGGCACGCGGATTTATCTGGCCACTCCCCGGTTGCGCGGGTTGCTGGCGCTGGTGCTGGGGGCGGCGGCAGGCTCGGCCTTTGTGCTGGTCAATACCGTCGTGCTGGTGCGCAGCGGCTATGCCGGGTCCGAGGGCGATCTGGCACTGGCGATGGCCGCGTTTGGCGCAGGTTCCATGGCCGCAGCCCTTGGCCTGCCCCGGTTGCTGGACACCCTGCCCGACCGGATCGTGATGCTGGTCGCGGGTGCGGGGCTGGCGGGGGTGATGATGCTGAGCGCGCTTTGGCTGGGCTTTGGCCCGCCCGCATGGCCTGCCTTTCTGATGCTGTGGCTTCTGACAGGCGCGCTTTATTCCGCCGTGCAGACGCCCTCGGGTCGGTTGTTGCGCCGCTCCGCACCCGAAGCGGACCGGGCGGCGATCTTTGCCGCGCATTTCGCGCTCAGCCATGCCTGCTGGCTGGTGACCTATCCGCTGGCCGGCCTGCTTGGCGTGGCGCTGGGGCTGCCCGTGACTCTGGGCATTCTGGCGGTCATCGCCGCCTTCGGCGTGCTTCTGGCGATCCGCCTCTGGCCTGCCAGCGACGGCGTGCAGGTGCCGCATTCACACCCCGACCTGCCAAAGGATCACCCGCATCTGGCAGCACACAGCAGCGCCCATTCCCATGCGCTGCTTTACGACGATCTGCACCCGCGCTGGCCCGCACCCGGCTGAGCCCTCTTCCCGAAACAATGGACAATCGGCAGACAATATGGGACAGCAGCGCCAACAGGAGAGCCCTATGACCACCACCCGTTTCGCCCCTTCGCCCACTGGCCGCATCCATGTCGGCAACCTGCGCACCGCGCTCTTCAACTATCTGATCGCGCGCAAGGCGGGCGGCACGTTCATCCTGCGCATCGACGACACCGACCCCGAGCGGTCAAAAGAGGAATATGTCGACGCGATCAAGCGCGATCTCGACTGGCTGGGCCTGCATTGGGACCGGGTCGAGCGCCAGTCGCTGCGGCTCGACCGCTACGCCGAGGCGGCGGACAAACTGCGCGACCTTGGCCGGTTCTACGAGGCCTTCGAGACGCCGGTCGAGCTGGACCTGAAACGCAAGAAACAGCTCAACATGGGCAAACCGCCGGTCTACGACCGCGCCGCCCTCGCGCTGACCGACGCCGAACGCGACGCCCAGCGCGCAGAGCGGGGCAGCGGCGTCTGGCGGTTCAAACTGGACCAGCAGCGCATCAACTGGACCGACGGCATCCTCGGCGATCTGAGCATCGACGCCGCCTCGGTCAGCGACCCGGTGCTGATCCGGGGCGACGGGCAGGTGCTTTATACTCTGGCCTCGGTTGTGGACGATACCGAAATGGGCGTCACCCATGTGGTGCGCGGCTCCGACCATGTGACGAACACCGCGACGCAAATCCAGATCATTCAGGCGCTTGGCAGCGGTCTGCCCAGCTTTGCGCATCACTCCCTGCTCACCGGGCCGCAAGGCGAATCGCTGTCCAAACGCCTTGGCACGCTGTCACTCGGCGATCTGCGCGATCAGGGGATCGCGCCCGAGGCGCTGCTCAGCCTGTTGGCCCGCCTCGGCTCCTCCCAGCCCGTGGAATTGCGCACCTCGCTGGAGGACATCACCGAAGGCTTCGATCTGAGCCAGTTCGGCGCCGCCCCCACCAAATTCGACGCAGCAGACCTCCGACCGCTGACCGCCCGACATCTGGCCAGCCTGCCCTTTGCGGCGGTGGCAGGCGACATCGCTGCCCTCGGCGTGCCGGATGCACTGGCCCGGCAATTCTGGCAGGTGACCCGCGAAAACATCGCGACCCGTGCCGATCTGGCCGGCTGGTGGGCGCTAATGCGCGACGGCACGACCCCGCTGGTCGCCGACGAGGACCGCGATTTCGTCGCCACGGCCCTCGGCCTGCTGCCCGACCCGCCCTACTCCGACACCACGTGGGGCGCTTGGACAACAGAGGTCAAGGACAACACGGGCCGAAAGGGCAAAGGTCTTTTTATGCCGCTGCGCCGCGCCCTGACCGGTCTCGAACGCGGGCCCGAGATGGCGGAATTCATGCCGCTGATGCAGGTCAAACCGCATCTGATCTAAGGTCAGATGATCCGGCTGCCCACACGGCTCAGCATTTCATCCACGATTCCGCGTTCCTCCGCGCTCAGCTTTTGGGCGCGGGCATAACGCGGTTTGGCGCGGTCATCCAGCACAGGGGCCTGCCAGCCATCGGTGCTGGCCACGAAATCATCCGCACCCGCGACACCGTATTCGCGCAGATAACCCTGCATGACCACATCGAGATAGCTCAGCAGGATCGGGTGATCGGCGTCGGCAGGCAAGGATGTGTGCGGCGAAATGGCATAGATCACCACATTGGCCTGCGCAGGTGTGACCTGATGCGCCGCATCGAGGCGATCATACGCCGCCTCGCGCAGATCGAGCGCTGCGAAATCGCCGCCCGCAACCCGCGCCACCAGCCCGTCGATCGCCGAATCCTCGCAGCGCACCGCCGTCAGATAGCACAGACCGCGCAGCGGCGTGCGCCGCCACGCCCGTCGCCAGCCGCCGATGCGGGCGCGCCCCACACCGTCATGCCCGTGGGTCGCGCGGTTCACCAAAGATCCGTAGCCAAAGAAAAATGCATCTGTCATGCCGCATTTTCCCGTGCAACTTGATGCAAGTCAAACCCTTCGATGCAAAAATGCGGCATCGTCGCTTATAGGTCGGAACAAGGATACCCCCCGTGCGTGTTACCAAACGGACCAATATCGCCCTGCGCCTTTTGATGTTCTGCGCTGTGCAGCCCGACCGGCTGGTCACCAAGGCCGAGGTTGCGGCGCGCTGCAACGCGTCGGAAAACCATCTGGGCCAGATCATCCACCAGCTTGCGCTCTTGGGGTTCGTGAACACGCGGCGCGGGCGCAAGGGCGGGCTGGCGCTGGCGATGCCTGCGAGTGAGATCAACATCGGCGCGGTCTTTCGCGCCATCGAGGCCCCTGTGCCGATGGCCGAATGCTTTGCCGATGCCGACAACACCTGCCCGCTGATCACATGCTGCCTGCTGCGCCCCGCGCTGACAGCCGCGGCCGAGGCGTTTTACGGCACACTGGACCGGATCACGCTCGCGACGCTGACCAGCGGCAACACCCGGCTCGAGAGGTTGCTCTGCCTCGATGTGCCGGTCGAATGCGCGGCCTGATCGTCGCACTGCGCCCACGCGCAGACCCCGCGCGCAAATCCCCTTGTCAGCCCTGATCTTCTGCCGTAGCGTTACCAAATCGTCAGGACGGGAGAACCGGCCATGCCGGTGCCGAAGGAGCAACCGCCCCGGAAACTCTCAGGCCCCAGGACCGCCCTGACGCTCAAAATTTCTGGAGAGAGCCCGGCCGGATCGGGACGCCGAAGGGATAACGATCTCAGGCAAAAGGACAGAAGGGGCATTTGCGGCACACCTTTCAGGTGTGCGAAATGCGAGGGGCTTTCATGGCTGACGGACAGGATACAGATGCCGGGTTGAAGCGCACGCCGCTTTGGGGATTGCACGCCGATCTGGGCGCCAGGATGGTGCCGTTCGCAGGCTATGACATGCCGGTGCAATACCCGATGGGCGTGCTGCGTGAGCATCTGCATTGTCGGGCCGCTGCGGGGCTTTTCGATGTCAGCCACATGGGTCAGGTGATCTTGCGCGGCGACAATGTGGCGCAGGCGTTCGAGGCGCTGGTGCCCGTCGATATCGTCGGGCTGGCGCAAGGCCGTCAACGCTATGCCATGTTCACCAATGATGCAGGCGGGATCGAAGATGACCTGATGGTCGCCAATCGCGGCGATCATCTTTTGGTGGTGGTCAACGCCGCTTGCAAAGATGCCGACGTCGCGCGGATGCGCGCCGCGCTCCAGCCGCAGGGTATCATTGTCAAGCTCTTGGAAAACCGTGCTCTTTTGGCGCTGCAAGGGCCCTTGGCCGAGGCCGTTCTGGCCGAGTATCACCCGATGGTGCGCGACATGGGCTTCATGGACGTGGCCGACGTGCCGCTGGGTGGGGCCGAATGCTGGGTGTCGCGCTCGGGCTATACCGGCGAGGACGGCTTCGAGATTTCGGTGCCTGCCGCCGCCGCCGAGAGCCTCGCGCGGTCGCTGCTGGCGCACGCCTCCGTCGCGCCTGTTGGCCTTGGCGCGCGCGATTCGCTCCGGCTCGAGGCAGGGTTATGCCTTTACGGCCACGACATCGACGCGGCGACCACGCCCGCGAGCGCCCGTCTGGGCTGGGCCGTGTCCAAGGCCCGTCGGACATCAGGCGCGCGGGCGGGCGGTTTTCCGGGGGCGGATGTCATTCTCAGGGAGCTGGACAGCGGCGCTTCCATGGCCCGCGTCGGACTTTGCCCGGACGGCCGCGCCCCGATGCGCGAAGGCACGCGCCTTCTGGATAGCGACGGCAACGCGGTGGGCCATGTCACATCGGGCGGCTTTGGCCCGTCGGTCAACGGGCCTGTGGCGATGGGATATGTGCCGCGCCCCCTTGCAAAGCCGGGCACGGCGCTTTTGGGTGAGGTGCGGGGCAAGCGGCTGCCGGTCAGCGTGACCGCGCTGCCTTTCGTGCCCGCAGGGTTCAAACGCCAAAGACCAGAGTTTTGAGGGAAAACATACATGAAATATACCGAAGAACACGAATGGATCGACATCGACGGCGACGTGGCCACCATCGGCATCACCGCACATGCCGCGGAACAGCTGGGCGATGTGGTCTTTGTCGAATTGCCCGAGGTGGGCGTTGAGGTGACCAAGGACGACGAGGTGGTCGTGATCGAAAGCGTCAAGGCCGCCTCCGACATTCTGGCGCCTCTGGACGGCGAGATCACAGAGGTCAATTCCGTATTGATCGAAGAGCCCGGCAAGATCAACGAAGACCCTGAAGGCGACGCGTGGTTCTTTCGGATGAGCGTTTCGGATATGGGGCCTCTTGACGATTACATGGACGCCGCGGCGTATAAAAAATTCATCGGTTAAGGCTTTTGGCCGGGTGCGGGAGCCTCCGGCGGAGGTTTATATTGCAAGATGAAACAGGTGGACGGCACGCCGGGGCGGGCCGTTTGCGTCACGTGAAGGGAATTCAGAATGAGCTATGAGCCGACGGATTATCTGCCCTACGATTTCGCCAACAGGCGTCACATCGGGCCCTCGCCGGACGAGATGGCGGGCATGCTGGCGGTGCTGGGCGTGCCCAATCTCGACGCGCTGATCGACCAGACGTTGCCCGCGTCGATCCGGCAGGCACAGCCGCTGGAATTCGGCAAAGCCATGTCCGAACGCGAAGTGCTGCATCATCTGCGGCAAGTGGCGGACGAAAACCGGGTGCTGACCTCGCTGATCGGGATGGGTTATCACGGCACGGTGACGCCGCCTGCGATCCAGCGCAATATCTTTGAAAACCCCGCGTGGTATACCGCCTACACGCCGTATCAGCCCGAGATTTCGCAAGGCCGGCTCGAGGCTTTGCTCAATTACCAGACCATGGTCAGCGATCTGACGGGGCTTGATATCGCCAATGCATCCTTGCTGGACGAGGCCACGGCCTGCGCCGAGGCGATGACCATGGCGATGCGCGTCGCCAAATCAAAGGCCCAAGCGTTTTTTGTCGATGAAAACTGCCATCCGCAGAATATCTCTGTGATGCGGACACGGGCGGCGCCCCTGGGCATCGAGGTGATCGTCGGCGCGCCCGAGGATTTGCAGGCCGATCAGGTCTTTGGCGCGATTTTTCAATATCCGGGCACCTACGGGACATGCGAGGATTTCTCGGCGCCGATTGCGGCGCTGCACGCTGCCCGCGCGATTGCCATCGTGGCCGCCGATCCGATGGCGCTATGCCTGCTCAAGGAACCGGGTGCCATGGGGGCCGACATCGCCGTTGGATCCACGCAGCGGTTTGGCGTGCCTTTGGGCTATGGCGGGCCGCATGCGGCCTATATGGCGACGCGCGATGTGCATAAACGGGCAATGCCGGGGCGCATCGTGGGCGTCAGTATCGACAGCCATGGCAACCGTGCCTACCGGCTGTCCTTGCAGACGCGCGAGCAGCATATCCGGCGTGAAAAAGCCACATCGAACGTCTGCACGGCGCAAGCGCTCTTGGCCGTGATGGCGGGGTTTTATGCGGTATTCCATGGCCCCAAGGGTCTGCGCGCGATTGCCCAGCGTATCCACCGCAAGACGGCGCGGCTGGCGCGCGGGCTGTCTGACGCGGGCTTTGACATCCAGCCCAAGGCGTATTTCGACACGATCACGGTCGAGGTCGGGCCGCTCCAGCTGGCGGTGATGAAGTCCGCCGTGGACGAAGGGCTGAACCTGCGCGCGGTGGGCACCACCCGGATCGGCATCACGCTGGACGAGATGACGCGGCCCGAGACGATCGAAGCGGTCTGGCGCTCCTTTGGCATCACCCGCGCGGACAAGGATTTCACGCCGGAATATCACCTGCCCGAAGCGCTGCTGCGGACCACGGATTACCTGCAACACGACGTCTTTCACATGAACCGCGCCGAGACCGAGATGATGCGCTACATGCGTCGCCTCGCGGACCGCGATCTGGCGCTGGACCGCGCGATGATCCCATTAGGGTCTTGCACGATGAAGCTGAACTCCGCCGCCGAGATGATGCCGGTGAGCTGGCCTGAGTTCGCCAATCTGCATCCCTTTGTGCCCGACGATCAGGCGAAGGGCTACAAGCGGATGATCGACGATCTGAACGCCAAGCTGTGCCAGATCACCGGCTATGACGCGATCTGCATGCAGCCGAATTCCGGCGCGCAAGGCGAATATGCGGGGCTTTTGACCATCGCGCGTTGGCACCGGGCCAATGGCGATCACGGGCGCAACGTCTGCCTGATCCCGGTCAATGCGCATGGCACCAATCCGGCGAGCGCGCAGATGGTCGGCTGGAAGGTGGTCGCAGTGAAATGCGATGCGCGCGGCGATATTGATCTGGCGGATTTTACGGCCAAGGCCGAGGCCCATGCCGATGCCCTGGCCGCCTGCATGATCACCTATCCGTCCACCCACGGCGTGTTCGAGGAAACCGTGATCGACGTGTGCCGCATCACGCATGAACATGGCGGACAGGTCTATATCGACGGTGCCAACATGAACGCAATGGTCGGGCTCTCCCGCCCCGGCGATCTGGGCGGCGACGTCAGCCACCTGAATTTGCACAAGACGTTCTGCATCCCACATGGCGGCGGCGGACCGGGGATGGGGCCAATCGGCGTCAAGGCGCATCTGACAGAGCATCTGCCCGGCGACCCCTTGACCGGCGAGGGTGCTGTGTCTGCGGCCCCGTTCGGATCACCGTCACTGCTGCCGATTTCGTGGTCCTATTGCCTGATGATGGGCGGTGACGGGCTGACGCAGGCGACGCGCGTGGCGATCCTGAACGCCAATTACATCGCCAGGCGGCTGGAGGGCGCGTTCGACGTGCTCTATCGCGGGCAGAACGGCCGGGTGGCGCATGAATGCATTCTCGACGTGCGGCCCTTTGACGACAGTGCCGGGGTCAGCGTCGAGGATATCGCAAAGCGTCTCATTGATTGCGGCTTTCACGCGCCGACCATGTCCTGGCCCGTCGCGGGGACGTTGATGGTCGAGCCTACAGAAAGCGAGACCAAGGCCGAACTCGACCGGTTCTGCGACGCCATGCTGGCCATCCGCGAAGAGATCCGCGCGGTCGAAAACGGCATGGATGTCGCGCAAAGCCCGCTGCGCCATGCACCGCACACGATGGAGGATCTGGTCAAGGATTGGGACCGGCCATATTCACGCGAACAGGGCTGTTTTCCGCCGGGTGCGTTTCGGGTCGACAAATACTGGCCGCCGGTGAACCGCGTGGACAATGCCTGGGGGGACCGCAACCTACTGTGCACCTGCCCGCCGATGAGCGACTATGCGCAGGCGGCGGAATAGGGCTTCGGTGTTGGTCTGGTTGCGGGTTCGGGACCGGAGCGCTGCCGTCGCTACCGGGCTTGAACCGTTGGCGCACCGGTCGCGACCCCCGAGGTTTATCTTGCAAAGTGAATGGAACGCTGAGCCCGGTTGATCAGGCTTCGTTCTTGAGCAGGAACGCAAAGACCTCGGCCACGCGGGCCCATGTCGCCGCGTCGCTGGCGCAGAGCAGATAGCCGTCGCGCAGGTCGGCGCGGTAGTCCGAGCCGTCGAGCATGGCGACATGGCCACCTGCCCGCGCGGTGATCAGCGCGCCTGCGGCATGGTCCCAAGGGGTGAGGGCTGCGCTGAGGGTAAAGTCGACATGGCCTTGGGCGAGCATCCGGAAATCGTGGCACGAACAGCGCAGCATCACCGCGCGGGCAAAGCGCGGGAACACGGCGGCGGCGGCGGCGCGGTGACGCTCTGGCAAGGTATAAAGCGGCACGCAGCCTTTCAGCGTCTCGACCGGGCCACCCTGAGAGACATTGACCGGTTTGGCGCGCGATTGCGGGCGCATTATCAACGCGGGCGACGTTTTATCCGCGACGATCCAATCGTCGAGCAGCGGGTCATAGAGCAGGCCGAACACCGGGCGGCCAAAGCGCAGCACCGAGATGATCACACCAAAAAGCCCCAGCCCGTGGGCGAAATTCCACGTGCCGTCCACTGGATCGATGGTAAAGGTCATCTCGGCCTCGGCGATCTTGTCGAGCTTTTCGGGGTTGGCCGAGATATCCTCTTCGCCGATGATCAGCGCATGGGGGAAGTTGCGGGCAATGCCGCGTGCGATCATCTTTTCGGCCTGACGGTCGGCCTCGGTCACCAGATCCTGATCGTCGCGTTTGGTGGCGATATCGCCGCGTCCCAGGGTGCGAAAGCGCGGCAGGATTTCCGAGCGCGCGGCCCGGCGCACCAGATTGATCAGCTGCGCGCGTTGTGCAGGGGTCAGAGGGGCGGTGATCGGCATCGGCAGGTTGGCAGGGATTGTGGGTGTTTCAGAGGACATGGGACCGCTCCGGCTGGACAGGGGAATCGCGCGTAACGCTTGCCAGCCGGTGCAGGGTGACGCAACCCGCCTATTCGCGTGCGCGCAACACGCCCGCCGGGCGCGCCGCCAGGGGCCGCCAGGCAAAGGCCAGCCCCGCCAGCAAGGTCGCCGTGATGCCGCCCGCTACGATCATCAGCGCCGAAGACCAGATCACGGCGAACTCCGTCTCCATGATGAAGGTGCTGACCGCCCAGCCGCCCGCGATCCCGGTGATCAGCGCAACCGCGCCGGCCCCTGCGCCCAGCAATGCCGCGCGCAGGGCGAACGACCGCAGGATCTGGCCCCGGCTGGCACCCAGCGTCTTGAGCAAAGCCGCCTCGAAGGTGCGCGATGCCTCGCCTGCCGCCGCAGCACCTATGAGCACCAGAAATCCGGTGAGCAAGGTGGCCGCAGCGCCCCAGGACGTGGCCGCCGCGATGCCCGCCAACAGGTCGCTGACCCGGTCGATGGCGTCGCGCACGCGGATCGCGGTGATATTGGGATAGGCGCTGGCCAGATCGCGCAGAATTTGCGCCTCCGAAGCCTCGTCCGCATAGACGGTCGAGATGAAGGTATGCGGTGCCGCCTCAATCGCGCCGGGGTTCATCGACAGGATGAAACCGATGCCGGCGGTCGAGAAATCAACCTCACGAAAGCTGGTGATCGTCGCGGTAAAGTCACGGCCCAGAATGTTGACTGTGATCTCGTCGCCCAGGCTAAGCCCCATTTCCTGCGCCTCTTCGGCGGCGAAACTGACCTGCGGCGGGCCTGTGTAATCCGCGGCCCACCATGTGCCTGCGGTGACGGTGGTATCCTCGGGGACGCTGGCGGAATAGGTCACACCCCGGTCGCCTTGCAGCACCCAATGGTCGCCTGCGGTCTCGGCTGCGGGGCGACCGTTGATGCGGGTGATGATGCCGCGCAGCATGGGGGCCGAGTCGACTTTGCTCACCGCGGGGTCGTTTTGCAGGCGTTCCAGATAGCCGGGCATCTGGTCCTTCTGGATGTCGACAAAGAAATATGAGGGCGCGACGTCGGGCAGATCGCGCTCGATCGCGCTGCGCAGATTGCCGTCGATCTGACCGACTGCGGCCAGCACCGACAGGCCCAGACCCAACGACATTACGACCGCCACAGCACCTTCGCCCGGGCCGCCGATGGCGGCAAGCGCCCAGCGCAGCGCGGGCTTTCCACGCGCGAAACCAGTCATCCGCCGGGCCAGTGCGCGGATGCCGACGGCCGCGAGCGACAGCGCCAGAAGCGCGCCAAGGATACCCCCCGCCGTCCACGCGGTCAGCCAGATGGTGCCGCTGAACAGCATCGCCAGACCGACCAGCGCGCAGACCAGAAGTGCTGTCAGAATGATCCAGCGCAGTCGCGGCAGCACCGCCGCACCGGCCATGGCGTCGCGAAAGAGCGTGGCGGCGCGCACCTGTTCGGTCCGGGCCAGCGGCCAGAGCGTGAAGATCAGCGCCGTCAGCAAGCCGTAAATCGCCGCCTCGACCAAAGGCGCTGGGTGCAGTTGGAAAAGCGCCGGGACCGGCAGCGCGTCAGAGATGATCGGCGCCATCAGCAACGGAATCAGGCCACCCAGCGTGACACCCATGACAACGCCCAGCAGCGACAGCACCCCGATCTGGATGAAATAGGTCTGGAATATCGTCGCTGACGTCGCCCCCAACGTGCGCAATGTGGCGATCACACCGGTCTTGCGGCTCAGATAGGCGCGCACGGCGGCGGACACTCCGACACCGCCCACGGCCAGCCCGCTGAGGCCCACCAGCACCAGAAACGCGCCCAGCCGGTCGACGAATTGCGCGATCCCCGGCGCGCCGTTGCGGGCATCGCGCCAGCGTCCGCCGGTCTCGCGAAAGCGCGCTTCGGCGGCCAGTTCTGCGGCGTCCAGATCGGTGCCGGGGGGCAGGAGCAGGCGGTAATTCGTGTCGTAGAGCGTGCCGGTTTGCAGCAAGCCCGAGCCGTTCAATGCGTCTGTCCGCACCAATGTGCGCGGTCCGAGGGCAAAACCCCCGCCTGCGCTGTCAGGCTCTGTCACCAGAATGGCGCTGAGGGTAAAGTCCTGGGATCCAAGGCGAAACGCGTCGCCAGGGGTCAGCGCCAGCCGGTCGGCCAAGGCGCGGGCCATCACCGTGCCCTGCCCCGCAAGCGCCTGATCCAGCGGCATCGGCGGGTCCAGCTCGACATTGCCCACCAAAGGATAGGCATCGTCGACGGATTTGATCTGGGTCAACGCGCGCTCGGTCTCGCCGTTCCGCGTCACCACGGCCATGGAGCGGAAATCCGCGATCTCGCTGATGGCGGTGGCGTTGGCCTCCATCCACGCGCGCTCTGGCTCGGTGGCAAAGCGGTAGGTAAAGCGCAACTCGGCGTCGCCACCCAGCAATTCCGCCCCCTTTTCGACCAGGCCCGCCTCGATGGCCGCGCGCACCGATCCGACAGCCGCGATGGCGGCGACACCCAGCGTCAGGCAGGCCAGAAAGATGCGAAAGCCCGCCAGCCCGCCGCGCAATTCCCGTGCCGCAAAACGCGCAGCAACGCGAAGGCTCATTCCGCCGCCTCTGCCAGCGGGTCTGCGATCCGCCCGTCATTCAGCCGCACCACCCGGTCGCAGCGCGCCGCCAGAGCGTCGGAATGGGTCACCAGCACCAAAGTCGCGCCGTGGCTGTCGCGCAGATCAAACAGCATGTCGATGATTGCCGCGCCATTGACGCCGTCCAGATTGCCGGTTGGCTCGTCCGCCAGCAGGATCTTCGGCTGCGGCGCACTGGCACGGGCGAGGGCCACGCGCTGCTGCTCGCCACCCGAAAGCTGGCTGGGGTAATGCCCGGCGCGGTGGCCAAGACCGACGGCCTGCAACGCCCCCTCGGCCCGCTCGAACGCATCACCGGCCCCCGCCAGTTCCAAAGGCGTGGCCACATTTTCAAGCGCCGTCATCGTCGGAATCAGATGGAATGACTGGAACACCACGCCCATGTTATCGCGCCGGAACCGCGCCAGCGCATCCTCGTCCAGCGCCGTCAGATCATTGCTCAGCGCCATGACCGACCCCGAAGTGGCCCGCTCAAGGCCCCCCATCAGCATCAGCAACGATGATTTGCCCGAGCCCGACGGGCCGACCAGCCCCAAAGTCTCGCCCTTTAGCACATCCAGCGTGATCCCGTGCAGGATCTCGACCCGTCCGGCATTGCCTTCGAGCGCCAGTGTGACATCTTTGAGGGCAAGGACGGGATTGGACATAAAGGGGACCTGATCATGCTGCGGCATCTAGGCAGATATGGGGCCGCATGGCGGCTGAGCAAGGCTTTTGTCGCGTGCGCGATGTTCGCCGTGCCCGTGGCGGCGGACCCTGTGCGGCTGGTGGCGCTGGGCGATAGTCTGACGCAAGGCTACGGTCTGGTCGAGCAGGACGGGTTCGTGCCGCAATTGCGCCGCTGGCTGGCTGCGCGCGGCCACGATGTCGAGATCATGAACGCAGGTGTGTCGGGCGACACCACTGCGGGCGGTCTGGCGCGGGTCGACTGGTCGCTCGAAGCGCGGACCGACGCGATGATCGTGGCGCTTGGCGGCAACGACCTGCTGCGCGGCATCGCGCCCGAGGTGGCGCGCAGCAATATCGACGGGATCCTGTCGGTGGCGCAGGCCCGCGACATCGACGTGCTGCTTATCGGCATGCAGGCTCCGGGCAATTACGGGCCCGACTACAAGGCCGAATTCGACGCGATCTATCCCGATCTGGCAGCGCAATACGGCACGCTCTATCTGGGCGATTTCTTTGCCGGGCTCAGGCAGGACGGCGAGATGCCTGCGGACATCGACGCGGTGATGCAATCCGACGGCATCCACCCCAATTCCAACGGAGTTTCGCAGATCGTCGAGGCGGTCGGCCCGCAGGTCGAGGCGCTGATCGGCCGGGTTCAGGCGGGCGGCTGAGGCCGGGATGCTGTCAAAAAGATCAGCCGCGAGCCGGATCAGGGCCGATCAGGCCAAACCGTCGGGCCAGACCGTCAGGCCAGACCATCAGGCCAGACCGTCAGGCCAGCGAGATATTGATCGCCGCCTTGCGCCCGTCGCGGCCCGGTTCGATATCGAACGTCACCTTCTGATTGTCGGCAAGCCCGGTCAGCCCGGACCGTTCGACCGCCGAGATATGCACGAACACATCCTTGCTGCCGCCATCGGGCGCGATAAAGCTGTATCCTTTGGTTGTGTTGAACCATTTGACGGTGCCGGTGGCCATCGTCCTGTCTCCTGATCCGGTCTGCCCGCGGACTGCGGCAGTCTGGCGCAGTCGTGAAATCGAAGGGAGAGTGCCGTGAGAGACAGCGATCGATAGACCAACTCGCCGCGTCAAAATGCCCGAAAATCGGCTTTTTTGAAGCCGTATCAGATGACGATGCCATGTCATTCGAACTTTGGGCAATTTTTTGCTGATTTGCACGGGCTTTGGGCGCAGAAAAGACTATATCCCCCGGACGTTGCGGAATAAATTACCAATTCAGCCCCGCACGCCAGAGACGTGTAACCCGGGGCCGGAGAACCGGAAGGAAGACCATGTCACCATCGCAGACCGACACCGCCGACACGCATCCCTCGGGACGGAGTGAGCGCTACCTCGACGCCATGCGCAAACTCGAAACCAACGAGCTGCGCCAGCCTGCGGCAGGGCATGCGTTGATGGCATCGGCCATGAGCTTTGGCGGCTGGAGCCTGTCGGACAAGGGCAAGGTGCGCGGCACGGCAAAAATTGCGCAGCTGTTCTGCATCGCAGCGGCCTTTCTGATCCCTAACCTGCTGCTCATGTATCTGCTGGCGACAAATTGAGGCGTATCTTGTGGCTGGGCCTGTGACTTGGCCTGCCACTGCGGCTGGGCTTGTATCTGGGCCCGTGTCTGCGCGCCAGTCCGGATAGTCTGCAACGCAAAAAGCGCGCGAGGCGAACGCCCTCTGCGCGCTTTCGTTTTCACAATATACGGACCGGGCCGACCGGTCCGTCCGAACAAGATATCAGGCCCGAGAGGTGGACAGCCCGCCCGTTGCACGCGGCACGCGGCGCACAAGCGCTAGGACGACGACGACACCGGCAAGCACAAAGCTGGTCATCAGGTAAAGACCAAACGCCTCGCCCGCGCCAAAGCCCAGAAAGAGCCAGGCAAAGGCACCCGTGAAAACACCCAAAACGCTTCCCGACATCAATGCAATCATGGCCATCGTTCTTGTCCTGTCCCATCGTTTCGTTGCAAACCTTAGACCGCGAAATCGGGGCAGGAATGTGTCACAAACGGTCCATTGTCCGGGTCTGTTCTGGACCAATTTAGGACCCTACCTGTTAAAGAACCGTTACGACCGTGCCGATCGGCACCCGTTCATACAGATCCTGCACATGTTCGTTGAGCATGCGGATGCAGCCGCTCGACACCGACCGTCCGATGGAACTGGGCGCGGTTGTGCCGTGAATCCGGTAGAACGTGTCACGCCCGTTCTGGAACAGATAAAGCGCGCGCGACCCCAGCGGATTGCTCGTGCCGCCCGGCTGCACGTAATCATTGTCCTTGAAACGCGCCAGACCCTGCGGGTCACGCTCGATCATCTCTTCGGTCGGACGCCACGTGGGCCATTCCTTTTTGACGGCGATCGTCGCATCTCCGGTAAAGCCAAGCCCGGCCTGCCCGACGCCGACGCCGTAACGAAGCGCCTGCTGCGGGCCGGTCACGAAATACAGGAAATGCGCGCGCGGCAGAACAATCAGACGACCCGGTGCCAGATCGGCGCTGACCCGCACCGTCTGCGGCATCAGAACGGGGTCGAGCCGGAAGGCCCCTTGCGCGATGGCAGGCGCGGCAAGAACGGTCAGGCCCGTGGCAAGGCCCGTGGTCAGAAAATTACGACGTTTCATATTAACTACTAACACCCCTCGGTTTATTTGGACGATATGGTGCCACATTGCACGCCAATATCAAAGACTTCGCGCCTTCACAGATGCGTGCAGAGCGACATCTTCCTTGTATAACGCAGCCAGAGCGCGATGGGTTTCATCCCCGATCACTTCGCCGGTCGATGCGCTGGATTCCATCAGCCGCTCGCCGGGTTTGCGGGCTATCTCTTCGCCCACCGCCTGTTCCAGGGCGCCAAAGACCTGCTCCAGCCCGTTTTCCAGCGCAAAGGTGTCGCCAAGGCTTCTTTCGGGCACGAAGGCCGCTTGAGGTCGAATGTGGTTTTCACACACGAAAGGGTCAGCTCGGAATTTCAGCAGCATTGCCGGCAGCCATTCATCGGCAGGCTTGGTGAGGCGGAAGTGCTTGACACGCCACAGATATTCACTGATTGCCCGGCGCACAGGGTCGCGCATGACGCAAAAGACATAGTCGAATTTCGCGAGGTTCAGAATGCCGCGCAGCTGTGCCATGTGCATATGCTGCGGCGGGCAGTGCATATAGTGGCCCAGAGTGTCCTTGTGCGCACAGTTCTCGTGTAAATCCACCTTCCAGCCGTTGCGCACCATCTTGTGTTCGACGGTCGTCCCGCCCGCCTTTGGAATGTGCACGAACAGCACCGATTTGTCATTCTTGTAGAAAACTGGCACGCACCCGTCCCTGGTCAGTGCAGCGGGCAGTGTGTGGCCCGCGCGACACACCCTGTCAACGCAAAAAGGCGCCCAAAGGGGCGCCTTTCAACTCTTCGTTCAACCCTTGAGGGTTATGCCAGCGCCAGATTGACTGCCGATTCGCGGCCGTCACGGCCTGCTTCGACGTCGAAGGTCACTTTCTGGTTGTCGGCCAGACCGGTCAAACCGGACCGCTCGACAGCGGAGATGTGCACAAACACGTCCTTGCCGCCGGTTTCGGGCGCGATAAAGCCGAAGCCTTTGGTGGAGTTGAACCATTTCACTGTGCCATTGGCCATGTGAAGTATCCTTAAGTTTTCTTTACTGCCCGCAGCATGCGGCAGCCCGGCTCTTTCACGTCTGGATCGATTGACTGTGTGCCGAGGCAGAAAACAGAAGGTCGAAGAGAAGATCGTTAGCATTTTGCAGTATGACATAATTACGCGTGAGTCGCAAGCATTGTTCGCGGCCCGGTTGCCTGACCAGAGCGGATCGACCGCAAGATCCACAGCATGGGTCCACTGCATGAGCAAACCTGCGTTCATCCTAGCCCCCGAGGTTAACACAATCCAGCCGAAAAACCTGATCCGCCCGGCCGTGGCGTCTTTGGCAACCGAGAGGCGGCGACCTGAATTTGCCCCCAGGATGCCGCCCCGAACGCGCCCGCCGCCAGGAGAAATCCCGGCAAAGCCCACATCGACGCACGCTCGCCCTGCACCATGCTAGGCACGAACGCCAGAACGGCCCCGACGCCTGCGCCGATCATCGCCATCTGGCTGGCCCACATCGGGGCCGCGCCCAGCAAGACGGACACCGACAATGCGCTCAGCCCCGACATGATCATGGCACCCAAACCCGCAGCCACCATCGGCGCGGTCGTCCTCGCGGTGCCTGTTATTTGGGCATCACGATACCCGTCGATGCGATACCCAATTCAGCGGCCCCTGATGCAGCGGCCCCTTGAGAAGCCACCCTTCCGGCCAACCTGCAAATCGGGCAATCCGGCACAGCGGGCAAATTTTGCCTTTCCTTCGCGGACACTCTGCCTATACTGACGCTTATGTTAACCCTTGGCCATAACTGCGACCTGACCTGCGCGCTCGCGTCGGCACCGCTTGGCCGTGCGCTCCTAATCCTCCTCTGAGCGTGCCTGAACGGCGCGACCGCTCAGAGGAGGACCCGTTCGCGCCCGAACGCACCCGGAGAAACGCACCCGGAGACAAGAAAGAGCATCCCATGACACAAGAGCCCACAAAACCCGCATCCGAGAACCGGTCGGCCCAGGATAGCGCCGCCAAGGAAAGGGTCTTTATTTTCGACACCACCCTGCGCGACGGCGAACAAAGCCCCGGCGCGACCATGACCCATTCCGAAAAGCTCGAAATCGCCGAATTGCTGGACGCTATGGGCGTCGACATCATCGAAGCGGGCTTTCCCATCGCCTCGGATGGCGATTTCCGCGCCGTGAGCGAGATCGCCAAACGGTCCAGGCAATCGGTGATCTGCGGCCTCGCCCGCGCACAATTGCCCGATATCGACCGCTGCTGGGAGGCTGTGAAACACGCAAGTCAGCCGCGCATCCACACATTCATCGGCACCTCGCCGCTGCACCGCGCCATTCCCAACCTGAGCATGGACGAGATGGCCGAGCGGATCGAACAGACCGTGACCCACGCGCGCAACCTGTGCGACGACGTGCAATGGTCGCCAATGGACGCCACCCGCACCGAATGGGACTATCTGTGCCGCACCGTCGAGATCGCGATCAAGGCGGGTGCGACCACGATCAACATCCCCGACACCGTAGGCTATACCGCGCCGGTGGAATCCGCCAATCTGATCCGCAATCTGATCGCAACGGTTCCGGGCGCCGACGAGGTGATATTTGCCACCCATTGCCACAACGATCTGGGCATGGCGACGGCCAATTCTCTGGCCGCCGTCGCAGGCGGCGCGCGCCAGATCGAATGCACGATCAACGGCTTGGGCGAACGCGCGGGCAACACCGCGCTCGAAGAAGTCGTGATGGCCATGAAGGTCCGCAGCGATATCATGCCCTATGAGACGCGCATCGACACCACCAAGCTGATGAACATCTCGCGCCGGGTCGCGGCTGTCAGCGGCTTTGCCGTGCAGTTCAACAAGGCCATCGTCGGCAAGAACGCCTTTGCCCACGAATCCGGCATCCATCAGGACGGCATGCTGAAAAACGCCGAAACCTTCGAGATCATGCGCCCCGAGGATGTCGGGCTGGCCGCGACGAACCTGGTGATGGGCAAACATTCGGGGCGTGCGGCCTTGCGTGCCAAGCTGCGCGATCTGGGTGTCGAGGTGGGTGACAACCAGCTCAAGGACATTTTCGTGCGGTTCAAGGAGCTGGCCGACCGCAAGAAAGAAGTCTACGACGACGACATTCTGGCACTGGTGACAGCGGCGACCGACGGCGATTCCCGGCTCGAGATCGTTTCGCTGCGCGTGGTCTGCGGCACCGCCGGGCAAGCCGAAGCGACGCTCGAGATGGAGGTCGACGGCATCGAGAAATCCGCCACCTGCCAAGGGGATGGCCCGGTCGACGCCACTTTCCGCGCGGTGCGCGAATTGCATCCCAATTCGGCGCGGTTGCAGCTTTATCAGGTGCAGGCCGTGACCGAAGGCCCCGACGCGCAGGCCACCGTGAACGTGCGCCTCGAAGAGGATGGCATGATCGCCACCGGCCAGTCGGCGGATACCGACACGGTCGTCGCCAGCGCGCAGGCCTATGTCCACGCGCTCAACCGTCTGCTGACCCGCCGTGACAAGGCTGGCCCCGGCAGCGATGCGCGCGAGATCAGCTATAAAGATGTGAGCTGACGTTTAATCGGGACCTGAATTAACCTCGCAGGCGCGGTGTCACAGCCGCGCCTGATAGAGCTTGACCCGCAGCCCCCCGAACGCCACATCCGGGCCCGCGTCCAGCCTGAGCCCGGTCGCCTTGGCCAGCCCCGGATCGGACGTCACCATCGCGAACCGCCAGCCTTTGAAGCGTGTGTTCAGCACGTTGCCCATGGCACCGTACAGCCCGAACAGCAGTTTACGATTGCCGACGCGGCCCCCGTAAGGCGGGTTGACGATCACCAGACCCTTCGGCCCCTCGGGCGGCACCAGATCGCTGATCGGCTGGCAGGTGAATGCGCAATGGGGCGTGACCCCGGCCCGTTCGGCATTGGCATTGCTCATATTGATCGCGCCTTGGTCGCGGTCCATTCCGTGGAATGTCTGCGTTGGTCTGCGCAGATTGGTCTGGGCCTTGATCCCCGCCCAAACGCCCGCATCGAACGACGCCAGTTGCTCGAACGCGAAACTGCGGCTGCGCCCCGGATGCAGCCCCATCGCGATCTCCGCCGCCTCGATCACGAAGGTGCCCGACCCGCACATCGGATCGACCACGGGTTCCGTACCGTCATAGCCGCATTGCGCCAGAAACGCCGCCGCCATCGTCTCTCGCATGGGGGCCTTGTTCACCGCCTCCTTGTGGCCGCGCTTGTGCAGCGGCGCGCCGGATGTATCGAGGCTGAAGCTACAGAAATCATCCTCGATCCGCGCCATGATGCGCAGTTCGGCCTCGGGCGACACATTCAGCCCGTGGCTTTCGCGCAGGGCCGTCTCGATCCGCTGCGTCGCGGCCCGGTCATGATAGATCCGCGAGGATTTGCACGTCGTCTCCACCCGCACGGGCACATCCGGACGCAGAACGGCACCCCAGTCAAACTTGCGCGCGCGTTTGTCCAGCTGCGCCAGATGCATCGCGCGAAATCCACCGATCCGCGCGACCACCCGCACCGCCGTTCGCAGGAACAGGTTGGCGCGCCACACATCGGCCCAGCCGCCCTGACAGGTCACGCCGCCCTGTCCCGCCGTGGCCCCTTGCAGGCCCAAAGCGTGCGCCTCGGTCAGCAAAGGCGGCTCCAGCCCGGGCGGGGCCACCAGAAATATCTCGAAACTCTGCGATGTCATGACCGCGTGCTTGGGCCAATCGACGCAAAGTGTCCAGCGGCCCGCAAGCGTGTCATGTCCGGACGGGTGATTTCAGGCGTCCGGTTTCAGGCGTCCGGTTTCGGGTGTCTGGTTTCGGGTGTCCGGTTTCGGGTGTCCGGTTTCAGGTGTCTGGCCTAGTCGCCCAGCGCAATCCCCTCGCGGCGCGGATCGGCACCGCCGCGCAAGCCCTCCGGCCCGATGGAAATCGCATGCAGACCCGACGTCAGATCACGCAGATTGACCTCGAACCCCATCTCGGTCAGTGGGGCTTCGAATTCCGCCGCCGACGTGCCTTCCTCCAGATCATAGGTGCCAAAGCGATTGACCGCGTGCGGCATCGCGACCGCCTGTTGCACATCCATATTCCAGTCCAGATGCGCCATCACGGTCTTGGCGACATAGCCGATGATCCGGCTGCCGCCGGGGCTGCCCACGATCAGAACCGGCGCGCCATCACGCAATACAATTGTCGGTGCCATGGACGACCGTGGCCGCTTGCCCGGCTCTACCCGGTTGGCGATGGGCACGCCGTCCGCATGCGATCGAAAGCTGAAATCCGTCAGCTCATTGTTCAAGAGGAACCCGTTGGTCATCAACCGCGAGCCAAAGCCGTTCTCGATCGTGGTGGTCATCGACAGCGCGTTGCCTGCGGCATCCACGATCGAGATATGCGAGGTGCTGGGAAATTCGATGCTTTGATCATCGGCCCAGATCAGCGCGTGGTCGAATTCGGGCATACCGGGCGCGACCTCTTCGAGCGCCTTGTCACCACTGAGCAATCCCGCGCGCATCGCCAGATACTCCGGCGCGACGAGCCCTTTGACCGGCACCGGTACAAAATCGCTGTCGGCCATATAGCGACCGCGATCCGCAAAGGCCAGACGCGAGGCATCGCCCAGCATGCGCCAGGAATCCGCATCCTCCGGCCCCGGCAGATCGACCGTGTTCAACATGCCCAGGATCTGCCCCACGGTCAGCGCGCCCGACGACGGCGGCCCCATGCCGCACACATCATGCGCACGGTATTCCACGCAGACCGCAGGCCGTTCGCGCACGCTGTAGATGGCCAGATCCGTGGCACTCATCACGCCGGGGTTGCCTTCGGCCCCCTGCACCGCCGCCACGATATCGGCGGCGATCTGACCGGAATAGATCGCATCCGCACCTTCACCGGCCATCCGGGTCATCACCTCGGCATACTCCGGATTTGTCAGCATGCTGCCTTGCGCGATCGGCACACCGCCAGGCAGGAAATAGGCCGCCGTTTCCGGAAAACGCCCCAGCCGTTCGGCATCGCCCGCCACCAGACCGGCAAGCCGCGGTGACACCTCAAACCCGTCCGTCGCCAGCGCCGTGGCCTCTTCAAAGAGCGTGGCCCATTCGGACGTGCCCCATTTGTCATGCGCCATCTGCATCAGGGCAGGCGTGCCCGGAACGCCTACGGATCGCCCGCCGACGACCGCATCCCAGAACTTCAGCGGCTCGCCCGCGGCGTCCTGAAACAACCGGGGTGTGGCCGCCAAAGGCGCCGTTTCGCGCCCGTCCAGCGTCGTCACCGCACCGCTTTGCGCATCATACCAGACCAGAAACGCGCCGCCGCCGATGCCCGACGATTGCGGCTCGACCAGCCCCAGAACGGCCTGAACGGCGATCATCGCATCCGCTGCAGACCCGCCGTCCCGCAACACCCGCGCGCCTGCGGCCACGGCATGCGGATTGGCGGCGGCGACCATCCAGTCCGCAGCCTCCACGGGCACGCCCGCCTCCTTGCTGGCCAGCGACGCGGCGACGTCTTCGGAGATCGCCGAAAAGCCGCCTTGCGTCGCCATTTCCGGAGCGACCGCATCCGCCGCCTGCTGCGCGCCAGCCGGGAGCGCCACGACCATGAGGGCCAAGCCCAGATAAGTGGATCTCATTCGATTCTCTCCTGTGTCAGGTTCGGGTTCCGCTCAAATGAAAGAATCAGGGGGGAACCATCCAGGTAGATATCCGTTACTCATGTATCGACAGGCGGTGTTGGAAAACCGCATAACCCATTGTCAGGCAACATCCTTTCAACGGTTCGGACGATCCTTACAAAATGAACCCTACCCGATGCCTTTCAATTATGCCATTAAACTCGCCGGTGTTTCCACACCGGCTCTCATCGTGGCCGCCCCGATGACATTTGCGCAGACTGCAACCGACGTTCAAGGCGGCCAGGTTGTGGTCGAGCGATAAGACGCGACTGTGAATGTGACCGTGCCGGACCCGAATGCAGAGGTTATGCAAGGTCAAGCCGTCGTGACCGTCGCACAACCGCAGCCCGAAATCACCATCGTCGTTCCAGAACCCACAGTGCGTGTGCGCCAGCAGGCACAGTGCGTGTGCGCCAGCAGGCACCGATCATCACCGTAGAGCAGGTACAACCGCAGATCACTATGGTCATTCCCGAGCCTGCCGTGATTGTGACGGTGCCAATCCGCAGGTTGACGTGGCCGGATCACAAGATGCGAACGTCAGCGTCACGCAGGAAGATGCGCAGGTGACTGTCCAGCAGAGTGATGACGCGAATGTATCCGTCATCAGCGAAGATCCGGAAGTCAACATCGTTGGCGGTGGCGAAGCGGATGTTGAAATCGAACAGATGCAGGCGCGCGTCGTCATGGAAGATTTCAATGCCGACGAGATGGGCAACATGGCCAATGAAGATCTCGCGCGTTACCAGAAATCCGTAAGTGTCCTTCCGATTTTCGACCGAAAGGTGGCAGACCTTACCGGCCGCCGCATTGCTACGGAAACCGGTGAAGATGTCGGCGAAGTCGATTTCATCGGTATGCGCGGGCAGACCCTCGTGGCGATCGTGGGTGTCGGCGGTTTGCTGGGCATGGGCGAGAACGAAATCGCCGTGCCGGTTGAAAAACTGATCTTGCGTCGCGACGAGCTGATCTTGCCTGAATACTCACAGGCACAACTCGAAAACATGCCCGGGTTCAACGAGCGCGAAGTCCGCATTCTGGAGCCGGATGCACGCCTGGCCGAACAGCTCGGCCTCGACTGGACAGATCACCGAGCACTATGCCACGGGGGCCTTTCGGGGTCCTCGTTTCTGTTTTTGAAAGCAATATGAATACGTCCGTCCGATAACCGGCTGCGAGCGACCCTGCGGATTTGGCGGTCAAGATGTCAGCGCAGGCAAGTCGCGCAGAAAGCACGGTGATCCTCCGGGCGAGCGGATGCGGCGACACGCTCGAAAGGTTGCGGGACGCAAAGCCCGTCACGACACACCGCGTTGACCGGATCATCCTTTGGTTTTCCGAAAACCGGCTTGCCGGTCTGGAATGGCCACCACAGATTGACCGCCCAATTCAGGCGCGAACGGGTGCTGAGCGCCTTGCGTGATGCAGGCGCGCGCGGTGACCTCCCCAGCGATCCGGAGGACGCCCCGGCGGCGTCCGCGCTGATCCTTCAGAACGTCGACAACCGGATCGGCGAGACGCTGCGCAGCTTTACCGACCGCGCCACGATCCACATGGCCGTCGTGCTGGCGTCGTCGCCCGATCTGGTCGAGGCGGAATACCGCGACATGGCGATCGTCTCGGCCGAGGGCACCGCCTATCAGGTGACGCTGCAAATCTCGCGCGAGCCTATCGAAGAGGAGAACGTGCCGATGGACCGGTTCACCAAGGACCGCTTTCCGGGGATGTTCCGATGAGATGGTCGGATGCCTATATCGGTATCCCCAAAGCAAACCACGGCCACGGTTTCGACGGTTGCGATTGCCGGGGGCTGGCGAAGCTGGTCTACGCCCGCGAGCTGGGGATCACCCTGCCGAGCTACCGCGAGTTCTTTGCCAGCCGCGAGGAGCGCGCCGAGATCGACGCCCAGGCATTGCCCGCGCTTGACGCGGAAACCGCTGCCCGCGTGCTGCGCGTGACGCTTAGGCCCCTTAAATGGGGTATTGAAAGCCCGTTCAAGGACGCCATGTCCTGTCGGTCTTGAAGGGTCCGCCGGGCGCGCGGTCTTCAGCTGACGGACACCGATATCCGCCGCCAGAGTGTCGCGATACCAAAAAACGTTCTGCTGAAAGACTTCGTGTCAAACTCTGAAAAACTTCGCGTCACGCTACAATGATTGTCCACATGTCCTGACTATATCGAACCACATCGAGAAAGTTCTTGCAAGAACAAAAATAGAACATATAAAGAACGCATGAATCAGGCTGTGATCACCCGCACGCCCCGGTGCAGTCTCCCGATGCTGTCGCTGGTCGGCGACATCACGCTGCTTTGCGGGCGCGTGCATGAAATCTGCGGGCGGGCGCGGAGGTCTCTTGCGATGATGCTCGCCAATGCGCAGACGGGGAATGATCCGGTCTTTTGGGTGACGTCCAACCGGGGAACGGACACGCTCAACCCCGACGGGATGGCGTCGCTCATGTCGCCCGGGCGCGTTGTTTTCCTGACGCCCGGAAGCGATCAGGATGCGCTTTGGGTGCTCGAGGAAACGCTGCGCACGGGTCAGGTGCCGCTGATTGTCGCCGATCTGCCCGAACCGCCTGGCCTGACCGCCGTGCGGCGGTTGCATCTGGCAGCGCGGGCCGGACAGGCGCATGGCCCAACCGCGCCGCTGGGCCTGCTTTTGACACCCGGAGAGGGTGGCGCACCGGGCATCGAGACGCGGTGGCAGATGGAACCCGCGCACGAAGAAGACGGCCCTCAATGGCAAATCACGCGACTGCGTGCCCGGATGGCCCCGCCGCGAACATGGACGTTGCGGGCAGATGCGCGGGGGTTGCGGCTTGCGGCATAGGGAGCGAATCCTGATTGACGGATCGCGTCGGGTGCGACCCACATCGGCCAACGGTCGCAGGACAGCCGCGTGCGAGCGCAAGACCCCGGCACCGGAACATTCGACAGTTTCGGCACCGGATCACGGCACGGTGCGAGACCCGCGATACGGCCCCTCGGGCGCCGGACCCAAAGGATCGGACCGCCCCGCCGCAGCGGTCCGGCCCGCTCCGGGCCCCGACCCGCACAGAACCACGCGACACCGGATGTCGTTTCCGCGCTGGACAAGGGCCGCCCGCCTGCGATGTTCATCTCATCATGCGCCTCATGCTGTCCCTCGCTCCGCTTTTGTTTTCCGTCCTGCTCTTGCAGCTGGCGAATGGTGGCGTCGGGCCGCTGGATGCCTTGTCGGGCTTTGCCCTGGGCTTTTCGACCGGCGAAATCGGGATGCTTGGCTCGGCGCATTTCGTGGGTTTTTTCATTGGCTGCTGGTTTGCGCCACGGCTGATGGGCAGCGTCGGCCACAGCCGCGCCTATGTCGCCTTTGCCGCAGCCGGCGCGATGGGGCTGTTGGGGCATATGCTGATCCTCGATGCCTATGCCTGGGCGCTTATGCGGGTCGCGTCGGGGCTGTGCATCGCCGGGTGCTACACGGTGATCGAGGCGTGGTTGCAGGCGCGGGTCACCAATACCACGCGCGGGCGCACGATGGGCCTTTACCGGACCGTCGATATCGGCGCATCGCTCGCGGCACAGCTGATGATCGGCGTGTTGGAGCCTGCGTCTTATGTCTCCTACAACATCATGGCGCTCTTGTGCGTCGCCACACTGATCCCTGTCGCGCTGACCACCACCAGCCAACCCGGCACGCCCGAAGCACCCCGCCTGCGCCCCAGCCTGGCCATCGCGCGGTCGCCCCTGGGTGTGGCTGCGGTGATCGTGGCCGCCATCACGTCGGCGTCGTTCCGGATGGTGGGGCCGATCTATGGGCAAGCGGTGGGGCTCAGCACCGACCAGATCGCGTGGTTTCTGGCCAGTTTCGTGTTTGGCGGCGCGATTTCGCAATACCCGGTCGGCTGGATCGCCGACAATTACGACCGGCGCGGGATTCTGATCGCCCTGTCAGTCGCGGCCATCGGGTCATCGGTGCTCAGCGCCGCGCTGACCGATCTGTCGACCATGATGATCATGATCAGCGCGGGTGTCTTCGGCCTGACGACCTTCCCGATATTCTCGGTAGCCGCCGCCCATGCCCACGATTTCGCAAGCGACGACGAACGGGTCGAGCTGTCGGCGGCCTTGATGTTCTGGTATGCGGTCGGTGCCATCGGCGCGCCGTATATGGCCTCTCTGCTGATCCAGACCTATGGCGCAGAGGCGCTGTTCGCGATGATCGCGCTGGCGCATGCGGGGCTGGTGATCTTTGGGATCATCAGGATGCGCGCGCGCCCGGCGGCGGGTCAGCGCACGGAATATGTCACCGTGCCGCGCACCTCATTTCTGATCGGCCGATTGCTGCGCCGCAACCGACCGAAATAACCGCCCGCTCAGAGGATGAAATCATCCGCGTCCAGAACCGGAGTGCCAAATACAATGATCCGCGCATCGACCGTCCCGTCGCCGTCGGCGTCCAGAAACACCTGCGCATGGCCAAAGCCGCTGACGGTATAACGCAGTTTCGCATCGCCACTGCCGCTGAGCGCGCCAGTGCACAGAAAGTCGAACTGACCCGCGTTGATCTCGCTGATGTCGATGACATCCTCACCGCGGGCAAAGCCCCAGATCTGGTCGCTGTCCACGCCAAAGCCGCTGTCGGTGAGGTCGCGCAGAACGAACGAATCCGCACCTTGCCAGCCCGCCAGCAGATCGCCGCCTTCGCCGCCCACGATGACGTCGTCGCCCTCGCCGCCCCGGATGGTGTAGTTGCCCACATTGCCATACAATGTATCGTCACCACCAAAGCCGCTGATGTGGTCATTGCCACCTCCACCGTCGATTTCATCGTCGCCCGCATAGGCCACGATCTTGTCGTCGCCGCCCAGCCCGTTGATCTGCGTATCGGCCCCGTTGCCCAGAATGATCTCGGCGGTGTTGCCAGCCGTCAGGCTGACCGAGACATAGCCGGTCGCGTCGATTACCTCGATCCCGCCAGCGGATACAAAATCGGCGCGGGTATAGACCACGTCATATCCAGCGCCGCCTGTCACCGCGACGTTGGTGGAAACGATGTAGAAACTATCGTTCCCCAGGCCACCATCGATCAATCCGGTCGTCACGCCGCCGATGCCCCAGAATATGTCGGCGCCGTCGCCCAGAAGCACGGTTTCTGTGATCGTTCCGCTGTTGATCACCGTGTCGTCCCCTTCGCCCATCCGAACGGAGCCCGTAATCAAGCCCGAGTTGAAAACGCTGTCGTTATAATCAGCAAGCCGCACATGGCCGTTGATCTCGCCGGTATTGATCAACTGATCCCGACTGGAATCCGTTTCGATCGCAGAGATTCTAGCAGCAATCAATCCGTGATTTTCGATTCGGGCATGGGTCGGAACCGGCTGGGTGGCGAAAAGATTCAGAGGGATCGCGAACTGGCCAAAGACTTTCAGCCCAACTCCGTAGCGGGCAAACGCGACGATTTCACCGCTGTCTGTATTCAGAAAATTCACATGTATCGGTGCCCGGTCGATTATCACCGCAGCGTTGGCACGGGCGAAGTATGTTCCGGTAAAACGCCTAGCGTTGAACGCGATACTCGCCATGTGCGCGGCAAATCGCTGGTTCTTGCCGCTTAGTCCCGTTAAACCGGCGCAAACACCGCGAGGGCACGATGACACGGCACCTGATCACATCCGCGATCCCCTATATCAACGGGATCAAGCATCTGGGCAATCTGGTGGGCAGCCAGCTTCCGGCCGATCTCTATGCGCGGTATCAGCGGGCGCGCGGCCGCGAGGTCCTGTTTTTATGCGCCACCGACGAACACGGCACGCCCGCCGAACTGGCCGCCGCCAAGGCCGGCAAACCCGTGGCGGAATATTGCGCCGAGATGCACGCCGTTCAGGCCGAGATCGCGCGCGGGTTCCGGCTGTCGTTCGACCATTTCGGGCGCTCGTCCAGCCCGCAGAACCATGCGCTGACCCAGCATTTCGCAGGCCGTCTGGACGCCGCAGGGCTGATCCGGGAGGTCAGCGAAAAACAGGTCTATTCCCACACGGATAAACGGTTTCTGCCCGATCGCTATATCGAGGGCACCTGCCCGAATTGCGGCTACGACCGCGCGCGCGGCGATCAATGCGAAAACTGCACCAAACAGCTCGACCCGACCGATCTGATCACGCCGCGCTCCGCGATCAGCGGCTCCACCGATCTAGAGGTGCGCGAGACCAAACACCTCTACCTGCGTCAAAGCCAGATGCGCGACCAGCTCAGCGATTGGATCGACAGCAAGGCCGACTGGCCGCTTTTGACGACATCTATCGCCAAGAAATGGCTGCATGACGGCGACGGGTTGCAGGACCGGGGCATCACCCGCGATCTCGACTGGGGCATTCCCGTGCGCAAGGGCGACGAAGACTGGCCGGGGATGGAAAGCAAGGTGTTCTACGTCTGGTTTGACGCCCCCATCGAATACATCGCCTGCGCGGCGGAATGGGCCGAGGACACAGGCGGCGATTGGGAACGCTGGTGGCGGACCGACAAGGGTGCGGATGATGTCCGCTACACACAATTCATGGGCAAGGACAACGTGCCGTTCCACACGCTCAGCTTTCCCGCGACGATCCTGGGCTCAGATGAGCCGTGGAAGCTGGTCGACTACATCAAATCGTTCAACTATCTGAATTACGACGGTGGGCAGTTCAGCACGTCGCAGGGCCGTGGCGTGTTCATGGATCAGGCGCTGGCGATCCTGCCTGCGGATTACTGGCGCTGGTGGCTGTTGAGCCATGCGCCCGAAAGCTCGGACAGTGAGTTTACGTGGGAAAATTTCCAGACATCCGTGAACAAGGATCTGGCCGATGTGCTGGGCAATTTCGTCAGCCGCGTGACCAAGTTCTGCCGGTCCAAGTTCGATGAAACTGTGCCTGCGGCAGGCACGTTCGGCCCTGCGGAAGAGGCCCTGATCACCAGTCTCACCACCCGCACACGCGCCTTCGAGGCGCATATGGAGGCGACGGAGATCCGCAAATCCGCGCAGGAATTGCGCGCCATCTGGACAGCCGGCAATGAATATCTGCAAGAGGTCGCCCCCTGGACGACGTTCAAGACCGACCCCGACGCGGCTGCCGCGCAGATCCGGCTGGCGCTGAACCTGATCCGGCTTTACGCGGTGCTGTCCAAACCCTTCATCCCGGATGCAAGCGCCCAGATGATGCAGGCGATGCAAACCGACGACGACAGCTGGCCCGATGACATGGCCGCAGCCCTGAGCCTCCTGCCGCCCGGCCATGCGTTCACCGTGCCCGAGGTGACGTTCCGCAAGATCACCGACGAAGAGCGCGCAGGCTGGGAGGAGCAGTTCTCCGGCGCGCGCGACTGACCCGTGCGCGCCGACCCCGGAAACGATGAAAACCGGAAACTTTCAAAGTTTCCGCCCCGTTTTCTTGCAAAGAAAACGCTACCCGATCGCGACCAGCTCGATCGCGAAGGTCAGGTCCCGGCCAGCCAGCGGGTGGTTGGCATCCAGCGTGACCTCAGTCTCGGTCACATCGACCACCATGACCCGCATCTCTTGGCCTTGAGGCGTTTGCACCTGAAGCTGCGTGCCCGGATCCAGCGGAATGTCGTCTGGAATCTCGGCGCGCGGCACCGACTGGCGGCCCCCCGGTTCAACCGCTCCGTAAGCCTGATCCGCAGGCACCTCGACGGTTTTGGTGTCGCCGACACCCATTCCCGCAATGGCCGCATCCAGCCCCGGAATGATCTGGCCCGACCCCACGGTGAACTCCAGCGGATCGCGGCCCGCCGAGCTGTCGAACGTCTCTCCGTCCGCCAGGGTTCCTGTGTAATGGATATGCACGGTGTCACCAATTTTTACCTGAGTCATGAAATCTCCGAAATATGTGATGGCGGAGTGCGCAACCGCCGATTAGCTTTCCACGCCCGGGACGGTATCAGCCGCCCCGGTTCGCCCCCGGACTTCGCGCCACGCGCCGGCGGCAAACCTGCTGAAAGATATGCAAAGGGCATCTGCCCCCCATTTTCGATCCAGCACAAGCGCAGAAAACTATATACCTAGATCACACACACGGTCAAACGATCCGTCCGCGACCCTTGCACTTTGGCATAATCCGGACACTTTGCGACGCTGGAGCGTTCTGAGTAAAGCCGGAGACGTCGAGTGACCATCCCGTAAAAGGGGCAAAACTCCGGGCGTCAGAGTGCGGCGTGTGCGCTGATTGTGCGACCGATTGACTCGGGCGGTTGGGACGGCATTTTCAAGCTGGCGGTTTTCTGGCTTGATTGAGCGATGTCGAAACTACCGTTTTACCCTCTCAA
>Ga0307981_1000275_pt1 | contig 55371 bp, 60 predicted proteins | sample OrgLakmetagen987_FD_201849 | JGI IMG/M metagenome (GOLD analysis project Ga0307981, IMG submission 201849) | Saline water microbial communities from Organic Lake, Antarctica - #987 | ecosystem: Environmental > Aquatic > Non-marine Saline and Alkaline > Saline | place: Antarctica: Organic Lake... | reverse complement strand
GTCTCGTAGGCCACGCCCAACTCGTCCAGCAGGACCGTTGCCTCTTTCATCGTGGGCCAGTCGGACTGGCTTCCCATGATGATGCCGACAGACGGATTGGACATGGCGAAACCCTCAAATGGTCAATGAAAGCGGCACTATAGCCAGTGAACGGGGCGGTGCAATGCTTAGGCGATGATGTCCGGGTGGATCCGGTCCTCGATTGCGGCGATCCGGTCCTTCAGCGCCAGTTTTTGCTTCTTGAGACGCTTGAGCGTCAGCATGTCCGACGCCGCCCTCTCGTGCAGGGCTGCAATCGCCTCGTCCAGATCGCGGTGCTGGCGGCGCATGACTTCAAGCTCGACGCGCAGGACGTCAATCTCTTCCATTTTTCCACTGGCGTTCATCAGGTCGCTCCGCAAGGCGCATATCGATTGCTGTGTAAAGATGTTCGCCGGTTTCGCCTAGTTTTTTATGGACCCACCGGGATGCCGCCGGGTCCATGTCTTGTGCAGGGCGTCGTTGATCCCCATATCTAGGGTGCGGCTGCCGCTACAGGGGCCGCACAAAATGTCGCTTGAAAAGGACGTTGGCTCAGATGACGAAACTGGCTTCCCATCCGTTTCTGCTGGGATTCGAACAGCTGGACAGGCTGGTTGAACGCACGGCAAAATCCGGCAATGACGGGTATCCGCCTTATAACATCGAACAAACCTCGCCGCAGTCTTACCGGATCACGCTGGCCGTGGCCGGTTTCCGCGAAGCTGACCTGTCGATCACGCTCGAAGAATCATCGCTTGTGATCCGGGGCCGGCAGTCGGACGATGCGGACGAACGGGTGTTCCTGCACCGTGGCATCGCCGCGCGGCAGTTTCAGCGGTCCTTTGTGTTGGCCGACGGGGTTGATGTCGGCGAAGCCGTGATGGAAGACGGCCTGCTGCATATCGATTTGAACCGGACAGACCCCGAGCGCGTTGTACAGACAATCCAGATCAGGAAAGGGTGACGCCATGAACACCAAACAGGAATTAAGAGCGCTGGGCGAAAACATCGTCTACCTGCGTGCCGTCGATGTCGCTGACCTGCCAGATGATGTGCGGGCCGAAGCGGCCGAGGTCGCGACGGACACGCTTTTCGCAGTGCACAACACCGAAGGCGAACAGGTTGCCCTTGTGGCCTCTGCCGATGTCGCCAGCCACCTTGCCAAGGTGAACGAGCTGCAACTTGTGACACTGCAGTAATCGCAACCTTGAAACGAAGAAGGGCCCGCACGACGAACCGTCGCCCGGGCCCTTCTTTTTGCGGGGTGTGATCAGGCTTTGATCAAGCCCATGCTTTCCAGCTTCAGCACAACCTGATGGGCGCAGTTGTCCACCTCGACGCTTTCGGTCTCAAGTCGTAGCTCGGGGTCGGCAGGCACGTCGTAGGGGTCTGATATTCCGGTGAACTCCTTGATCTTGCCTTCGCGCGCAAGCTTGTAAAGGCCCTTGCGGTCGCGGCGTTCACATTCCTCGATCGAGGTTGCGACGTGGACTTCGATGAAGGCCCCGAAGGCTTCGATGTCTTCACGCACGGCGCGACGGGTCGCAGCATAGGGGGCGATTGGCGCACAGATGGCGATGCCGCCGTTCTTGGTGATCTCGCTCGCGACATAGCCGATGCGGCGGATGTTCAGGTCGCGGTGCTCTTTCGAAAAGCCCAGTTCCGACGACAGGTTCTTGCGCACGATGTCACCGTCCAGAAGTGTCACCGGGCGGCCACCCATTTCCATCAGCTTGACCATCAGCGCATTGGCGATCGTGGATTTGCCCGACCCCGAAAAGCCGGTCAAGAATACGGTAAAGCCCTGCTCGGCCCGTGGCGGGCGTGTCTTTCGCAGTTCCTCGACAACGGCAGGGAACGAGAACCACTCGGGGATCTCGATGCCCTCCTGCAGGCGGCGGCGCAATTCGGTGCCCGAGATGTTCAGGATCGTGACGTCGTCCTTGTCTTCGATCTCGTCGGCGGGTTCGTATTGCGCGCGGTCCTGCACGAAGACCATGTGTTTGAAATCGACCATCTCGATGCCCATTTCCTCCTGATGGTCGCGGAACAGGTCCTGCGCCTCATAGGGGCCATAGAAATCATCACCGGCGCTGTTCTTGCCGGGGCCTGCGTGGTCGCGGCCCACGATGAAATGGGTGCAGCCGTGGTTCTTGCGGATCAGTCCGTGCCAGACCGCTTCGCGCGGGCCGCCCATACGCATGGCCAGTGGCAGAAGGCTCATGGTCGTGGTCGAGGACGGGTATTGGTCCAGCACGGCCTCGTAGCAGCGCACGCGGGTGAAGTGGTCGATGTCACCCGGCTTGGTCATCCCCACCACGGGGTGGATCAGCAGATTTGCCTGCGCCTCTTTCGCGGCGCGGAAGGTCAGTTCCTGATGCGCGCGGTGCAGCGGGTTGCGGGTCTGGAAGGCGACCACGCGGCGCCAGCCCATCTTGCGGAAATAGGCGCGCAATTCGTTCGGCGTATCGCGGCGGGCGCGGAAATCGTAGTGCACCGGCTGCTGGATGCCCGTGACGGGGCCGCCCAGATAGACTGCCCCGGCCTGGTTGTGAAGGTAGTTGACCGCAGGATGCGCGGAATCGTCCGCGCCATAGACCTTTTCGGCCTCGCGTGCCTTGTTCGGGACCCACCTGTCGGTGACCGTCATGGTGCCAAGGATCACACCCTCCTGGTCACGCAGGGCGATGTCCTGACCCAATTCGATGCTGTCTGCAAAGCCCTGCGAGACATCCAGCGTCACCGGCATCGGCCAAAGCGATCCGTCGGCCAGACGCAAGTTCTCGACCACGCCGTCGTAGTCCGCCTCGCTCAGAAAGCCCTTGAGCGGGTTGAAACCGCCGTTCATCAAAAGCTCCAGATCGCAGATCTGGCGCGGTGTCAGATCATGGCTGGTCAGGTCAGCCGCTTCCATCTTCATCTTCTGCGCGCTGTCGTAAGACACGTAAAGTTCCGGGATCGGAGCGAGGTTGTTTTCCATCGGGTGGGTCCTGTTGCTAGAGGGGACATAGGCACTGGCGGAACCGGTCAGTTCCGCATGAAGGGCGTCGTATTCAGAGAATCTGCGGGCAAGGAACCGGTCGGTCAGGCGGGCCTTTTCGGCCGCACCACGGGCGGTCAACCCGTAGGCAAAGCGTTTCCGACGGTCGGGGCTGTCGCGGTGGCCGATCTTGATCAGACCGGCGGCGACGGCCTCTTTTAGTTGCGCGTTCAGCCGTCCCAGTGACACGCCCAATGCAGCCGCCGTATCGCGCTGCGACGAGGCGGGCGCACGATCCAGTTGACGCAGCAGGCGGAACAACGCCTCCTCTTCGTCGGTCATGCGGTTGGGTTTCGGGGCGGGCACGGCAGCGACTCACTATCTGTTCACGCGTGAACGCATCGCATGCAAAGTGCGTTCAGGAAAGAACAAACTTTCGGCGCGCACTAACCTGTTGCAAATCGGTCAGGGCCAACTGTCATTAAAAGACAAGCCCCGCAGCAGGTTATGCTGTGGGGCTTGATCAAATCAACCGGCGTCGTCTCTAGGTTACACGGTCATTCTAGGCGGTCACTCTGCCGCGTCCTGTGGCGCGCCGTAGCCCAAGGGCAGTTCCGTGCTGACGTCCGTCTCGCCCAGTTCGGCCAGATAACGTTCGGCATCCAGTGCTGCCATGCAGCCCATGCCGGCGCTGGTGACGGCCTGACGGTAGATGTGGTCGGTCAGATCGCCTGCCGCGAAGACCCCGGGGATCGCGGTGCGCGTCGTGCCGGGTTCGACCTTCACATAACCGCCGTTGTGCGTTTCCAGCTGGTCCTTGACCAGTTCGGTCGCTGGCGCGTGACCGATGGCGATAAAGACCCCCTTGCAGGGCAGGTCGGTGATCTCGCCGGTCTGGACGTTCTTGACCTTCACGCCCTCGACGCCAAGCGGGTTTTCCGACCCGTAGATATCTTCGATCTGGTGGAACCACAAAGTTTCGATCTTGGGGTTCTTCATCAGCCGGTTCTGCAGGATCTTTTCCGCGCGCAATTCATCGCGGCGGTGGACCAGCGTGACCTTGCTGGCGAAGTTTGTCAGGAACAGCGCTTCTTCCACGGCAGTGTTGCCGCCGCCCACCACGACGATCTCCTGGCCGCGATAGAAGAACCCGTCACAGGTTGCGCAGGCGCTGACGCCAAAGCCCTTGAACCTGTCTTCGGTCGGCATCCCCAGCCACTTGGCCCGTGCGCCTGTCGCCAGAATGATCGCATCGGCAGTGACCGTCTGGCCGCTGTCCAGCGTCGCTGTAAAAGGGCGTTGAGACAGGTCCAGATCGGTAACGATATCGTGGACGATATTGCAGCCGACCGCGCGGGCGTGGGCCTCCATCCGGACCATCAGGTCGGGGCCCTGCACCTCGGTGTCGCCGGGCCAGTTCTCGACCTCGGTCGTGGTTGTCAGCTGGCCACCCGGCTCGATGCCCTGCACCAGCATCGGCTCAAGCATCGCGCGGCTTGCGTAGACACCGGCCGTATAGCCGGCAGGGCCGGACCCGACGATCAGAACTTTGGTGTGTGTCGCGGTCATGGCAGGCTCCTGTCGCAGAATTCAAGCCCGATATAGGATGGCAGGTGCCAAAGGGGAAGGGTTGCCTGATCCGGAGGCTCAACATAATGTTGCGCAAGTTTGAAACTTTATTGCGCTTTCCTTGTTGTTTCGGTATGAATCGTAAAATTACGGGCGCAACACCGGGGACTCTCATGCCAGGCAGCAAGTTGGACGAAATCGATCGCATGATCCTTGCCGAATTGCAGGCGGACGGACGCATGACGAATGTCGAACTGGCCAAGCGGGTCGGAATCTCTGCGCCGCCCTGCTTGCGGCGGGTCCGCACGCTGGAAGAACAGGGCTTTATTCGCGGCTATCACGCCGACATCGATCCGCGCGAACTTGGGTTCGAGGTGCAGGTCTTCGCGATGGTCGGTCTGGTCAGTCAGGCCGAAGCGGACCTTTCTGCCTTCGAGGCCCGCTGCCAGTCGTGGCCGCTGGTCCGCGAATGCCACATGCTGAACGGCGAGGTTGACTTTGTCCTCAAGTGCGTCGCCCCCGATCTGCGCAGCTTTCAGCGCTTTCTGACGGAGGAACTGACCAGCGCGGAAAACGTGGCGAGTGTGAAAACCTCGCTGGTGATTCGCGGCGCCAAGGACGAGCCAGGCGTCCCTTTCGACGTTCTCGAGGCGCGATTGGCCCAAGACGCTTAACCAGTTTAGTCACGCGATCCCGAAACCGCGAAATCTCTTGTTGCCGTTTCGCAGCTGTCTATATGTCAGATGACATGCGCGCGGTTGCGAGGGGACAGCAGGTTGAACACGCAAAACGAAATCATCAAACCTGAAGAGTTCGCCATGCGCGCTCTCACCCGTGCCCCGATGTCCGTCGTGCTGACCAATCCACGGCTTGAAGACAATCCGGTGGTTTACGTGAACGCCGCATTCGAGACCATCACGGGATACAGTCAGGAAGCTGCGATCGGCCGCAACTGCCGGTTCCTGCAAGGCGACGACACCGACCCCAAGGAACTTGCGCGTCTGAAGAACGCGATCAAGAATGAAACTGAAATTTCGGTCGATCTCAAGAACTACCGTGCCGACGGAACGGCCTTCATCAACCGCCTGATGATCTCGCCGCTGACGAACGACGACGGCGAGGTCGAGTTCTTCATGGGGGTTCAGCTGGCCATCGACGCCGACGGCACCATCGACGGTGAGCGGCTGCGCCGTGAAGCGACCGAACGGGTGCTGAGCGAATTGCAGCACCGGGTCAAGAACCACCTGTCCCTTATCGTCGGCATGATCCGGCTTCAGGCCCGTGGCTCGCAGGCTGCGACAGATGATTTCAGCACCCTGTCCCGGCGGATCGAGGCGTTGCAGCTGCTCTACGAAGAAATGGGCGACACCCGTGCGACCAATGCAAATGACGCCTCGGTCGCCGTCGGTGCCTATGTCAGCCGGATCGCCAATGCGATCGCCTATATCGACGGGCGCAGCGGTATCCGCGTGAACATCGACGCCGACGCGGTATCGGTGCCCTTCGAGACCGCGACGCGCATCGGGCTGGTCGTCTCCGAGATACTGACAAATGCGTTGCAACACGCCTTCAAGGGCCGGGATGCCGGTATCGTCGAACTGCGTCTGAAGATGCTCAGTCAGGGTGTGATGCGGATCACCATCACCGATGACGGCGTCGGGATGCCCGAGGGTTCAGAGTGGCCCGAGAACGGCAATCTCGGCAGCCGGATCGTGCGCGACCTTCTGTCGGAACTCGACGCGACATTGTCCGTCCAGACGGAAAATCAGGGCACGACGATCGCCTTCGATGTCCCGCACAAGATGACCGAATAGACCCGCTCAGGCGTAGTCGAAGATATCCAGATCGCGCAGGTTCAGGCGCGGCAATCGCATCGGTCCGAAATCGCCGAACGTGGATTTGTGCGGAAAAAGCGACAGGAACAGGTCTTTCATGTCGGGCCTCAGCTTCAGCGTATGAACGGCCCCCGGATGCAGTGATTCAAGCTCGACGCCGTTGATCCGCAGGATTTCATGGTCCTCGAACCCAAGCTGATAGCAGTGGACGGGTGCAACGGGCGTCAGTTCGATGATGCTGGTCTGGTCGATGAAATCGCGCACCGGCAGCAGGGCTGCGTCCGATCCGGTGATGCGGTTCACACCGCGTCCGCGATGCACCATCCGCGCTGCTGGCCCCAGCACAAGGTCGGGTGAGGGGCGCGTCGGACCAAGCGCTTCGGCGGTCATGCGCGTCATAGTGCCCATTTCGGCGCGCTCGTTCCGGGTGCCGGGCACGATGACCATGCTGCCATGCCACATCAGCGTGACAGCGCGCCCGTCGGCTGTCAGGATCTGATCGCCCGGCAGCAGGTCTTCCACCGCGACCGGCCCGGTCGCGGTCTGTACCATTGCACCCCGGCCCAATGCCGCGAAGGCATGTTCGAACACAGGGGTCGCAGGCGCAAGCCGCGTTGTCTCGTGGATGTCATGAGAGGATGTCAGATGGGCGATCTCGTATTTGCGCAACAGAGGCCTTGTGCGCAGAGATCGCCCGTCTGAACTAGCGTTCCGATCCAATTGGGCCGGAGAGGAATAAGCGTCCGCCGCGAGGCCAGCGGCGGTGGTGGGGGTCGATTTGAGCATGTGGCTTACCCTTCGGGTTTGTCACATCATCTGCCGGCCCCACCGACAACATCTGAGGAACGTTGCGTTGACCTGAATGTGTCAAAGGGGGGGTGGCCTGTCAAAGTTTTGAAACAAGTGCGCCATGATACGGGTCAATCCGGACATAATGGACGCGATTGTTCCGGTTCAGTGAACCAATCTGCCATATTCCGGTGGTCAACCGCCCGAATCGCGGCAGAGCTGACGTGAAAAAACCGCGTGGGGAGGACCACGCGGTTTCAGGCAGCCTCTTGGGGAAAGCTGCGGAGGGATAGTCAGGTGCTGGTGTTACCCGTTGGCGGGGATCACCATGCCTGCGGGAAGCGGCGGAAGGGTGATGCGCGACCTGTCGTCCCGGTCATCCATGCGGCGGGCGATCATGGCCTGGCGGCGCAGCCCGCGCTCCCACGGCATCTTGGCGGTGCAAGTCTCGGCTTCTGCGATGGTCTTCGCGATCCAGCGGTTCTTCGTCATGTCTGTCACTCCTCAAACGTTGTCCGCCCTGGTTTGTGTCGTGGCGGTGATGGGACATTGATGACGGTCTGTTTTGGCAACAGTAGGGCGGGCAAACTGTTTTTTGCCGGATCGGAAACAGTCAAATGTGGCGCGTCGTCCTGGCTCGGCTGTGCCCAAAAACACCTGTAATTCTGTGCCTTTCGCAACAATGACCGCAAAAGTGTCGGGATTGTTTCGCGAAATGTGACCGGGCCGTGGCGCTATCCCGCCAGATTGCCGCCCAGATCAGAGCCGGATCACCGCGATCTGTCGCCCGTAATCGGGGTCCTGCGCATGTGTCGCGCGGCGGTACGAAAAGAACCGCGCCTGATCCGCATAGGTGCAGTGGCGTGTCCAGTCGACCTGAACCACGCCTGCTTCCTTCAGCTTGGCCAGCCCGAAAGCCGGTAGATCGAACTTCAACCGGTCACCTGTGCCCTGCACGAAAAAGCGGCCCGCTCTTGGGTCCGCTTGCAGCACGGTGTCGTAGAACTCTGGCCCGACTTCATAGGCTTTCTGGCTGATGCTGGGTCCGATGACGGCGTGGATGGCCTCGCGCCTTGCGCCCAGTGCCTCCATCGCAGTGACCGTGTTGGACAGGATGCCCGTGATCGCGCCTTTCCAACCGGCGTGGGCCGCGCCGATCACACCGGCCTGGGAATCGGCAAAAAGGACCGGCAGGCAATCTGCCGTCAGCACGGACAGGGCGACACCGGGCGTCGCGGTCACGAGTCCGTCGGCTTCCGGTTTGGCGTCGGTCACGCCTTCGACCGTGACCACCTCCGCCGAATGGATCTGATGCACGCCCGCCAGCGCTGCGACGCCCATCGCGCCGGCCACCCGGCGGCGGTTGATGGCCACGATCTCGTGCTGGTCGGAACTGCCGAAGCCGCAATTGAGACCGCCGAAGACACCGGACGATGCGCCACCCTTCCGGCCAAAGTATCCGTGGGTGACCCCGTCGAGCAGCGGATGCGTAATGATGTCAAGCATCACGGGTCAAGCCCCGGTGGCACCGGTCCGGCGGCGGGATAAAGGCCAATGATCTGAAAGAGCTCGCCCATTTCGTCAGGATGCACCAGCCGCCGGTGCGCTGCAACATGGGCCGCGCGGGCCTTGCCTTGCAGTCTGTTCGCTAGCGCCTGCGCCCGCTGGGTGATCCCCAAGTGTTCCAGAAACACGCCCTGCTTCGTCAACGCCGTCGCGCCGCAGGGGACGGCGGCTGCGATGGCTGCGAAATCCACATGCGCGGTCAGGTCCGCCTCGCCCGGTGTGTCCAGCGGATCGGCGCGGCTGTGGCGCTGAACGGCCTGAAAGGTATCCCCCGTCGCGTTCCAGTGGCCGTAGTCGATCAACAGTGCGGCGCCGCCACTCTGTTCGACACGCCGTCCGATCTCCTCGGCCAGACCGGGCAGGGCAGGGCAATGTTCGATCATGTCACCCTCAGCGGTCGTGTCCCAGCGATGTTCAAGCATGTTCAGCCGGGTGGGGGCGGTCAGGCCGAAGGACAGGTACCCGTCGGTCAGCCCGACCACGCGCTCGGCCCAGCCATCACCGCTGCGGATGAACTGGCGGATGGGCAGGGCGTCGAAGAACTCGTTCGCGATCAGGAACAGCGGGGCCTCGGGCACCTCGTCCAGACTGCGCACATGGTGCGCCTGCGGCACGGCTTTGGCTTGAATCCCGCGCAGCGCGGGCGAGGCTTCGACCAGATAGACGGTGAGGGCTGCGTGAAACCCGGGCACACCCTTGGTCGCGCGCAGGATATCGGCCATCAGCGTTCCGCGCCCCGGCCCCAGCTCGACCAGCACGCCGACGGGCTGCCCCTGATCCATCCAGCTTTGTGCCAGTGCCAGCCCGATCATCTCGCCGAACATCTGGCTGATTTCGGGGGCTGTGGTGAAATCGCCCGCCACGCCCAAAGGGTCGCGGGTGGCGTAGTAGCCGTGGTCGGGATGCAGCAGGCAGGCGCTCATGTAGTCGGCCAGCGTCATCGGGCCGGTGCGTGCGATCTGACGCGTCAGGATATCGCCCAGCGGCGTCATCGCCGCCGCGCCATCACGATCAGGGCCACACCCACAAGGATCATCGGCAACGACAGAATCTGCCCCATCGTCAGACCGTAGTCTCCGACTGTGAAGGCCCAGCCCAGCGGGTTGCCGGGCTCTTGGAACTGGGCGTCGGGCTGGCGCACGAATTCCACGCTGAACCGCGCGATCCCATAGCCGGCAAAGAAGGTGCCGGTGGCCAGCCACGGCTTTTTCAGACCACCCCAGACAAAGGCCAGCAGAAGCAGACCGCCGCCCAGCAACAGCCCCTCGAGCCCTGCTTCGTAAAGCTGGGACGGATGGCGCGCACAGGCCCCCATCACACCCGGGCAGGTCTGTGCCGCCTCACCGGGAAAGATCACGCCCCATGGCAGATCGGTGGGGCGGCCCCACAGCTCGGCGTTCACGAAATTGGCAAGCCGCACCAGCAGCACGGCGGGCGGGGCGGCAATGGCGATAGCGTCGCTCAGCTGCCCCAATGGCACCGCGTTGCGCCGCGAGAACAGCCAGACACCGGCAACGACACCCAGAAAGCCGCCATGAAAGGACAGTCCGCCCGTCCAGATCATCGGAATCTCGATTGGATTGGCCAGATAGTAGTCGGGTTGGTAGAACAGCACATAGCCCAGACGCCCGCCCGCGATCACGCCGATCACGACATAGGTCAGCAGGTCTTCCATCCGTGCGGTGGGCATCGGCGCGATACTATCAGGCCACAACCGGTCCCGCCGCAAGGCGGCCCGCATGATGAACCAGCCCAGCGTGATCCCCACGATATAGGCCAGCGCATACCAGCGCAGCGCAAGGTTGAACCCGAAAAGCTCGATTTCGAAGATGATGGGACTGAGGTCGGGAAAGGCGATGGCGCTGATCATGCGCCTTTCCTTCCCGTGCGCGCGCCCGGTGTCAAGGCGCCGCCTTGCGGGGGCTGGGCTTCGGCACCATATTGAGACCAGTGCTGCATCAGGAGACGACGATGGACAACCGCAACAAGATTTTCGATGACATCAGCCAGCTGATGACCAACGCCATGGGCGTGGCGCAGGGCGCGCGTGACGAAGCCAACACCGCACTCAAGGGCATGATGGACCGCTGGCTGGCCGATCGCGACCTTGTCACCCGCGAGGAATTCGATGCCGTGCGCGCCATGGCCCAGAAGGCCCGCGAGGAAAACGCAGCTCTCGAAGCGCGGATCACCGCGCTGGAAGCCAAGCACAACAACTAGGACATCGTTGCAGCGCCGCGCGTTTTCCCCGTGGGGAAGGCGCGCGGGCCGCGTCGGGCGATGATCGAGCGTATACTGCCAGCGCCACTGCCACTACAGGTCTGCCACCTTGGCAGACCGGTGTTGCCGCGCCCTTTCAGGGGTTACTCGAACCCGCTCAGATAGGCGACCAGCACGTCGCGCGCCGCTTCCAGATCGCCGCGATGGATCATCTCGGTTACCGTGTGGACATAGCGCGTGCCCACCGTGATTCCGATGGCGCGCGCGCCTGCCGCCGCCTGTTGCGCTGCCGCTCCGTCCTGACCGCCCGCCGCCAGCATCGTGCGCTGATACGGGATATCGTTGTCCTGCGCGATCTTCTCGAATTCCGCTACGAGGGCGCGGTCGGCGATGAAGGAACTGTCGCGCACATGCAGGCCAAAGCCCTTGCCCTGCCGGGTCGTTGCTTCGCGATCCGGCACCCCGGGCGTGTCGCAGGCCAGCGTCACGTCGATGCCCAGACCGATATCGGGGCGGATCTTGTAGGCCGCCGTCCGCGCGCCGCGCAGTCCGACCTCTTCCTGACATGTAAACGCCACGTGGATTTCCGCCCCGCGCCCCGCGTCTTTCAGGCCCCGCATCGCCTCGATCCCCAGCCAGCAGGCGACCCGGTTGTCCAGTGCCTTGGACACGATCTTGTCACCCATCTCGAGCAGTGGTTCGTCCATGACCACGAAGTCCCCGATCCTGACCTTGTCGTGAACAGCCTCGCCCAGCCCCGTGTCGACGAAGAATTCACCGATCTCGGGCACCTTCTTGCGGTCCTCGGGCTTCGAGATATGCACGGGCTTGCCGCCGGGGTTCATCACGCCCTTCAGATCGCCGTCGTCGGTGCAGACCAGCACCCGGCGCGAAAAGAGATTGCGCGGATCGAAGCCGCCGACCGGCTGGACGAAGATGAAGCCCTTGTCGTCGATATGGCTGACCAGAAAGCCGATTTCATCCATGTGGCACAGCAACATGACCTTGGGCGCACCCTCGGTGGCGGCATCGCGGCGGCACAACAGACTGCCCATCACGTCCACCTCGATATGGTCGAACAGGCCGTCGATCTCTTTCTCGATCAGCGCCCGCACACGATGTTCGTTGCCCGGCACGCCGGGGGTTTCGCAGAGGGCGCGAAGAAGGTCGATATTCATGTCTGGGCCTTTCTGAGGGTTCGCGATGATCCTAAACCTGCCCAAAGGAAAGGCAATCGACTCTGACCCGGGGTTATCCCCAAGAAATGCTTTGACAGCACATGCCCCAGCCCCCACCATATTTCGTAGGGGCAGCGCAATCAGAACACCGCCCCTTGAGCAGAGCACAGCGGTTGGGGGCGCATCCAGCTTTGACCGCTACACACAAAGGGGCACAGGCATGGCACTCTCCGAAGCGTATCTGGACAATTCCGACATTCATCCCATCGACATGGTCGAACACGTGGCCGAACACCACGCATGGGAATTTGACCGCATCCACGACGATCAGATCGCAATGGCCGTCGAAGGCCAGTGGAAGACCTATTCGGTCACGCTGGCCTGGAGCCCCTTCGACGAAACGCTGCGCCTGATCTGCACCTTCGAGATGGAGCCGCCCGCGCACCGTTTGCCCGCACTCTACGAGGCACTGAACGTCATCAACGACCAGTGCTGGGCCGGTGGCTTCACATGGTGGGCGGATCAGAACATGATGGTCTATCGCTACGGCTTGGTGCTGTCGGGCGATCAGGCCCCGACGCCAGACCAGATCGACACGATGATCAACTGCGCCGTGATGAGCGCCGAACGCTACTATCCCGCAATCCAGCTTGTCACATGGGCCGAACGCAGCCCCCAGGATGCCGTGCAGATCGCCATCGGCGAGGCTTACGGCCGGGCCTGAAGACTCGCCTGATCCGGGGCCTGAAAACACGGTTGGACCTTGCGCCAGAGGGTGGCATGTTGCCACCCGAAAGCGAGGTATTCACATGATGGACGATGTAGCGAAACGCGGTCTGGTTCTGCTGGGCTGCGGCAAGATGGGATCAGCGATGCTGGCGGGTTGGCTGCAGGGCGGTCTGCCGCCCGCGTCGGTCACGGTGCTGGACCCAAAGCCGTCGGACTGGCTGCAGGGCACCGGCGTGAACCTCAACACCGACCTGCCCGAAAACCCCGCCATCGCGCTGATCGCGGTCAAGCCGCAGATGATGGGTGATGCCCTGCCTGCGATGAAGGCGCTGGGCGGCGGCGGGACGCTGATGGTGTCGGTCGCCGCCGGCACGCCGATTTCCATCTTTGAAGAAACCTTCGGTTCCGACACACCTATCGTGCGCGCGATGCCCAACACGCCTGCCGCCGTCGGTCGCGGGATCACCGCGATCATCGGAAACGCGGCCAGCACGGCCACGCATCTCGATCTGGCGGAAGCGCTGCTTCAGGCTGTGGGGCAGGTGGTGCGTCTGGACAACGAAGGCCAGATGGATGCCGTCACCGGTGTTTCCGGCTCTGGTCCCGCATACGTCTTTCACATGATCGAAACGATGGCTGCTGCCGGTGTCGCACAGGGCTTGCCGGAAGACATGGCCATGCAGCTTGCCAAGGCGACTGTCGCGGGGGCCGGTGCGCTGGCCGAAGACGCCGACGAAGACCCCGGTCAGTTGCGCGTCAACGTCACCTCGCCCAACGGCACGACGCAGGCCGCTCTCGAGGTCCTGATGGACCCACAGAACGGCTTTCCGGCCTTGTTGAACCGCGCGGTGAAGGCCGCCGCAGACCGCAGCAGGGAGCTGGCCCGTGGCTGATGACATCACCTTTGACGACTTTCTGAAAGTCGACGTGCGCGTGGGCCGTATCCTGCGCGCCGAACCCTACCCCGAGGCCCGCAAGCCCGCGATCAAGATGTGGATCGACTTTGGCGACGACATCGGAGAGCGCAAGAGTTCGGCACAGTTGACAGCGCATTACACGCCCGAAAGCCTTGTCGGCAAACAGGTGCTCGCGGTGGTCAACTTCCCGCCGCGCCAGATTGGCAAGTTCATCTCCGAAGTGCTGGTGCTGGGCATGCCCGACGCCGACGGAGAGGTCGTGCTGGTCGGCCCCGATCAGGACGTGCCCATCGGAGGGCGCCTGCATTGACCCGTATCCTGCTCACACGCCAGTTCCCCGACGCCACCGTCGAGGCGGCAAAAGCACTGGGCGACGTCACGGTCCGCCCCGCCGCAGCCCCCCTGCAGATCGCCGAGGCCGCAGAGGCGCTGGCGAATTTCGATGCCATCATCTGCACGCTGGGGGATGATTTCAGCGACCCCGCCTTTGCCACCGATACCATCCGCTGCAAGATCATCGCCAACTTCGGCGTCGGCTATAACCACGTCGACGCAGAGGCCGCGAAGGCCGCCGGTGTCGCCGTGTCGAACACTCCTGACACCGTGACCGACGCCACCGCCGATATCGCGCTGACCCTCATGCTGATGACCTGCCGCCGCGCGAGCGAGGGCGAGCGGTTCGCGCGGGCGGGCCTGTGGGAAGGCTGGCAGCCGACGCAGATGCTGGGTATGCACATGACGGGCAAGCGTCTTGGGATCGTCGGCATGGGCCGGATCGGTCAGGCGGTGGCGCAGCGGGCGCATTTCGGTTTTGGCATGCCGGTGATCTACTACAACCGGTCACAGAAAGACGTGGATATGCCCGCGCGCCAGGTCGACGATCTGGAAAGCCTGATGAGCCAGGCCGACGTCATCGTGGTCACCGTCCCCGGCGGGCCCGAGACACATCACCTGATCGATGCCGCCGCCCTGGGCCAGATGGACGACGGTGCCATCATCGTGAACGTCAGCCGCGGCGACGTGGTGGACGAGGCGGCGCTGATCACTGAACTGGAGACAGGGCGGATCAAGGCCGGTCTGGACGTCTACGAGGCGGAACCCTTCATTCCCGAATCCCTGCGTGTGTTGGACAACGTAACGCTGCTGCCGCATCTGGGCACGGCGGCCTTGGACGTGCGCGAGGCGATGGGGCAGATGGCCGTGGACAACGTCGCGGCGGTTTTGCGGGACGAGATCGCGCCGAACGCCGTCTAGCCGCAGTCGCCGGTGGCTTCGCGCCAATGGCGGCGGCAGAGCGACAGATAGGTCTCGTTGCCGCCGACCTGCACCTGATCGCCGTCGCGCAGGACTGTCCCGTCGGCGGTCTTTCTGACCACCATCGTGGCCTTCTTGCCGCAATGGCAGATCGTACGCACCTCGCGCATTTCATCGGCCAAAGCCAGCAGGGCCGCAGAGCCGGGAAACAGCTCGCCCCGGAAGTCCACGCGCAGACCAAAGCACATGACCGGCACGTGCAGATCGTCCACTGCGCGGGCCAGTTGCCAGATCTGCGCCCGGCTCAGGAACTGCGCCTCGTCTATGAAGACGCAGGCGCAGGGGCCACTTTTCAGCCTTGCATCGATCTTGGCGAAAAGATCGTCCCTGCTGTCGAAGGTATCGGCGTCCTGCCCGATGCCGATACGGCTGGCGATGCGGCCCTGACCGGCGCGGTTGTCCAACTGCGCCGTGATCAGGTAGGTCTGCATGCCGCGTTCGATGTAGTTGTGCGACGCCTGCAGAAGCACCGTCGACTTGCCGGCGTTCATCGTGGAATAGTTGAAATAGAGCTTGGCCATGACGCGGGATTAAGCGGGGGGGACAGGGCTTTGCAACCCGTGTCGGTTGAAACAGCCGTGGCTTTTGCCGAAACTGCGCGCAACCACGCAAGCAAGGGATGACGATGACGATCGACTCCATGGATACCTCTGACATGCCGAACATCGCTTCGGGGCAGTTGAAGCCGCTTGATTTCCACGCGCTTGTCGGCCCCGAAGAACCGGCCCACCCGCCGCGCATCTTGTTGCTGTATGGATCGCTGCGCAAGGACAGCTATTCGCGTTACTGCGCGGAAGAGGGCGCGCGGGTGCTGCGGGCGTTGGGCTGCGAGACGCGGTTTTTCGACCCCATCGGGCTGCCGGTGGTGGACGAGGCATCGTCGGACCATCCCAAGGTCGCCGAACTGCGCGATATGGCGCTGTGGTCCGAGGGCATGGTCTGGTCGTCGCCCGAACGCCACGGCGCGATGACCGGCCTGATGAAAACGCAGGTGGACTGGCTGCCCCTTGCGCCCATCGGTGGCATCAGGCCCACACAGGGCAAGACGCTGGCGCTGATGCAGGTCAGCGGCGGGTCGCAGTCGTTCAACACGGTCAACCAGATGCGGATTCTGGGGCGCTGGATGCGGATGGTCACGATCCCGAACCAGTCCTCGGTGCCGCAGGCGTGGCAGCAGTTCGAGGGCGGTCGGATGAAACCCTCTCCTCTTTACAACCGGATCGTCGACGTGATGGAGGAACTGGCTCGGTTCACCATTCTGATCCGCGGCCGCAAGGGTATGCTGACCGACCGCTATTCCGAGCGTGTCGAGACGCTGGAGGACGTCCACAAGCGCGTTTCCTCCTGAAGGGAACCTGTGAGGGCGCGGCGGGTTCTGGCTGCATGCATGGATAGCTTCGACTTTGAACTGACTGACGCCGACATTGATGCAATGGCGCGGCTCGACCCCGGCCAGTGCTCGGGCCCCGACCGCTTCGAAGGTCGCCGGGTTGGAAGATGCGCAATCAGATCTTTTGCAGGATCACCGAGCCCACGGAATACCCTGCGCCAAAGGAACAGATCACGCCCAGATCGCCCGGCACCAACCCGTCGCGGTGCTGGGCAAAGGCGATGATCGACCCCGCCGAAGAGGTGTTGGCGTAGTCCTGCAGGATGTTCGGCTGCTCGCCCTCTGCCGGGTCGCGACCCAGAACCTTCTTGCCGATATAATCGTTCATCGTCTTGTTGGCCTGATGCAGCCAGAGCCGCCTGAGATCGTCCGCGCCGATGCCTTCGTCGGCCATGTGTGCGGCGATGTGCTGGCTGACCAGCGGCAGCACCTCTTTGAAGACCTTGCGCCCATTCTGCATAAACTGCATGTCGCGCCGGTCTTCCATCTGGTCGCGGGCACGGCGCAGGTAGCCGTTGTTGTTGCGGATGTTGTTGGAAAATTGTGTGGCACAGCGGGTGGACAGCACCTTGAACCGGTCGCCGGTGGCGTCGTCGGCACGTTGAAGCACCGTCGCAGTGGCCACGTCCCCAAAGATGAAGTGGCAATCGCGGTCGCGCCATTCGAGATGGGCGCTGCAGATCTCGGGGTTGACCACGATGGCCGAGCGCACACTGCCCGACCGGATCATGTCGGCTGCCGTCTGTATGCCGAAGGTCGCGCTGGAACAGGCCACGTTCATGTCGAAGGCAAAGCCGCCCGCGCCCAGCAGTGACTGGATTTCAACCGCGACCGCCGGATAGGCGCGCTCCATGTTCGAGGCGGCGCACAGCACCAGATCCACGTCGTCGCCCCGCAGGCCGGCCATCGCCAGCGCCTTTTCGCAGGCGTCCAGACCGATCCGCGCCATCTGGCCCGGCTCGTCGTCGGCATAAGCGGGAAGGTTGGGATACATGCGGGTCGGGTCGAGGATGCCCGATTTATCGAGAACGAATCGTTGCTGGATGCCCGAGGACGCCACGATGAAGGCGGACGAGGAGTGTTGCTTGGCCTCGACCTCGCCGGCTGCGATGGCATCGGCGTGTTCCGCGTTGTAAAGGTTGACGTAGGCGTTGAAGGCCTTGACTAGCTCGTCGTTGGTGATGGTGTGGGGCGGCGTGAAAACGCCGGTCCCGGTCAATGCGACATCATACATGGTGAACCTCCTGAGCGGACTCCCGTTTTGGGGCATCCCGCAGCGAAGGTCCACCCGGTCAGTCCACGACGGTTCCCCGCTTTTCAGCCAGCGCCTTGTCGTGACAGCGCTTCACCGAACAGGCACGGAATAAAGCACGGTGCCTTGGGTCCGTGCGACCTCTGTCGCGCCCGTCTCGAAGGCGAAGAGCCCGAGGTTCTCCATGGTCTCGGGGCAGCCGACGAGATCAGAGGCGTCGCCGAGAAACTGGTTGGTATAGGTGTTCTCGCCCACGCGCTGGCAGGGGTCACCTTCGGCCCGGTAGCCGTCGCCGAAGAACGGCAGAGGTTCGGGGGCAGGTTCGGTGACGCAGGCGGCCAGCATGGTCACAGCCAACGTGGCAACAGGCGCAAAGATGGACAATCGCATGGATGTTTCCTTTCAGTCGATGACGGAAACTAACACGGATAGCCGCCTTTTTCGCTGGTGGAATACCTGACCCTCTGGCGCGCTACCCCTGCAAGGACCTTACATCCACCTCGCCGTTGGCCCGTTCCTGCATCGCCTGGACGGCGGCAATCGCGGCTGCGGCGGTGGTGTAGTAGGGTATCTTGTCATAAAGCGCGACCGACCGGATCGAGCGGCTGTCCTCGACCGCAGCAGAGCCTTCGGTGGTATTCAGCACCAGCGCGATTTCCCCGTCCATCAGCTTGTCGGTGATGGTCAGACCGCCCTCGTAGACCTTGTTGACGATTTCACATTTCACATTTTCGGCCTGTAGAAAAGCCGCAGTGCCGCGTGTCGCGACAATCGAAAAGCCCATGTCGATCAGATCCTTGGCGGCCTCGATCATTGCGGGGGTCTTGTCATCGTCCTTGATGGAAACGAACACGCAGCCAGTTTCGGGCAGGATCGTGCCGGCGCCCATCTGGGCCTTGAGGAAGGCGCGGGCAAAGTTGCGGTCCCAGCCCATGACCTCGCCGGTCGAGCGCATTTCGGGGCCAAGGATCGTATCTACGCCGGGGAAGCGGGCGAAAGGCAGGACGGCCTCTTTCACGCTGAACCACGGCGTCTTGGGGTTGGCGAGCGTGAAGGCGTCGCCCAACGGCAGCACGTCCATCGGGTTGTCGGTTTCGGGGTAGGGTTCGCGCAACGGGAAGTTCGACAGCGGTTCGCCCGCCATCAGGCGTGCGGCGATGGATGCGATGGCGCTGTCGGTGGCCTTGGCGACGAAGGGCACGGTGCGCGAGGCGCGGGGGTTTACCTCGATCAGGTAGACTTCACCGTCCTTGACAGCGAACTGCACGTTCATCAGGCCGATGACCTTCAATTCCTTGGCCAAAGCTTCGGTCTGGCGGCGGATTTCGGCAATGATGTCATCGGTCAGCGTGTGCGGCGGCAGCGAACAGGCGCTGTCGCCCGAGTGGACGCCCGCCTCTTCGATATGTTCCATGATGCCCGCAACGTGGGTCGCTTCACCGTCTGACAGGCAGTCCACGTCCACCTCGACCGCACCCGACAGGTAGCTGTCAAGAAGCACGGGGCTTTTGCCCGACACGACCACGGCTTCGTTGATGTAGCGCTCCAGCTGGGTCTGGTCGCGCACGATCTCCATCGCGCGACCGCCCAGAACATAGGACGGGCGGATCACCAGCGGAAAGCCGATCTTGGCCGCAATATCAAAGGCCTGCTGATCGGTGGAGGCGATGCCGTTGACCGGCTGCTTGAGACCCAGCCGGTTGACGAGGTCCTGAAACCGCTCGCGGTCTTCGGCAAGGTCGATGGCGTCGGGCGAGGTGCCAAGGATCGGAATGCCCGCTTCGTGCAGGGCGCCCGCGATCTTGAGCGGGGTCTGCCCGCCGAACTGCACAATCACACCGTGCAGCGTGCCGCGTTCCTGTTCGACCCGCAGGATTTCCATGACGTGTTCAAAAGTCAGCGGCTCGAAATACAGCCGGTCCGAGGTGTCGTAGTCGGTGCTGACCGTCTCGGGGTTGCAGTTGACCATGATCGTCTCGTAGCCCTGATCGGTCAGGGCGTAACAGGCGTGGCAGCAGCAATAGTCGAACTCGATCCCCTGTCCGATCCGGTTCGGACCGCCGCCGAGGATGACGACCTTCTTGCGGTCCGAGGGGCGTGCCTCGTCCTCGACCTCGCCCATGACGGGGGCTTCGTAGGTGGAATACATGTAGGGCGTCTGCGCTTCGAATTCGGCGGCACATGTGTCGATCCGCTTGAACACCGCCGTCACGCCAAGGTTGCGGCGGGCGCGGCGCACATTGTCTTCGTCGCGGCCCGTCAGCGTGGCCAGCCGGGCATCGGTAAAGCCCATCATCTTGAGGCGGCGCAGGCCCTTTTCCGACACGGGCAGGCCGGTCTTCTTCACCTCGGCCTCGGCCTCGACGATTTCGCGGATGCGGGCCAGGAACCAGGGGTCGTATTTGGTGACGGCGAAGATGTCGTCGTTCGACAGCCCGTGCCGCATGGCCTGCGCGATGACGCGGATACGGTCGGGGGTCTGCTTGGCCAGGGCCTTGGTCACTGCGGCCACGTCGGGTGCACCCGAAATGGCGATGTCGTCAAAGCCGGTCAGGCCGGTTTCCATTGAGGCCAGCGCCTTTTGCATGGATTCGTGGAAGGTCCGGCCGATCGCCATCGCCTCGCCCACGGATTTCATCGCGGTGGTCAGATGCGGTTCGGAGCCTGCGAATTTCTCGAAGGCGAAGCGCGGAATCTTGGTGACGACATAGTCGATCGACGGCTCGAATGAGGCAGGCGTGACGCCGGTGATGTCGTTGTCCAGCTCGTCCAGCGTGTAGCCCACGGCCAGCTTGGCCGCGATCTTGGCGATGGGAAAGCCCGTTGCCTTTGACGCCAGCGCCGAGGACCGGGAGACACGCGGGTTCATCTCGATGACGACCATGCGCCCGTCTTCGGGGTTCACGGCCCACTGGACGTTGGACCCGCCTGTTTCGACGCCGATCTCGCGCAGCACGTTGATGCTGTGCGTCCGCATGATCTGGTATTCCTTGTCGGTCAGCGTCAGGGCCGGGGCCACGGTGATGCTGTCGCCGGTATGCACACCCATCGGGTCCACGTTTTCGATGGCGCAGACGATGATGGCATTGTCGGCCTTGTCGCGCACGACCTCCATCTCGAATTCCTTCCAGCCCAGCAGGCTTTCGTCGACGAGGATCTGACCGACGGGGGACGCATCCATCCCCGACCGGCAGTAGTGTTCGTATTCGGCGCGGTTATAGGCCACGCCGCCGCCGGTGCCGCCCAGCGTATAGGCGGGGCGGATGATCGCGGGCAGGCCGATATCCTCGAGCGCTTCCATCGCGATGACGACCCCTGCGGCCAGATCGGACTTGCCGTCCTTTTTCTTGGGGGCGGTGACGATGGTGGCCTTGGGGTTCTCGATGCCAAGCCGGTCCATCGCCTCGCGGAAGAGCTTGCGGTCCTCGGCCATTTCGATGGCCTCGCGCTTGGCGCCGATCATCTCGACGCCGAATTTCTCGAGCACGCCCATGTCGGCCAGCGCCAGCGAGGTGTTCAAGCCTGTCTGCCCGCCCATCGTGGGCAACAGCGCGTCGGGACGTTCCTTTTCAATGATCTTGGCGACGATTTCGGGGGTGATCGGCTCGATATAGGTGGCGTCCGCCATGCCCGGATCGGTCATGATCGTCGCGGGGTTCGAGTTGACGAGGATGACACGATAGCCTTCCTCGCGCAGGGCCTTGCAGGCTTGCGCTCCGGAATAGTCGAATTCGCAGGCCTGTCCGATGACGATCGGTCCCGCGCCAATGATCATGATCGACTTGATATCATCACGTTTCGGCATTCTGACCCCCGGTTGCAAATTGTCCTGCGTTATAGGGATGGGCAGTCAGGGTGCAAGCGCGATTCAGTCGGCCTGCAACAGATAGTCCCGCGTCAGGGGAGCGGCTGTCTGGTGACGGGTGATCTGGAATTGGAAGACAACGTTCGCCAGATGGGTAAAGCCGATTTCGGACACGACCAGATAAAAGCGCCACATACGGATGAACCGCGCGTCATAGATCGTCCCGATCCGGTCGCGGTTGGCCTCGAACCGGTCCCGCCATGCGCGCAGTGTGTGGACGTAATGCATGCGCCAGACCTCCAGATCGGTCAGGATCAGGTCGTTCCGCTCGATCTCGGTCGCGACTTCGGACAGCGCCGGAATGTAGGAACCGGGGAAAATATACTTGCCGATCCACGGCGCGGTGACGCTGGGCGGGGTGGACCGCCCGATGGTATGCACCAGAGCGATGCCGTTGGGGGCAAGGTTCTGGCGCAACTTAGCGAAAAAGGTCGCGTATTGCGGCTGGCCCACGTGTTCCAGCATGCCGACGACGACGATGCGGTCGAATTCCTCGGCCACGGCGCGGTAGTCGGTCAGGCGAATCTCGATCCGGTCCGCGAGGCCCGCCGCCGCGATCCGCCGCTCGGCATGGGCCTTTTGCACCTGCGACAGCGTCACACCCACGACCCGCGCGCCGTGGTCCCGCGCCAGCGCGATGGCGAGGCCGCCCCAGCCACAGCCGATGTCCATCACCCGCATGTCCGGTTCGATCATTAGCTTGCGGGCGATCAGCGCCTTCTTGGCGTCCTGTGCGGCTTCGATCGTCATGTTGTCCGACGGGAAATAGCCGCAGGTATATTGCAGATCGTCGTCAAGAAAGAGCGTGTAGAGGTCGGCGCTCAGGTCGTAGTGGTGTTCGGCGTTGCGACGCGCGGCGAAAAGCCCGTGGTTCTGGTTGAACCGCTTGGCGGCCAGGGCCATGCGCGGCACCAGCCGGTTGAAGCGCCCGTATTTCGCCAGCTTCGCGTTATGGGCGGCCAGCGTCATCAACCCCATCACGTCGTCGTTTTCGATCGAGAGATGCCCTTCGGTATAGGCCTCGCCCAGCGCGACCTCGGGTTTCAGGGCAAGGGGGCGCAGGATGCTTCGGTCGTGGATCGTGACCCCGACCCGAGGGTCGTCTTTGCCATAGGTCGAAGCACTGCCGTCCGGCCAGGTAACGACAAGTGTCCCGTCCTGAATGGTCCGCTTCAAAAACCGGTCGACCGCCCACTGCCACATAAAAAGTCCGTTCATTGACTATCGGTGAGGATGGCCGACCTTTTCGCGCTAATTCAAGCACAAAGGCGGGGGAACCTGCCGCCCCGACCGGGGGTTCACTTCGAAACGGATGCAAAAGGACCTTGCCTCATGACGACCAACGCTCTTCTTTTCGGTTCCATCGGTGTGCTTGTCGAAACCTCTGACATGCAGCGTCGGGCGTTCAATGCCGCCTTTGCCGATGCCGGGCTGGGGTGGGAATGGGACAAGGACACCTACACCGGGCTTTTGAAAAAGTCGGGCGGCGAGGACCGTATCGCGCGCTATGCCACGCAGCGGCACCAGACCGTCGATGCCGAGGCGCTGCATCAGGCCAAGGTGGATCACTATGCCCGCATGATGGCCGATACCGGCTTGTCCCTGCGGCCCGGCATCCGCGACCTGATGGACGAGGCCGCGAACCGTGCCATCCCCATCGGCTGGGTGACGGATACGGGCACGGAACAGCTTGATGCGATCTTCGACAACCTTGGATCGACCCTGAGCCGTGACGAATTCGCCTTTGTCGGCGCAGGGATGCATGTGGACAACCGCAAGCCCGCGCCTGACATCTACGAGGCGGCGTTGAGCGATCTGCAGGTCGCGCAGGGCAGCGCGCTGGCGGTCGAGGACACGGGCATCTGTGCGCTGGCCGCAGTGGCAGCCGGCATCCGCACTGTGGGTTACCCGAACGCCTACGCCGACCTTGGCGATTTCCCCGACGAGGTGCGGATCGTGACGGAACTGACCCCGGACCTGCTGGACGACTGAGGGGTGGGGCGGAAAAAGGGCGGGGCGGATAAAAAGGGCGGGGGCGCATAGCGGTTGACTTTGCCCCGCTTCATTGGTCAGTGAGTGCGACCGATTTGCCCGAGGAACAGCCCATGCACGCCTACCGCTCACACACCTGCGCCGCCCTTTCCGCTGCCGATGTGGGCGATACCGTCCGCCTGTCGGGCTGGGTCCATCGGCGGCGGGACCACGGCGGCGTGATCTTCATCGACCTGCGCGACCACTACGGCATTACGCAGATCCTGTGCGATCCCGACAGCCCCGTTTTCGCGCAGGTGGAAAAGCTGCGGTCGGAATACTGCATCCGCATCGACGGGATCGTGAAGGCCCGTGCGCCGGATCTGGTGAACAAGAAGCTGCCCACGGGCGAGATCGAAATCTACATCCGCGACATGGAAGTGCTGGGCGCGGTCAAGGGCGACCTGCCGTTGCAGGTCTTCGGGGATCAGGAATACCCGGAAGAAACGCGCCTGACCTACCGCTACCTCGACCTGCGCCGCGAGGCGATGCAGCGCAACATCACGCTGCGGTCGGATGTGGTGGCCAGCATGCGAAAGCGTATATGGGACAAGGGGTTCCGCGAATACCAGACGCCGATCATCACGGCATCCTCCCCCGAGGGCGCGCGCGACTTTCTGGTGCCGTCGCGTCTGCATCCGGGCAAGTTCTACGCGCTGCCGCAGGCGCCGCAGCAGTTCAAGCAGCTGATCATGGTGTCGGGCTTCGACAAGTATTTCCAGATCGCGCCGTGTTTCCGCGACGAAGACCCGCGCGCCGACCGGTCGCCTACCGATTTCTACCAGCTTGATCTGGAAATGAGCTTTGTCGAACAACAGGATGTGTTCGACACGATCAGCCCCGTCATCGCGGACGTGTTCGAGGAATTCGGCGGTGGCCGCACCGTCGACGCGCCGGGCGACTGGCCGCAGATTTCCTATCGCGATGCGGCGTTGTGGTACGGGTCGGACAAGCCGGACCTGCGCAACCCGATCAAGATGCAGGTCGTGTCCGACCATTTTGCGGGCTCGGGCTTTGCCATCTTCGCCAAGCTGCTGGAACAGGACGGCACCCAGATCCGCGCCATCCCCGCCCCCAAGGGCGGCAGCCGCAAGTTCTGCGACCGGATGAACAAGTTCGCGCAGGAACAGGGTCTGCCGGGGATGGGGTATATCTTCTGGCGCGATCAGGGCGAAGGCATGGAAGCTGCCGGCCCGCTGGCCAAGAACATCGGGCCCGAGCGGACGGAAGCGATCCGCCAGCAGCTTGGCCTTGATGTGGGCGATGCTGCCTTCTTCCTTGGCGGCAAGCCCAAGGACTTTGAAGGTGTCGCGGGGCGTGCGCGCACCGTTATCGGGGACGAGCTGGGCCTGACCGACACCAACCGCTTTGCCTTTGCATGGATCGTGGATTTCCCGATCTACGAACGTGACGCCGAAACTGGCGATATTGACTTCGAGCACAACCCTTTCTCCATGCCGCAGGGCGGGATGGAGGCGCTGGACGGTCGCCCCGAAGACGTGCTGGGCTTTCAGTATGACCTGGCCTGCAACGGCTATGAACTGGTGTCGGGTGCGATCCGGAACCACCGCCCCGAGATCATGTTCAAGGCCTTTTCCATTGCGGGCTACGGCGAGGACGAGGTGCGCAAGCGGTTCGGCGGTATGGTCAACGCCTTTCAATACGGCGCGCCGCCCCACGGGGGCTGTGCGGCGGGCATCGACCGGATCGTCATGTTGCTGGCGGACGAGGCGAATATCCGCGAAGTCATCATGTTCCCGATGAACCAGCGCGCCGAGGACCTGATGATGGGCGCGCCGTCAGAGCCGCAGAACGACCAGTTGCGCGAATTGCGCCTGCGGGTATTGCCGCCCGAAACGTGAACCGGATCGCATTTTCGGCGTTGATCCAGAGACCGACAAAGGAGAACCCGATGCGGTATTTGTTCAAATTGTTTGCAATATACAAGCTGGTGCAACGCATGATGAGGAAACGACGCTGACTGACGCGGGCCTGCACCAACTTGCGACCCAAACCGCGATGCGCGGTCTGGCGCGTGTGCGGCATCTGGTCGATGTGATCGGGGCAAGTCCTGACGCGACCGCGCTGCTCGATGCGCGGCCGGGTGCGGGGCAGTTCAGTTGCGCGGAACAATTGCGGATGACCAACGGCTTCGCCCTGCGCTGCGTTCTGCCTGTAGTGCTGCGCCCCTGGGCGCTGGCCAACGAAGGCGGGACCGTCGACGATCTGAACGCGCAGGTCAGGCAGGCCGCCCGCGATATTGCCGGTGTGACCGTGGCGGACTTTGCAGGGGCCACGTCCCGCAGCATCCGGCACCGCGCGGGCGATGCGCTGATCAGTCAATCCGCTTCGGATTACCTGATCCAGTTCGCCATCCCGAACCAGTGGTTCCACCTGACCACCGCCTTCGCGATCCTGCGGGCCGAGGGGCTGGAGATCGGGAAGGCCGATTTCGACGGCCTTCACCAGTATCCGCAAGGGTTCGCGTTTACCTGAGGATCAGTCTTCCAGCGAATCTGCGCGCTTTTCGGTGATCAAGCCACGCTCCTGTTTCTTGCGCTCTTCGAAACGTTGGCCGTAGCCCTCGATTTCGGTGTCGTCGATGACCTCTTTGGCGCGGGTGAAAACCTCGTCTTCTTCCTCTTGGATGTGGTGCAGGTAGTCATGTTGCAAGGTCTTGAACTTGGTCAGCCAAGCGCCTTCGCTCATGTCCATTTCGTTCAGCTCCTCCAGCAGATCTTCAAGTTGCTGATGTTCGTGAACCGAGTGGCGTGCGGCATCCTGACCCCATGTCTTCGAGATCAGCTTGGAATAGAACGTCTCTTCCTCGGCGGCGGCGTGGCTTTTCACATCCCTGTAGAAATCGGCCCAGGCTGCCTTGCGGGTGTCGCTGGCCCCCGAGGTGTCGGCGATGATATCCAGAAGCGCGCGGTGGTCGTCGTGATCGGCCTTGATGGCGGTATAGATGTCGGTCATGAAAGTCTCCTTTGGCCATCATCTAGCGGTGGGCGGAAAGGCGGCAACGCGGATTGTCCTGACCCAGCGCAGGCTTTTGCCGATCCTGCGATTTCACCTCACCTTTGCCGCAGTCTGTGATTAGGGTGGTCCCATGACCTTCGATCCTTTCCTCGCCGCGATCCGTTTCGGAACGGGTCTGTCGCCGCGCCATGCGCCACCCGGCGATGTCACAGCACTGCTGGCCGATCTGTCAGGCCCCGACGCAATGGCCGTGCGCTATCCGATCCCGACATTTTCGCAGATGCAGCCCAGCGTCGCCGTGCTCAAGGATGCGGCCAAGGCTCGCCGCGAAGCGCGTGGCACACCGCAGGAAGATGTCATGTTGGATGCCTATCGTGCGCTGTCGCAGGAAACGATCAGGCTGCGGGCGGCCAACCTGCACGCCACGCTGGCCCGGATGATCGACGCACCCGTCGGTTTGCACGAACGGTTGATGCGCTTTTGGGTCGATCATTTCACGATCCGCGCCCGCACCAATCAGGTCACGCACGGCGTGACCCCTGCGGTCGAGGAATCGATCCGGCCCCATGTCGCAGGGCGCTTCGGCACGATGCTCAAGGCGGTGGCGACCCAACCGATGATGCTGCTCTATCTTGACCAGCAACTCAGTCACGGGCCGACCAGCGAATTGGGACTGCGGCGGGACAGGGGGCTGAACGAGAACCTCGCCCGCGAGATGCTTGAATTGCACACGGTAGGCGCCGGTGGTGTCTTCACCCAAGCAGAAGTGCGCGACTTTGCCGAACTTCTGATCGGTCTGACCTATCATCCGCAGCAGGGCTTCAATTACGATGCCAGGCAGGCCGAACCGGGGAGCGAGACGGTGCTGGGGGTGACCTACAGCGATGCCGCGTCGCTCGATACGATCCATGCCGCACTGGACGATCTGGCGCTGCATCCCGAAACGGCACGGCACATCTGCACGAAGCTTGCGGTGCATTTCATCGGACCCGACCCGGACGCCGACATGCTGGCGCAGATGACCGATGCCTATCTCGACAACGAAGGCGATATTGTCTCTGTGGTAACGGCCATGCTGACCCACGCGGCGGCCTTTGATCCGGTCAAGCGCAAGGTCAGGCGTCCGGTCGAGTTCATCGCGGCGACGCTTCGCGCGCTCGATGTCGCGCCCGAGTCGGTTCTGGCGCTTGACCGCCGCCGCACCCGCGAAAAGCTGACGACGCCGCTGCAGGTCATGGGGCAGCCGTGGGAAAGCCCGCCGGGGCCGGACGGCTGGCCTGAATCCGACGCGGCCTGGGTCACGCCGCAGGGCATGGCGGGGCGGATTTCATGGGCGATGGAAGTGCCGGTCACCTTCAGGCGCGACCTGCCGGACCCGCGTGACTTCGTCGAAATGGCGCTGGGGCCGCACGCGGCAGAGGAAGTGGCATTTGCTGCCGCCGCATCCGAAAACCGGATCGAGGGCGTCGGCATCGTGCTGGCCTCGGCTGCCTTTCAAAGGAGATGACGATGGATCGCCGCCGCTTTCTGACCGCGCTGGGCTGTTCTGTCGCCGCCAGTCCCTTCGTCACGCCGATGGCCTTTGCTTCTGCGCCCTGGGACAACCGGCTGGTCGTCATCATCCTGCGCGGGGCGATGGACGGGCTGGACGTGATCCGGCCCGTCGGCGACCCGGATTATGCGGGGCTTCGACCCACGCTTGCGGCGGCGGATGGTTTGCCGCTGTCGGATTTCTGGCATCTTCATCCGGCACTTGCGCCGCTTGTGCCGCTTTATGAAAGTGGCGAGATGGGCGCCTTTCACGCGGTCTCGACGCCCTATCGTGACAAGCGCAGCCATTTCGACGGGCAGGATATCCTTGAAGCGGGCTATGGCGAGACGAGCGCGATGGGTGCACGCGATGGCTGGCTGAACCGGTTGTTGCAGGCGACGCCGGGGATCGAGACGGAAACCGCCTTTGCGATCGGGCGGGACGAATTGAAGATCCTTGCCGGTGACGGTCCCGTGTCGCGGTGGTCGCCCGATGCCAACCTGCGGCTAAGTTCGCAGGCGCAGCGGCTTCTCGAGATGGTGCATCATGATGACCCGCTGTTCCGCGATGCCTCGGCGCAGGCAATCGCCATTGCCCACGAACTGCGCATGAATCCCGTCACAGGTATCGACGACGACATGATGGCCGAGGCGATGATGGGAATGAACAACCGCGGTGGCGATCATGTGAAGGTCGCGGAATTCGCGGCGGGCCGGTTGCGGGGCGACACGCGGATCGCGAGCTTTTCGATAAACGGCTGGGACACGCATCTGAACCAGCGGCAGGGGCTGACCCGTGTGCTGAGCCAGCTTTCGGATACGATCCTGACCCTGCGGGCGGGGCTTGGGCCGGTCTGGGGCAAGACCGCGGTGCTGTGCATGACGGAATTCGGACGCACCGCACGCGAGAACGGCACGCGCGGCACGGATCACGGCACCGGGGGTGCCATGATCTATGCAGGCGGCGCCCTGCGTGGCGGGCAGGTTGCCGGGGACTGGCCGGGTCTGGGGACGGCGGATTTGTATCAGGAACGGGATCTGATGCCGATGCGCGACGTGCGGGGCCTTGCGGGTTGGGTGATGCGCAACCAGTTCGGTCTGGACCGCGCTGTGATCGAAGATGCCGTGTTTCCCGGCCTCGATCTGTCGTCAGAGCCGGGGTTTCTGTTGTGAACGACCGGCTGCTGGGGCCGGTGGTTCCGGATTTCAACCCGCCGCCCTTTCCGTCGGATCTGCACCTTGCAGGTCGTTTCGCGCGTCTTGATCCGTTGCAGCTGTCGGATGCGGACGGGGTGTGGCAGGTGTTTCGCAGCGCACCTTGGGTCTTTGACTACTTGTCAGAACCGGCACCCGCGACGGCGCAGGACTGTGCGGCTCTGATTGCCGCGATCGTGACCAAGACGGACTCGCCCGCCTACTGTGTACGTGCGGCGGGGGCCGACGCGCCGCTTGGCTATATGACCTTCTACACCAACTCACCCGCTGTCGGCTGTACCGAGATCGGCAACGTGAACCTGTCACCGGATCTTCAACGCACCCCCATCGCCACCGAAGCGTTCTTTCTGATGCTCGACTGGGCCTTCGGTGCAGGCTACCGCCGCGTCGAATGGAAGTGCACCAGCCTGAACGGTCCGTCCCGCCGTGCCGCCCAACGGTTGGGGTTTTCCTATGAAGGGCTTTTCCGCCAGCACCTGATCGTCAAGAGCCGCAACCGCGACACCGCTTGGTTTGGCATGACCGACGGCGACTGGATGAACCTGCGGCCTGCCTTTACGGACTGGCTTTCGACCGACAATTTCGACAGTCACGGACAGCAGCGCCAGTCACTGCGACATCTGACGCAACCGCACCTGGTGAACCGTGACCCCACGTTCTAGATCGGCCCGGCCTGTTCGAGCCTGTCTTTCACCACGGCATTCAGGGCCGCCAGACCGGGTCGCAAGGGTGCGCCGGTGGCGGACAGCTGTTTCAGCTGGCGCACCGCGAGGTCCAGATCCTCGTCGCGGGCGGACCGTGCGACGCCACCCAGAAACTGCGTGATGTAGTCGACCGAATCCTCGGCCTGGCTGCTGCCGAGAACACCCGCCACCTGCACCAGATCGTCCTGATACGCGAGGCGGTCGGGTTTGATCCGTTCTTCGCTGACGACCCGCAGCTGGGGTGGCTGCCGTTCGGCGGGCAGATGCCGCAGGATGGCGGATTGAAACTGGGCCAGACTGGCGATCGGTTTCTCGATAAAGCCATCGGCCCCTGCCGCAAGCACCGCCTTTTCCATGTCGGGATCGGCACTGGTGCCAAGGATCACGGCGATTCGCGGGCTGGTTTCAGCCAGACCGGTGATCAGATCGAGCCCGGTCCCGTCCGGCAGCCCCACATCCACCAAAAGCACCGAAGGGTGGTAGACGGCAAGGTGTTTGCGCGCCGCCCGCAGACCGTCCGCGCGCCTGATCTGCGCCCCGGACCGCGTGCAAAGCAGGCGCACCGCTTCCGAGGCAAAGCGGCTGTCTTCCACCACCAGCACGGTTAGCCCCTGCAGGGGGCGCAGGGCCGTCGGTGTCTGATGATGGCTGGCAAGGTCGTCGATCCCGGGCATGTCCGTTCCTTTCCGTTGCTATTGAGACGACCTGACCCCATCTAAATGAATAATCCCCTAAGACCCTGCGATGATCCGCCGCTTGTGGGTTCGGCGCAGGCGTCGGATAAGGCCCGAAAAGGAGAGCCACATGATCGGACGTCTGAACCACGTTGCCATCGCCGTGCCCGACCTCGATGCCGCCGCTGCCCTCTACCGGGGTGCGCTGGGGGCTGATGTCGGCGCGCCGCAGGACGAACCCGACCACGGGGTCACGGTCATTTTCATCACCCTGCCGAACACCAAGATCGAATTGCTCTATCCGCTGGGCGAAAACTCTCCCATCACGGCCTTCCTTGAAAAGAACCCCGCAGGCGGCATCCACCACCTTTGCTACGAGGTCGAGGATATCATCGCGGCGCGGGACAAGCTGAAATCCGAAGGCCTGCGCGTGCTGGGCGACGGAGAGCCTCGGATCGGCGCACACGGCAAGCCCGTCCTGTTCCTGCACCCCAAGGACGTGGCCGGCACCCTGACCGAACTGGAGCAAGTATAATGGGTATCACATCCGCCATCGTCATGTTCGCCGTCGTCTGGTTCATGACCCTTTTCGTCGTCCTGCCCCTGCGGCTGGTCACACAGGATGAGGCCGGCGAGGTCGTGCCCGGCACCCACAAGGGCGCGCCCGCCGACGTGCAGATCGGGCGCAAGGCAAAGATCACGACCTATTGGGCCATCCCGATCTGGGCGGTAATCTGCGCTGTCATCTTCTCGGGCACGATCACCGTGCGTGAAGACCTTGACTGGTTCGGACGCATGTCGCCCCCCGCGCAGACATCAGACTAACGCGCAGCGATGCGGTGATAGAGGTGTGTGAAGGTCGCCGCTGCAAGGATCGGGATGAAGAGGTTCATCACCGGAATCGTAAGCGGTACGGCCATCAGGATACCCGCGAGCCAGATTTGCAGCCGGTTCGCCTCTCGCATCGTCTTCGCACCCGCGCGGCCTTCCCGGCGCATCGCCGCGATCTGGAAATATTCGCGCCCCAGCAGGTAACCGTTCAAAGCGTAAAAGATGAAGAGCGCGGCGAAGGGCAGGAACACATAGGCCACCAGCGCCAGTGCGTTCGCGCCCACCAACACACCAAAGAAGTTCACCGTGTCGCGCATGCCGTCCCAGAACGACGTGCGCGGCGCAGGCGGCAGGGTGGGGTAGTGCTCTGCCTCGACCGCATCGGCCACGTCCTCAAGGAAAAGCGAGGTGATAAAGCTCGCCACAGGGATCATCAGGAAGACCGACAGGATCAGCATCAGCCCGAAGGACCCCCAGCCCAGCAGGTCACCGACCCATGTCACTTCGCCGATCAGGGGCAGAACAATGCCGTCTTCGGTCGTCGTGCCGATCAGCCAGAGAACAGCGGCATAGATCGCCACGAAAAGGGCAATGGTCAGGCCGATACCCATCAAGAGCACGCGGCGAAAGCGTGGGTCGGGCAACTGTGCCAGCGCCTTGGCGAAATCGACGAGTATCACGCGGCCACCCATTCCACCTTCAGCGCAGGGTCCGGTCGCGGGCGTTCGGGCGGCGCGCTGGTTTCCGTGCCGATGTGGATGAAGCCCGCGATACGTTCATGCGGCGCAAGCCCAAGGGCGTCCTGCACAAACGCGGCATCGTGGCTGGCCCAGCTCGACAGCCAGTTGGCGCCCCATCCGGCAGCCAGCGCAGCGTTCAGCAGGGCAAGGCAGACGCCACCCGCCGAGTAAAGCTGCTCGATCTCGGGCACCTTGTCCGAGGCCTGCGGAACAAAGACCACCGCGACGGCCAGATCGGCCATGCCGAACTGCGACTGGGCCTTGGCGATCTTCTCCTCCTCGATCCCCAGCGCGGCCCCCCGTGCGGGAACAGCCTCTGCCAGCCGCGCCAGTGCGGGTTTTTCCAGCACGATCAGCCGCCAGGGTTCCAGCTTGCCGTGATCGGGCGTGCGCAGTGCGGCGCGCAGGATCGGCTCCAGTGCGGCACGGTCCGGGACCGGCGCGGTCAGGGTCTTGGCAGGACGCGACCGGCGGTTCAGCAGAAAGTCGAAAGCGGCGGGGTTGGGTGCGGGCATGGCAGGCCTTTCTGTCTTCGTCCGGTCCGAAATAAGTGGCGTCCGCGCAGGGCGCAACGGTCAACCCGCAAGGGATGCCGCCATGTCATCCAGCTGACCATCAAGGAACCGGTCGAAGGCCGGCCCCGGCTGGCGCAGAGGAAAGACGTCGCCGAAAGGGTCGGGTGCCGTGATCTTGCTCCCGGATAGTCGCGCCAGAACGGCATGGCCGCAAAATGGCACATAGGTCTCTGAATATCCGCCCTCATGCGTCATCATCACCCGCCCTGCGCACAGATCGTCGGCCAGTGCCATGACCCGCGTGGTCATCGCGTCGAAGGTCTCTGCGGTGGCCAGCATTCGCCCCAAGGGATCGTTGGCGGCCGCATCAAAGCCGCAGGCGACGATGATCGCATCGGGCGCAAAACGGCGGATCGCGGGCAAGGCGATGCGGTCCATCGCCGCCAGATACCCGGTGTGCCCTGTTCCCGGCGGAAGAGGGATGTTCAGGTTTGCCCCTTCGCCCGCCCCCCGCCCGCGGTCGGCAAAGTCGCCGGTATCCATCGGATAGTTCCGCTCCTGGTGCAGGGATACGGTCAAGACGTCGGGATCATCATAATAAATAGCCTCGGTTCCGTTGCCGTGATGGACGTCCCAGTCCAGCACCGCAAACCGGCCGGCGAGCCCTGACGCCCGCGCGGCCTCGACTGCAATCGCGATATTGTTGAACAGGCAAAATCCGTTGGGATAGTCCGGCAGGCAGTGATGGCCCGGTGGACGCGACAGGGAATAGGCGTTGCGATGGACACCGCGCAGCACATCGTCCAGTGCCCTGACCGCCAGCCCCGCCGAAAGTGCTGCCACCTCGAACCCGCCCGGTCCGAAGGGCGTGCGCCGTCCCATCTCGCCGCCGCCAGCGTCCGACAGGTCCTTGAACGCATCGAGATAGGACGCGGGATGCACCCGCAGAAGCGTCTCGCGCTCCGGTGCCTCGGCCCCTGCCCGCACCAGATCGTGGCTTAGACCCGTGACATCCATCAGGTTTTTCAACCGCCGCTTGCTTTCGGGGCTTTCAGGCAATCCACCCACCACCGTCGGCTGAACCAGCCCGCCCACCGGCAACAGTCCCGCGTAATTCCCGCCGGAATGCCAGAACGTGCGTTCGTCCCAATAGAACCCCGTGCTCATGTGAAACGCCCCTTCCTCATCTTGCCAAAAATATCCCCGCCGGAGGCATCCTGCCCGTGCCGTCGGTGGTGCCGTCTGCTTTCAATCGCCATCCTGCGACTGGCGCAACTGATACACCCCTTCCGGCAGGTCCAGCGCGGCCTCCAGATCGCGGGCCTGCGACAGTGACAGGGTCAGCTTGTTGACGGTGTTCGTGCGCGGGTCCCACTGCTCGAGCGTGATGCAGTCCTCGAAGGCGTTGATGACGATATCCTCCTGCAGAGGCGATGATCCCTCGTCGACGAGGGTGACGACCGTGGCGTCGAATTCGTGCTCTATGCTAAACATGCGGCCAGCCTAGGACGGGAAAGGCACAAGGGAAAGCAGCGGGTTGACGCAAATGTGCGAAAAGAGGGTCTGACACGGTGCAAGCGGACCGGTAATCTGACCCAACCCCGCCGTTTTCGAGGACCCGATGCACCGCCTGATCCCGCTTATCCTTCTGTTTGCCGCGGCCTGTGCGCCCCGCCCCGATCCGGCCCCACGCACGATCGAGAAATCTCCGCCGCAGGTCGATGTGACGGTGCTCAGTGGGCCGCCGCCGGTCGACGCCCGCACGGCCGTTCGCAATTTCGCAGCCGTCGTCGAAGATGTGGAACCGGTGGCCGAGGCGATCTGCCGCCGTGCCGCCACCCAAAGCAACTGCGACTTCCGCATCGTGGTCGATGACCGTCCGGGCCAGCCGCCGAATGCCTTCCAGACGCTTGACCGGGAGGGCCAGCCGATCATCGGCTTCACCGTTCCGCTGATCGCCGAGGCCCGCAACCGGGACGAGGTGGCCTTTATCCTTGCCCACGAAGCGGCCCACCATATCGAGGGTCACATCGCGCGCGGGCAGCGGAACGCACAGCTTGGGGCGGAACTGGCGCAGGCGATCGCGGGGGCAGTCGGGACGGATGCGTTGCAAGAGGCGGCACAGATCGGCGCGGTGATCGGTGCGCGCACCTTCAGCCGCGAATTCGAGCTTGAGGCAGACGCGCTGGGCACCGTGATCGCATTGGAGGCAGGCTATGACCCCATCGTGGGTGCCCGCTTTTTCGAGCGTATTCCCGATCCCGGAAACCAGTTTCTGGGCACTCACCCGTCCAACGCCGACCGGGTCGCCACGGTCGAGCGGATCGTGGCGCAGATGAGCCGGCTGCGTTGAGGCCCGTCAGGCCATTTGCGCGCTCGCGCTGATGGCAATTGCTGCGAAAAAGCAGACCGAGGCCGCAAGAACGAAGCCGTGCCAGATCGGGTTCGAGAATTTCAGGCTCTCCCAGGTGAAGAAGATCACGCCGAAAGTATAAAGCAACCCGCCCGCCACGATCAGGGCCAGGGTGGCTGTCGGCAACAGGGGCCAGATCTGCCAGATCAGGGCGACGCTCATCCAGCCCATGATCAGATAAAGAACAGACCCCAATTTGCCCGGTGTCCGCCAGAAGAACAGGTTCCGGATCATCCCGAAGGTGGCGATCGTCCAGATCACGGCCAGCAGAGCATAGGCAAAGCCGCTGCCCAGCATGACCACCAGCGGCGTATAGGTGCCCGCGATCTTGAGATAGATCGCGGCGTGGTCAAAGCGGCGCAGCGTGGGGCGCAGCCCCTCCCAGGGTGTCATGTGGTAGAACGCAGAAGCGGCGAAGGTGCCGACCAGCGCCACGCCGTAGACGATCAGTGCCGCCGTCTGGCCTGGCGAGGCATGGCTCACGCCCCAGACAGCCAGCCAGACGGCGCCGATGACGGCAAGGACAAGGCCGATGGCGTGCAATGTGCCGTCGGCGATGCGCTCGGAACGGGCGTAGGCGGGATAGATCTCGCGGGACTGTCTCATCGGTAAAAATCTAGAGCAATGTGGAACACTCTGAAAGTGTGCCGTTGCGTGACAAGGGGTGTGGAACCGCCCTTGGCAGAGCGGGGGGCTTGGGCCATGCTTCAGCCGAATATGACAAGGCCAGAACGATGAAAAGGCCAGAACTATGAAAAAGCCAGAACGATGCCCAACGCTTTGATTGCACAGCTGGTCCGGATCAAGGAAAGGACCCTCTGGTCCTGGAACGGCTTCGTCCATGTCTACCGCACCGAGCGCTCTCTGGCGCAATGGCTTGTGGCCAATGGGGCCTTTGCCGTGCTGGCCTTTCTGTTGCCCTTGACAGCGGGGGAGCGGGGGATGCTTTTGATGGGCGGGATTTTGATCCTTGCTGCGGAATGCGTGAACACGGCCATCGAACGGGTTGTGGACGACATCGGCACCGACCGCCGCATCCTCGCACAGCAGGCCAAGGACTGCGGCTCTGCCGGCGTGGCTGTGACGGCGGTGGCGGTCGGGGTGGCCTGGGTCTGCGTGATCGGTGGGGTGGTGCTTTGACGCCCGGGGGGCCAGCCCGTCGCCATTGTCGCTCGGACCAATGGCGCTTCAACGGCGACCCCCCGGGATATTTCCGGCAAGATGATGAGGCGTCCATGCGCGTGATCGAGAATGCCTTGACCGACCGCGGGTCGAAATACGCGGTGTCGGGTGGTGCCTGCGCAAGTGCCGAGGATGCGAAGGCCTTTCTCAAGGCGCTGGTGCGGCGCAAGAAGTTCGCCAAGGCCACGCACAATACATGGGCCGTGATCCTGCCCGACGGCACGCCTCTCAAGGGTGACGACGGCGAGGCGGGTGCGGGCATGGTCATCTTGCGGATGCTCGAACGCGAGGGGATCACCGGCGAGGTCGTGGTGGTGACCCGCTGGTTTGGTGGCACCAAGCTGGGCGGGGACCGCTTTCGCCGGGTGCAGGATGCCGTGCGGGTCTGGCTGGACGCGCGCTGACCTGACGATAGCGTGAGGGGCGGAACGCCAGAAGGTCACAAGCGTTCACCTGATGTACCTCACCGAACCGGAGACCGACATGCACACCCGTCGCAACCTGCTTCTTGGCACCGGGGCCGTCGCCCTGACCAGTGCAGCCGCCTATCTGGCCCTCAACAGCGAAAGCGAGGCCGCCGAAGGCACCTTCGAGGTGGAGCTTGCCCCCGCCGAATGGCGCGACCGCCTGACGGAAGAGGAATACGCGGTACTGCGTGAGGAAGCGACGGAAGCGCCATTTTCCAGCCCGCTGAACGAAGAACAACGCGCTGGCATCTTTACCTGCGGCGGCTGCGGGCAGGACGTCTATTCATCCGAAACCAAGTTCATGTCCGGCACCGGCTGGCCCAGCTTCTGGGACAATCTCGAAGGCGCGGTGGGCACCAAGACCGACTACAAGCTGATCTACCCCCGCACCGAGGTTCACTGCTCGCGCTGCGGTGGTCACTTGGGCCATATCTTCGAGGACGGACCCGAGCCGACGGGGCTGCGGCATTGCCTGAACGGGGTAGCGCTGGATTTCAGAGCCGAGGCGGTCTGATCAGATCGCTACTGAACGGGAATAGGGGAGCCCCACAGATCATACTCCCCCGCTTCCTCGATCTTCACCTTCACCACATCGCCGACAGCCAAACCCTCAAAGCCTTCGTCCACGTAGACGTGGCCGTCGATTTCGGGCGCATCGGCCCATGAGCGGCAGGTGGCGGCTTCGTCGTCGATCTCGTCCACGATGACGTCGAGCGTGCGGCCCACCTTGGCGGCAAGCTTGGCTTCCGAGATCGCCTGCGCCTTGGTCATGAAGCGGTCCCAGCGGTCCTGCTTGACCTCGGCCGGGACATGGTCGGGCAGGGCGTTCGAGCGGGCACCGGCGACGTTTTCGTATTGAAAGCAACCGACGCGGTCGAGTTGCGCTTCGTCCAGCCAGTCCAGAAGGTGCTGGAACTCGGCCTCGGTTTCGCCCGGATAGCCGACGATGAAGGTGGACCGCAGGGTCAGGTCGGGGCAGATCGCGCGCCACGCGGCGATCTCGTCCAGCGTCTTTGCGCCGGCGGCGGGGCGGGCCATGCGGCGCAGCACATCGGGGTGGCTGTGCTGGAACGGGATGTCGAGGTAAGGCAGCACGCCCGAGGCGGGGTCGGCCATCAGCGGGATCAGGTCGCGCACATGGGGGTAGGGATAGACGTAGTGCAGCCGCACCCAAGCACCCAGCTTGCCAAGCTCGCGGGTCAGATCGGTGATATGGCTGCGCACCTCGCCGTCTTTCCAAGGGTTCACGTCGTATTTGCGGTCCAGCCCGTAGGCGCTGGTGTCCTGACTGATGACCAGCAATTCCTTCACGCCTGCCTCGACCAGCTTTTCAGCCTCGCGCAGCACGGCATGGGCGGGGCGGGACGCCAGTTTTCCGCGCATGTCGGGGATGATGCAGAACTTGCACTTGTGATTGCAGCCCTCGGAAATCTTGAGATAGCTGTAATGGCGCGGTGTCAGGCTGACGCCGGTCGCGGGCAGAAGATCGACAAAGGGGTCGGGCGCGGGCGGCACGGCGCCGTGGACGGCGTCCAGCACCTGTTCGTATTGGTGGGGGCCTGTGACGGCAAGGATATTTGGATGGTGTTCGCGGATATAATCCGGCTCCGCCCCCAGACAGCCGGTCACGATGACCTTGCCGTTCTCCTTGAGCGCCTCGCCGATTGCGTCGAGGCTTTCGGCCTTGGCTGAATCGAGAAAGCCGCAGGTGTTGACGATCACCGCCTCGGCACCCGCGTAGTCGGGGCTGATCGCATAGCCTTCGGCGCGCAGCCGCGTCAGGATGCGTTCACTGTCCACCAGCGCCTTGGGGCAGCCAAGCGACACCATGCCGATGGTCGGTTGACCTGCGGGGCGGACGGTATCGAGATCGCGTTGCAACCGGGCGTTGGCAAGGTCGGGGCGAAGGTTCGGAGGGTTCTGGGCCATCTGCCGCATCTAGCGTCTCGTCCCGACTTTGGAAAGCCCACCGCTTGCCATGCCGCGGCGCGGCATCTAGGTTTTCAGGGACGGGAGCCTGCGATGGAACACCTGCAAACCCTGAGGCATGCCTCGCAAGAGGCGCTGCCTGACCTCTGGCCGCTGACGGTGGTTGTCGGCGGTTTGGCGCTGGCCTGGATTTTGCATGCACTGTTCTGGCCGATGGTGTTGCGGCTGACACCGACCGACGGGCTGGTCGGAGATGTCATGCCAAGACTGAAGCGGCCAGGCCGGCTGGCGGTGCTGGCGCTGACGGCTGCTGTTCTTCTGAACGTGGTGCCGCTGCCTGCGGACTGGCGCTATGCGCTGTCGCGGATCGCGCTTGTACTTGTGATCCTGCTGATCGGGCTGATGGCCTGGATCATCGTCGATGTCGCGACAAAGCGGGCGACCGACAACCTGAAACTGGATGCGGCGGACAATCTGGCGGCACGCAAGCAGGCGACACAGATGCGCGTGCTGCGCGGGGCGGCCCATGTGGTGATCGTGCTGGTGACGCTGGGCGCCGTGCTGGCCAGTTTCGAGACGGTCCGCGCTTGGGGCGTATCGCTTTTTGCCTCTGCCGGAGCGGCGGGGCTGGTGCTGGGCTTTGCGGCCCGTCCGGTTCTGGCGAACCTTATCGCGGGCATCCAGATCGCGATCACCCAGCCGATCCGCATTGACGACGTGGTGATCATCGAAGGCGAATGGGGCTGGATCGAGGAAATTGCGGCGACCTATGTGGTCGTGCGGATCTGGGATCTGCGGCGGTTGGTCGTGCCGCTGTCGCAGTTCATCGAGCAGCCGTTCCAGAACTGGACGCGCGAGACGGCGGATATCATCGGCACGGTGTTCTGGTATCTCGACTACACCGCACCGGTCGGAGAAATGCGCGAGAAGCTGCATGAATTTGCAAAGGCCAGCCCGCATTGGGACGGCAAGGTGGTCAACCTGCAGGTGACCGAGACGGACAAGGACGTGATCACCGTGCGTGCGCTTTTGTCGGCGCGCAATTCGCCGACCGCTTGGGACTTGCGCTGCGAGGTGCGCGAAAAGATGGTCAGTTGGCTGCAGGAGGTTCACCCCTACGCGCTGCCGCGGGTGCGGGGCGAGATCGCGATGCAGGACCGCCCCGCGGGTCTGCCCGCACGCGGGCCGGGGCCGGGGGACGACGGGACCTCGGGCGTGCCCGACGAGGCGCAGCCACCCGAACGGGATGCGGGTGGAGAGCCGGTGGCGTAACGCACTTAGCTTTCAAGCTAAGTTTTTGGGCCGCTGACCCCGATTGCCAAGTTGCGTCCGGCAAGGCATTGATCAGCATGCGCCTTTTCATGACGACCCTTCTGGTGATGGTGGCCTTCGCGGCCAATTCGCTGCTGAACCGGCTGGGCGTCGCGATCTTCGGCACCGACGCGCTGGCCTTCGCCGCGCTGCGGGTCGCGGCGGGGGCGGTGACGCTTGTCATGCTGGTGGGTGGCCGGCTTGTGCTGGGACGGGACCGCGTCTGGGGGGCGCTGACCCTTGCCGTCTACATGCTTGGATTTTCATGGGCCTATGTCAGCCTTGGCGCAGGGGTGGGTGCGCTGATCCTCTTTGGCACCGTGCAGCTGGTCATGTTCGGCTGGGCCGCCGTGTCCGGCGGGGCGGTGCCGCCGTTGCGCTGGGTCGGTGTAGGTGTGGCCTTTTGCGGACTGGCGCTGTTGCTCTGGCCGCAGGAGGCGCTGGCGCTGCCCATCATCGGGTCACTGTCCATGATCGCGGCGGGGGCCGGGTGGGCGGCCTATTCGCTGCTGGGTCAGCGCGCGCGTCAGCCGTTGGTCGCCACGGCTGGGAATTTCGTGTTGTGCCTGCCGCTGATGCTGCTGCCGCTGGCCGTGGTTCCCGTGACCGTGACGGGGGCTGGGGCAATCACGGCGCTTGTCGCGGGGGCGCTGACCTCGGGGCTGGGCTATGCGCTGTGGTATCGCGTGCTGCCGCATCTGGCGGCGACGACAGCCGCGACGGCGCAACTGTCGGTGCCGGTGATCGCCGTGGCAGGGGGCGCGCTGTTGCTGGCCGAACCGGTGACCCCGCGGCTCGTGGTCAGCGCCATACTGGTGCTTGGTGGGATCGGGTTGTCGCTGGCCCGACGCTAGGCTTTCTTCTCTTGCATCCGGCGCACCATCCCGAGCATCTGCTTGCGTGGCATGTTCGGGATCACCCAGTTCATCGCGAACCCCAGCTTCCTGTCGTTCACGGCCCGCAACTTGCCCCTGAGCATCGCATCGTAGCCGAATTGCGCCACCGTGTCAGGCGTGGCACCCGAGGCGGTCAAGCTGGTGCCGTTCAGTTCGGCGCGGTCCGCAAATTCCGTCTCGACAAACCCCGGCTCCAGTGCGGTCACGGTGACGCCTGCGTCGCGCAGCTCTTCGGCCAGCGCCTGCGAAAAGCTGGAGACGAAGGCCTTGGTGGCGAAATAGGTCGCCTGCAACGGGCCGGGCATGTAGGCGGCGGTGGACGAGACGTTGAGGATCTTGCCACCGCCTCTTGCGCGCATGTCGCCGCCGATCCGGTGGCACAGGGTGACCACTGCCTTCACGTTGAGGTCGATCATGGCAAGGTCCGCCGCCAAGTCGCGGTCGTGAAATTTGCCGTGCCCGCCGAAGCCCGCGTTGTTGATCAGGATATCCACTTGCAGGCCAGCGTTGGTCACGCGCTGGTAAAGCTCTTCAGCCTGCTCGGCCGATCCAAGGTCCTGCGCGATCACGGTCACCTTTATGTCATGGGCATTCTCCAACTCGGCCTTGAGAGTGTTCAGGCTGTCCTCGCGGCGGGCCGTCACGATCAGATCGCCACCCTTGCTGGCGTGGTAGCGGGCGAATTCACGTCCGATCCCCGAAGAAGCGCCGGTGACAAGTGCAGTATTGGGCATCGAGAATATCCTTTGACTGTTTGTAGTGACATAAGCGTGGCATGGTCAAATGCGAAGGTGGCTGCAATTTTTCATCATCACGGATCAAATCCGGACCTGCGGCGTTAAGTCCGGCACCAATAGACAGGATGACATGACAGTGATTTTCGATGTGATTATCTGGCTCGCGATCGTGACGGTCGTCGGGCTGACAGTCTTGCCGTCCTTGCGGATTGCGCACGGGTTCGTCAGGGGCGGCGATTTCCCGCGACAACAGCTGCTGGTGATCGCGCTTTTTCTGGTGCCTGTCGTCTGGCTTGTGGGTCTGCCCGGACAGGGTTTTGCCTGGTTGCTTCTCGTGGCCGCGACGGGCGTTCAGGTCTTCCATATCGGGCGCTATTTGCCGGTCTGGCGCAGCCAGTCCGTCGAACCCTGCGCGCAGGACGATCTGGCCGAGGACCGCATGATCTCGCTTCTTGCCGCGAACGTGAAGTTGTCGAACCGGGAATATTCCTACCTTGTTGATCTTGCACGGGATCGCCAGCCGGACATCCTCATGGCGCTTGAGACAGATCAGGCATGGTGCGACGCACTTGAAGACCTCTCGGATATTTATCCATACCGCAATGCTTTCCCCCTGGACACGGGCTATGGGATGAAAATCCTCAGCCGCCACGAAATCTCGGATGCGACCTTCGTGGAACGCGTGGTGGAAAAGGTGCCGTCCTTCAATGCGACGGTCACCCTGCCGTCCGGCGACGCCTTCCGGCTTCATGTGGTGCATCCCGAACCGCCCGTGCCCCATCATTCGACCGAAGGCCGCGACGCGGAACTGGCGCATGTGGCATTCGAGGTCCGTAACGAGACGCTGCCGGTGATCGTATCGGGCGACCTGAACGATGTGGCGTGGTCGATCACGACCCGGCGCTTTCAGAAGATCAGCGGATTGCTTGACCCGCGTGTGGGGCGCGGGTTTTACAATTCTTTCTCTGCGCGCAGCAGTCTCATGCGCTGGCCGCTGGACCACCTTTTCCATTCGGCCGAATTCCGCATCGTCGACATGGGGCGGTGGCCCGATATCATGTCCGATCACTATCCGATGTATTTCAAGCTGCTTTTGACCCCGACCGAGGAGGTCGAGGCAGCGCCTGAAAAGGCCGACGCCGAAGAAAAGGCCGAGGCCAAGGAAATGATCGAAGACGAACAGGCCGACGACCGTGAAGCGATCGGCAGCGACTGGGAAGACGAAGAGGAAAAGGAAAAGTCCTAGCGGCGGCGATCCCGACGCGAAGACATGGGCTGGAACGCCACACCGACATGCGCTTCGCAATAGGGCTTGCCGGCTTGCACCGGCAGACCGCAGAACCAGAAATCATCGGTCGCAGGGTCGCCGACGGGCCATTTGCAAGTCTTTTCGGTCAATTCCATCAAGGACAGACGCTTCGCGGCCTTTTCGACCTCGCTTACTTTGGCCAACGCTTCTGGGCTGATCTCGTTCGCGCTGGGCTGCGGGGGCAAGGGTTGGCCTGCCGGAATGATCGCAAGGCGGGCCGCCGACATGGGAAATCCGTTGTCGTCCAGCTGTACGGCCGGGATCAGCTCGACAGACTTCGAGGCGGCGTCGGTTTCCTCCGGTTCCGCTTTGGTTGGTTCCGGCTTGGTTTCGGCCTTTTTCGCAGTTGCGGCGGGCTTTTCCGTGGCCTCGGGCTGGGCCTCGGCGGGGGGCGGGGTGGCCGCACCATTGCCGGCACGGTTCGAAAGCCCGAGACGGTGGACCTTGCCGATCACCGCGTTGCGGGTCACGCCACCCAGTTCTTTGGCGATCTGGCTGGCCGACTGGCCTTCGCTCCACATCTTCTTGAGCGTCTCGACGCGTTCGTCAGTCCAGGACATAGGGGTTTCCTTCGAGTTTCAGTCGGGGCCGAGGGGCAGGGCCCGGACACGGCGTGATCTCATCAGCCCCTTATACTAGTCACGCAGGCGAGCAGGGACAACCGCAACTGCCCGCTTACCGCAAGAGAGTCTGCTTCATGCCGCACCCGGCACTGGTCATTTCGGGCTGAACCTTTATTTCCTGCACTTCAGATAAAGGCAAGGAAACGCGATATGGCAATCACGGATATGGGCGTGCGCCGCTTCGGGCGGGTCAACTGGCTTGGCACCTACACGCTATCAGAGCGTGAAGTGCGCCGTTTCATGAACGTCTGGGCGCAGACGGTCATGGCCCCGCTGATCAACGCGGGCCTTTTCGTGATGATCTTCACCCTCGCCATCGGGCCGCAGCGCGGTGACGTGATGGGCGTGCCCTTCATGACCTTCCTTGTCCCCGGCATCCTGACGATGACCGTGATCCAGAACGCCTTTTCCAACACGTCGTCTTCGCTGGCCGGTGCCAAGATCCAGGGCAATATCGTCGATACGCTGATGCCGCCGCTGTCCGCGGCCGAGCTGCTGGTCGGCTACCTTGTGGGTGCCGTGGCGCGCGGGGCGCTGGTGGCTCTCGTGATCGCGCTGGGATGCTGGGTGTTTCTGGGCGTCGCCGTCCAGAACCCGCTCTGGACGATCCTGTTCGTGGTGCTTGGGTCGCTGTTCATGGGCGGACTGGGGATGGTCGCGGGGGTTTTCGCCAACAAGTTCGACCAGCTGTCCGCGATCACCAACTTCATCGTGACGCCCTTGGCCTTTCTGTCGGGCACCTTCTACTCCATCGACAGCCTGCCGCCCCTCATGCAAACGCTGAGCCACGCCAACCCGTTCTTCTATGTCATCGACGGCGTGCGCTTTGGCATGATCGGTGTGTCCGACAGCTCGCCCTGGCTGGGCCTCTTGATCGTGGTGCCAGCCACTGCCGTTGTGCTGGCTGTTGTCTGGCGCTGGCTGGACCGGGGTTATCGCCTGAAAGCCTGATTGCAGCGGGCTTGGACTTCCGCTAGGTCAGGGCTCATGAAGACGCTTGCGACATGTGTGACCCGACGCCGAGGCTGACTGCGCCTCCGTTTCCGCTCGTCTTCATCCCACCCTCAAAAATCGTTGACCTGAAGCCCCCGTGCCCCCACAAAACGGGCTTCTTCATTTCGAAAGGCCGATCCGATGATCGACACGATCCTGCCGACCTACAACCGCGCGCCCCTGACCTTCGTCAAGGGCGAAGGCTCCTGGCTGATCGAGGCGGACGGCCGACGCTTTCTGGATCTGGGCGCGGGGATCGCGGTGAATACGCTGGGCCATGCCCACCCCGGCCTGACCAAGGCGCTGACCGATCAGGCGCAGCAAGTCTGGCATCTGTCGAACCTCTATCACATCCCCGCACAGCAGACCCTTGCCGACCGGCTGGTCGATCTGACCTTTGCCGACACGGTGTTTTTCACCAACTCCGGCACGGAAGCCTGCGAACTTGCCGTCAAGATGGCCCGCAAGTACTGGTTCGACAAAGGCGAGGACCGCAGCGAGATCATCACTTTCTCGGGGGCCTTCCACGGGCGGTCGACCGCCGCCATCGCCGCTGTCGGCACCGACAAGATGACCAAGGGCTTCGGCCCGCTGCTGCCCGGCTTCACGCAGCTGCCCTTTGGCGATCACGACGCGCTGCACGCTGCCGTCAGCAACAGCACCGCCGCCATCCTGATCGAACCGGTACAGGGCGAGGGCGGCATCCGCCCGGTGCCCGACCAGTGCCTCAAGGGGCTGCGCGAGCTATGTGACAAGCACGGAATCCTGCTGATCTTCGACGAGGTCCAGTGCGGCGTCGCCCGCACCGGCAAGCTTTTTGCCTATGAATGGGCCGGCGTCAGCCCCGACATCATGATGATCGCCAAGGGCATCGGCGGGGGCTTTCCCCTTGGTGCCGTGCTGGCGACCGGTGATGCGGCCAGCGGCATGACGGCTGGCACCCACGGATCGACCTACGGTGGCAACCCGCTGGGCTGTGCTGTCGGCAACGCGGTGCTGGATCATGTGGCCAACGCGGGTTTTCTGGCGGACCTGAACCGCCGTGCGGGTGGGCTGCGGCAAAAGCTCGAAGGGCTGGTTGCCGGCAACCCCGACGTGTTCGAAAGCGTGCGCGGCATGGGGCTGATGCTGGGTCTCAAATGCAAGGCCGCCAACAGTGACGTGGTCAAGGCTGGCTATGAGGCCGGTGTCATCACTGTCCCGGCAGCCGACAATGTGATCCGTCTGCTGCCCGCGCTCAATATCACCGAAAGCGACATCGCCGAGGCGATACTGCGTCTCGATACCGCCGCAAAATCCATTTCATCCGAGTAAAAATATGCTGCGGGGGTCCGGGGGTGCAAAACCCCCGGTCCGACGGTGCACCAAGGAGTAGCCATGCCCCATTTCCTCGACATCCATACGACCCCGCAATCCGATCTTCGGTCGATCATCGACAGTGCAGCGGCGATGAAGTCCAGCCGCAACGGTCGCCCCAAGGGCGCGCAGGACGACGAGACGCCGCTCAAGGACCACATGGTTGCGCTGATCTTCGAGAAACCCTCGACCCGCACGCGTGTGTCCTTTGACGTGGGTGTGCGGCAGATGGGCGGGCAGACGATGGTGCTCTCGGGCGCCGACATGCAACTGGGCCACGGCGAAACCATTGCCGACACCGCCCGCGTGCTGTCGCGCTATGTCGATCTGATCATGATCCGCACCTTCGAGGAACAGACTCTGCTTGAAATGGCCGAACATGCCAGCGTGCCGGTCATCAACGGACTGACCGACCGGACGCATCCGTGCCAGATCATGGCGGACGTGATGACCTTCGAGGAACATCGTGGCCCGATCAAGGGCAAGAAGGTCGTCTGGTCCGGCGACGGCAACAACGTCTTTGCAAGCTTCGCCCATGCCGCCAAACAGTTCGAGTTCGACCTTGTCTTCACCGGCCCTGAACCTCTCGACCCGGAACCGGCGCTGCGGGACTACTACACGACCGTCCGCAACCCGCGCGAGGCGGTCGAGGGTGCGGATCTGGTGGTCACGGACACATGGGTGTCGATGCACGACCCGCAATCCGCCCGCGAGCGGCGGCACAACCAGCTGCGCGGCTATCAGGTGAACGCCGCCCTCATGGATGCCGCCGGGGACGACGCGCTGTTCATGCACTGCCTGCCCGCCCATCGCGACGACGAGGTGACATCCGAGGTGATGGATGGCCCGCAGTCGGTCATCTGGGACGAGGCCGAAAACCGGATGCATGCGCAAAAGACGGTCATGCGCTATTGTCTGGCCGTGTGATCCCGGCCTAGCGTCGCGGCTTGGCCCGCAGCGTCGGGTCGGCGGCACGGGGGTTTTCCGGCCAGGGATGTTTCGGGTAGCGCCCGCGCATGTCCTTGCGCACATCCTCGTAGGACGTATCCCAGAAGCCCGGAATATCCTGCGTCGTCTGAACCGGCTTCTGCCCCGGCGACAGCAACGTCACCCGCAGCGGTGTCGCCCCGATCATCGGGTGCCGGACCTGTCCGAACATCTCCTGCAGACGCAGGGTGATTTCGGGCGCCTCGCCGCTGTAATCAATCGCGATCTTCCGCCCCAGCGGCGTGGTGAAATGCGCGGGGGCCGCGGTGTCCAGCCGCTGCAACTGGTCCCAGTCCAGCATCCCGCGCAGGGCGGTCAGGGGATCGAACCGCTTCCAGTCCTCGGCTGTGACGACGCCCTCCAGATGCGGCGCGAGCCAGCTTTCCAGCCCGTCCAGCAGGGTTCTGTCGGTCATGTCGGGCAGGCTGTCGCCACCGTTGCGCACCAGTTCCACGCGGGCACGGAACAAGGCGGCCTTGCCGGTCAGCCGCAGTCCCAACTGGCGGATCCCCTCGCACATGGCCGTGGCCACGGCCTGAGGGTCCGCCGTTGTCCACGGCCGGTCCTGCAGGATCAGCGCGCCGAAACGCTCCTGTTCGCGGGCCAGAACGCGGCCCTCACGGCGGGACCATTCGCACCGCATGACCCAGCCGATATCCTCTGCAAAACAAGCGCGCAACTCGCTCTCCGACAGCGTGACAGCCTGCCTGACACGGGCCTCGCGCGGATGGCCATCGGTGTCGGTGACCACCAGCATCCGCTGTCCGGCCAGTCCATCGCCTGCATCGACCACGGCCCCCTTGCCACCCGACAGAAGGTAGCGTGGCGCGTCGCCCGCACGGCGCAGGGCGATGCGGTCGGGATAGGCCAGCGCCGCCATCTGCCCCAGCGACAGGCGCGGGCCTTCGGGCAAGCCCCTGGACAGTCGCTTTGCCTCGTCGCGGACCTGTGCGACCGCCGCCGGGTTGACCTGCCCCGGCCCGTCGTAGCGCCCGGCCACCGCCCGCAGCCGCAACGCAAGGTCTACAGGCGCCCCCCGCAGCGGGTCACGCGCCGCAAGCACCGCCGCAAGCGTAGCCGCGGGTTTACCCGCCACCGCCAGCATATGCGCCAGCCGCGGGTGCAGCGGCATGGCGGCCAGCGCCCGCCCGTGCGCAGTGATTGCGAAACCTGCATCCAAGGCCCCCAGCGACACCAGCAGGGCCCGGGCCTCGGCCAATGCACCCTCTGGCGGCGGTGTCAGAAAGGCCAGATCGTCCGTCCCCCATTGCGCAAGCTCCAGCGCAAGCCCCGTCAGGTCGGCGGCCTCGATCTCGGCAGGCGCAAAGGCCGGCAGGGCGCCGTCTTCCCCCTTCGTCCATAGCCTGTTGCAGACCCCTTCGGCCACACGCCCGGCTCGCCCCGCGCGCTGGGTCGCCTCTGCACGGCTGACCCGTTGGGTGACCAGCCGTGACATGCCCGAACCCGGATCGAACCGCGCCCGCCGCGCCCAGCCTGCGTCCACGACGACCCGCACGTCTTCAATCGTCAGCGAGGTCTCGGCAATCGATGTGGCGAGCACGATCTTGCGGCCCCCTTTGGCGGGCGCGATCGCGGCACGCTGGTCCTTGAACGCCATCGCACCAAAAAGTGGCCGGATGACGCAATCCGCCGGCAACCGTCCCGACAGGGCCGCCTGCGTGTCCCTGATCTCGCGCTCTCCCGGCAGGAAGACCAGCACGCCGCCCGTCGTCTGCGGCACCACACGGGCGATCATCTCGGCGCAGGCCTCTGCCACCCGCTGCCGCTTGGGCACGGCCACATCCAGATGATGCACCTCTACCGGATAGGCCCGACCGTCCGAGGTGACCACCGGGGCCGCGTCCAGCATCGCAGCCACGGGGCCTGCATCCAGGGTCGCCGACATCACCACCAGTTGCAGATCGGGCCGCAGCGCCTGCCGCACCTCCCAGACCAGTGCCAGCCCCAGATCGGCATTCAGTGACCGTTCGTGGAACTCGTCGAAGATCACGGCGCCGATGCCGGCCAGCTCGGGGTCGGACTGTAACATCCGCGTCAGGATGCCCTCGGTCACAACCTCGATTGCCGATCCCGCCACGCTGTCGCCGCGCATCCGGTAACCCACGCGTCCGCCGGGCCGCTCGCCCAGGCCTTCGGCCAGACGTTCGGCGGCGGCGCGGGCGGCCAGCCTGCGCGGCTCCAGCATCACGATCTTGCCAGAGCAGACAGCCGCCTCGAGCATGGCAAGGGGGACGCGGCTGGTCTTGCCCGCGCCGGGCGGGGCCTGCAGCACGCAGCGCCCTGTCGCGCGCAGGGCAGCCACCAGCGAAGGCAGCACGCCGTCGATCGGCAATGTCCCGTCAATCATGCATGGCCCCCCTCATCATCTTGCCATAAATATCCCCGCCGGAGGCATCCCGCCCTAACCTCGACCTGTGACATCGCAAACGAAAAAAGCCCGGCGCAAACCGGGCTTTTTCCGAAATAACGGTTCAGTCGATCAGGCGACGGTGGCCTTGGCGATCTCTTTCTTCACCTTCAACGCGGCAGGGGACAGTTCGAGGTCCTTCGCCTTGGCCATGAAGGCGTCCAGGCCGCCGCGGTGGTCAACGGTGCGCAGCGCGTGGCTGGAGATCTTGAACTTGAACGTCCGACCCAGAGTATCCGAACGCAGCGAAACGTCCTGCAGGTTGGGCAGGAACCGACGCCGGGTCCTGTTTTTGGCGTGGCTGACATTGTTGCCAGACATCGGGCCTTTTCCGGTCAATTCGCAGCGGCGCGACATGAGGTCATTCCTTCGACAGTGGCGGACCGCGTGGTCCCCGCGGATCGGGGTCGGGTCGCATAGGTGAACGGCCCTGAACAAGGCCATGAATACAGTTTGCGCCGAATAAGCGGATTCCACAGACCCGTCAAGGGGCATCGGCGGGATTAACCGCCCCGGTCGCGAAACCCCTGTAGAACGGCGGCTGCCGCGGGCGCCGGTCGCTGGCGGCCCGATGCCACCGCTTCCCGTGCCTCGGTCATCGCCTTCGCGATGGCAGGATCGCGCCGGATCTCTTCCAGCAGTTGCGCCTGCACCTCTTCGTCGAACCAGTAACGGGCCTGCCCTGCACGCGTTTCGTCCCAGACGCCCGTGTCGCGCCGCCAGCCGGTCAGTGTCTGCATTGCGTCCCATGCCGTGTCCAGCCCGTTTTCCTGCAGGGCCGAGACGGTCATGGCCTGTGGGTAGCCTTCGGGGTCCTGCGGTCTCTTGCGCAGCAGCCGCAATGCGCCTGCGTAATCCGAACAGGTCCGCCGTGCGGCCGGCAAAAGGTCTCCGTCGGCCTTGTTCACAAGGATCAGGTCCGCGCTTTCCATGATCCCCCGTTTCACGCCCTGCAGCTCGTCGCCGCCCGCAGGCGCCAGCAGCAGGACGAACAGGTCGGTCATCTGTGCCACGATGGTTTCCGACTGGCCCACGCCCACCGTCTCGACCAGCACCACGTCAAAGCCTGCCGCCTCGCACAGTGCCACGGCCTCGCGCGACCGGCGCGCGACACCGCCCAGACGGCTTTGACTGGGCGAGGGGCGGATGAAGGCACCCGAATGACGCGACAGGCGGTCCATCCGCGTCTTGTCGCCCAGTATAGACCCGCCCGAGCGGACCGAGGACGGGTCCACGGCCAGAACCGCCACGCGCATCCCCGCCTCGGCCAGTTTCAGACCGAAGCTTTCGACGAAGGTGGATTTACCCACCCCCGGCGTGCCTGAAAGCCCGATGCGCAGCGCCTGCCGGTCGGTGCCAAGGGCGTCCAGCAGATCAAGCGCCTTAGCGCGGTGATCCGGCCTGCCGCTTTCGACAAGCGTGATCGCGCGGGCCAGCGCGCGGCGGTCGCCGCTGCGGATGCGGTGGGCCAGTTCGGGAATATCGGGCAATCGGGACATGATCCGTTCTTGGCTGCGTGCGCGGCCCGTGTCCAGCCGCAGTTGCGCACTGACTTCACCCGGCCCTTGGCGATTGCGCCATATCCCCGCCTTCCTTTTGTGGCTAGAACGGTGGGGTCATCAGCAAGGTCAAAGCCATGGTTCGCGCCAACAACATCATCGGACGGTTCAACGCCCCGGGCGGCGTGCGGGTCGAGATCGATTCGAGCCTTTTGTGGCTGGTGGGCCTGATCGTCTATTTCTCGCTCGGGTCCGGCCTTGTCGGCGGGCTGATCTTCGTCGCTGTGCTTGTCGGGTCGATCCTGTTGCACGAATTGGGTCACGCCTGGGGCTCTATCGTGCAAGGCGTGCCGGTCAAACGGGTGGTGCTTTACGGCGGCGGTGGCTTTTGCGAGCGCCGTGCCACCCCGACATACCGCAGCCAAGAGTTGATCGTGGCGATGGGGCCGATCGTCAATATCGCGATCTGGGCACTGGGTGGCATCGCGATCTGGGGGCTGTTCTGGGGCATGGCGCAGGCCGGTCCGGGTGGCTACGCCTACTTGGGCGGGGTAAGCAGCCTCATGGGGTTTCTCTCCCTGCTGGCCGGGGTCAACCTTGCGCTTTTCCTGTTCAACATGGTTCCGGTCCAACCGCTCGACGGTGGGAAGCTGCTGCATCTGGCTCTTTTGCGCTACATGCCCGCCGATCAGGCGATGCGTGTGACCGGTGCGGTAGGCTACGTCCTGTCGATCCTGTGGATCCCCGGCATGATCGTGTTCTTTCTCACCTACGGGTGGGTCCTGTTCTTCATGCCCTCGATCAAGGATCACAAGGCGATGATGCAGGGCAGGGCGATGGCCCCGGCGGATTGATCGCCTGCCATTCGGCAGCTAGACGTGACACGCCGAAGAGGAGACCGATCAGTGAAAGTTCTTGTGATGTGCCTGGGTAACATCTGCCGGTCCCCCGCAGGAGAGGCCGCCTTGCGCGCTGCTGCCCCCGAATGGGAGATCGACAGCGCAGGGCTTGGCGACTGGCACGCGGGTGACCCGCCCTACCGCCCGATGCAGGACGCAGCCCGGGTCGAAGGTCTGGACCTGTCGGAGCAGACCGCCCGCAGGATCGCCGCAGACGACTTCTACAAATACGACCTGATCCTCGCGATGGACCGCCGTGTGCTGTCGGAACTTGCAAAAATGCGACCTGACGACGGCACGGCCGATATCCGGCTGTTCGACAGGGACGATGTGCCCGATCCCTACTACACCCGTGATTTTTCGGGTGCGATGGACCAGATCATGGCTGCCGCGCGGCGGATCGTCAGCGACAGGACCGCTCTGCTGCGGCGCTGAAGGCACGATAACGGGTCCAGAAGCTTTCAAGCTGAGGATTGTCGGACTGACGTGTGTCCTGTGCCAGTTGCGGGTCGGCAAAGAAGGTCGCGGCACGCCGCTGATCGCTGCCGTTGAGGTGCGTGTTCGCTGCCTGTTGCACGCAAGAGCAAAGCGCGGGGTTCGCGGCTGACCGACCGGCGGCCATGCAGGCTTTTCCGACATCTCCCCTGATCCCGCCGCCACAGGCGTTGAGAAGAAGAAACGTCATGGGGATCCATGTAAAGCGCATGTGCCTGCCTCGTGTCACGGTCCCGCCCGGTTTCCCCGGTGTCATGGACCAACTGCCTGTGCCGACGATGCGGCAGGAGCACGCAAGGATCAATTCACCATTTCAGGAATTTTGTCGCGAACCGTCACATCATTGCGATGTGTCAGCGAAATTCCGGTGGCGCGTATTTCAGCAGGACCGGCACGACCAGTTCTTCCTCGTCGACCAGATGGCGGTCCAGCATCGGTGCGAAATCGGTCAATGAAGCGTGCAGCTTGGCCAGCGGATCGACCATCTTTTTATCCTTCGCCTGCAACACCCCGTTGGCCGCGTCGGTCAGCCCCGCAAGGATGCCGTCCAGCGCGTGATGATCGGCGTCGAGAATGCCGAACCCCTTGCGCACCCGCGTGTCCAGCCGCGACATGACGGGGAAGTACTGCATGTCCTCGATCTGGTGGTGCCCGTGCAACTGGTTGATCAGCATCCCGCCGTATTGCGCCAGCTGCCGCTTGTAGCGGTCGGGGGCCAGATCCTTGTCCATCGCCGTTTCGGCATCCGACTGCAATTGCGCCAGCAGGCGGCGGAACATCAGGTGCCGGTCCAGCCAAAAGGCGATCAGCTGGCTGTAGTTCGGGTTTTGCTCCCATCCCTGACGCGGGAATTCCTTGATCAGCACCCGCAGCGGGTCGGGCAGGGCGTCACGGGTGGCGAGGGCAACTTCGGGGGTCATCGGATATCCTTTGGCGATTGCCTCTTCACATAGGGCCTCGGGTCGCATCCGACCACCATTGACCGTAACCCAAAACCCTTCCATATCCGGTGAATGACTGACCTTTCACATATCCGCAATTTCTCGATCGTCGCCCATATCGACCACGGGAAATCCACGCTCGCCGATCGTCTGATCCAAGAGACGAACACCGTCACTCTGCGCGAGATGAAGGAACAGCTTCTCGACGCGATGGATATCGAGCGTGAGCGGGGGATCACCATCAAGGCCAACACGGTGCGGTTGAATTACACTGCGCTGAACGGCCGCGAATACATCCTCAACCTCATCGACACCCCCGGCCACGTCGATTTCGCATACGAGGTGTCGCGGTCCATGCGCGCCGTCGAAGGGTCGCTGCTGGTGGTGGACAGCACCCAGGGCGTCGAGGCGCAGACGCTGGCCAACGTCTATCAGGCCATCGACGCGGATCACGAAATCGTGCCCGTGCTGAACAAGATCGACCTGCCCGCCGCCGACTGCGACCGCGTGGCCGAACAGATCGAGGACGTGATCGGCATCGACGCAAGTCAGGCCATCCGCATCTCGGCCAAGACCGGTATCGGCATCGTCGAGACGCTGGAAGCCATCGTGCACCGCCTGCCGCCCCCCACGGGCGACCGCGACGCGCCGCTCAAGGCGATGCTGGTGGATTCGTGGTACGACAGCTACCTTGGCGTCGTCGTGTTGGTGCGCGTCATCGACGGCACGCTGAAACTGAAGGACCGCGTGACCTTCATGTCCAACCACACCGTCCATCAGGTCGACCGGCTCGGCGTCTTCCGCCCCGCCATGCTGAACGTCGATGTGCTGGGCCCGGGCGAGATCGGGTTCATCACCGCATCGATCAAGCAGGTCCGCGACACCCGCGTCGGCGACACGATCACGAACGAGAAAAAGGGCGCCACACAAGCGCTGCCGGGCTTCAAGCCGTCGCAGCCCGTGGTGTTCTGCGGTCTCTTCCCCGTCGATTCCGCCCAGTTCGAAGACCTGCGCGACGCCATCGACAAGCTGGCCCTGAACGACGCAAGCTTCAGCCACGAGATGGAAACATCCGCCGCACTTGGCTTTGGCTTCCGCTGCGGGTTCCTTGGCCTGCTGCACCTTGAAGTCATCCGCGACCGGATCGAGCGTGAATACGATATCGACCTGATCACGACGGCGCCCAGCGTGATCTATCACGTCTACCTCAAGGACGGCGAAAAGATCGACTTGCACAACCCCGCCGACATGCCCGACATGACGCTGGTGGCCCACGTCGAGGAACCGCGGATCAAGGCCACGATCCTTGTGCCCGACGAATTCCTCGGTGATGTGCTCAAGCTGTGTCAGGACCGGCGCGGCATCCAGATGGACCTGACCTATGCGGGGTCGCGCGCGATGGTGGTCTACGACCTGCCCCTGAACGAGGTGGTCTTCGACTTCTACGACCGCCTGAAATCGGTGACCAAGGGCTATGCCTCCTTCGACTACCAGTTGACGGGCTACCGCGAAGACAGCCTCGTGAAGATGTCGATCCTGGTGAACGACGAACCCGTGGACGCCCTGTCGATGATGGTCCACCGCGACCGCGCGGAAATGCGGGGCCGCGCGATGGTCGAGAAACTGAAAGACCTGATCCCCCGCCACATGTTCAAGATCCCGATTCAGGCGGCCATCGGCGGCAAGGTCATTGCCCGCGAAACCCTGTCTGCCCTGCGCAAGGACGTGACCGCCAAGTGCTACGGCGGCGACGCCACCCGCAAGCGCAAGCTGCTGGACAAGCAGAAGGCGGGGAAAAAGAAGATGCGCCAGTTCGGAAGGGTCGATATCCCGCAGGAGGCGTTTATTTCGGCGCTGAAGATGGATAGTTGAGGGGTGGGTAATTAAGGCGAGGCTTCGCCTTGACCTAAATCAAGCTTTGCCTTTCTCGTTGCCTCTAGTGTTCTGCACCTAACATAGGATTCCCGACGGTCCCCATCTGTGGCATGGTCTGCAGATGAGACGCTCCGACATCTGCCTTTATCTTGGCCCCGCTGACCGCGCTGAGCTTCAAGCCTTGCTG